>Ga0163109_10000016_pt1 | contig 177586 bp, 146 predicted proteins | sample CRUFie1St13metaG_FD_108704 | JGI IMG/M metagenome (GOLD analysis project Ga0163109, IMG submission 108704) | Marine microbial communities from the Costa Rica Dome - CRUD Field 142mm St13 metaG | ecosystem: Environmental > Aquatic > Marine > Oceanic > Photic zone | place: Costa Rica: the...
GGTTCGGGTTCGGGCTCGGGCTCGGGCTCATCCAACAAACCGTCATCATCCAACCCAGATTCGAATTCTTTATCAAAATTATCATCGATAAGACCGGGACTTGAAGGTAAAGCAGGTGGTGATAACTCTTCAGAATCAGCAGAGAGTGCCTCTTCATCCTCTACAGCTTCTGCCTCTCCAACGTTGAAGTTGAGCTGCAGCGTAAAATCGCCAATGTAGATTTTATCAGTCGCTTTGATCACCTGCGGGGTCGAAATCTTTTTGCCATTGACATAGGTACCGTTTGTCGACTGCATGTCGATAATGACAAATTTCCCGTCTTTGACCACTATTCGCGAATGACGCTTTGAAATATTACCCTTGGGCAAGACAACGTCATTGCTCGCTACACGACCTATAAGAATCTCACTCTGGTCAAATTCCAGCTCTTGAGATTCTCCACCTTTTTCATTTACGATAATTTGAAACACAGATATCACTCGCGGCTGAAGTGTAGCAGTTCCGGGCCCCTAGACAAGTTATTGTAAGAGGAAATATTGGCGAATTGCGAAATCTTGGGCCAACTATCGATAGATTGCACAGGTGAGATAGCTATCTATTGTAAGAATGGTCTCTCTAAGGGCGCGAGAACCGGGAACACTCGTGAACCAAGATTTACGCTCCGGAACAAAGGTCGTATCTTCTGGGGCTGCGATGAGAATCCCTTGAGTCGTTGCTGGGCAACTCGTCACCGGATTTGAATTCATAACGCTAGGAGAAACCTCGAACCGAAAACCACTGCACACGCGTTTAGTCTCTTTCTGACCATCTTGGCAGAAGCCCGCACAGGTTTGACCCGTACGGTTTTGGACAGGAGATTGTACACACAACCCAACGGAACACTCTGAATCCGAAGAACAGCTGGGTTGAATCTCTTTTCTCTCACATGAAGAACCGACACTGAATCCTTCGTCTGAACGAATGTTAAGCCGTAGAATGCTATCTAAGTCGACGAACGCGGCGCCAGTACTGCTCGTTTGAATCGGCTCGCGCGCATGAACCTTACCAGAGCGCTCGGACGCAGAGTCACTTAACTCGGCGAGTATCATTATCTCGTCCGAAGGATAGATTTCGACACGTCGTCCCGTGAAAACAATACCGCAAGCCAATAACTTGTTTAACGTTTCATCTTCACCGAGCTGAAGAGTTACAGTTTGATTCGAGTTAGCCAAGAAAGACACCGAAAAAACGTTCGCTTCCAATTCAGCTAAAGCCGCAACCAAGGCAGGTTCGTCAAGATCTGCGCAAGACTGCAAGTCAGTGACTGGTCTTTCGAGTTGAATGTCCACCAAATCACCCAAACGAACCTGAAATAAAGACGAAGAAAAGGCTTCGGAGGAACCTAATACAAGCTCGGCTTCTGTTGTGCTCGTGGTCGAAAGAGACAGTGTGAACTCTTCAGAAGTGAATAAGTTACCTCGATATTCGACCCGAAATGAGGTTGCAGTTTCAAATTCTCGAGACAAGACACTTGGAGCGCATGCAGAAGCTTGAGACACAACACCCGCACATCCTTCGGCCGGGATCGAAGACAGCTCAGCGGCAGCGGAACAGAGAATTTTCGTTTGTCGGTCCTCGCAGGACGAAGCCGCTTGGATTTGTTCGCATTCGTCAATTTCAATAGAGTTCGTTCGGAGTGCCTCAACTCGCTCTACAAAACTATTTGACGCGCGGACCAAACGTAATGGTGAACCAGCTAAAAATGCGTCGCGCCCGTCAACCAGAACAATATAAACTATTGGTGCAAATCCGTCAGCGTCTCGATCAGAACTACGAATAACATTCGGCACATGTCCCGCAAACAGACAAGCTAGTTCATCACCATCGAAACCACAGCGACCTGTGAGTTCCTCGCCATTTGTATTGAGGTAAGAGCAGATATTCCCTTCCGTTTTTTCGCCCGTGCAAGCTGTCCGCATTTCATCTGAAACGGCTACACCACTGAAACCTGGCTTGAGATTATCAAGTCGACCAAAAGCACCAGCCACTGCCGGGCTGGGCAAATCAATGCGTCCATATAAGTCAGCGTCAAGGAGTAGCGCATCTGAATCTGCTCGCGACATATAAGGAGACCGTATTCCTTCATCATTGTCGAATCGTCTGTCAGAGCGTCTTAACACTCCGTTATTCGTTTCAAGCAAAACCAAGGCGGGACGATCGAGACGAAGTATAACTACTCCCGATTCTTCCGCATCAACCAGTCGATGGGTCGGTCCGCCCGCATCGATATACCGGGGAGAATCGAACCCAGCGTCGTCAGTCAAACCAACAATTGCAACCGAACTTGACGCTGCACCACCAACGACCGCCACAGTCTCTGATTCATCTCTAAGAATAAAATCGCGAGGAGAACTAACAGCAAGTGTCGCTGTCTTAACGGACGCGATAGACCAAGTACCCGAGGAAGCGTCAAGTTTAAGTTGGCCAAGCAGCGAATCTTGCGTTCCTGGACGATCAAAAAGAACAAAAACATCACTGCCTTTAGCACGCAGCGCGACAGGAAAAGCACCTCGGAACTCGGCTTGTTCGAGCTTGAGGCTTGCAAGCGTCCGATATGTGTCTACAGAACCCGAAACAGTCGACCCAGCAAAATCGGAGGCTTTAACGTCAAGGACATGGATTGTTGAATCAACTACCGAAAGAGCAAAGGCATTATCGCCTGATGAAACGACATGTGTTGGGTGCCTTGGCGCGGGAATAACCAGAGGGAATGCGAGGGAAGGAGACCGAGCGAACGATTGCCGATCATTTTTTAGAGAAGAGCCTCCTTGAAGAGGATCATCAAGAAGCTGCAGTACTCTCACACCTTGAGCTTCGGCATCAGCAATAAGTAAATCTCCTCGTTGTTCGTCATGCGCGATATAGCTGAGAGCGCTTGGGCGAGACAAATTGCCGGACGGAATAATCTCTGGATCATCGCAGCCAATCACAACGACAGTAGAAACACAGAACAAGAGACCGTATCTTCTGAGGTTCCTCATAGTTCGTTATCCTCTTCTCCTGTACCGTCGGGTTCCAACACCCGACCCATTCTACCAAGCACCCGATGTTGACTGACGTCGTCAGCAGTCACGTCGATCACAGCCAACGTGCTATTTGAGAAATTAGCGACAAATCCAAGGGTTCGCTGTCCACGAGTGGCAAATGCGATATGAGAGGGTCCACTCAGAAGATTCAGCCGCGAAATATCAGAAGACTCGTCAAGATTTATCCGTCCGCGAATCTCACCTACGACTCTCGGTGCATCAGCAGTGACGTCTACCACCCAAATCGAGTTGGTTTTCACGTCACCCGCATAAAGCAAACGACGGCCATCGGATGTTTCTCGTAACGTCGGTAAACCGACTTCGGAACCAAACTCATACACGCTTACTAGCCTAAATTCTCCATTCGTACCCTTGCGCAAAATAGCAATACCAGAATTGAATTCATTACTCGTGTTCGAGAACCTCAAAGTCACATAGGCGCGGGTCTTGTCTGCGCTCACGACCAGGCCTCGCGTTGCAAAGCTATTGGCCAAACTACCCAAAACTACTTGATTTATGGAGGAAACCACAGCTGTTGCCGTGGACGTAGTGACCTCATCAATGTTCCATTGTGAAAACGCCCCGGTCGTCTGATTTAGGTCTGCAATGAGAAGTGTTGGGGTTGTAGTATTTTGAAAAATGGAGTCAAGAGCGAGTCCAGAAACTCCGGTCAATGTTGGCACCGTTACATCCCGCAATGGTGTCACCAAAGTCTTTCCCTCTCGTTCATCGACAAGGCGTTGCTTAAACAAATCGATATCAGCAAACGTGACAATGCCAACATCGGGTCTAATTTCTTCTCGAGGTCGACTTGTGACTCTCAAATGTCCAGTTGCAATCAAACCAGATCCTTCGGTTTGGGGCACGAAAAGTGATGCATACGGATCAGAACCGCCGGTGTCGGCGATATGCGCTTTTGTGCAATCCGTAGATTCGAAAACTTCTATATTTTCGTTATCGCAGCGCAATTCGCCGTCTTGGAAACGCAACATGGTTAGGAAATTGCCTTGGCGAGAGGTCACGAAGATTGAAGAAGAATTCGCCGACGTGCTCAAGCCAGTCCAGGAAATTTCACCGGACAGGCTAGGGATACGTTGGCTGCTCTCCACAGGAAGGTCAACCACTGGACTTTGAGGAGTTATTTCGCTTGCCGTTGCAAACAACGAGTCAATCGAAAGAGCCATAATGGTTGAAGCGTTATAGCGCTGATCAAAGTTAGAATTCGAAACCACTAGGCGGTCTTGTGTTGGTGATGCACCTTGCGCAACCAACAAATACGTCGGGTAGAATAACTGATCGTTAGGAGGCACGGTACCGGGCTCAGAATCGGCACAAGCCACGAAGAAAAAGATAGAGATCAACCAGATCGATATTGTCTTGAAAGTAGGTCGCATCAAATACATCCAGGGCGGCTGACGTCTGCAGTCCGCGGTCGGGTAACACGCACTCGTATCAGGGGTCAATCGCTGGCATAATCGGAGGGCTTCGACTGTTTTCTCTTCGATAAAGGATGTAAATAAAACCAATGACTAAGACGGAGTGGGTAAGGAGTCCCCAAGGCGTAAGGTCTTGTAGCTGGCTTCATAGACTAGGGAAACACCCGAAGCTAGTCGTGAACAGTGCAGCCTTGATGCTTCGCATCGGACGAGACTATCAGCAGTTCCGAAATGGCGCCTTTGACCGAGGTGAGTTTCGGGCTCGCGCATCGGGTCATGTGGCCGGAATCACGATTGGAATGGGTGGTGCGACAATAGGCATGACCCTAGGAAGCGCCATTCCCGGTGTAGGCACTATCCTAGGTGGCTTTGCCGGGAGTCTGATTGGTGATTACGCGGGTACTCGCCTGGGTATCTTTGCCTCGCAAAAATGGGAGAACCGAGCAAACACTAGGTGAAATGCGGCTTGATACTGAACATAAATTCAGTACTATAAATACATGCGAGCCCAGATTCTGAAAGTCGTCAACAACCCCAAAAACCCGTGGCAATCATACAGCGTCGACTGGGGCGCTAAGCCGCCCAAAGTCGAACTGAGTCTCTATTCAGATCAGTCAAAAACAATTCTAAGCAAAAATCATAGCGAAGATCTTCCATTTCGGTGGAGCTTGAACCCCTATCGAGGCTGCTACCACGGATGCGCATACTGCTACGCGCGACCATCTCATGAGTACCTAGATTTTGGAGCCGGAACAGACTTTGAACGCAAACTTGTTCTGAAAAAAGAGGCGCCTGCCTTGCTACGTAAACGTTTTATGACCTCGAATTGGAAAGGCGAACTCATTGTTTTTTCAGGCAACACAGATTGCTATCAGCCTCTCGAAGCTGCTTACGGACTCACCCGTGAGTGTCTCAAAATATGCCTTGAGTTTCGCAATCCAGTCTCGATTATCACCAAGAGTACACTGATTGAAAGGGACTTAGACCTGCTCGAAGAGATTCACCAGAAATCCCATATCGACGTTCATATAAGCATTCCGTTTTGGGACGCCGACGTGGCTCGAGCCATGGAACCTTATGTTCCCTCGCCGCGTCGAAGGATGAGAATCATAGAACGGTTAGCAGAACGAGATATCCCTGTGACAGTGATGGTGTCACCGATGATTCCAGGTTTAAACGACACTGATATTCCATCCATCTTACGTGAGGCAAAAATAGCTGGTGCTCAATACGCAATATCAACAATGCTTCGATTGGCACCCTCAGTTGCGGAAGTATTTGAGGCCAGACTTCGCGCGAGTCTTCCACTTCGAGCCGACAAAATCTTGAATCAAATCCGCGCGTGTCGAGCCGGGAAACTTTCAAACAACCAGATTGGCCAACGGATGAAAGGTGTCGGCTCTCGCTGGGCTATTATTGAGCAACTTTTTGAGACCCATCGACTAAAAGAAGAACTCCTCACGCCTCCGAATGAACATCCGCAGACCAAATTCCGGCGCCCCAATCCAAATCGCGTACGCACGAACCTAAAGAACACAAACCAACTTAGTTTATTTTAAGAATACGGCATCATTTTGAAGCTCTGACTAGATCTATGCGTGAATTTCTGGAATGACTGTACGGAATGAAGCCTCTGCTGCGAATCGTATCGCCTATATTCTTTTGTATTTTCTTTGCATGCGCGGAGGACTCGAGTGAGACGGACCCACAAACTTATCCCGATGCGAGCACCATCGAAGATGCAAATATGCAAAATAATTCTGACGCCAAGACCGCTGATCAAGGCGTGGCTGAAGCTATGGATGCAGGGGATGCTTTTGATGCTGGCGATGACGCAATGGATGCTGGGATGAGTAGTCATGACGCGAGTATCACACCGAGCTTATGTAATCCGAGTTTTTCTGAGGCTCAAGCGTGTGGTGGTGATATCGTAGGAATCTGGACGTACAGTGAGGGGTGCATCGACCGTGCCAGTCTTGGAATGGTGAGTGCGGCTTGCCAAACAGCTACACTAAGTAACGAGCTTCAAGTCACAACTGGCACACTAACCGTCACAGCAAACCAAAATTATACTCGAGAGTTCACCGACTTATTCACGGTAGATATTAGCGTCCCTAGCGCGTGCGTCAGCTTTGTAGGAAGCTGCACGGGTATCGAAGACACAATACGCTTTGTAGAACCGCGAGCCGACATCGACTGTCCAAGCAACGGTCGAGGAGGCTGCGATTGCAAGTTGGAAATAAAGAAAAATGTAGAAGACTTTGGAACTGTCGTAACCAGCACGACAGGTGAAATGCGTCTTATTCCTGATGACTCTTCGATGGAAGCTGGAGATTACTATTTCTGTTCAGAGCAAGGTATTTTACAATACAAAGGATTCACGACAACTTCAGAAGATCATTCTGTGACATACGTCTTGAACCTCAATCCTTAGAATATCGGCATTTGTCTCTCATTTTCGAACGCTACCCACGACGGCCAAGCAGGAAACAGCGTGCAAGAAGAACTTACCGAAGAACAAATTCTCAGTCTTAGAGAAAACTTGCTCAAATTAGAGTCACAGCTTCGCGCGATTCTGGAGCAGACTGAGAGTCAAGGAAAGCCTGTAGACTTAGACGAACCCATCGGTCGGCTTTCTCGGATGGACGCAATTCAACAACAAAAGATGCAAAGCGCAGGCAGAGAGGCGCAAAAAATTCAATTGGCTCAAGTTCGACGTGCATTGTCATCAATTGAGGATAATGAATATGGATTTTGTCGACGTTGCGAGGAGCCTGTAGGATTTAGAAGACTCTGCATTCAGCCCGAGGCGCCGTTTTGTGTGCGTTGCCAAAGCGCGCGAGAAAAGAATCTTTAGTAAAGTTTTTCGACTCGAACGGGCTGACCTTGTCTTTTCGGTACTTCGACCAACTCAGCTACGGCCTGCTCTAGACAAACCTCCTGCTTCTCCTCATCGTAAATATCGGTGACCACGCCATGTGTAGAATACAGGCCGCCATACCACCAACGTGAATCGGTGACATAAAGGAGGTCGCCCTGCTCCGCCCCTAGTTTTTTTGCCAAGCCGGAAGAAAGCTTCATCCCGGCCAGCTGTCGAGGCCCCACATTCCCCAGAGGTTCAGTTGCTACGCGAATCACAGCAGTACTTGTTTCTCGCGCCATTTCGTCGCCAGGTTTTCCTTTGTAGGCGCGAATAGCCTCTGGTACCGTACCCCACACTAGGCCCTCAACTTGGTCACTTTCGGAAGGTTTTGTTATGAATGCCACCGCAACACCAAGGAATGTAGAAACACCCAAACCGAAAAAAGCACGCATATACTTGTATTGTTTGGCGCCCGAGAAAAGACCATCCGAGGATTCGAGCATGGGTACACCGTGCGCGAAAGGAGTAATTATCTCAGGCCAAAAAACGCTTATAAGTACTGCGATCATTCCTCCGACCAAACTGGCCAAAGCTGCTTTTCCAGTATACCGACGCCAAAAAGCGCTGAGCAAGAATGTGACGAGTAATGGCGGAGTCACTGCTGCGGTGAAGGCACCGTGCGCTGCGTAAATCGACTTAAAGCTCATATACAGTGGAACCAATAGAACGCCAATGAGCGTGACCGTAATCGAGCTCACTCGAGCTAAACGAAGCAGTTCTTTTTCTGTGGCATTGGGACGAAAGTATGGTTTGTACACATCATTTACGGCAATAGCAGCAACCGCCGTAATCAAAGTATCGACCGTGGACATAAGTGCCGCTGTCAACGACGCCATAATTAACCCAAAGACACCAGGTCGGCTCAGCAACTCAGACGTGATAAAGAAGACCTCTTTCGAAGGGATTCCCTCTGGCAGAATGCCGGCATGCTCTAACGCTTTACCTACCCAACCTCCTGATGCAACTACACAAGCAGCGACAGGCATCAAAATGAGCGGAACGGCGAACATCGCCTTTCGACCTTCTTGAACGTCTTTGGCCGCGAGAAACCTCATAATGACACCCTGGTTTAGGAAATAGAACATTGCGCTATTGGCAAAACCATCTTGCCAATAAATTCCCACACTAGGGAAGGCAGGATCTTCGTTGAAGTTGGCGAATGCTCGGCGATGCGAGCGAGGTAAATGCTCCCAGAAAGCCTCGACTCCCCCAAGTTCGTTAAAGCCGAGCCAAAAAATTAACGCGCCGGTCGCAAGCAACATCACTCCCTGAAACAGGTCGGTCATGATCACGCTGGTTTGACCACCGAAGGTCACATACACGGCCGAGATTGTTGCAACAACAATCGCAGCGGTCCAAACCGGCCAGCCCAAAAGTGTGTTCAGTGCCGTGCCCATCGTGAACAAATTCACACCGACGTACCCGATGAGATAAATAAGCATGAAGACGGTAACCCAGGCTCGTACACGCGAACCAAATCGACGCTGAAAATATTCTGGAACAGAGGAAATTCCCGAAAAATAGAGTAACGGCAGCCACGAGAACCAAAAAAGAGGCATCCAGAACCAATCATTGAGATAGGTTTGAGAACTGGAAATTCCATACTCATGACCCACCCTCGAATACTTTACGAAGCTATATGAACCAACGACGGTCGCAACTAAGGAAAAGGCAATGAGCCACCAAGAAAATCTTTGCCCTCCAAAAAAGAAGTCTTTGACACTCTTTTGCCGACGACCGAACCACGTGCCAATACCTAAGATTGCCAGGAAGTAAAGAACCATAATGACATAATCAAGGTTCGTACCCAGCATTTTTTTTCGCTCAAATGTTCCTTGAAAGGCTCCCTTTGGAGCAACGTCCATCTCCCCGTACTGCAGCCATCCCTGGAGCGCTGCGAAAAAGACAACACCTCCGCAAAGTACCAGTAAATTTTTTAGCGGCGCACCCGAGAATCCTACATAGCCTTGTCTGTACGCAAAATACAAACCGGCTAAGAAAACCAAACTGCCAAAAATATATTGGTATATGAATGCATCCACGGGATTGACGACCTGATCAAGCCGTGACAGCAAACGTAGGTAATGTCGACCCCAAAACCGTGGAGTATTTCCTCTTGGCGAAATAAACCCATCAAACAACAACCGAACTATCCAGATCAAAAAGCACTGGCCGAAGCACTGGAACAATTACGGGCATTACCACCTCTCGTTTTCAGTGGTGAAATTCTAGACTTACGGCAACAGATCGCAAACGCGGCAGAAGGACGTGGTTTTGTCCTACACGGTGGTGATTGTGCAGAGCGCTTTGTGGACTGCGATGCTCAGACCATCGTCCGCAAATTGAAAATCTTGCTGCAAATGTCGCTTGTTTTGACGCACGCAATGAAAAAGCCGGTGGTAAGAATAGGGAGAATGGCTGGTCAATTTGCGAAACCTCGATCAAGTGATACAGAAACGATTGGCGACATAACTCTACCTACTTATCGGGGCGACCTCGTAAATGATCTGGATTTCGAGAAAAGTGCTCGTATCCCGGACCCTCAAAGGCTTCTCACAAGCTACTACCATTCAGCTTCTACTTTGAATTTTACTCGCGCACTTTTGTACGGTGGCTTCGCGGATTTACATCACCCTGATCATTGGAAGCTCAAGTTTATGGCGCAATCTCCGGAGTTTGAAAGATTCCAAGAGATCGCCGACCGCATCACTGATGCAATCGATTTTTTTGAAAGCTTGGGTGGCATGCAAAATCATAGTCTGAATCGCGTCGAATTCTTCACATCTCATGAGGGTCTGCATCTCGATTATGAGGAGGCTTTCACATCTATGCCACCTCGCCGAGACCACTATTTTAATCTCGGTGCGCACTTCCTATGGATTGGCGATCGTACTCGCCAACTCGATGGAGCGCATATTGAATATTTTCGTGGAATTGCGAATCCAATCGGCATCAAAGTAGGTCCAACCTGTTCTACCGATGATTTGTGCCGATTGGTCGAAACACTCAATCCGGAAGACGAACCCGGCAAAATCACTCTGATTACGCGTTATGGTGCAGAAAAGATATCTGAGTATCTTCCTAAGCACATTGAAGCAGTTCAAAAAACCGGGAGACGAGTACTTTGGAGTAGCGACCCTATGCACGGAAATGGGAGCAAAACGAGCAGCGGGCTCAAGACTCGAAACTTCAACACAATTTTATCTGAACTTAGGCAAGCATTCGAAATACACACGAACGCTGGAAGTCACCTTGGAGGCGTACATTTCGAATTGACCGGAAACGATGTAACCGAATGTCTCGGCGGCACAGAAGGCTTGACAGAAACAGACCTAACGCGAAGCTATGAGTCGGGTTGCGATCCCCGTCTAAACTACACACAAAGTTTGGAGATGGCGTTTCTCATTGCGGATATGCTTCGTGAATAAGTAATTTCGAAACTTCGTGTGAATCTAATTGCGACGTATCAATTGTTTTTTCACATTCTGCATATCGAGGTGTTCTCTGCGCTAAAATTGCTCGTAACTCAGACATTGCTGCTGGACGATTCTGCATAGGACGAAAGTCACCTTGCGCGCTCACTCTTTCGTAATGCTGTTCTGGTTCCGCTTTCAGCCAAATTGTCTTTGCATTTCGCTTAAGATAGTTCCAGTTCTCTTCATCGCTCACGATGCCTCCACTGACTGCCACAATCACTGGGTCTCGTCCTTTCGCGATGATCTCTTCCATGGCTTGCCGCTCTAAGCGACGATAATAAGCCTCTCCATGGATCTCGAAAATTTGTGAAAGTGGAAGACCGGCCGTAGATGTGATCCATTGATCGAGCTCGATAAATTCAATTTGACGAAGCTTTGCGACCATCGCACCTATAGTGCTTTTGCCCGCGCCGCGTAGCCCAATCAACGCGATGTGCTGAATTTGAAACAATTCATCTTCGAGGATCGCGACCCAGTCGCTCGCTCTCACGTCCAACGCACGAGCCAGCTGTATCAATTTGGAGACTGATATGTTTCCCTGGCCCCTCTCCACATCCGAGATAAATCGCAGAGATAACCCGCAAACATCTGATAAACCCTTTATAGTTAGGTTCTTGTCCTGACGAGCACTGCGTATTGCTCGACCGAGAGCGTCAAGACTCAACATAATGCGCACTATACTGCATTACAGCTAGTCGTGACAAGCATTATAATGGTTGCTTAGGACGGGTCGAAGAGTTAGAGTCCGTCCATGGCTCAAGAAACCAACGAACTGCCTCCCAAACTCGATCTGGTCACACATCCAGATCGCTACACTCATTGGAAGCTGACCTTTGACGGACCGGTGGCGCGCCTTTCCATGAACGTGCAGCAGGACCATGCCGTCAATGATGATGAATATATTCTCAAACTCAACTCCTACGATCTCGGCGTAGATATTGAACTGGCAGACGCCGTGCAAAGGATTCGGTTCGAGCATCCCGAAGTCCGCTGCTTGGTCATTGATAGTGCCATCGACCGCGTATTCTGCTCTGGCGCGAACATCTATATGCTCGGGACATCGACTCATAGTTTCAAGGTCAATTTCTGCAAATACACGAACGAGACGCGGCTCTATCTCGAGGACCTTGCAGAAAACAGCGGGATCGGAACGGTTGCGGCCCTAAATGGCACAGCCTCCGGCGGTGGTTACGAACTCGCGTTGGCATGCGAACACATCATGCTGATTGACGACGGAAATTCGGCCGTCAGTTTCCCAGAAACACCGTTACTTGCTGTACTTCCTGGAACTGGCGGACTCACACGATTGGTCGATAAAAGAATGGTCCGACGGGATCGAGCCGATGTTTTTTCTACGATCGCAGAAGGTATCAAAGGCAAACGAGCGCTGAAGTGGGACCTTGTTGATGAACTTGTGCCTCGCTCTAAGTGGAATGATAAAATATCCGCTCGCGTGACGGACATACTTGCAAACCGCCCAGAGAAAGAGGGCGCGGGAATCGAATGGAACGAACTTGGTGGAACTTACGAAGAAGATTCGATATCCCACAAATTCGTTGAGCTCAAAGTTGATCGAAGCCTGCGTCTGGCCGAGATTCTTGTGCGCGGGCCTCAGGAGCCACAGCCTGAAGACGGCGCTGGATTTCGAGAGGCCGGAACAGATGCTTGGGCGCTTCGAGTATTCAGAGAACTGGACGACGTATTACTTCGACTTCGATTCGAAGAACCTCACATCGGCCTTATTAATCTTCGAACGAGTGGCGATCTGGATAAAGTACTTGCCGCAGATCGTGGTTTGCTCGCAGCTCAAAATGATTGGTTAGGAAAAGAAATTCTTCATCACATGAAGCGTGTACTAAAACGCCTCGACCTCATGGCGAAATCTATATTCGCTTACGTAGAGCCGGGTTCATGCTTCGCCGGTTCACTATTGGAACTCGCCCTCGCAGCAGACCGAATTTTCATGCTCGATGACCCTGATAACCCTGTTCATGTAGCGGTTTCCGCTTTGAATAATGAGCACTTACCCATGAGCAATGGTTTGACACGGCTCGAAACACGTTTCTTATCTAATCCATCGCAAGTAGGGGATGTTCTCGCAGAGGATGGACTTATCGATACAGAGACGGCGGACGACCTTGGGCTTGTTACCTACGCGCCCGATGATATCGACTGGGAAGACGAAATCAGGATCGCCATGGAAGAGAGAGTCAATTTCTCTCCCGATGCTCTGACCGGGATGGAAGCAAACCTTCGCTTTGCGGGCCCTGAAACGATGGAGACCAAAATATTCGGGAGACTCTCTGCATGGCAAAACTGGATTTTCCAGCGTCCCAATGCTGTGGGACCCAAGGGGGCTCTGACACTGTATGGGAAGCAAACGCGACCCGAATTTAATATGATGCGGACTTAGTCCACCACAAAACGAAGAAAGGAAGAAGAGAATGACGACTGTACTAAGCAATGAGAAAATACCCAATAACGTCGGTCTATCGGATGACCGCCGTTTACAGCGCGCTTTAGAAAAGTGGCTTCCTAACTACATCGAGTGGTGGAAAGAAATGGGGCCCGAAGGCTTTCAAGAAAACAATGTCTTTTTGCGCACTGCAATCAGTGTGGACCGAAACGGTTGGGCAAACTTCGACTACGTCAAAATGCCCGATTACCGCTGGGGAATCTTTCTCGCCGACGCTGTACCAGAAAGAAAAATAGGGTTCGGTGATCACGCCAACGAACTCGCTTGGCAGCAGGTTCCTGGCGAATATCGAAACATGCTTCGAAATCTCATTGTCACCCAAGGGGATACAGAGCCTGCATCCGTCGAGCAGCAACGCCTTTTGGGAACAGCTGCACCAAGTTTGTACGACATGCGGAACCTCTTCCAAGTCAACGTAGAAGAAGGGCGTCACATGTGGGCAATGGTCTACCTTCTTCATACGTACTTTGGACGCGATGGACGAGAAGAAGCAGATGAAATGCTTCAACGCCGCAGTGGCGACGAAGATAAACCTCGTATTCTGGGTGCCTTCAACGAACCAATGCCAGACTGGCTACAGTTCTTTCTATTCACAATGTTCACTGACCGCGATGGTAAATATCAACTACTGTCACTCGCTGAGTCTGGGTTCGACCCACTGGCACGAACCTGTAAGTTCATGCTTACAGAAGAAGCGCATCACATGTTCGTGGGAGAGACCGGTATCGCTCGAATTGTTAAGCGAACTGCAGAACTTATGAAACAGGACAAAAATGAGGACGCGCGAGCACAAGGAGGGATTCCGCTCGACATGATCCAACGAGGAATCAATCAGTGGTACGCACTCAGCGCTGACCTGTTCGGTAGCGAAATCTCATCCAACGCAGCAAGTTACTTCGCCAACGGTGTAAAGGGACGGGCCTACGAGATGAAGAAGTACGACGAACATCTCGCAATGGACAGTGCGATCACGCTTCAAACCGTGAAAAATGGGAAATTTGTGAACGAAGAAATACCCATGAGAAATGCCCTGAATGAAGTCTTACGAGAAGAATTCCGAGTCGATGATGAGCGCGCGGTCGCTCGATGGAACAAGATTCTCAAAAAAGAAGGCATCGACTATGAATTCAAGCTGCCAGACCGGAAGTTCTACCGACAGGTTGGTATCTATGCCGACCATCATTTCGACACACATGGAAATATAATTGACGAAAGGACTTGGGAACAAAAGAAAGGCGGTTGGTTACTCGGCCAAGACGACCTTGATTATATGCAATCGATTCAAGTTCAAGTCACAGAACCCGGCAAATTTGCGAATTGGATTGCACCGCCCCGAAGCGGCATCAAAGGCCGACCAGTAGACTACGAGTACGTTCGAATCTAGACGACGAAGGTTTTTCCGTGCTGACCCGCTCCAACGCGGGCAGCACGTCCAATACCTGCCCTCCCCTTCTTTCCAAATAGGCTTTACTTAAACGCTTTTGGTTGCGTGAATCTCCAGACCAAAATTGCGGGCTATTAGCTTTGTTTGTTCGACTCAAAAGAAACATCCCAACATGCCGTGATAGATCTCAGTGACCGCTATGGTTTTTATCCTCGTAACATTTGAAGCTTGATTGAATCACTGAGCTGAAAATGCGAACAAAATAGAAAACAAAATCGTACGTCTCTAATATTAGACTGGGGATCGCGTCAATTAATAGGGAAACCAAGTCTGCAATATGAGATACGATTTGAATGATTGGTTCTGCTCAACGAACGATGAGGGTCATTCGCCACTGGGGTATCAAAGTCGCACCAATTGGAACGCTCATGTCCCCCTTTCAACCAATTGCTTCGGTTACGTCTCACTGAAAGCAAGCGTAACGAGCGTAATTATAGACATTGTACGCTGTAGGTAATGGAAATGGTTGCGCCTGCTTCAGGAACCGAACCGGTTTGGAAAATAATGCTGTTGGTCCCGGTATCGTAGGTCCAACGCGTGGCTCCTCCTGGAGTAACGCTCGGAATCGTTGTTCCATTGACGTCCACTGAGATCGTGCTCGCAACGGGCGCAGATGAAAGCACGAACTGTCTCTTCAAACCGAAACTATTGAGACCAATATTGGCCAACGTTTGTCCCCAGTTGGCATTACAAATCGATTCGACGACCCCGCCTGTATTTTGCGCAACCTGAATGTAACGAGGTGCGTACTGTGCATCACCGCCAGGGCCATTACAGCCCCCAGTTTGGGTGCCTACAATCGCGCTAAACGAGAACATGCCGCTGTTTTGAAATCCCTTGATGTTTCGTAAGAAATTCTCGTAAAAGTTTACGGTTCGACTTGAGTGGTCAGGCTCGTCCGAAACAGCAATAACGGCCAGCGCCGCATCAGTGCGAAGGAATCCAGCATTCCACGTGTTGATGAGAGGGTCTTTGAGTGCGAGGTAAGCAGCTTCAAGGCCCTGCTCATCCGCGGAGCCTGAGGTTCCAAGGTTTACGTTTGAACTAAATGCGGCCGAGCCGTTCGGGGTATTCGGGGTAATGATTCGAACGTTTTGCGGGCCTTCTTCAACGAACCGACCAGCCTCGCCATTGCTTGCTACGTCAGTCGTGGTCACGCCGAGTTGAAAATCAATGCCTTGCTGAGTGGCAAAGGTCAAAAACGAGCCAAGATTGCTACCGAGACTGTTTTGCTCTTCACGCATGGAACAAGAATTATCCACAACAAAAAGGACATCCGCTTTTGGATTCGCCAACTGCTGGAAGGTGTCTGTCACAGTCGGGTTCAATTGGCCATCGCCAGAGAGCGGCACCGCAATGCGCTGAGTCTGAGAACCAAGGTCTACGGTAATGAAAAGAACCCCGGTATCAGTACCAATATCGACCGGCTTGTAACGCATACCGATTGAGACCGAATCTCCAGCAGGAATGTTTGCGGGGACCGTAAATGGCTGAAGTTCAAATTCCGGGGAAGTAGACAAGTCTAAAGATACATCCGTCACCGTGACCTGATTGCTTCCGGTGTTATAAACCGTCACCGTTCTTTCGGGCGAACGACAAGGTCGAGAAGCGGTACCGACAGGAACCACATTGAAATCGAGTTGTGACGGAATCACGCGGATGTCGGTCGGAGCACTGGTTCCATTAATTGGAACCGAAAGCATCATCTGACTTGGGTCGTCAGACATGAATTCTAGCAATGTCGCGTGCTGTCCGTAGTCCATCGGCTGGTAAGCCACGACCACTTGGTGAGCCTGACCAGGATTAATGGCTCCCGTCGTCATCTCTCCAGATTCGATCACGAATTCCGGCGCACCGTTGAGCATGATGCTGCTTAGGTTACAAGGCATGGCGCCACTGTTACGAATTTCTACCGGCAAAACGACTCGAGAACCACGTTCCACCAATCCAAATGTAAGCTGACTCGGCGCGACAGAGACTGCACAGGTGGTTGGAACTCCGCCTATACCTGCTACCGGAATATTTAGAATCCCTTCATCACGGTCGTCAGAGGTAATCACCAAAGTTCCCATGTCCATACCCGCATCAATCGGCGCATAGACCAAAGTAATCTGCTCAGACGCGCCAGGAGCAATCACCACAGGCAGACCAGGAGAGTTCGCGATCGTGATTTCGGTAGACATGGTGTCAAGCTGGATATCACTCACATTGAGATCTGCATTCCCAACGTTTTCAATAAGCAAAGTCATCGATTTTGGCGTGCCACTGATTTGAACAGTACCGAACTGAACAGAGGCTGGAAGTGGATTGATATCTGGTCCTACTGAGCGGGCAGAAAGGTCGACGTAGCCCACCGATTCCGAGACAGGAGTCATTGGATCATCCCATGCGTCTGTATCCACTTGTACTCGACCGAGATCTTCGCCCGGTGTCACGCCGGTATATGAAACGTTGACGACCATTTCTTCGGACGGAGCTAAAACGTGAGGCAGCATGACAGAATCAGGCGTAGCCGTAAATTCTTGTGAGGTCCCCGCCTCAAGACCAATCGCGCTCACCGTCACATTGTGATTTCCAATGTTCTGAACTCGAAAGCTATCTTCTGCGAGTTGCCCTTCGTCTAAATCACCAAAATCGATAGAACTCGGCGTAATTGCAAAAACGGGTTTCACGCCTACGCCTTTGAGCGTCAAAGTTTCGAGGCAGTTTTCGCAGTACTTCAGCGTTGTCGTCTTCTCATGCGCACCCTCTTCAGGTGGCTGATACCAAATCTGGACCTCAATACTGCCATTTGCCGGAACAACGCCCGTCAATGGCTGGTCGTGCGGGGTATCGTTGATTCCCAGACGATATCCAAATATGATGGAGGCTTGCTCAACAGGGTCGATACTAAATGGTTGGTCGAAAACGGTTGGATTGGTGAGCGTTAGAGCAAGCTCTTTTCGCTTCGATACCGTGACTTCGCTAAAATCAAAAACGGTCCCGGAAAGATCTAATTCAGGAGGGACTCCATTACCTAGTACTTGGATCGTAGCTTCGGGGAGATTGGTCGAGTTGTTATAGAGTTTGATGGTCGCAGATACTTCACCCTCCATCACAGGAGAGAAAGTGACGATAAACTCTCGACTTTCCGCGGGCTCGACCGACCATTTTCCGGTCTCACTGAAGGTCTCAAAAACCAGTGCAAAAGGTGCTTCGGTTGGTTGAAGCTCGTAAATTTGAGTACAAGCATCAACGACGTCTTCGGCAGGAATGGAGACGCAAATAGAAAGCTTGTCAGAACCAGGATTCGTGACATTGATCGCTTTTTGTGAGCGAGCACCCACCGGCACATTCCCAAAATCAAGCGTCTCAGGCGTGAGCTCAATTTCCGCTGAAAGTCTCGACAGCACCGGTGAAGTATCTTCGCACGAGCATGCAGAGGCGCTGGCCACAAGACCTGCAACGGCCATGGCTCCAAAACTCTTAACGTTGGCATTCAAAAACATAAGTCAGTCCCTTCTAACCCTACAAATAGAGCTGCGCGAGCAAGCACACTCTCATGCCGACCCGCGCGGTTAAACAATGGCAGAGTGGCCAACGATTACCCGCTGAGACCCATGACCATATCACCCTTGGTCGCCAGTGTGGGGAAGTCTAGCCCATTGGCCTATCGACACCTTTACGGATGCGTATCACCGTATTCGCGAAAAAATGCCATTCTAACAAGCATTTTCTCGTGTTTTCAGTTATTTGTGAGGAGCTGAGTAGAGAAGATGTATTCCCGTCCCAATTCACTAATATACTGTCTGCCAGTCAAATTTGTCGTATACACACTAGTCATTACCCTTACAAGCTGTCAGCCTACGGTTGATCTGGGGTTCCAGCTTGAATCGTTAACCCTCAAAGATAAAGTCACCGAAATCAAACTATTCGTCTTCGACGGACAAGATAGCAGCCTCGACTGTACTGTTTTCGATCCGAGGGGCAAGCGGGCTGGAGATGCCGCTGTCCGTACCGGTCAGTCAGCGCTTCATCAACTTTCAGCTGCGATCGATACTGTCGACTGGGAAGTCCCAGAGCTGGAAACAGGTCGCTACATATTCGTGTTCGAAGGTTGGCGAAACGGCATAGAAGAAAACCGGTCATTCGCTACTTTGCTCGGCTATGCCTGCCGAACTCTAGAAATTACGACATTAATCAGTGACCCTACAATCCGATTAGCCCTTCTACAGTCGATCGGTTCGACGATTCGAGTCAAACAAACCAGCGAAAGCTATCCCAAACTCGAGCCCCTGGAAATAGCAGATGGGGAACGCGCAGCAAACTCATTTGACGTTCAGCTTCTCGATGATATTCAGCAAGACGTTACGGGCTCTCCTGTTCATTTCCGCATCGTTCGCGGGAACGCTTTTTTCGATAATGGAAAAAAAGAGATTTTGGTTGAATCCGACGAAAACGGTGTAGCGCGCGCGTTTGTCACGGCCGGCATCGACGCTTCATTTACCGAGGAAGGTCTAATCGAAGTTCAAGCCAATGCGCCCGGTTTTTCTGGGGGACCTCTTAACTTTTTCGCGGCCTCAGTTCCTACGATCAAAGCCAGTATAAATACCATCAATCTCGCCCAGTTCGGGATCGATGTTGGCCCGGCATTGACCACACTCAGCGGATATCCCAACTATCACCCTCTGATCGCCGCTGACCTAGACAATAATGGGAGTCACGACTTAGTCACTACGGTGGGAGATGTGAATCACCGTATCGTTATCATCTATCGAGGACTGCCAAACCAAAACGAACTTATTCACGTAGGTCCCGAACAACCCGGTGTAGCAACCGCGATGACCATGGCGCAAATCTCGCGAAATCAACCGAAGAGTATCTTAGTCACAGCCAATCGACGTGGCCGTTCTCCAGAACCTCACTTATACCGATACGCGCACAATGGAGTAGCGCCCAACGCGAACAATTACTCCCTGACTGTGACTTCAACTCAAATGTCGTGGTCTGCCATCGCTATATCCGCCTACGATATTGATAACGATGGAGACGACGACCTAGGTATGATTCGTTGCGCCGCACCTTTTAGCAGCGGGGTATGTCGCGGAGGGACACTTGAGTCCCCAGAAAATGAACTCGCGATCATCATGAACGACAATGATGAGAATTTTCGTACCGCTCAAAGGTTACGAATACCGAATACCGGAGGTTTTCGTCAGCTAAGGTTCGTGGACCTGAACCAAGACCAAGTCATCGATATTGTTACTACTATGACAGACTCTGTAGGTGGATTCTGCGGGCAACAAGTCGGCCGCAACATTGAATTTATCGAACCATTTAACCAAACAGCGACACTTGGACAAGTTTCACCCTTAGCAATTGGAGATTTCAATGAGGACGAATTTCCAGATGTTGCTTTCGTCGGTGGGATAACGGTCGGTGCTGCTTATTCAGAGCTTCGCTATCTGCCAGGATGCCGAAATTGTGGGAGCCCAGTACTTAGCTCTTGTGGAGTTGATATCGGTCCTCCGAGCGTTCCATTAGGAACTCGAAGTCTGAATAGCTATCAACAAGATCTTGCTGTAAAAGATCTGAACGGCGACGGAAGGCCGGACGCAATAAATTTGCACAGAACAGAAGGCAATATCTATATTCAATTCATGACCGAACGACATAAATTCGGACGTGGCCCAACGATTAAACTATCGACCATAAGAGCAAGTGAACTTGCTTTTTTCTCTGAAGAAGATGGCGCCCGAGCAGCTGTCATCGACCCGGATAAAAATAGCCTGGTCATCATAAAATTTGAGCCAAACTAGGTAGCTCTTTTCTACAATTTCGCCAAGGCTTGCTCGACCTGAATCGCTTGCTCAGGTTTTAAACCATTTTTAGATTTTGCAGCTTCCAGATGCTTTTTCGCCTCTTGCCTGTCTCCACTAAACTTTAGGTCCATTCCGAACATAAAATGCGATAGGCATGAAACTTCATCATCATCCTCATTCACTAAGTGGGCGAGCAAAGCGTGGTATTGTTTTCGGGTTCTCTGAGCTTCCTCTTTTTTTCCGGTGTCTTCGAGGATAATAAGCATGAAGCCATAGGCCTGTGCGGCAGCCAAATCTTGCGTTTTTCCACCGGCCACTTTTCGCAATTCGAACATGGCTTGCTGTTCTTTACCTTGTGCCTTCAGAACCAGACCTAAGGATAGCCTTGCTTGCGCTGTCCACGTTGATTGTTTTGCTTTCGCGGCTTTGCGCAAGCGCTCTACAGCTTGCTCAACTGATTGTCCCGCCATAAGTAAACTAATGCCCAGTCGAAAATTGGCTTCTGCACCGGCTGAAGTAGCCGGAAACTGATCACCGATCTTTCCACGGATTAGGTTGATTTTCTCAGGGTCTTTTGCCTGAATTGCCGCATCGAGCTCTTTGTGGAGTGCCTCTAGATTTGCATCCATGAGTTCTTCTAACACAGAAAGGCATCACCGTACTGACCCATCGGGACATATTTAATGAATGTACTCTCGTGTAGCAGAACTAGGGATATCATGGGTCAAGAGCTTGACCAGCCGAAGGACACGTGGTCCAGTAATCAGGTGATGCAAACTACAGCCAGGATTATTCTCGTCGCAAGCGCCGTTGCTTTAGCAAAGCCCGCGGCCGCCCAAACAACTGAGCTTAGAAACGATAATGTGAGAGTCGACTCGACAGCGGCGATCAGTTGTGGGTTTTGCGCTATGGATAAGTTTGGCTCGATCTTTTACCTCGCTGACTTTCCTGGCGTGAGCTTTCCGATGAACTTGACCAAGGTCAAAATCGCCCTTTCGAACAGCCTCCCAACGCAAACTTTGGATACATGTACGGCGGCGAGCTCGGGAATGACCAACATCACCTACACTGTTTATGTTGGACAAAGAAATCAAAACGACTTCAATTTCAACCCCATTAGCACATATCCACAAGGTGCTTGGCCGACCGAGACGATGGTGACATCGGGAAGCGCACCGATCACGTTCAGCGTTCCCACCGGATCAACAAATGGTGCAAACCCAAATTACAACCTAATGCTTAACGAAATTCCAATTAACAATGCCACGAACTTCGGAAATGCAAACGACAAGTACATAAGAGTACTGTTCGATATGCCCAACGCTGGTTCGAACCTGAGTCCTTCTTGTGACCTTCTAGGGTTGGGATCACCAGGCGGTGTTCCTTTTCGGGATGTCGGCATTCCGATTGATGCGCACAAAAGCTTTATCTATCAAGGGGGCTATTCCTTCGCTGGCCTTGTCGTTTCTCCAGAATGGATCTTCAATGAAGACTTTCAGTCTCAGACCGCATCCGACAACATTGGTGGTGATTGGATTATTCGACTCGAAGTCGAATCGGCCAATCAACCTCCACCCATGGATGCAGGCGTACCACTGAATCCAGATGCCGCCCCTCCCTCACCTGCAGATAGCGGCGTCGTTGTACCACCGGACACTGGCGTTGAGGTGCCACCAGATTCGGGTGCGCAAGTACCGGCAGATGCAGGTGTTTCTGTTTCGGAAGATAGTGGCACGGTCAACGCAGAACCGCCGACGATTACTGCGATTACGCCGTCCGAAGCCAAGAGCGATACCAACACACCCGTCGTAATATTGGGTACCGGCTTTGTCGCCGGAGCTACAGCAAGGGTTGGTCAAATCCCAATGCTTGACGTCGAAGTTTCAGGCGCATCAACCATTCGCGCGACCGTGCCCGCCGGCATTGCCGATGGTGTCTACGATATACTTGTTGAGAACCCCGATGGGCAAATTGCTCTGCTCCAAGAAGGCTTTGCTATCGGCGATTCCAGCAGCGGTAGCGATACAGGCGCGCCACCTGCTGTCTCCAGCTGTGGCTGTGCTACTGTATCAAATGCCGAAATTCCAAAGACCAAGTCCCGGCCTTTATGGGGCGTACTTGTCCTATTCAGCGTAATGGCGATTCTTCGAAGGAAAGAAAAAGCCTAAAGGTTTCATAAGCCTACAAACTTCTCTTTTCTAATCACGAGGAATATCGCCTAGCTTGTGCTACACTTTTACAGCGTGGCGGTTCGACGAACAGGTGGTAATCTTCCCAATCTGCAGAATCAGCAGAATCAACGTAATGATCAAAAAAGCGACCAAAAACTCGATCAGAAAAAATCACAGTTCCAATATCTGAGGCCCCAACAACTCAATACAGACGCCGAACGTCGAGCAGCCCAGGCGCGAAAGCACGCGGCGGAGCTCGACGATGAAGCCGTCAAACACATGCACATCGATGATGAAGGTCAGCAGGTTAAGCGGGAAGAGGAAATTGAGGAGCATTTAAGACTCAAGGGAATCAACCTTGATGAGGAACGCAACAAACGCGGTCAACGAGATGGAGGCGAGGACGAAGACCACAAAGAACGAGAGGAAGAAGCCGCTAAACAACTCGGTCAAGAATCTGGTTATGGTAAATACTTCGAGGACCTTCCGGAAGATCAAATGGGCGACCCAACTTTGGTCAACCCAAATGAGATCAAACGAAAGCTTGGCCCCTCAGCCCGTTTTGCACAACATGCAATGCTTATCGCTGATCAACGTATGAAAGAAGGCATGCCGCGAGAAGAAGCACTCGAATTCCTTTGTAAACTTTACCTCGGTTTGGGAGATCGTTCTTACGCACGAAAGGCTCTAAAATCGTTCGGACCCGCCACCGGAATATTAGATCTTTATCCTCTTGAGGTTACCGAAAAACTTCTTCGTGATGTGCCAAGCTTTCTTCCTAAAATCTCCGTTGGGAGCTTTCTGACAAACCCGCAAAAGAAGGGATACGAAGCCAAGACAGGAGAAGTGGTACACCTCACATACCCCGCGGATTTACGCATTCGAGGTTTTGCCATCAAAGGTGGTGATAAGCCTGGATACTTATTTGAACCCACGGACCCAGATGGGACGTACGCGGTAAGTTTTTCTTCTGCCGGCGAATTCGAAGTCATGGTGTCAGCAATGAATCGAACCGGACACGTTGTCATAGAAGAGCTCTCGTTTAGGATTGAAGCGTCTGAAGAAGATGAAACGGGTGAGACACGTAAAGCTCTCGAGCGATTTAAAAGCAGTATTGATTCGGAAGAAGAAGAAGAATCTCCGAGTAAGAAGCATGATGACCTCAAAGTCGTTATCCCAAGGTATATTTAGACATTCGAGCTATGGGCAGTCTCCACTAGAAGAGTTGAACGTGACCGCATCAACGATTTGAATCTGTGGAGTACCAGTTAGCCCCGAGACTTTTGCAACTTCCCACATCTCTCCGCACCGGGTGAATAAACGAGAATCATTCAAGATTTCCTCTCCAAAAAACTCTACGGCCACAGCAGAAATTGTAGAAGGAGTCGATGTACCACCATAGTAATGAACGAATATACGATATTGCGAACTCGGTCCTCTCGCTAAATTGATCTCTTCTGGTCCACCATTTTTTTGATCATCTTGATCAAGGAAAGGATCATCGCTGCTGATTCCTATTTGACCCCAGTCGGGGTTTTTTTCCTGGAAATAACAATCGTTTAGGGCTTCGAAGGGTTGTCCGTCACCTCGAACTAAATGGAGATCAAAATCTGTATTGTAAGTGTCCCAAGTCAATTTAATTGTGAGCGCGGTTTCAGCTTTTGGCGTTGCAGTGATTGTTCCCGTAAGAGCTAGCTCATGAACAGACCCGTGAGCTGATGTGACCTGAAGATTACCGCGCTGATGTGACGCGAGGCCTCGGCCCGTTAACCGAAGATTGATGTCAAAGTCCTCGCCAGAGCTAAACTGAAGGCTCGGTGGTGGGTAACTGACAATCGAATAATTGTCGCTCGTCGGCTCATCGAAAGCGATCGACTGCACGCGAAAAACACCGTTTTGTACAAAGCACGTTGCGGTTTGATCCGCGGTCTGACCGCGAGGCACTCGCCCGAAATCAAATTCACTTGGAGAACATGTTATTTGTCCACCGGCGACCCCACTTCCTGAAACGTCGAGCAGTGCAATTCCTTCATCTTCTATCACCAACTGAATGGTGTCCGCATACTGTGCAATGGTTCGAGGTAAGAACTCAATGTCTAATGCAACTTGCCTACCCGGCGGTATGCGAAGCCCAGAAACCTCATTTGAATTGATCGTCTGATTGACCCAAAAGGGATTTTGTCCGGGACGAAGCTTACGCTTTGTGTTTGTAGACCGAACCTCTAAAATCGTCACTGATTCGGAGCCTATGTTTTTCACATTTATCTGACGTTTCGTTCGAGTGCCCAGCGCCGCTTTTCTAAAATCCACAGATGCCGGAGTCACAGTAACGAGCTCAGAAATTAGGCTGCGGCCCCGCCCCGAAATAAGCAGAACATACAGATTCTTATCCGTCACAACGCTCATCGTTCCTGACAGCTCATCTACACTCGTCGGGGTAAAAACAACTTTTATACGTAGTGGTTGCTCGGGGCTAATCTTGAGACCAATCAATATCTGCTCTTCAATCGTCCGGGCTTGAAATAGCTGACCCAGCTGTTCAGAAAATCGAATTTCTGTGATGGTTTCTGATTGTTCAGCACTACTCGTCATCAAGACATCTAGCGAATGCGCTGACCCAATATCCCTTGCTTCGAAATCAAGAAAGGCGGGCTGAAACGTCGGAGCCACATTCGACATAATGACATTCTCATCATCGCTACACGCCACCACAATCAATGCAGCTATGAAAGCCAAGCGCCTCACTCTGTGAGAATTGCACGGTCCGTAACCTTTGCTCAATCACCAGAGGGCACTTTGCTTCAAAAGAGTCTCCGCCAAGCCCTAAAAACCCGGCGAAACGGAAGCAAAACCGGCTTTTCCGATAACAACATGGTCGACGACCGGAATTCCCAGTAGCTGTCCCGCCTCCATCATCCGTTCCGTTAAGTGATAATCATCGTCACTGGGGCTCGGGTCTCCGCTCGGATGGTTATGCACCAAAACAATTTGTGCGGCCCGAATTCGGATTGCTGGTCCAAAAACCTCTCGAGGGTGAACAAGACATGCGGTAAGCGTTCCTTGAGCGATTTGTTCAAAGCCAAGCGGTTGACCACGAACATCCAGAAAGAGAGCCCACATTGATTCATTAGGTGAAAGGGCGAGTCTTGGGCGAAAAAATGTCGCTACATCACTCGCATCATTGATTTGTTCGGGAAGTTTTACCGGTTGCATCAAATAAAAAGCTAATGCGAAAATATGGTCTAATTGCTCAAGCACGGCCGGAGGAAGTACGTCTTCTAAAACATGAGCTCCACTATGAATCAAAGCTCTCAGACCTCCGCTCGAACTCAATTTTTGCGAGATTTCAACAGGATTATTGATAGCCAGATTCAGACTTAGAGACATGAGTCGTAATTCAGCTTCGTTTGAGAGCGAACCATTCATACCAAAAACATATGCGGAATTTGTGCCAACTTTAGGAACATTAGGTCTTCGGCGGAAAAATCCGAAAACCGAAGAACAAGGAAGTGATTTTTCGAAAAACGCACAAATTCAATGTAGAAATGACTGATATTAACTGCTTTTTTTGCGTTGAGCCCTGCTTGGGTCGCTTTTCGCTGGACCAAGAGAAAACCAGGACCGTACCTTGCGGAGCGTTATTCTAACGTGAGAATTTCATGACTAATCCAAACATTCATTTCGACTACATCGGAAGCCCCAAAAACCGAGTAGATTCTCAGATCATCCCTGGGCACTTACAGGTCAGGATAACTTTTTTATGCGAGCACGAATAGTCAGCGCACTCGGTATCATTGTTTCTTTGATCGCGATCTCCTATCTCATTCGACAATTCGATGTCGAACAGAGTCGAGAAATCTTAAGCGAAGCAAAATTGAATTGGTTAGGTTTGGCCGCCATTTCCTACCTCGCTCTGTTTCCACTTCGAGGATTAAGATGGTCTTGGCTCCTATCTGATATCCGCCCGATAGCTACTCGAATCTCGACCGAAACGTTCATCGTCGGCGCTATGGCAAACAATATTCTTCCTGCTCGACTCGGAGACCTCGTCCGAGCATACGTATTGGGTCGACAAGCAAAAATTCCAGCCACAACGACATTTTCTAATGTCCTCCTCGAGCGGATCATCGATGGCTGTACAGTGATTGCCCTTCTTTCAAGCGTGTTGCTGCTCGCCCCACCCGATTCTCAAGATTTCAGACTCATTGGGTCTGTGATGGCCGTCATTTTCTTTGGTGCCTTCGCAGCGTGCTTGCTGCTTGCCGCTACGCCTAAATTATTTTGGACCCTCCTTGATCCTGTCCTTGAACGACTTCCTGCTCAATTCGCTAGAAAACTTAAGGACCGACTCTTGCTTCTTCTTGAAGGACTAAATATTCTTCGTCGACCAACTCTTATGTTCAAAATCCTCGGTGTATCTGTTCTTATTTGGATCTTAGAAGCGAGTGTGTACATGATTTGCCAGAGAGCTTTTGGGATGCAAATTCCATTTTCTGGGCTCATATTAGTGATGTCTGTCCTTACTTTGGGACTCACAGCCCCGAGTGGACCAGGTTTTATAGGGGTATTTGAGGGTCTCATTCTGGCAGGGACCTTACTTTATGGCGTAGACCAAAGCACAGGATTAGCGTTTGCAATTGCGATACATTTAATCCACTACGTCCCAGTGACCATACTTGGGCTCTTCATCGCTTGGCGTATCGGCCTTAACGTCACAAAACTTGGGAAGACTGCACACGAAAATGCCGTGACTCCCTCAGGAGGAAACTAGATGGATATTGCTGTTGTTGGAACCGGATATGTTGGGCTTGTCACAGGAACCTGCTTATCGGAAACCGGTCACAATGTCGTTTGTGTCGACAAAGATGCCGAAAAGATCAGGCTTCTTAATGACGGCCAGGTTCCCATCTATGAACCGCGACTCTCCGACCTTATCAAAAAGAATGTCCGTAAGAATCGCCTTTCTTTTACAACTGATCTCACCGCAGCGGTTGGACCAGCAGAAGTTGTCTTTATTGCTGTCGGAACTCCGCAGGATGAGGATGGAAGCGCAGACCTAAGTCACGTTCTTACCGTCGCCAAAGAAATTGGTAAGGCCATCACTGGTCCTCTCATAATCGCTACTAAATCTACTGTACCAGTAGGTACAGGCGAAAAAGTAAAATCAGCGATTGAGTCCGTCACCGACATTGGTGTTGAAGTCGTAAGTAATCCCGAGTTCCTCAAGGAAGGGGCCGCAGTTCAAGACTTTATGAAACCAGACCGAATCATTATCGGTACAGAGAGCGAAGAAGCGCGCGAAGTTATGACCGATCTCTACGCGCCTTTTCAAAGAACCTCGAATCGAATTGTATTCATGGATATCCGCTCTGCGGAAATGACAAAATACGCCGCAAACGCCATGCTCGCTACCCGTATCTCATTTATGAATGAAGTCGCCAATCTCTGTGAATCTGTGGGCGCCGACGTCAGTAAAGTTCGATTGGGAATCGGAAGCGACCCCCGTATTGGGTCCAGTTTTCTCTTTCCTGGTTGCGGGTTTGGAGGAAGTTGTTTCCCAAAAGATATCCGGGCTCTTTTGAAGACCAGTGAAGAAGCGCAGGCACCACTCACCCTACTAAAGACGGTAGACCAAATTAATGAGATGCAAAAAGCGCGTTTGCTCACAAAAATTACCAACGCTTTCGGTAATGATTTGTCGGGTCTAAAGATCGGCGTATGGGGTCTCGCATTTAAACCTCAAACAGATGACATGCGCGAAGCACCGGCGATCACAATCATCAATGGTCTTCTGGAGCGTGGAGCTACGATAACAGCCACGGACCCGGAAGCATTAGAGACCGCCCGAGACATATTCAAAGATCGGATTGAGTTAACTGAAGATCCCTATCAATGCGTTGAGAATGCTGACGCACTGGTGGTCGTAACAGAATGGAACGAATTTCGCCGACCAAACTTCAAAATAATTCGCGAGCGCTTGAAACAGCCTTTCATATTTGATGGTCGCAACATCTTCGAGCCCAAAAACATGAAGAAAATGGGATTCACTTATCACTGCATAGGACGCAAGCAAGATTAGAGACTCGACTTCAATCGTAATCCTTTAAAATCGAAAGAAATCAGACACATAAAAGAAGCATGACTATTCGGAAATGAACTTGCCCAATCGAACAATCTTTTGTAGATCGCGATGCTGAAATGACAGAACAAGAGAAATTTGAGTTCAAATCAGAGGCTCGACAACTCCTCGAGCTAATGATTCATTCCGTGTATTCGAACAAGGAAGTCTTCCTCCGAGAGCTAATCTCAAATAGTTCTGATGCACTTGACCGACGCAGAGTGGAGGCAATCACCGATAAATCTTTATTGGAAGATGGCCATGAATTAGAGATTCGGCTCGAAGCTGACAAGACAGCTCGAATTCTTCATCTTCACGATTCTGGAATCGGAATGTCGAAAGAAGAAGTCATCAAGAATCTTGGAACCATCGCGCGTTCAGGTACAAAAGAGTTTGTTCAAAACCTGAAGTCTCAAGAAGGCGACCAGACCGCTGAACTCATCGGACAATTCGGAGTAGGCTTTTATTCTGCCTTCATGGTGGCCGACGAGGTAACAGTAGTGACCCGTCGAGCAGGCGAGTCCGAAGCCACGAGATGGACCTCAAGTGGCGATGGAAGCTACACTGTCGAAGCTGCCGAAAAAGAGGACATAGGAACAACAGTCAGCCTACGCCTCAGAGACGCTGACCCAGACAATGCCTTACCGGACTTTACAGACGAGTTTGTCCTTCGTAGTACAATCAAAAAACACTCCGACTTTGTGACACATCCGATTAAGCTTCGGGTCGAGGAAACCAAAGAGGAGGAAGGTAAGGATCCCGAAGTCACTATCACTTGGCCCACTGTAAACTCGATGAAGGCCATTTGGACTCGACCAAGTAGTGAAGTCAGCGATGACGAATACAACGAATTCTATCGTCACATCTCGCATGACTGGGCCGAACCACTTGATCGAGTCAGCTTCAAAGCTGAAGGGACCTTTGAATATCAAACGCTGCTTTTTATTCCTGAAAATCCACCGATGGACATGTACTGGCGCGATGCAAAATATGGTCTACAACTCTATGTAAACCGCGTGCTGATTCAAGACCGATGCGAAGAACTCGTGCCGAGCTATTTGCGCTTTTTGAAGGGCGTGGTGGACTCGCCAGACCTTTCTCTCAATGTTTCTCGCGAAATGCTCCAACAAGACCGTAGGTTGACGCAAATCAGAAAACGTATCGTCAAGAAGGTCTTAGATGCACTTCAATATATTCAAAAGAGTGATCGCGAGAAGTACATCAAGTTCTGGAATGCTTTCGGACGCGTACTAAAAGAAGGCATTGTTCAGGAGCAAGACCAAAAGGACGCAATGAAAGAACTATTGATGTTCTTTTCATCCGCAGACGATGAAAAATTGACCAGCCTTGATGAATACATCGAGCGGATGAAGGATGATCAAGATACGATCTATTACATCACCGGCGAATCTCGAAAGGCGGTGGAAAGATCACCTCACCTTGAATCTCTGAAAGCTAAAGGATACGAAGTCCTCTTTCTCATTGATCCTGTCGACGAATTAGTGAGCGAGAACGTAAACGAATACAAAGAGAAGAAACTCAAGTCCGTCAGTAAAGGCGAAGTAAACCTGGGAAGCGAAGAAGAGAAAAAAGAAGCGGAAGAAAAGCGTAAGGAAGCCGAAAAGTCTCACGAGTCACTTCTTAAGGCGATTCAGGAGATTCTCGAGGAAGACCTCAAAGAAGTGCGTATGTCTTCTCGCCTAACTGCCTCTGCCGCGTGTTTGGTCGGGGGAGAAGACGATATGAGTCCACAGCTTGAACGACTTCTTGAGCAAGCAGGTCAGAAGCCACCTAAACAGAAGCGAATTTTGGAACTAAACCCGGAACATCATCTTCTAGGGAAGATGAACGCACTCCATATCGCAGATGATAAACAAAAGCTTTCAGCCTATGCTCAAATTGTGTACGGGCAAGCACTCCTAGCTGAAGGGTCTGCACTCCCTGACCCCATGCAATTCAACCAGCTGGTGACTGAGGTCTTGGTCGACGCTGCCTCCTAATTGAAAATATTAGCTGTGGGCCTTGCGTCTGCGAATCAAAAGTCCAAAACTCCAAGGCATCGTGCGAGCCTATCTCGATTTACTGCAAAAGATTCTTGATGAGGGCAAACCTCGGGAAGACAGAACTGGAACCGGAACCGTCGGGATCTTCGGTCATCAAATGCGGTTTTCTCTACGAGACCAATTCCCTTTGCTCACGACAAAAAAGGTTCACCTTAAATCAATCACTTACGAGCTACTGTGGTTTTTGAGAGGGGATACAACTGTCGACTACTTGAAGGAACACGGTGTTTCGATTTGGGATGAATGGGCTACCGAGGAACAATGCGCGAGGTTTGGTCGCAAAGAAGGAGACTTAGGACCGGTCTATGGGCATCAGTGGAGAAATTTTGGAGGCTACCAAGAACGACCAGGGATTGATCAGATTAGTCAGGTGGTAGACCAAATCAAAAACAACCCGCAAAGTCGTCGATTGATCGTGAGCGGATGGAATCCTCAAGAGGCGAACCAAGTTGCACTTCCGCCTTGTCACACTCTTTTCCAATTCTATGTACAGGACGGTGAACTCAGCTGCCAGCTCTATCAGCGCAGCGCAGACGTATTTCTTGGCGTGCCATTCAACATCGCGAGTTACGCGATGCTGACCGCAATGATGGCTCAGGTATGTGGACTCAAGCCTGGAGATTTTGTGCATACGTTTGGTGATGCACATCTTTACAATAACCATCTTGAACAAGCACGCCTCCAGCTTACGCGGGAGACCAAGTCTCCACCGCGGCTTATTCTCAATCCAGATGTAAAAAGCATTTTTGATTTTAAGTACGAAGATATTAGAGTCGAAGGCTACGAGCCTCATCCACATATTAAGGCCGAGGTATCCGTGTGAAGAAACTCGCGCTTATCGTAGCCGTCAGCGATAACGGCGTTATCGGTGTAGACGGTCAGCTCCCCTGGCATATCCCAGAAGACCTCAAATTTTTCAAAGCCAACACTACAGGTCACGCCATCATCATGGGGCGTAAGACATTCGATTCGATTGGCCGCCCTCTTCCCAAACGGAGGAACATTGTGGTTACTCGAAATCCTGACCTGACGATTGAAGGTGTAGAAGTTGTGAATAGTCTACAAGCAGCGATTGACCTTGCGCGAACCGATGATCATGAACCCAGAATCATTGGTGGTTCGAGCCTATACGACGAAGCGATGCCTCAAGTTACAACCATGTTTCTGACACGAGTGCATCGAGAAGTCGAAGGCGATACATTTTTCCCAACATATGACGAAACTCAGTGGACAATCACAGGAAGCACACCTGCCGACGGCTATACCTTTTTGACCCTAGAGCGAAAAGAATTAGAGGAATCATGAAAGTCCTTCAAGTATTCGACATCACAATCCCGATGCTCGCAGGCTACACATCACGAAGCAAATACATCGTGAACACCCAAAAATCCTTGGGAATTCATCCTGTCATTGTTTCCTCACCTCGGCATGAGTCTCCTGGTGATCCCAAAGAAGAATGCTTCGATGATATCCAATACTACAGAACTCGTTTGTCGAACGAAGGCGGAACAGACAGTTTTATCAACAGACTTCCATTTACGAGTGAGAATGCTGAAATTCAGGCACTAAGACGAAGAATTGTCGAGGTTGCGCGACATGAGCAGCCGGACCTGATTCACGCGCACAGTTCTATCCTTTGCGGAATCCCAGCGTTCTTAGCTTCCAGACAACTTGGTATTCCTTGCGTGTATGAAATTAGAGCGTTTTGGGAAGACGCGGCGGTTGATCGAGGAACCAATACGGAACAGTCCGCCAAGTACCGAGCAATTCAAAGCCTTGAAACTCGCTTGGCCCACAGTGCGGACGCGGTGATCGGTATCTGCGAAGGAATTCGAAAAGAGCTCGAACTTCGAGGAGTCTCTAAAGATCATATCTACGTCGTTCCCAATGGAGTGGTCACTGAAAAGTTTCAGCCTATGGACAGAGACCAAGCCATCGTGGACAAGTTTGGCTTTCAAGGGAAGACTGTGGTCGGATACATTGGGACCTTCGCAAAATTCGAAGGTGTTCCTTACCTGGTGAAAGCACTTATACAGCTCATCAAGAGTGGTCGAGATGACTTACGAGGCATCATCGTCGGATCGGGACGCACTTACGCGGAATGTGAACAATTGGCCAAGAATGCGGGCCTTGATGACAAAATCATTCATCCAGGAAGAGTTTCTCATGATGAAGTGAGGCCCTTATATTCCGTTGTAGATATCTTTGCTTATCCTCGTGAAAGCGCACGCATTACAGAGCTGGTCACACCGCTCAAACCACTCGAAGCGATGTCCATGAAAAAGTCGGTGATTGGTTCTAACGTGGGTGGTCTAAGGGAATTGATCACGGATGGGGAAACCGGGCTCATTCATCGGCATGACGATGTAAACGACCTGGCTGCTAAAATTGAGATGTTGGCGGATAACTCAGAACTCCGCACCAAATTCGGTGAAAACGGGCGTAAATTCGTCGAAGAAAAACGTGAGTGGCGAGGAATCATAGAAAAACACTTCGACGTATACAAGGGCGCAAGAATGAACTGGCGCAAGCGTCAGTATACGTGGAAAGGGATTGCAGATCTGGCGAGTTTTTTAGGAAAAGGAATGTAAAAGGTTCTCTTCAGAATCGACCGCCCAAGAACGCACCATTAGAGGTGACTCCCGCAAAATAACTTGTTCCGCTAGAGTTCGGGGTAGTCGGAGGCGAGGCTTTATCCTGCGTGAAGTACCCCACAATAAGAGATGCCAGACCAATGGATTGTACCGCAAGACCGAGATACGGAAGGCCTCCTGAATCATAGTTCTTTGTAATGTTGATCGCTTCCACTTGCAGTGGCCCATAGATGGGAATCAACGAAGCACCAACCTGACCATCGTAAGGATCACTGGTTGCCGTAACCAAAACGGTCGCAACATAGCCCAGCCCAAACACGGACCATCCGACAGTCCTTAAAGTTTTTCCCAGTGACCACGGCTGTGGAGCGACCGTCTGCCTTTGAACGATGAATTGCGGTGCGGGAGCCATCTGCTGAACTTGTGGTGAACTTGCTTTGTTTCCAACGAGCTTTGCCGCTACTTTCTCCAAACCGATCACCACTGCATCTGGATCGCAGTTTACTTTTTCGGTTGCCGCAATCTCGCTCGCAGAGGTCTTAAGATCATAGAGCGTGGCCGTCACTGCGCACTGTGTTCCAACGCCGATAATTTGGGTCATAACTGATTTCTCTGCCGCCAACTCTTTACCTATTTCGATCTGACAAGACTCGTCGTAGCACGCCTCATAGGACTCGCTTTTCTGGGCACTCAAAGCGTCTTTAATCTGAGACCGCGAAATGACGCGGAATTTTTGTCCAGTGGCCAACTTTGTACTTAAATAGGTGCTTAGCTGTTCCAGTTCTGATTTTTTGAATTTACCTGATTTATCTTGGATATCGAACACAGCAATGATTGCAGGCGAAGAAGCAAAAACCTGACCGGTCCATGCCATAAGAAGAAAGCTCACTGTTAACCAGATCTTCAATATATTCATTCCGAGAAGCATACAACACGAGCGGAATTCAGTTTCAACTTCCAGTTTGACGAAAGAAAGGTAACAAGCGAAAGATTAGAATTATTGGATCTTTTCCGCGACAGCTTCCCTCAAAACATCGAGTAATTTTTCCGCACTCTCTTCCCAGGTCGGCACTAAAGCAAGCTTCTGAACCTCAGAAGCGGGGGCAGCCCCTCTCTCAAAAGACTGAACAATCGCTCGTGCCAGTTCTTCCGGACTTTTACGAGGCACCAAACTTCCAAGTTGCTCGCAAGTGATTGCTTCTGGGATACCGCCGACCTCGGTAGCGACCACCGGCCGCCCCATGACGTGCGCTTCACGAACGACGTTGGGCATGCCTTCATCCCAGCTGGGCAGTGTCACGAAATCACTCGCAGCCAGCCATATGGGAACTTGATCGTGCGGTACTCGACCGACGGGCAAAATACTTACTTCTTCAGGTCTATAACGTCTTGCGGCGTCCGAAACTTGCGGAGCCATCGGGCCATCTCCAACAAATGCAACGGTCACTTGAGGTCGCATTTTCTTGAGATAAGGCAAAGCATCGAGCAAATCCTTGGTCCCCTTGTGCTCAGCCAAATGGCTGACGCACACCAACAGCTCCGCACTTTGCTCGAGATTAAGCTGCTCTCGGGCTTTTGCGCGATTAATTTCCGTAAATTTCTTCCGATCAACGCCGTTATAAACGACCTTTATACGCTCCGAAGAAACACCCAGTCGAAGTGCTTCTTTTCCTAGCCTCTCACTCACAACCACGAGTCGCTCGGCTTCGGGTAACAGCTTTTCTAGCTGCAGGCGTGGACCCGTATCCTCAGGAACACGGTTCAAATCACTTCCATGGCACTTCACCACCACTGGCTTATTCAATGCTTGGCCGAGTAATATTCCCGCACACCCATCGGGATATGCATAAGACGCCAAAATGACGTCAAACTCGTTCACTCGCGCACGAAAACTTCTGGCGAGTCTCGCAGCCAACAGACCCGCATTCAGGACCGGCACACCAGGAATTGAAGGGTAGCGCCGGTGACGCACGGTTAGATTATCAATGATTTCACTTCGTACAATCGCTTTGGTGTCCCCTCTTCCAAATTGCCATGGGATCACCGCTTCGATATGAACGCGGGTCAATTTCCCCAAATGCGAAAATTGCTGTCGATTGAAGGGTGCTCTTCCTGGCTGCGTGTTGTTGGGAAACAGATTACTCAAAACAAGAACTCGAGGCCTCTGAGAGTCAGGTACATGATCCCCTCCAATGCCCTTCATTATTCTCGATATTTCGAGCACATATAAGGAGTATCCTGCGTTTGAACTCGTGTCCATAGGGAGAAATCGTGCTCGGCGGCAAGGTCAATGCTTGGCCAAACCCAGTAAACAAAGGTATTTATATAATCGTGAAGAAGCTATACTTGATTTTCGTCGCATTACTTATTGTCAGTTGCGAAGGCGAGGACGCCCCTAAACCCAACGAATGCAGCGCAGATTCAGACTGTGAGTTTGGTGAGCTTTGCTATGACGCTCAATGCGAAGTGAAAGAGCGCTACAACTGCCTGGATGGCGGTGAAAAAAGTCCCAAGCTAGAAATCTCTCCGACCTCCATCGACTTTGGTGAAGCTTCAACTGCAACGAAGGCCGTTTCCATCACAATAAAAAACACCGGTACATGTACTCTAAATATTGCTGATGCAACGATCGATTCTTTTGACCAGAATCGATTCGATTGTGATATTTGCAACGCGTCCGCCCTCCCCGTTTCTGTGTACCCAGACCGAACAAACCGGTTTCAGGTCAGAATGTATCCGGGAGCTCCCGGTGATTATTCCGGTGGACTCGTTCTGCGCACGAACGATAGCGAATCACCCACAATACGACTGCCTCTTCTCGGTTCATCAACAGGAAAGCCCAGTATCACTGTGATTCCAGCCGAAATTGATTTTGGCTTTATGCGAGCAGGTGGTTCAGTAGAAAAGCAGGTCTTTATTATCAATGAAGGTTCGGGCTCTACGGCTTTGACTGTAGAAAAAGTTGAACTGGTTCAAGATAGTGAGCAACCCTTCTCACTCAGTGCCGGCTTGATTTTCCCTGCGAAGATCAATCCCGTCCGAATGGACGCTCAAGCGGGCGTTGTAGTAAAAGTTAACTATAGCCCCAACCAGCCTGCAGACCATCGCGCAGAACTATTAATATATTACGATGGTGGGCAAACCAAACGAGTCCGTCTAAAAGGCTCTGAATTGGCGCCCAATATTAATGCAACTCCACTATCCATTGATTTTGGCACGATTCAATTGGGCCAAGCAGGTTACGAGAGAATCACCTTCCAGAATTATTTAGGTAAAAATCCACTTTTAGCGACAGCTCGCTTAGCAGATGGGACATCTCAAGACCTCCGTCTACCAGAAGCATTCCCGAGCAGTATTCCACCAGGAGGCGTCTTTGAACTCAAAGTTATCTATGAGCCTACAATTGCAGGACCGCTCAATGACACGATCATTATAGAATCAAATGATCCCGATGAACCTGTGCTTAATATCCCAGTCAGTGGAAGCGGCGAAGCCATAGGAGAAGAGATCATCTCTGTAGACATGATATACGTTGCAGATTCAAGCAGTGTACTCGATATTGATCTTCGAGACGTCGACCTCATTCTTGAAAATCCAGTGGGCCAGGTTTGCCGAGAGGCAATGCCCGTGACCCGCTGGGGAACCAGAGGCAATTGTACGTGGTCAGGAACACCCCCCAAAGAAAACCCAGAGCGTTTTGTTCTCAGCCAAGTTACAGAAGATGGGACCTATCTTATCAAGCTCAATTACATCGAAGATTGCGCAACACTTCCCACGGCCTTGGCCGCATCTCTCCTCGGACTTGGAACCGAAGCCCTTGTAGAAGAACTTTCCGATGGGCAAGCCACAGCTGGCCGCGAAGACGTGGCAAATGTCATTGAGGAAGTTTGTGCAGAACGTCGAAGCACGACGGCGTCACTCACTATTCGAAAGAATGGTCAAATCATTGCAGAACAATCGTTTAGAGTAGAGGCAAAGGGTGCGCTCGTTGATGCATTCACCCTAACTCGTAACAATGGTCAGTTCTCTATCTCTCAATAAATTCCATGAGTAATTATAAGGCGAAAAAACCTTATGACTCGGTTCGAGGTACGCTAGACGAGGATAAGATGGAGGAACACCTTGAAATGTTTGGTAATCGCGTTGCCAAAAATTTCAAGAAGCTTCACCGAGGCTTTCGAAAGAAGAATATCGAGGTCTTTCGAGTCTACGATTGGGATATCCCGGAAATTCGTATTGTGGCTGATTGGTATAATGGTCACCTCGTTGTCGCTGAATACAAAAGAACACAAACAGATGGAATCGAAAACTGGCTTGAGCGAATGGCCGCCGCCGCCGCTAAGAAACTTGAACTCGCTGCCGAAAATATTCATCTGAAGACCCGCAAGACCGGAGGCCGCAAACCGGGACATCGCTACGTGCGAGAGAAAAACGAAGACCAGCTTCATGAAGTACGGGAAGGAGATCTCAAATTTTTAGTTAATCTCAACGACTATATCGACACAGGGCTTTTTTCAGATCACCGAGCGACGAGAAAAATGGTGCAAGACCTCAGTCATGAAAAGTCATTTCTTAATCTTTTCGCATACACTGGCTCATTTACCTGTGCCGCGGTAAAAGGAGGGGCAAGGCAATCCACAACGGTGGATCTCTCGAACACGTACCTGGCATGGGCTGAAAAGAACTTCGCTCTGAACGAGCTGCCCAATCGTAACCATGAATTTGTCAAATCTGATTGCTTAGATTACCTACACAAGGCCAAAGCGGAAGGACGAAAATGGGATATTTGTTTGCTCGATCCCCCTTCTTTTTCGACTCGCTTTGGGACCGGTCGGAAATTCGATGTGCTGCGAGACCACCCTGAAATGTTGAAACTCGCGCTAAATGCCATCAGCAAAAATGGCATCTTAATATTTTCTACCAATCATCAGCGCTTCGTCCCAGATTTTGATCGTTTAAAGTGTCGCAATATTGAAGAAATAACATCTCAGACAGTGCCTGTAGACTATCGCAACAAACAAATTCATCGATGCTGGAAAATATATCGATAAGAAAATCCTAAACGAAATTCTTCTGCCACCACGCTTCAAGAAACAACAATGACCAGGCACCCGCGCTAAGGTCCCAGCCTCCAGCTCTCGGGAGCAACACATCAACAGCTTCAGGTCGAATAGGAGAATAGAATGCTCCTTTGGGGTGGTTCGCGCGCAGGCTAGCTGCGATTTGAGTGAGACCTCCGTTCTTCGTCAACCAATATTCAAGCGGTACACCGAATCCCATTTTCGGACGGTCAAAAAGTGATTGTGGTACAAATTGAGCAAGGTGCTCCTTGAGTGCCCATTTCCCTCTTCCCTGAGCAAAGGTTTGCGACAAGCCCAGACCAAATGACCACTCGAGAAGTTCGTGGTCGAGAAGCGGGACTCGCACTTCAAGACCGTTGGCCATACTCGCCCGATCAACCTTGGTCAAAATATCGTTCGGAAGGTACGTCATCAAATCACACCATTGAGCCTTGGCAATCGGATTCTCACAAGGCGCTTGCTCAAAATGCGCAGCTAAAGACCAATCCACCTCGCGGCATAGCTCTGGCTCGACCACCGACGACAACACATATTCGGGAAAGATACAAAGGTCGTTTTCGTATTGCTGCGCGATGGAGGACGCATATTTGCGGAGTCGTCTTTGACCTCTAATTGTTCTCGGGTAAAGATCTGCTAACTTGACCATCATATTTCTAGTCGCCGCAGACATCTGTGATGCGCCATCGAGTTTTTTGTATCGACGATACCCAGCAAATACTTCGTCTCCACCATCTCCCGAAAGCGCAACGGTCACATATTTCTTCGCCATTTCGCAGAGAAAAAATGTCGGGATAGCGGACGAGTCAGCAAATGGTTCATCATATACATCGACGAGGCGGCCGAGGATATCAAGTTCTGAGATCGTGACCGTGTCTACGGAATGAGAGAGCTCTAGATAATTAGCGATTGCTTCAGCATAGCGGGACTCATCATACTTTGGCTCAGGAAACCCAACACAGAACGTACGCGGTGCGGCGTCGAGACGTGAAGAACGAGCCATGGCCGCCGCAACAATCGAAGAATCTATGCCGCCGCTCAAAAACGCTCCCAATGGCACTTCACTCATGAGCTCGACATCAATGGACTCGGTAATGAGTTCATCTAACCGCCCATAATCGTGTTGACGTATATTTCCTCCGATCGAACCAGGTCTCCAGTAGATGTTCTCTGTCACTTCATCTTCCGTCACAATGAGAAAACGGCCAGGTTCGAGTTGCTTTAAGCCTTCGAACGCACACATTGGTGCCGGTACATAACCATAGCGAAGATATAAACTTAGTGCATCGAGATTCGGATGACGTGGGACGGCAGGATGAAGCAATAGCGCTTTAGGTTCTGAAGCGAAAAGAAAATGCTCTGGTGTCGCCACATAGTAGAGCGGCTTTACGCCAAGCCTGTCTCTTCCCACAAAAAATTGTCGCTTCACTTGATCGAAAACAACAAATGCGAATATCCCGCGAAGCTTTTCGATAATCTTAGTACCCCAAGCTGCATAACCATGAACAATCACTTCGGTGTCGGACTTAGATTTAAAAATGTGCCCCAGAGCCTGAAGTTCTTCTCGTAAAGAGATGTAGTTATAGATTTCTCCATTATATGTGACCCACACCGAACGATCTTCGTTTGACATGGGCTGCGCGCCGTCACTGAGACCGATGATGGACAGTCTTCTATGACCTAGACCTACATTTTCGAATACATGTGTACCTCGGCCGTCTGGACCACGATGTTCGAGCCGGTCCGTCATTCGGTCGAGTAGGTTCGCGTCTACTTTGTCGCCTCTGCGATTAAATATTCCGGTGATCCCGCACATTTGTTTCTGAATCCGTTCCTAGCACGGACTCGACTTGATCACGACGCTTCTCGGTGGCATGACTTCGTCAGGTTTATGTTTTCCCAGCGCACTCAATGGGCAACATGCCCTAATAAAATTAGCCAACTTCATCACGAATTGCGCGAAAATGATGATCATATTGATCTCACAATTTCAAATTTAACTATGGTCGGGCTTGATCCCATTCAGGTCACTTTACCCTCGATAAAAACGTATCATCCTGACCCTTTCGGTCTACCGAGAGCTCGCGAAGCTATCGCACAGTACTATAAAGAAAGAGACATCGAAGTTGATGCCTCCCAAATCTTCGTTGTTCCGAGTACAAGTGCTGCTTACAGTTATCTTTTTCGGCTCCTTTGCAATGGTGGGGACGTAATCCTCAGACCTCGACCAAGCTATCCACTTTTTCAGTACCTAACCCAACTTTCAGACCTCGAATCAATAGAATATATTGAAGACTTTGACGGCTCTTGGTTTAATCCGGAACAATCACTTCCCGAGCACGCCAAAGCTATTATACAAGTCTGCCCTAATAATCCAACTGGACATATCTCTAGTCCTCATTTTCGAGGTCTGATTCAATCTCTTGGAATTCCAGTCATCAGTGATGAGGTATTTGCAGACTATACTTCAAATTTCACCGAGACGACTTGGATAAATACGCCTGAGCAACCCAGCATTAGCCTAAGTGGTTTATCGAAAGTCGCCGGGCTTCCTCAGCATAAATTGGCTTGGGGAGTTGTATCTGGTCCATCAAAATTCAGAGAAGAAGCGCTACAGCGATTAGAGATTATTTTAGATACTTATCTCGATGTTTCTTCGGCCATCCAAGAAGCTCTTCCAAATATTCTTGGCCAAGCCAGCGACTGGCAAAGCGCTGTTCGAGCGCGAATCGAAGAGAATAGACGTTGGCTACAAAATCACTTGAAAGGTACAGCTCTAACCCTTTTGCCTAGCTCTGGTGGTTGGTATGCGATCATGCAACTGCCGAGAACATGTGACGACGAACAATGGGCGAGTTTGCTCGCTCAAGAAGCGAAATTAATCGTTCAACCTGGATACTTCTATGACCTGGAAAAAGATTCGTGTGTAGTTATCAGCCTTATCCTTCAAAACCAAGATCTGCAGACAGGGATTGAAAGACTAATTTCAGCGCAGCAGTCCAGCACAGGCTAATGTCGGGTTACTCAAAATGGGATAGTGATAAATGAAATTGAAGCACATCTCATCACTGGTTGACTCTCCAAAATTAATTTCGCGTCCTTGGGTATCCCACCAACAGCTTGTTCGCAGTTGATCACCGACGTTCAGCTGTTGCTCGGTGCTTCGTATCGGCAAATTTGGCTGATCTTCAAAGTCCCAAGCTGGTACCTCTGTCAACATTTCCCAGGTACTTGTCCCTGCTCGCTTGAGTTCAAGAGTAATGCGTAAGCCGAACTCGTGCATATGAGGAAAATTCTGAAAGATGGTAATAGGCGTTCGGATTTCACAAGTTCCTCGCTTTCTCACGTTACTTCCATTGATTGCTGGATACCAAGGACCACCGGCCCACATAATTCCTGCGGGTGTGAGTCCGGGTTGATCAATAGTGACCAATCGTATTCCACTGCTGTCGGTTACATTTTGCATTCGAACATCGTCATAGTGGGCTTGGAGTATGATTTGGTCACCCTCTTCAAGGCGTACACCAACCCCAGGCGGAAGTTGTTCTGGCTGTCTGCCGGGAGCCCACCCTGAAATCATATCCCAGTTGAGATCTAAACCATCGCAACCAAATGGTCCCGCCTCCACATCACCCCCTCGATTTTTAAACAAGAGCATGTGATGAAGCTTCGCCGTATTATCGATGATGTGCTCAAATCTTACCGCGTGCTCATTATCACCGCCGCCCGCCGGAACACGAACAGACCAACAAACATAATTAGTGCGCTGCACCGGCAATGTATACGGAGCACTCGTCCCGGTATTGGTTGCCCTGATCTCAATCGCGCGTCCTGGTCCAGGTGGTACACCGGAATCAAGCTCTTCCGTGCCAGCATCCACGTTTGTTCCCGCATCTTCTGGTACACCAGCGTCAGAAGGAGGGACACCTTCAGGTGCACCATTCTCTGACCAGGTTTGAATGATGGTCTTCTCTTCTTCTGTTAGTTGTGGTTGCGAAGGTGGAGGCATTCGGGATGAAGGTGCGTAAATCCTTTGCACCATTTCAGCATAAACGGGTGCCCCCGTCGAAGCCGTACGTTGGGTGTGGCTGTACTGCACCAAAGGACGCGTTGCACCGTACTGAGGCGGATTCGCATGACAAAGCGCACACTTCTCATTTACAATAGGCTGGATATCCTTCCACCAAGTGTATTCTGGACTCACGTCAGCATCCGGAGCCGTATTTATCTGACTCGCGTCAGGCTCATTATTGATAACACCTGCATCAGGCCCATCGATGACTTTTGGAGTAGGTTTACGACTCTGAGTTGAGTCGCACGCCCACTGCAACAAACCTACAAAACATATGATGGCGGAGAAAAACTCCTTTCTGCTCATAGGTTTATCTTACGCTTTTGTGCAATCTTTCGATACTCGGGCAATTGCCCGACTCGTTAGACACGATACTAATCGGTTGGTTTTATATGTCGTAAGGCGTTTTCGTGACGAGTAACGGTCACTTCAACCGAGGTATCACCAGCGATCTCAAATTCACTAACCGGTGGTACACGATATTTTATCGGATCTGGTGTAAGCGTCACTCTTACTACACCATCTTTTTCGGGACACACCGCAACGCGTAGTTGACCGTTTTCATCCACGGGTATTCGACCGCATGGGCCCGCTTGGGTGTGACAACATTCTATAATCCGAACAAAGCTATTTATGGCTGGTGTTCCTAAATCATCAATCACAGATACCTGCAGAAAATAGGGGGGACCTATTCGCTCTGCAGATTTCAGCTTTGGTCTAACTGCCCGCGTGCTTTGCGTCGAGCACGATAATAGTGCTAGCGAGACGAATACGAAACTAACGTACGGTATGATCGGTCTGGTTTTGAACATGTTCTTTCGATTCAAAGTCCACACATGCTGGGTCATTGCGCAGACGCTTGGCTTTGGAGAGAAGACTCATTCCTAAACGACAACTATATCCCGACGCGCTTGCTTGAAAAGTCCGTAGACCACTGCAGGCCATTCCAATGCGGTAGCGTCGAGATGGTGAATGATCGGATTTCGCATCCTTGAGTGCTCGTCGCAAGACCTCCAATGTTTTTTCAGCCTCGACGGGTGCAACTTCTGGCAAGTGCCTACTGGCGAAAGCGCGAAGGTGTTTGTTGTCTTCACGATACGTTTCATTAAGGGCAAGCGCTTCACTTAATTGTGAATCCAGCATCAAAGCATGTGCTTCTGTGAGCTCAGTCAGCGACTCAGCCGCACGAACCCGCTGCCATAGGTTTTGGTTTCTGCGTAAAGAATTTTCTATCCGTGTTTCCAAGAGTTTTCGATAACGACGCTCTCTTCTGACGGTTGACGCGAGACTCTTGTTTGCAATGACAAGCTCCCCTGCCTGAGCCACCGCCATCCGCGCTGAGGCGCGCGCTTGACTCAGTTCGTTTTCAACCGAACGATGGACCTCGGACAGAGAAATATCTGCCGTCAACTGTTCCTCCTCAAGCTGCGCGCGGAGCTGCTGATTCTCTTTTTCGAGCTTTGCGTGGGTCTGCACATTGGCCTGAAGATTCAATCCAACCATCGAAATCGCCACCATGCCGAACGATGCGCTCACTAGGAAATGTCCGTACGCTACCATAGCCCCTCCAAAGACATAGTATCGAAAGGTGAACGAGAATCACTAAGGATAATCAACCGATAGACAAATCGCTACCGAGTCTGTATTCTCCGCACCATCTTCTGGCTTTTCGCGTCCACTAGCTGCTTCTAAACGTTTCTTTACCTAAATCGGTCTATGGCGCCTGGAAATAAGTCTGTTTTTTCACACAATCGCTGTTTTTTTCGTTAGCTTGCACTCTACATGGCAAATCTTGAGGGAAAACTACTAAAGAAAGTACAGAAGACCTCTCTTACCTACGATCTCCTCGCACCCCATGACAAAATCATGGTGGCGGTCAGTGGCGGTAAAGATAGCTACACACTGCTGAAATTACTGATCAGTCTAAAGAAGAAACTACCTTTTCCCATCGAACTCATCGCCGTGCACCTTGATCAGAAGCAACCAAACTATAATGGTCGACCACTTCAATCGTATCTCGCTGATCTCTCTGTTCCATTTGAGATTTTGGCAGAAGACACTTATTCGATTGTCCTAGAGCATACCGAAGAGGGTGATACGTACTGTTCAATTTGCTCAAGACTACGCCGCGGAATCTTATACACTGCGGCCGAAAGACTCGGTTGCAACAAAATCGCCCTAGGCCATCACCGCGATGATGCCCTCGAAACTTTTCTCATGAATTTTTTCTACGCGGGTAAAATGCAAGCGATGCCTGCCAAGTACCGCACCGACGACGATAGGTTCGATGTCATTCGTCCAATGATTGAATGTAGCGAAACGCAAATCGCGGAGTTCGCTACTGAAGTTGGGTTCCCAATTATCCCTTGTAACCTCTGTGGCTCGCAGCCCGGTGGAACCAAACGAGACGCAATGCATACTCTCATCAGCGAGATAGAAGCACAGCATCCGCATGTACGAGCAGTAATGCTCAATGCACTACGCAATGTAAGACCTACACACCTTCTGGACCAAGATGTCATGGAAGCCTGGAGCGTGCGACCAGAATCCATTCGTCCGGATCGTCCAGCCAAGAAAACTATGCAGCACACGGTAGCAACTCCAGCCTTAACGAACGTGAATTCGCGACTAAAGGTGATACCTTAGCTTCCAAATCGCTCCACAATCTGAGCGGCTGCCACAAGCCACTCTTCTTTATGAAACTCATCGAATTGCTCCCAAGTTGTCAGCGTTTGGCGATCTACAACTCGGTCGACGAATAAAGTTGCATCCAGATGATCAACTTCATGCTGATAAGTTCCAGCAGTGATTCCCTTGGCCTCTATGACCAATGGCTCACCATGACGATTGAGAGCGCTCACTCGAATATGCGCTGCTCTCGACACGACTCCGCGAAGATTAGGCACAGAGAGACAACCTTCGTAATTTTGAAAAGCTTCTTGGCCAATCACTTCGATCACGGGGTTGATCAAAATTGTCAGTGGTATATCTGGTTTATATGGATAACGTGGATTCTTGTTGACCTCTAATGCGCACAATCGAACCAGTTCACCTATTTGCGGTGCAGCTAGCCCAGCTCCGTTAGCAGCCCGCATCGTTTCTATCAGATCATCCACTAAAGTTTGAAATTCAGGACTAGCGATTTCCTCGAGAGGCACTTCTTTCGCCAAAGTTCGCAAGGTGGGGTGCCCAAGGTGAAGAATTTTTCGGACGCTCATAAGCAAAGTATAGCAAAGCTATGACCATTTCGGAGTCATCTAATCGAGCTTTTTATAATTCGAGACAACCAGGGCTTGCTCATTATCGCATTAGCTGTTGAACGTTTAATCCGTGAAAATTGTGACTTGGAACGTCAATTCCATCCGCGCGAGAATTGACCACGTATTGGACTGGATTGAAGAAAACGATCCTGATGTCGTTTGTCTACAAGAGACGAAAGTCGTCGACCAAGAGTTTCCAGAAGATGAATTCGGGGACCTAGATTATGATGTATGCTTTATGGGGCAGCGTGCTTACAACGGCGTGGCTATAATCTCTCGCGACGAAGCATCAAAAATTCAGCGAAATCTTCCATCCGACAGCAAGGAAGCTCAAAAACGCTTAATTGCGGCTACAATCAACGGTGTTCGTATTATCAATGTCTATGCACCAAACGGCAAAGAGCTGGACTCAGAGCCTTACGCCTTCAAGCTCGACTGGTATTCGCGACTACGAAACCATTTAGACAACGACGAAACAGTCACAGAACCAACATTGATATGTGGAGACTTTAATATCTGTCCGCAGGATATGGATGCGTACCCGAATCCAGGCAGAGCGGAAGGTGCAATCTTTCTTAGTGAACCAGAACGAGAAGCGTATCAAAACATGATGAACTGGGGGTTTGAGGATGCCTATCGAGCTTTGTATCCAGAAAAGATAGAATACACCTGGTGGGATTATCGGAACGCCGGTTTTGCGCGAAATGCTGGCCTACGCATCGACCATTTTCTCCTTACACCACCGCTTATGAAACGACTCAAAGATGTTCGAATTGATCGCGAGGTACGGAGTCGCGAAAACTGTAGTGACCACGTGCCCGTCATTCTTGAACTAGAAGACTAGGCTGATAACCTTCGGGAGCTTGATATCCAAGGAGCTGCAATAAAGTTGCTGCGAGATTCGTCAAGCCAGCATCCGGTAAATCTTGCCTAAGCTCTCTTTTGGGATAGATCCACAAGCCCACAGGTGCAAGCGTATGACTGGTTTTCGCTTTCGGAGTCCCCGACGAATCAACCTTTGGCCTTCCTGACTTATCTCTTTCAAACATATCGTCTGCATTTCCATGATCGGCAGTTACGACGAGACATCCACCTAATGCTTCAACCTTTTCCTTGAGAATTCCTATCTGCTGGTCGACAACTTCAACGGATTTGATTGTGGCATTTAGATCGCCAGTATGCCCTACCATGTCTCCGTTTGGATAATTCAATCGTAGAAATTTATATTTACCGCTTTGTAATGCTTCCAAAGTATGCTCAGTGATTTCTGCAGCCTTCATTTCTGGTCGCTCATTAAATTCGATATTATCCGAAGGAATTTCTACGTACGTTTCGCTCTCCTCATCGAACTTATCACTTCGATTGCCATTCCAAAAATAAGTCACGTGACCATATTTTTGAGTTTCTGAAATCGCGTATTGAAAGACCCCCTCGGCAGCCAAATACTCACTCATCGTACGATTGATACTTGGTGGGGCCACGAGATAATTCTTTGGAATACCGTAATCCCCGTCATAACAAGTCATCCCAACGTAAAAGAGTTCAACGGGTGGTCCTCGATCAAATTTATCAAAGCTCTCGTCCTCATCGAAAGCTCGACTAATTTCTAGTGCTCGATCACCGCGAAAATTAAAAAATAGAACCGAGTCCCCATCCTGCATTTGACCCGCAGGTTTTCCATTTTGCGTGATGACGAAAGGAGGAAGATACTGATCAATCATGCCTGGCTTTTCTTCTCGAAAATGCTCAACGGCTTCACGCGCGCTGGAAAAACTATCGCCTTCAGCTAATACTTGTGCTCTCCAGCCGCGTTCGACGATGGACCAGTCAGCTTCGTACCGGTCCATTGTTACGACCATTCGACCACCACCAGAAGCAATTCTATAATTCGCCGAAAAACCTTCACCAGACGCGTTCAATTCAGCCAATAAAGTCTCTAAGCGATCAATGTAAATGAGGGCAGACGTCTCTGAAACGTCTCGACCATCCAGCAAAATATGGACAGCGATGCTACTCATTTTATTGGCGTGAGCATTCCTGAGTAGCGCGTACAAATGGGACTCGTGGCTGTGGACATTTCCGTCGGACAAAAGTCCAATGCAGTGCAAAGTTCCACCTTCTTGGCCTCGACGAATCATTGTTTTCCAATGGTCTGTTTGAAAAATCTCTTCAGAAAGGATCGCGTTATTTACCAACAAGGCACCTTGGTCAATAATTCTTCCCGCACCAATGGCGTTATGGCCGACCTCCGAATTTCCCATGTCACCATCAGTGGGTAAGCCGACGGCTCTTCCATGAGCTTTCAATTCCCGAAATGCAGATACTTTATCTAGGCCATCAAGGTTGGGGGTGTTCGCTTGGGCAACCGCGTCACCGTCGTCACCACAGCCGATACCGATCCCGTCCATCACAACAAACACAAGTGGCCCCACGGGGACCTGTTCTACTGTTTGGAGCTTTTCTAATTTCACGAGGCGCAGTCTAGTGCAGCTTGCGACTTAATACGGCACCAAATTCCATGACATTTTGTCGGAGAATTTCTTCGTGGCCTTCAATCGTCAAAGTCACCGCATTGGTCGCAAAATCCCGGCCTAAAATCAGCTTTCGAAAGTGAGGACGTTTCAATTTTGCCAAGGGTTTAACCGAGCTAAACATTTTCTGGAGCTGAGCGACGTCTGCCGGTTTCAATTTCACCTGCTCGGGTTCCCCTTTTTCTAATAGCGTTGCGATCTGATCTTGAAGGTCAGGAGAAAGTTTTCCCATATTGTTTTGAGCACGAAGAGGAACCTTCGGACCCAAAAATGATGTCGGGTCAAGCTCTTTAGTAAAGGATTCTCCCTGCCCCGGTATATCGACACCCTTGAAGCCCGGTAAGGTGGCCTCCATAAAGCTATAGTCTAGAGGCTTAGCCATACAGTCGCCCAGATATTCTTCAAACCATTGTTTTTCCGGAATATTTAGGGTCTGTGCGATGAATTTATTTAAATGAAGCCACCGCTGAATATTCAGTTGCTGCGTCTCATTGAGTTGATTGTAACTCTTAAGCCAAGCGGACATGCACCGTAATTATGCGCGATTTTTCGACTAGACGAAACATTTTCGCCAAAGTCGCGATAAACTAAAGGTCATGGGTGTATTCAATGGAATGACTGGCGCAAGCCTAGGTGGAATGGGCGGCACTTTGGCCGGCGGACTGGGCGGAATGGTGCTTGGTGGTCCTTACGGAGCAATCACAGGCGCGATGATGGGCGGTTCAATTGGCGCTCTTGGTGGCGGGGCGGCTGGTTTGATGACCCCAGATTATAACGGCATGATGACTGCGTACAATCCTTCATTGTTGCCCTACGGAGGCGCGATGACCCCCTATGGTGGCTTTGCCATGCCCGGCGGCCTTTTCGGGGGCGCAGGATTGGCAGGGCTGGGGACCGGTGCAATGTTAGGCATGGGCGCAGGCGCGATGCTCGGTATGGGCATGGGCGCGTTTGGTATGCCCTTTTACGGAATGGGACTCGGCATGATGGGCATGATGGGCGGCGGACTCGGTCTTGGCGGCTTCAATTGGTTTGCCTGGTGACATCCTGATAGACTCTACGCGGGATGTCCGCACAAAAAAAATCAACGCCTCGGGTCAGAGAGCATGTCAACACGCTTCGCGAGGCCGGATTAGATACACAAAAATTTTTTGATGCACTCGTAGGTATTCGCGACGATTCAGCTTTATCCAGAACGCATCGAGAAGCGCTCCACAAACTTGTCGCGATGGAATCTTTCGTTTGGTATCTCGAAGCCATTCGTAACGAAGAAATTGACCGCGTCAAACTCGCAGACGAAGTTAACAAAATCACCAACGAATACAGTGCATCGGTGCGAACGGAAAAGACAGGCGACCGGGCTAGCGAGCTACTCAAGCGCGACATAGGCAAAAAAAAAGCACCTCTCAAGAAGTAGCTATTCGCCGCTTAATTGTCACGACAGCAGCGAAAACCGACTTCCATGCTCATTTCTCCATCGGGACGAACAACATCTCCTACTTGAGGTTTTTCTGGACTAAGACATTGATGAGTGAGGCTTGAGCGATACGAACCTCCTCGCGCAAGGGCCTGGTCCAAGGTGTTTCCTGTCCACTCCCAAACGTTACCGCTTTGGTCAAAGGTGCCCGAGGAAGATTTACAATTTGAACGGACACCAGAGGATTCAACGCCCTGCCCTTCGGTGTTGCATCGAGTGGAATCAATGTCATTACCATACGTAAACTCAGTGCCCTCAGAACCTACGATGCCGTCGCAGGCATCAAGCCATTCTTCACGTTCACACAATCTCTTACCTTTTTTTTGGCAGGCCTCTAGTGCGCCCTGCCAAGTGATATTCGTCCAAGGAAGACGTCCTTCTATCGACGCGGCGCCTTTTGATTCCTCTTCGCCTGGGTTGGCCGCTGTTGCGTCGTCTCTTGAGGCTTCGTACACATCGATACAGTATTCACCACCGAACCGGTTCATTAAGCACACCTCTTCATCAGGTCGGACCAGATCAGCTGGCTCTTCGCCACAACCACAAAATAAGAAGCCAGACATCAATAGAATCGACTTGAATGTGAAGTTCTGAGCGGCTTTAGTAGAAATTGACATCAATCTCATATAAACATGTACGCCATGCATGAGGAAATCCTCAATCGGTTCATTTCAAAGTCTAAGCTTTTTTGTCTTCTCGACGACGCCGGTCGAGACAAACTGATCGGCTATGCAAAGGCTGTAAAATTTCAGTCAGGGGAAGTTATCCTCAAAGAAGGAGACACAGGAGAATCATTTTTTGTGCTCACAAGCGGAACGGTTCGAGTTTTCGCCGAGGGTTTTGACGGTGACCAAGAACTTGGAAATCTCGGGCCAGGAGCTGTGTTTGGCGAAATTGCGGCCATTAATGAAGAGCCAAGAACAGCCACCGTAGTTGCAGAAGAAAACTCTACCGCGGTTCAATTCATTCGGTCTGATATTATAGGGCTGCTCGAAGCCTACCCCGAGATGGAACAAGCTCTGAAGCGTATAGGGCTAATGCGTTCAGAGGACGCATTGGAGAAAATGCTCGAGAGCTAAGCGCGACCGGAGTGTTCGAGTATAAAAGGCAATAGCTCATTCTCGGAAATTTGAGGGGTGCCATAATATTTGGCTGCGTCGATTTGGTCACTTGCTCCAAGACCGCAGATCAAAAGGTCCGTCATGCGGCTCACCTTATGTTCAATTCGAGCCCCAAGTTTCTCCAACTCAACAATAAGGCTTTCCTCGTCTACTCGAGACAGGTCACCAGAAATCACAATTCGCCGACCTCGAAACAGTGCCGAGGGAGCAGTAAGGTCATCGACGATTTCAATACCGCTTTGTAAAAGCTGCTGAAATTCGCCCACGCCCCCCGCTTTTAGCCAAGAGATCAAACCGTCGTAGGCCTCTGGCGAAATCGCGGACACACTTTCTAACGGTTTTTGGATATGTAGGATTCTTTCTAAACCCGACAAATCTCTAACAAAACACGCGAGACATCGCGCATCTCGCTCGGACATAAAATCGATGCCTGAGAGATACAAAAGCTTCCAAAGACTTAGTTTCTTGGAACGGTGAATCTCATCCACGATTTTAGCCCCATTGCCTGGGGAAACAGTTTCTACTTCCTCAACGGTCAGAGAGAACAGGTAATGCAGTTTAATTTTCTTATCTTTAAATAGCTCTTCCGCCACCCGTATACTGAGAGACTCAAGATTCAGACCTTCGGGTCCAATCAGGTGCAATAAACTTGAGCGAATGCGACCTTTACATGCTTCGTTAGGGCATCGAACGAATGGGAGATCTGGGTACGCTTGGACCTCAGAGCTACAGCTGGGACAGTTCTTCAATTTTGGAGATGTTTTAGCTTCTTTACTCTGAACTTTGCGAATCATGGGTGGTCCACCGGGTCGATAAACCAAGAGAACATCCTCATTCTGCGTCAACGAGAGAAGACTTGTTCCGGAAACAACAGGAATCGGTACCGCGTCTGGTGTTCTTGAACCTGTCTCCTCGTTCGATGCAAAGAGTGCGATAGGAAGTATTGCCCCCGTTCGGCCTACCGCATGAGAGATCGTTTTAACGACTGCGGAGTGACCAGTCTCTTCGAAGATAAATTCGGCGCGAGGAGAAATCTCAGAGCTTCGATTCGGTCCGAACAATCTATCGATCACCAAAAAGCCTCCATCAAGAGGGTAGCCAAATTTTGATTTTTTTGTTTGTAGTGCTGAGACAAAATCTAAAACTTCTTGAAGGCCTTCGCAGCGCCACATAAATGGAGAGACACTAAAGCCCCAACTTTTGAGCGCAGAGAGTAATTGCCAATAGGTATCTAATCCTTCAATCTCAGTGTGAACCGCATGGGTAAAAAAGTGTAGCCGCCGAGAAGCAGTTATGCGTGGTTCGAGTGCGCAAATCGATGCGGTAACAGCAGCTTTAGAATCCACGAAGGGAGGTTGTCCCGCGTTGATCCTCTGCCTATCTAAGAAATTCAGATCAGAATTCTTCATACTGAGTATTCCGCGAATTACGAGATCATTCGAAAACTTAGGCACCGGACTCATGGTCGATGGTCCCATGACCTGACGAACGACTTTACTCACTCGGGTGTCAGTTACAGATCCTACAGGTCTGAGCTTCAAAGGAATGGATCCAATGAGTCTTGCATTGTCTGTTACATCGATCGCGGCAAGGCCATCTTGTATGAGGATCGCCCTCTCTAAACTGCCGTCGGCATAAAAAACCTCTAGTTCTGGTCCAGTTGTTCGACCCGTCCCGACGCAAATGGCTCCCGGCCCATCACTGCGTTCTACTTCTTGGTAAAAATTTCTAAGCTGAGACAGATATCGTAGCTTAGGAATCTGAGGCCCACGCGCAGAATGAGGAAAAGATTCAAATTCAGTGCGCCGAGGGGCTGGGATCCGTAGAGACGAAGAATCCGAGGTGACCGGAAGTTGATGTTCTGTTTCTAGAAGCCTGAGTTTATCTCGCATGTCCCAGTAATCTTTGGGTGAAATCGCTGGTGACCCCAGAACAAAGATCCGGTGCTCATGGTAGGCTAGATCCTCCCTTAGGCGCTCTGCTTTCTCGAGAAATTCAGTCATTACAAAGATGCTCCTTGACTTCCATCAACTCCATAATTAACTTCCGGGGCAGTTGGCGCCACCGAGGTATACCCTGGGAAGGCGCATCTTTTCCACCATAACTAATTGGAAGCTCATCGCAGCTCGGACCGGCATGGTGCTGGTCACTCGATGTGCAGATATGCACAACGATTCAGTCAAAAGCGCTGAGCCATAGAGGACAAGTAAAAGACATGACCGTTGAAGGTACAGCTGGCACAAAAACACCCCGCCGCAAAAAAACAACTTCTCGAAACAACAAAGACAAGAAATCGAATGCATCCGCAAAAAACGGCAGCTCAACCAAGCATGACGATAAATCAAATGGAAAAGCTGAAGCGGAAGGTCGTAATGAACGTGCACCGCGTGAGCCTGTTGAACCTACACATCGTGGTGAGAAACTCAATCTTAAGGACCTAAAAGAAAAACGAATTTCAGAACTCACTCGTATGGCCAAAGAATTAGGTATTGAGGGCGCGGCAGGAATGCGAAAGCAAGATCTCATCTTTGCGCTACTTCACGCTTTCGTCGAACGACAAGGAACGATTTACTCAGAAGGCGTTCTCGAGTGTCTACCTGACGGGTTCGGTTTCCTACGAGCGCCAAATTACAATTACCTGCCTGGTTCTGACGACATTTATGTCTCTCCTTCCCAACTCCGGCGTTTTAATTTGCGAACGGGTGACACAATCAGCGGTCAAATTCGGCCACCCAAAGAAAATGAACGCTACTTTGCAATGCTGAAGGTAGAGAGTGTGAACTTCGAAGCACCGGAAATCGCACGAGACAAAATTTTATTTGATAATCTGACACCGCTTTATCCGCATCAGAGATTACATCTTGAGCATCGCACCGATAGTTTTTCGACTCGTATCATTGATCTGCTCGTACCGATTGGTAAGGGGCAAAGAGCATTAGTCGTGTCGCCACCGCGCGCTGGTAAAACTGTGATTCTTCAAGACATCGCGCATGCGATCGCGGCCAACCATCCGGAAGTATGGCTCATGGTTCTTCTCATCGATGAACGTCCTGAAGAAGTAACAGACATGGAACGAACCGTGAACGGCGAAGTCGTTTCTTCGACATTCGACGAACCAGCCTCTCGCCACGTACAAGTTGCTGAAATGGTCATCGAGAAAGCAAAACGACTCGTCGAGCATGGGCGTGATGTTGTCATTCTTCTCGATTCGATCACTCGTCTCGCTCGTGCTTACAATACCGTCATCCCTCCATCAGGAAAAATTCTCTCTGGTGGTGTAGACGCCAACGCTTTGCATAAGCCAAAACGCTTTTTCGGTGCTGCGCGTAACATTGAAGAAGGCGGTTCACTCACAATCATAGCAACTGCGCTGGTCGATACGGGTAGTCGTATGGACGAAGTCATCTTTGAAGAGTTCAAAGGGACGGGTAATTGCGAGATTCACTTGGATCGTAAACTCATGGAGAAACGTATCTTCCCATGTTTGGACATCAATAAGTCATCAACTCGTAAAGAAGAGCTGCTCCTGGCTCCAGACGTGCTGAATCGCGTCTGGATCTTGCGACAACTGCTTCACCCATTGAACGTCATCGACTCTATGGAATTTCTACTTTCTAAGGTTCGTCCCGTGAAGACGAACCAAGACTTCCTAGATTCCATGAATTCATAAACAATTCTCGATACAAACAGAGAGAAAAGGAGTCGGGATTAGCCTCGGCTCCTTTTTTGTTTTAAAGTCAGATTCTCGCCAGTTGTCCGATACACTAAGTGAATCCCGAGCGGTTAGGACACATCTACGATTATGTTTTTGAACCAACGGAACCGAGGCCCCATTCAATCGTTTTACGTAAGAACTGCAACTATTTGCTGGTTTATCTCCGCCGTGACCGGCTGTATGGGTGCTGACACGACGTCATCGCAAGACCGACAGAGACCAGGTAACTGGGACGCAGCATCGAGCACTACCGACGACTCCGGAATGACAACCCCAGCAGATTCCGGTCAATCGCCCCTTATGGACGCGGGATCAACTGATTCAGGAACTGCAGTCCAAAATGATGCATCGGCTCCTAGCGATTCCGGCACAACGATGGACGCTTCAGCACCGATCATGGACGCGGGAACATCCATCGATAGTGGGACTGCGGGACCACGTGACTCTGGGACAACGAGTCCAGGTCATTCACCAAACGGAATTGGTTCCGTGATGGTCACCACCCAAACAGAAACCGTCGTAAGAAATAGTAGAACCACAAACGTGGAGGTCTATTTACCAACGAGTAACACCCCGAGCCCAGCCGTCCTGTTCATTCCTGGTTTTCGAATCGACTCTGTCCATTACGCTCCCTTAATGCAGAGAATTGCGTCTCACGGATTCGTCGTCCTACGCACAGATCCCCCTGACCCATTTTTTGGATCAGATCATAATGAGATGGCAGCAGATATTCAGTCCGTCATCGATTGGGCGCTCGACCCGCAAAATATGCTCTCAGGTAGTATCGACAGCGCAAATATCGGAGTTTTCGGACACAGCCTCGGCGGTAAGATTGCCACAATGGCTGCGTTCGCAGATACGCGAATTACTGCTTTGCTAGGAATTGATCCCGTCAACGCCGGCGGACCAACTGGGTTCTCTACGGGACGACCTGATATTCTTCCCGGCCAGATTGCTATGCAGACCATCCCTGTCGGTATCCTCGGAGAAACAACAGATGACGGACTCATGGGAGGATTCATGGCTTGTGCGCCCGACGCGGGGAATTTCAAACGATTCTACGATGCGGCAACAACAACGAATTGGATTGCCGAATGGGATTTTGTCTACGCTGATCACATGGATTTCGTCGAGGATAGCTGCGGATTCATTTGCAACGCTTGTCGTAGCGGAACGGCCAATAAACCCGATGTCCTTGCTGCCACGCAAACACTTTCAGTGGCATTTTTTCGACGACACCTCAAAGCAGAGACGGCAATGGAGTCGTGGCTAACCGGGGCCAATATTCCATCGGCGACAACGATCACTCACCGAAGTCGGCCATAAGCAGCATTGGTTTCATTGTCGAGCTTCAATGCTACTCAATGCACCACGGATTCGGGGAAGCTTCTTTCGGTCATTGGAGCAAATTGCGAAACAACTCAGCTCTAAACCGGCGTCCAAAAGAGTAATCCCGCAAAGCCGTGAATCCTCCTGATATTCATCGCGACAAATAAAACCAACTCCTAGACCTCTCGCAATTGCTTCTCGCAAGGCATCGACCCCCGATATTTCCATTTCATATTCCAAGGCCGCTTGGTTTTCGCGAGCCACTGCGTCCACTCTCGCTCGAGTTCTAGAGCCTTGCTCTCGCGCCAGCAGGACATAGTCTCGAAGAGACTGAAGTGAGCATTTCGGACTTAGGGCAAGCGGATGCTCCCTTGCAACGACCAAGTCTATGGGTTGGGCACCAAGTTGGATACTGTAAACACTCTGGGGTTTGACGGTTGTCGTGATGAGACCGATATCTGCCGAACAATCCTTGATACTTGATAAAACCTGCTTGCCGCTTGCAACATGTAGAGCAAAGGTTTGCTCAGGATAGGCACCCTTGAGTGCAGCAAGCGCAGTCACAGCCCTTGCCGCATTGTCAGAAATAATTCTCAGCGGTACTGAAGTCGTTGCTTCATCAAGCAACATCGATTCAATATCCTGAGAAAGCCGAAAAATCTTTTCGGCGATAACAAAAACGTCTCTTCCTTGGGGCGTAAGTCGCACACCCCTCGCAGCTCGATAAAAAAGCTCTACCTGATATATTTCTTCAAGCGCTCGAACATGCGCACTCAAGCCAGGTTGGGTTTGGTGAGTATTTTCTGCCGCTTGAGAAAACGACCCCGCCAAAGCGACGTCATAGAATGCTCTGAGTTGAGTGAAGTTCATAATTATTTCTTATATATATTATACATAAAGATAATTTTATTTATAGATATAAGCGCGTTAGTGCGTAACGAGTGAGCACAAAACATTTCGATTGTCCTGTACCCGAAGACCTTGAAGAGCGCATAGAGACGCTCTTTTCAATGTTGGCGGCATCATCTCATCAAGAGTACATCGGCGAGGATATCTCGCAATTGGAACATGCTATTCAAACAGCCGAACTTGCTCAGAGGCAAGGATCACGACCAGAACTGATTACAGCGGCCCTATTCCATGACCTTGGTCACCTAATCAATCACGCTGCCCCACAGATGGACAATTTAGGAGTCATCGACCACGAAGACATTGGAGCTGAACTTCTCTCGCAGTTTGGCATCAAACAAGAAGTCAGTGACCTCATTCGACTACACGTACAAGCAAAGCGATATCTGTGCTGGAAGAAGCCAAATTACTACCGACAACTTTCAATGGCTTCAAAGGGTACTCTTGCATGGCAGGGCGGCCCGATGAGCGACTTCGAGGGCCGACAGTTCGAAAAAATCTCGTATTTCAAAGACGCGCTTAAACTCAGAGCGTGGGATGAAAAAGCAAAACGGACGGATATCGTTAGTCCGGAACTATCGCAATTTCGTGACACGGTGAGGAAGGCTTTTACGATGAAAACTGAAGTTAGCCTTGAGAAGATATCGCTCACTGAATCTCAACATCGAGACTTTTCAGACACAGGCTTTATCCATCTGCCGAACCCATTTTCACGAGATGAACTTGAAGCTCTTATCAATTGGGTCACAGAACTTAGCATTAGGCCTGACAAGCCTGGCCGTTGGATGAAATATTATGAAAGAAAAGACAGTAAAAAACAGCTCTGTCGAGTTGAAAACTTTATTCCCTTTCATATGGGACTGAAAGCGTTGCTCCACCATCCCAGTCTTCTTTCTGTGTTAACCCAACTTATGGGCGAACCTGCTGTTCTCTACAAAGAGAAAATGAACATGAAACTTGCAGGCGGCCAAGGCTTTGGCGCACATCAAGATGCGCCAGCTTTTGCAACCTTTGGTCAATCATATCACATCACTATGATGATCTCTTTAGATGACAGCACACCAACAAATGGCTGTTTAGAATTCTCAGACCAAGTAAGGCAGCGAGAAATCATCCCTCAAAATAGTAGCGGCGCAATCGCGGCAAGTGAAGAGTCCAAACGTAATTGGGTACCTCTAGAGACCAAAAGAGGCGACATCGTATTTTTTGATTCGTACGTCCCGCACCGCTCGGGACCAAACCAAAGCTCAAGCGCACGAAGAGCCCTCTACGTCACCTATAACCCATTATCTCAGGGTGATACACGAGATCGCTACTTTCAAGAGAAACGAAAACACTTTCCGCCAGACTGCGAACGGATCGCGGGCGTTGATTACGATACACAGTCTTCTCCTTTTAACCTAGGAAATCCGATCGACTAAACGACTCTGGCACTGAGGCAAACTGGATTGCGTTTACTTCTCATACTCGGATCCATTTTGCCTGTTATACCGCCCCGCTTGACCGATATATCGCACCCATGTTTTCAAACCGACATGGTAGGTCATGACACAAAAAGGCCAAGCGCTAATCCGTTAGATCACAAAGGTCGTACAATCGATTTCGGCCGAACAGCGGCTGACTATGACATCCATAGGCCAGGATTCCCTTCCGAGATTTTTGAAGATTGGGAAAATCGAGGTTGGATTAATTCGGGCACAAAGGCACTGGACTTAGGAACAGGTACCGGGTCTGTCGCTCTTAATCTCGCACAGCGTGGCCTGATTGTTACTGCGGCGGACCTCGCACTTGAAATGCTCGACGTTGCTCGACAACGGGCAGAATCAGAAGGACTTGAAATAGACTTCATTCACGCACCCGCCGAGAATACAAAAATACCCTCGAACAGTATTGACCTCATTACTGCCGGACAATGCTGGTGGTGGTTTGATCCAGAGCCAGCAATACAAGAAGTGAAACGAATTCTTAAACCCGGAGGCAGACTTATCCTTTGTAGCTTTCACTATATTCCTGTCCCGGGTTCGGCAGCATATCGCTGTGAAGAAATCATTCTCAAGCATAACCCGGGATGGCGTTCCGCTGGAAACGACGGACTTTCGCCTGAACAAGTTTGGCAACTCACGTGTCATCATTTTGATTCCATTCAGACTTATACCTTTGACCAAAACCTTTCATTTACCCATGAGCGGTGGCGTGGGCGTTTACGGGCATGCAATGGCGTCGGTGCATCTTTAGCGACTGATGAGATTCACGAAATTGATGCTGAGATTCGCTGTATGCTGGAGGAGGAGTTCTCTGATAATATCAATGTTCTCCATCGAGTGTTTGTGACTACGGGGTGCGTCAACTCAGACTAAGGTCGAGAGGCGAAGAACGGAATAATTTGGTTAACGCAATCTCGGCAATTCCCACTTCCAGCCGGCACATCTACAAATTCAGCAGTAAAAACGCCATTCATCGTGGTCGATGAAGTGAACGTTGCCATAAACCGAAAGGTTTCATTACACCCCGCGCCTGAAGCTGAGTACGTCACGTTAGTCTCAAACTGAGGTGTGACAGAACTGGTGAAGGTCCCCGATGTCCCCCCAGGCTGCTGAGATAAGGTTCCAGAGCGGTATGGTGTCGTCAATGAAATCGATGGGTTGGTGTCAATGATATTGAATTGAACAAAGTCGATATCTACCAACGAGATCAATCCTGCAATGATATCTGCGCAGGAATAATCAATTCGAGAGCTCATCGTCCAAAGTCCGCTGTAATCAATCGTTGGAACACAATCTTCGTCTACCAATCCATCGCAATCGTCGTCGTTTCCATCACATGTAGTGTCGTCACTCGAAAGCGGACTACCAGGGGTGCACTGTTCGGTCTCCACGCCGGCGTTACAAGCCATATTTCCGTTTCGTTCGCAGACGCCGCGGCCACAAGTCACTGGATTACTGGGATAATGCTCGTCCGCGACTCCGTCGCAGTCATCATCAACATCATCACAGTCGGCATCATTTCCGGTACTCGGTAGCGGGGAACAGCTTTGAGGTACGCCAGCGATGCATTCCTGTACTGTGTTCTGACACACGCCGCGTCCACAGGTGAGTACGCCAAGGTCATCAACGACACCGTTACAGTCATCGTCTATATTATTACATGTTTCATTGCCGGGATTGCCAGGAGAACAGCTTAGTGGAACGCCAGCAATACAGGATGGGGTGGAACGGAAGCAGGCACCAACCCCGCACGTAGATGTTCCCACGTTATCGATCGTTCCGTCGCAGTCATCATCAATGTTGTTGCACACTTCAGCGGTCGACGATGTGGGTACACAAGAATTTTCAACGCCTGCTACGCAAACTGTCACGGTTTGTTGACAAGCGCCAATGCCACACGTTTGCGTACCCATATCATCTGCTATCCCATTGCAATCATCGTCCAGTTGATTACAGGTCTCAGCAACTGAATTGCCCGGGGTACAGGTTTGCAATGCTCCAGCAATGCAATAATTCACTGTGCGCTCACAGATTCCACGTCCACACGTAATCGTTCCCAGATCATCGACAGTCCCATTGCAATCATCATCAATGCCGTTACAGGTTTCGACGCCAGCTGTCCCTGGAGTACACGACTGCGTTGCGCCATTTACGCATTGTTGTACGGTTCTCTCGCAAGCGCCAATGCCGCAGGAAATCGTCGGTAGATCATCCACAGAACCGTTGCAATCATCGTCTACGCCGTTACAAATTTCGGTTGAGGATGCTCCCGGGACACAAGATTGGGCAACCCCAGCGACACACTGCGGCACGGTTCTCTCACAGGCTCCTGTCCCACAAGTCCAAACACCAATGTCATCAATGAGACCGTTACAGTCATCATCCACATTGTTGCATATCTCAACCCCAGGCGAGCCTGGGATGCATGATTGTTCAACACCATTAACACAGGCGTCGACTGATCGTCGGCAAGCGCCTTCACCACATACTACGGGAGGCAAATTATCAGGAACACCATCACAATCGTCGTCGATGTTGTTACAAACTTCAGCCGTCGAAGATGTAGGCACGCAAGATTGTTCAACACCTGCGACACATACTTGAACCGTTTGCTGACAAGCGCCAATACCGCACGAAATCGTGCCTAGGTTATCCGGAACGCCATCGCAATCATCGTCGATATCATTACATATCTCGGAACTTGGGCTTCCTGGAACGCAAACCTGAACAACGCCGGCAACACATTGCGGCACCGAGCGAATGCAAGCACCTCGTCCACAAGTAACGGTGCTAATATTGTCTATAAGACCGTCACAGTTATCATCGATGTTATTACAAAGCTCAGTGGACGGAGTTCCTGGCACACAAGCTTGTGGTGTACCAGCTACACACTGGTCTACCGACCGAAAACATGCGCCTACACCACAAGAACTGGTGCCAACATCATCAATAACACCGTCACAGTCATCATCGAGATTGTTACAAATTTCCGCAGTGGAAGAAGTCGGGATGCAGCTGATAGGAACACCCAAGAGGCAAATAGGTAAGGTTTGTCGACATTCACCTATGCCACAAGTGCTGTCCCCTAAATCATCAACGGAGCCGTTACAATCATCGTCCAAATTATTACATGTTTCCGCGGTGGCCGTGCCCGGTACGCACGTCTGGGGGACTCCATTGACGCAGCCCACCACGGTTCGAGCACAGGCACCAAGCCCACAGCTCACGTCGGGAATTAGTTCATCGATGAAGCCATCGCAGTCATTATCCTGTCCGTCGCAAGTTTCCGGTCCTCGATTTGTGGGCTCACATTGCGTGTATGTACCGGTTCCTTCGGGCTGGCAGATTCTCGTCCCCGCACAGGTAAAGACCATACAGGACTCAACAATGCCCTCGTCTATCAACCCATCACAATCGTTGTCTTGGCCATCGCAAGATTCAGGAACAGCTTGAAGGGGCAAGCAACTCGACCACTCTCCTCCACTGACAGTCGAGCTTTCAATACAGCGTCTTACTCCGTTGCAACCGAAAGTAGTACACATCTCAGTCATTTCTTCGTCAATTCGGCCATCGCAATCTTCGTCAACGCCGTCGCAGGTTTCATCGATGGGATTGATTGCGCCTAAACAAGGGCCCCACAATCCGTTCATGCAGTCTCGGCTACCTAATTCACAGCGCCCAACGTTCGTACCGCAAGTTGTGCTCGTTCCTGTTTCACATTCTGGAACGTTGTATTCATCGTCATCGTTCGGGCTGTCACAGCCGGGATCGTCCGGAAAATCTGTCAGTCCATCTTGATCATTGTCGCGGCCGTCAGAACAGACGTGAGCGGGATCAGGGAGAAGAACTATTGCAAAGTTAGGTTGAGCCTCATCGTCGCTTCGAATTACCAATCGACCTTCGTCAGCAGAAGAGGATTGTGTGTAGCTCACGGCAATATTTTTAGAGGCCTCGGACGGAAGTGTGAAAGGAAGCTCAATCGGTTCGAGTGCGAAACCTGGGTTCCCGGTTGGATCAATTCCAATCGTATTGATCGTCAGTGACGATAATCCGACGTTTGAAATAATAATCTCTCGGGTTTCGACAACATTTGAGATCGGTGCAAAGGAAAGTGGATTGGGCTGAACCTGTAGCTTAGGTCCGATGGGCCCACCGGTCACAAAAACCGATTCACTTCTCGACTCTGGTTCAGCGATGACGAAGACGATCTCTGCACGGTCCTCACCTGCTCCTATTGGTTCGTAGGTAATTTCTACGCTGAAGATTCCCCTCGGTCCGACAGAAAAGTTCTTGGGTGAGACACTAAATTCCGCGGAGCCTGTCGTAGATGTTCTTATAGAAACATTCAATTCAAGGGCTACTGTTCCTTGATTCGTCAAAACAATTTGGCGAGAGGCAGACTGTCCTTCAGCGACGGGGCCAAAATTGATACGAGCTGGCTCAAAACCAAGAACGCCTTTTCCTTTTTGCAGGACAACTCCGTCTTCACATCCGAAAAAAACGACTGAAGCGAACGCTATGAATGAAAAAAAACGAAGCACTAGCTAGAAAGATTATACCAGCAATTTCAGAGATTTCACGAAGTGCACGAAGAGGGTCAATCGAATGGTAGAGCAGAAACTTCAACTGAATAAGAGAGCACTGGGTCTGATTTGGAGACACATGTAAGTCTCGTGCCGACACCTTCATACATACGATGAACGTAGCCCAGGGCTATCGTGCGTTGCAGCTCTGGCGAATAGACGACAGTGGTGAGTTCTCCAATCGCCCTTTTCGAATCGGTTGGGTTTAATACAAATTCAGACTCAGACAATGACGTCTTCAGATCGCCTTGCTCGCTGTCAAACAGCAAACCAACTAAGAGAAAATTGACTTTTCCTAAGTTGGTCACACGAGCAATAACCTCCTGTCCAACATAACACCCTTTCTCGAAATCAATCGCGTACTCAAGTCTAGCCTCAAGAGCGATAGTGTCTTCATCAATATCAAGATAGTTTCTAACGCGACCAGCCTTCACACGTAAAATCTCGAGAAGTTCAAGAGGAACAGTAGGCACATCCAGGCTTGATAATTTTTTTTCCCATTCGCTGAGTTTCCCGCTGGGAACATGGACTTCGTATCCATCAACTCCAAAACTCCTATCCCGAATCGCGAGTCCGAATGGCCCCTGAAAAATCGTGCCCTCCGGGACGTCTTCGGAGGGAAAGTCGAATCCAAAATTTTGAAGCGTTTCAGATGATTCGGCTCCGACAAAGAGGAAAACCTCTCGCTCCAACGACACGTCTGCGATCTCGCAATCATCCATGATGATATACTGATCGAGAAGTTGTAGCATTTTGTCGGCGACAACACTTTCTGTTTCTATCTCGATGGCATCCTCAACGCTTCGTAGCCGAAGCAAACCTTGAATCCGACCTTTATTGTTTATCTTGACCGCCCAAAAAGCTTGTTTTTCCGTAAGTTTCTTGACGTCATTTGTAACCATTCCGTTCAGAAAACGAATTCGGTCGGGCCCTGACAGTCGCAAAGTTCGAATATCTTTACGTCCGTGTATCGCAACTTTTTGCCTTACTAATGAGAGTTCTTGAATCGTATTTGCCATGCTCATTCTCAATAATTTTGCCGAACAAGATCAGCATCCATACCCGCATCGGTCAAAGCTTCAGTGACGCCATTAACCATCTCCTTCATCCCGCAGACAAAGGCGACAGCGTTCTCAGCAGAAACTGAGCTATTGCGAAAAACATCTTGTACCCAAGGACGAGATGTCGTTCGGTGAATTGTGATATTGTCAGCAGCCCAAGCTTCATCGTGCTGACGGTAAGGATGGGATTCTTCGGTGTGGGCACCCAAAAAGACATCAACCTTTAGAAACTCGTCACGATTTGCACGAATGTATTCAATGAGTGACCGAATTGCTGACATACCGCTTCCTACGGCAAATAAAATCACGTTTTTCCCTCTCGCTATATCGACGGGATAACCATTTCCTGATGGCGGATCTATTCTTACCGTTGAACCTTCTGTAAGCTGTAATTTCTCAGCCGCGGGTTGACCTATAAGTAATTCTAACTCAGTGGCGCCAGGCGCTGAGGCAAGCGCCATAAACACGGGTTTCTCAGAGGCTTCGGGATGTAAAACAATATACTGACCAGGCTTGGAATAGGTCGCACTCACATCTGCAGCGACCTCAAGAGTCGCAGCTAAAAGCCCGGTGCTCTCTTCTTCAATTTTTATTACTTTTGCAATTTGACGAGTTTGGTCTTCTGTCATTTCGCAAGGACATTAGTCCCAGTGTTCTAAAGAGACAAGCATGATGAGACCGTCTCACCAAAATATCTGAGGAAAATAGAGGTTTATTTTGCGCTTCTCTTCGAAGCGATCCAAAGTAAAAGTATGCGAGTAGCCAAAGCACTGCTCATCGCCAAAAAAACGTCACTCACAGCTTTGCGGCAGACCCACGCCCGTGACGCGAAGAAATTTAAGAAATTGCTGGAAGCCGGTCATGCCTCTGTCAAGTCATTCGAAAGAGCGCATGACGAACACGCCGAATCCTTAAAAATTGTCCGGCGAGAACTCAGGTCTCATGGAGTCAAATTCAGCGAAAGAAACTCTCCCCCATCAAAACCAATCTCGGGAGTTGATTTAGTCATTTGCGTCGGTGGAGATGGGACTTTGCTAAGGGCCTCGCACGCAGTTAGAAACTCCATTCCTGTTTTAGGTGTGAACTCGGCGCCTGCGTATTCTGTGGGCTTTCTGACTTGTTGCCGTGCGCCAACCTTTGCGAGAAGACTCGACGAATTAGCGAGCGACCGTATTACTCCTTTAGAAATTCAACGTTTAGTCGTAAGGATTGGACGACATCGAATACCTGAGCCTGTTCTCAATGATGTTTTATTCTGTCATGACAACCCGGCAGTAACAACTCGATATCGAATACTGACGCCCGAAAAAGACGAGCTACAGCGCAGTTCGGGTATATGGATTGCTACTCCTGCTGGTTCAACCGCAGCTATTCGTTCTGCAGGAGGCACGGCGCTTCCTCTGACTGACACTCGGTTCGAGTACGTCGTACGTGAACCATATGCACCACCTGGAAGCACAGTCGAGCTCACCAGAGGAATTCTCGAAGCAAAGGAGAGATTGGCTGTCGAGTGCCGGAGCCAGAGAGCCTCTATATACATCGATGGATCTCACCGCAGTTACAAAGTTCCGTTTGGTACAAAAGTGAGCTTTGCTCTCACCAACCGCCCTCTTCGTCTCGTAGCCCACGTTCGGCCTTAAAATGAAGAATAAATACTCTTATCCACCTGAAGATGATGAGCTCTACGAGCTTGTAAACCTGGGATTAAGCTTATTTCACGATGGATATGTCTTCGAAGCACATGAAATATGGGAATATGCCTGGTACGACGAACGGGGGCGTACCCGCCTGATGCTTCAAGCGCTAATTCAAATTGCAGCGGCTTTGTATAAACATGAAATTGGAGTACCGGCTGGCACCTGTAAATTGCTCGCCAAATCTCTAGACAAAATCAAAGAAGTAAAGACAGCCTGCAAAAGCTGGATGGGAATTAATCTGGATGAACTTGAAACTGATTTAGAGAACTCGTTGCAGGTCGCAGATGATATTTTCAACGGATTACAAAAAGACCTCGGAGCGCCCAAGCTTCCATCCCATCTGTCACCTGACCGAATCATTTATCTTCACGGGTTCGCATCAAGCCCAAAATCCAAAAAAGCTGGAGTCATTGTCACCGCATTACAGGAAGAAGGTTACGATATTGTCGTCCCGGATCAAAATGCAGGTAACTTTTCACAACTGACCATTTCGCGTTCAATAGACATCGTGAAAAGACTGCTTGCTGACCGAAATGTGATCATTGGCTCTAGCCTTGGAGGATATATTGCCAGCCTTGTGGCCGCAAAGGACGACCGTATAAAAGGACTAGTACTGATGGCTCCAGCGTTCGATTTTTCTGAAAGCCTCAAAGGACGACACAGCTCAGAAGAAATTCAAATTTGGCAGAAAGATGGTTTCGCAATGATTGATCATTACGGCACAGCTAAGCCCGAAAAACTCTCTTACAATTTTTTTGAAGATGCTAAGAGGCATGAGCCTTATCCTGCCGTGCGAGTTCCAACTTATATCCTCCATGGCAATCACGATGAAACCGTCGATGTCAGACGATCCGCCCGCGCAAAACAAATGTATGAAGAATGGATCAATCTTGATTGCGTGGAGGATGACCACGCACTGATCAATAGCGTTCCTCGAGCTCTGGATGCGGCTAAAACCCTTATAGGAAAACTTCAGTTTCGACCCGCTTACCAACAACCCCCGGTCCAAGCAGCGCTCGCGACGCTCGAAAATGACGAGCGATTCAAGGGTAAACTATGATTGTTTCGAATTGCGTGTGAGAACCCTGCGTTTCACTGAAAGGTCGTACTTGACAGGTCAGCTAAAACACAGCAAAACCGCAAGCCTTCGTGGCAAGGCAGTTCGTCCTGCCTGCCCGGATGAAACAGAGGAAATTATGAAAGCAGATATCCATCCAAATTATGTGACTGCAACTGTTACCTGCGCGTGCGGTACCGTATTTGAAACCCGCTCTACTCTAGGCGACTGCAAAATCGACGTGTGCAACACATGCCACCCATTTTATACGGGGAAACAAAAACGAGCGGCAGCAAAAGGCGCGGTTGAAAAGTTCAACAAACGCTACAAACGCAAGTCGAGCTAGTTCTCATTCCTCCCCCGGCAGACGGACCACAATCGACCGGCGCGGCCTGACAGCTGTTCGTAAGTTTTCAGCAATGTTAGTCACCAACGGCCTATCGACGAAGCCCAATTGGAAGAAACTACCTCCGTCAAAAGTTGCAATTCAATTTACTTAAAGTCTTGGCGCTCACGGGGCGTCGGACTTAGTATATCCTGCAGGAAACCCGATGAGCATCATATCTACGAATGAGGAAGAACAAGCATATGTGGGCGGTCAAGCGGTCATCGAAGGAGTGATGATGCGATCACCGCGAGCTCTCGCAGTGGCGGTTCGCAAAGGTAACGGGAGCATCATCGTTCGAGAAGATGTCTGGGTCTCCTTGTTCGAACGTCTAAATTTTCTACGCTGGCCATTTTTGCGCGGGTCAGTGGTACTGATCGAATCCCTCTACAATGGAATCCAAGCCCTCAATTTTTCCGCTCAACATGCCGAGATTGAAACAGACTCAACCGACGACGATGCACAAAGAACAGCAGCCAAAGTAAAACAGCACGTGTCGAGTTCAACTGATTCTCAGTCCGACGCAGACGACGCTGAGCCAGACCAATCGCCCCTCAGCACGGCTTTCACCATCGGAGTCTCATTGTTCATGGCGTTTGGTTTGTTTAAGGGCCTGCCACATTTTTTGACAGTGTTAGTCGATAAGCTCGCTGGGTCTGGAGTAAATCTATCCGTCGACCAGTTTGGTTTTCACGCACTTGATGGTGTCTTCAAACTTTCGATCTTTATCGCGTATATCTCGGGTATTTCGATGATCCCTGAAATTAGACGTGTGTTCCAGTATCATGGCGCAGAACATAAATCGATTAATGCCTACGAGCAGGGACTTGAATTGACCCTAGAAAATGCACGCAAACAAACCACTTTTCATGCTCGGTGTGGAACCAGTTTCGTGCTTTTTGTCCTCGTGCTTTCTATTTTTGTATTTGCAGCCGTTTTTCCTTTTGTACCAAGAATCGCCGAAAATGAGTATTTGAATCACGTAGCTATGCTAGCCTTCAAAATTCCTTTGATGCTTCCGCTGGCGGGGCTTGCTTATGAAATCAATCGCTATGCTGCTCGGCATCCGGAGCAATTTTGGGTTCAAGCCCTCGTCATTCCTGGTGCCCTGATGCAAAAAATCACAACAAAAGAGCCCGATGACGAACAACTTGAAATCGCTTTATCTGCCATGCGTGCTGCGATTCACGCCGAAGATAGATTTGCCACTGCTTCGGAGCAAGAAGCCAAACAATTGGCTCGCTCAGACCAACGCACTCAGATACGTGTTTTTCGCGATTTCTCCGAAGTCCCTGCCCTTGCGTCTGAAGCTACTCGATAACGATTTTTAGAAGGAATAAGGAAATGCTCGACAAACTAGAGGATGTAGAACGTCGTTTTGAGGAGCTTAATGCGCGCTTATCCGACCCAGCGATCGCCAGCAACATCGACGAACTGACAAAACTAACCAAGGAACGCTCAAAACTCGAAGGAGTTGTCGAGTTGTTTCGTAAGTATCGGCAAATGGAGAGCAGTATTGCGGAGGCAAAAGAACTTCTCGATGCCGAAGACCCAGAGCTCAAGGACATGGCGAAAGCCGAACTCAAAGAACTCACACCCGCGCTGGAAAAGCTCAAGGGTGAACTTGAGACAGAACTACTCCCCAAGGACCCTCTTGACGAAAAAAATATTGTCATTGAGATCCGAGCTGGCGCCGGTGGCGACGAAGCGTCGCTTTTTGCGGGCGAACTCTTCGATCTGTATCGTCGTTATGCCTCAGACCAAGGCTGGAAAGTCGATACAATGAGCAATAGTCCAGGCACCGCTGGTGGCTTCAAGGAGATTATCGCAACAGTTGAAGGCGACGAGGTTTACTCACACTTTAAGTGGGAAGGCGGTGTTCATCGGGTCCAACGTGTCCCTGCCACAGAATCGCAAGGACGTATTCATACTTCGACGGTAACCGTTGCTGTCATGCCTGAGGCCGCAGAAGTAGATGTCAATATTGAACAAAAAGATCTCCGTATTGATGTCTTCCGTGCGGGTGGACACGGTGGACAATCAGTCAACACTACGGATTCAGCCGTGCGTATCGTACATCTTCCTTCCAACACGGTCGTCATTTGTCAGGACGAAAAATCGCAACACAAGAATAAAGCGAAAGCGATGAAAGTATTGCGTGCACGTCTATACGATCAAGAACAAAGAAAGGCTGCGCAAGAACTGGGTGACCAACGACGTTCTATGGTGGGCACCGGTGATCGTTCAGAAAAAATCAGAACCTATAATTTCCCGCAGGACCGAGTATCCGATCATCGCATAAACCTGACGATGCACAATCTGCCAAAAATTATGTCCGGAGACCTTGCGCCACTGGTCACCGCGCTACGAACCCATCATCAAGCAGAACTTCTAAAAGCGAACCAGTCCGATAGTTAGTATGAGTGAAACCTGGACAATTTTGCGCGTTCTGGATTGGACACGAGGATTCTTTGAGTCAAAGGGCATAGAATCGGCTCGGTTAGATGCTGAACTCATCATTTCTCACGTTCTTAACGTACAACGAGTGATGTTATACGCCCATTTCGACCGACCGCTCGATCCTTCAGAACTGACTCATATAAGAGAGCTCGTAAAGCGGCGCTCAAAACACGAACCGATCGCGTACCTGATTGGAAATAAGGAGTTTTGGAGTCTCGATTTTGAAGTGAACAAGAATGTACTGATCCCAAGGCCAGATACTGAGGTTCTTATAGAAGTATGTTTGGATTTATTGAAAGATTCTGAAGCACCTCGTCTGGCGGATGTAGGAACCGGTTCTGGGTGCATTGCGGTTGCGCTTGCTCACGAGCTTAAGAATTCTACCGTGGACGCTTTCGAGATTTCTGCCGATGCTCGAGAAGTCGCTACTCGAAACATTTCCAAAAACAAGGTAGATGACCGAGTATCAATTTTCGAAAGCGACCTTTTGTCTGGTCGACGAGAGACTACTCAAAAGTACCATCTGATTGCATCAAACCTCCCCTATATCCCTAGCGCCGATGTGGATACTCTCTCATCAGAGGTCAAAGACCACGAACCCAGACAAGCTCTAGATGGTGGCGCCGACGGCTTAGACCTTATTCGAAATTTAGTGACAAAGGCAGGTAAGCATCTAGAACCAGGAGGCTTTCTCGTTTTGGAAGCAGGTTTTGATCAGCTAAATACGCTCGAAAACTTGCTCGATGCAGCAGGATTTGGTGCTATCGAGGTCAGAAAGGATTATGGTGGCCATCCTCGAGTTTGCTCGGGAACTTGGCCTGTATAAATCCAATCAAGATAAGCTATGGCAGCAAAGAAAAAACGAAACGGTAAAGTCGCCCCTAAAGACGAACCTCGTCTTCCTGTTCCAACCCGGAGAAGCACAAATAAGACGAATAAACTCGAAACAATTGCTCGCCAAGCGAGTGTCCAGCGTCGAACCAAGGAGACAGATATCAGCGTCGCGGTCGACTTGGATGGCACGGGACAATCACAAATCGACACAATGGTTCCGTTTTTCGATCATATGCTAGAGGCACTCGCGAAACACAGTTTGGTGGACATGAAGATTCATGCTCGAGGCGACATTGAAATTGACCCACATCACACCGTTGAAGACGTCGGAATCTGTTTAGGAAGAGCTCTCGTGGCAGCCATGGGCGACCGGGCTGGAATGAAAAGATATGGCGAAGCTTCTCTCCCTTTTGACGAAGCCTTGGTCCGAGCACATATTGACCTTTGCGGTCGCTCCTCATTCATTTATCGGGTTGATATTCCACTTGGTCGAGTCGGCAGTTTTGACGCAGAATTGTGCGAAGTATTCTTCCGCGCGTTAGCTGATGAAGGACGAATGAATCTCCATCTTATCAGCGAGTACGGTTACAACCGTCACCATCTAATTGAAGGTTGCTTCAAATCATTTGCACGAGCACTAGAACAGGCACTTACAATTGACCCCCGGCGACAGGGCGATATTGCCTCGACTAAAGGACAATTAGATTAAAGGTCTACCTCGGTGGGCTCTCCAATCTGAGAGCCTAAAAACCGTTCTGCCACCATCACGAATCCCTTTGGAACATCTGTGACATAATATCGGCGTACTGCAGGTACTTTTTGTGGTAACGCGCTGACTAATTCATGAGTAGCAACTGTCTGTGCAACGGATACTGCAGCATCTGCTAACTGAACCGAGTTAGGCAAGAACGCCTCTATCGCACTTGCAAGTAAAGGATAGTGGGTACAACCAAGAATCAAAGTATCAATGTCTTCGTCCACCAGCTCAGCCAAATATCTCTCGATCACTTGCTGTACAATCGAATCGTTTTGATCGATCCAGCCTTCCTCTGCAAGCGGTACAAAAAGTGGGCAAGGCTTTGAAAAGATTTTTACGTCCGATTCTAGGTCTCGAATCGCTGTTTCATAAGCGCCAGACTGTATCGTTCCTGAGGTCCCAATAACTCCGATTCGCCCATTCTTCGAAAGTTCGACCGCGCTGCGGGCCGTTGGTTCGATGACACCAATCACTGGAATATCTAGCTGCGAACTGAGCGCGTCTATCGCCACTGCACTCGCTGTATTACACGCTACTATCAGCATGGACAGATTTTCTTTTTCACTCAAAAAGCGTGCCGCATTACTTGCATATTTAACAACTGTTTCCCGAGAACGCGTTCCGTATGGAACCCTGGCGGTATCTCCAAGATAGGCAGTAGGAACGTGCGGAAGCAGTTGATGAAGGGCTCTCAAAACAGTCAAGCCCCCTACTCCCGAATCAAAAACTCCAATCGTCACAGCGAAAACTCATCCCAAGCATTATTTCCACGCATGGTAACCTCACGAATGCCATTCGTTTGACATATTATGTCGCGATTTATCTTGCCGTTGATCGTAATGTTGTATGTTCCGTAAGGGATGTTAGAGACAGCGAGGTTCGTAGCAGAAGAACTGACAGATTCTCGCCTGACCACGCGCTGCTCTTCATCGGTGATAGATATTTCAAAACCCGTCAGCGATTCGCCATTACAAGAACTCGTACTTGTAACGCTCCATCGAATTTCTGCATCCCCGACTGGTTTGAGTGATACAAGACCAAAGTCCTTATCCGAAGCAGGCATCACAAACTGTTCGAAAAAACGATATTTGTGAGCGCCATCCGCCAAAATTTCAAAATTCAACATTGTTCCTTGAGTGAAGCGCTTAAAAAGAAGCGCATAGGACTGATCAGAGGCACAAGTAAGCTCTACCTCAATTGGTTCGTCACCAAGTTCCGTAGAAATAGAAAGCTGAGCGCTACTTACATCTATCGCTGGGGCCGAACAATCGGCTGTCTCCGTTTTATCGGGAGTCAAGAATTGCCAATCAAAAATAATCTTTCCACCTTCAGGAGCGAGAGATACTGAGACTTCATTCTCACCCCGTTCCAGCGCCACGGATGTTCGGGTTTTGTAGACCGTATACCCTTCCGAAGACACACCAAGAACGAGGAGTGTGTAACTTCGCGCATTAAAATATCGATTGAGCCACACTTCGCCCGAAGAACAATCCAGTTGAGCAGTGAATGAGTCTCCGCTGGTTCCTCCTGCGGCTAATGTCACATCGAGATTCGAAACTTCAGACCCGCACGGGCTCAAGTCATCGTTGGGAGCAAACGACCAAACCAGCTTTACACGACCTTTTTGCGGTTCCAGCGAAAACTCCAAAGGTCCGTCTACAGGAACAGTCACGGGGCGACGTGCCTGATAGAGGAGCGTGTTCGCTGAGTCGTACGCGGAGATGAGGATAGTGTAGTCGTCGGCCGCCAGATTGAGCTCCACACTGCCTTTTTGGCAATCCACGGGCTGTGGGAAACCCGGAAGTTCAACGCCAGCAACGCCTCGTTGAACCGAGATTTCAGCGCGAGCGATTTCGCTCACAGCAGAACACTCTACGTTACCGCCGTCTTTAAACACCTTAAAAGTCGCCACAACCGCTGATCCGTCACTGGAATCGCTTCCGCACGCGACCATGAAAATCATTATGACGAAGAGTACCCATGCGAATGTGGGTCTGAAAACAGCTTTCACCACCCTCACGTTGCATCGTGATGCACCTGGGCGCAAGCAGTTCCCTGGTTCGGGTGCTTCTCAGGTTGCGAATTATTCTTCGAATGTTTCTCAGTATTGTCAGCCCCTCTTATTGCGTGATACCCCAGATTCGTGGCATCGCCAGACCTGACTCAAGGAGTCATCACCGTTGGATTGAATTCCGTTGGTAATCCGCCAGCGCCCTCACACGACTCATTCGGCCAGATGACCGTTTGGTTATCCGAGTCACTCTCCGAATGGCCACTCAGCCAGGCCGCCATGGGATTACTTATTGTATTTTCTGTTGTAAGTTGGGCGATTATTGCGCTGAAAGCGACGCAACTCCGGACAGCACGCCGCGAATCAGAAGCCTTTCTGGACGCCTTTTGGCAGGCCAAAAGACTCGATGCGATCTACAAAGAATCTGAAAATTTATTGAAGTCCCCTATCTCGCAAGTTTTTCGAGCAGGATATATTGAGCTTGCTCGACTAAAAAAGACATCAGGCGAAGACTCTATTCTCGGTGGAGGCATCGAAAATGTCGAACGTGCTCTGAGGCGCGCGCAAAACTCCGAGTCAACGATTCTAGAAAGTAAAACTGCATTCCTCGCGACCGTCGGCTCTACGGCTCCATTCATTGGTCTGTTTGGGACGGTTTGGGGAATCATGAAAGCATTCGCAGATATCGGCCGAATGGGCTCTGCAAATCTATCAACCGTGGCTCCAGGCATTTCAGAAGCTTTGATCGCAACTGCGATTGGACTTCTTGCGGCGATTCCAGCTGTGATCGCATTCAATTACTTCGGTTCGAACATTAGAGTTCTCGAGTCAGAGATGGACTCTTTCGGCTCCGATTTTCTCAACATCGTGAAGCGACATTTCTTCAAATAAGAAGTAAGGAGTAGAACTTTCGATGCAGGCGAGCGTTAGCTAAAAAGAGAGAACGAAGATGGGTATGTCAAGTGGTGGAGGCGGCCGAGGGGGCGCTATCAATGAAATCAACGTTACGCCCTTGGTGGACGTCATGCTGGTTCTTCTGATTATTTTCATGGTGACTGCGCCGCTAATCACGCAAGGCGTAGAGGTTCAACTGCCCAAAACAAAGGCACAGGCACTGGATGGAGATGAAACAAAGACTGTTTTGAGCCTGACAAAAGATAAGAAGATCTTTTTAGGAACAAACGAAGAAAGCCCCATTCCACTCGAAGAATTAGAAACCAAACTCAAAACAAACGCTAAGCTACAGGCTGAAAAGGAAATTTTTCTTCATGCTGATCGCAGTCTTGAATATGGATACGTCGTTGACGTTATGGCTATAATCAAACGTTCTGGCATTGAAAGCCTGGGTATGGTGACGGATCCTGTTGAAAGTCAATGAAACTGGATGAGACCGTCAAACTCGCCAAGATTCCAGGACAAGAGTCACGTTGGCGTTCCCAAAATAATCGGGGCTTTTTCATCATGCTCGGTTTGTCTATTTTCGTTCATGGATGTGCCGTGGCTGGGCTTGCTCTTTTCAAAGGAGACTCCAAGCCAAAAGTTGATCTGAGCCGAGCAATTCCTGTTCAACTCGTCAAGCTAGGCAAAAGACGAGACCCAAAACTTCTTCCGAGAATCGCCCGAAACGCACCTCCACCGCCTCCTTCAGATGGCATCGCTCTTGATCGCGGAAAGAAAAATAAGCAACCGACTAAATCTAAAAAGCGTGACCGAAAAGTAGAAAAAAAAGAGCAAAAGATCTCTGATGCTGCGAGACGTATGCTTGAATCTAACGCACTCGACGATGCTCTCAATAAATTCTCAACAGACGAACCAGAAGGTGACCCAGATGGAGATATCGATGGAACCACAACAGACGCTACAAATGCAGCAGCTGGCTACCATCGAGATATCGTAAAGGTACTGAAAGCCAACTATAAAGTCCCCACTGTCATTCCAAGAGCACAACGTCAGTTTCTCAAAGCGAGAGTCGTTCTTTTCATTGAAGGAAACGGGCAAATCTCAGATTTTGAGTTTATTGAGAGGCATCCAAATCAAGTCTTCATGCGAGCCCTTGATTCACTCCTGAAAACCGTCAAGCTTCCCCCTCCACCGCGAAAACAAGCGCGAGACTATCGGCGAAATGGGGTTGAAATCATTTTTCGTCCCTAGATGTCACTGTTTTGTATAAACAGAGGAACATTCTCAGATGTGCTTGTTACATTGTTGGTATTGACCAATTTCTGCAGCACGACTAATTCTTACGCGTCATTGAATATTTTTTTGTTCGAAAACAGTCGAACCTATAAACACAATGACCGCTCAAATGACCTTATTATTGGTTGAAGGTACGATAACCTATGAGAATTACAAAAGAACTTGCATTCGTCGCGTTGCTGATGAGCCCACTTGGGCTTCCCTCGCAGCCAAGCTTGGCACAATCCACCCCAAATACCCGAGCCGTCCTTGAGGTAGGAAACCCTGACTTTCGTGCTTTCCCGATTGCTGTCGCAAAACCGCGGTCGACCAAGGGACCCGCAGGAGAAGCGCTCGTAACAGTCATCGAAACTGTCCAGTGGGACCTTCAAGTTTCACCCGTCTTCAAAGTTCTCGACCCCAGAAGCTTTATTGCGAACCCTGCGAAAGAAGGAATGACGGCGGCCTCTATCAAATTCTCTGATTGGATTAATGTCGGCGCGGACGGTCTCGCTAAGGTCGCTGCATCAGTCACCGGACGCCGCCTGAAAGTAGATTTGAAATTTTTTGACGTTGGTACAGGCAGGGAACTGATGTCAAAGTCCGAGACCGGAAAGTTAGACGATGCGAACGACATCGGGCACCGGCTGGCGAACGCCATCATTTACAACCTTACCGGAACAAAAGGAATCTTTCAGACAAAGATTGCAGTGGTTCGGAAAACGAAACGTGGCCGCGAGTTATACACGATGAACATGGATGGAAAGAATGTAAGAGCGATTACGAATAACGGTTCCATCAATCTTCTCCCCGCGTGGTCGAAAGACGGTCGTTCGATTTTATTCACAAGCTACATTCGTCGTAACCCCAACCTATACACCATCCCTTCAACTGGCGGTCGACCCAAACTACTTTCAGGAGAGCGTGGTCTAAACACTGGAGGTGCAATGTCACCGGACGGCAAACAAGTCGCTCTCACCCTTTCGAGGGATGGAAATAGTGAAATTTATAAGATGAATACCGATGGAACCGCATTGAAAAGACTGACAAATGAATGGGCGATTGATTCGTCACCAACTTGGTCACCAAACGGAAAGAGGATCGCGTTCGTTTCCTCTCGCTGGGGCGACCCTCATATCTTCGTTATGAATTCCGATGGAAGCGGCGTCAAACGACTGACAGATCGAGGAACCTACAACCAAACTCCTGACTGGTCCCCAAAAGGAGACCTGATTGCCTTCACGGCACGTGACGAAAGAAACAAATTTGATATCTTTACGGTCAATCCAGACACCAAAGAGATTCGGAGACTCACGCAAGATGAAGGAAACAATGAAGAGCCTAGCTTCTCACCTGACGGTAACCACATTGTGTTCACATCTCGTCGCGAAGGAAAATCACAAGTTTGGATTATGGCGTTCGACGGAACCAATCAACGCCGGCTCACGAAAAGTGGTGGATACAGTACACCGAGCTGGTCGCCCTACCTGAGATAAGGAGCACAAAGTGAAACTATCTATTTTAGCAATCGCTAGCTTTATCTTACTAAGTGGCTGTTCAGGTACTCAGAAACCGGAGCTTGAGCTTTCTGCCGCACAGTCCGCCATTAATTCAGCTCAGCGCGCGGAGAAGTGCGCAAAACAAATTTTCCGCGCAGCCCAAAAAATCATGGCCGAAGCCAACAAGTTGGCCGAAGAAGGTGAGAACGAGGCTGCTCGCGAAAAAGCACTCGAAGCGGAAAATCTCGCACAGCAAGCCCTGAATGCGTCTCCACCGGGTTGCGATAAGGAACCGGAACCCCTAGCTTCTCCAAATCCTTCACCAACATCTGCCACTTCAGGTACGACAGACGCGGCAAACTCTATGGACCTTGGTGAAACCTTAGAAACTATCTATTTTGATTACAACCAATCTCATATCCGAGAAGACAGTAAATCCGTTCTTACTCGGATTGCCGAAATCATGTCCTCTGGGGGCAACGAAAACCTAGAAATTGAGGGTCACTGCGATTCCCGCGGTTCAACTGAATACAACCTACATTTGGGTGAGCGGCGAGCACGCGCCGTGAGAAAGTATCTTGTTACTCAGGGTGTTTCACCCAGTCGACTTCAAATCATTTCGTACGGAGAAGAACGCCCCATCGACCTTGGAGAAACAGAGTCCGCGCATCAGAAAAATAGACGTGCGGAATTAAAGCAACAATAGGTTAGATATTATGGACGGCATCAGGTAAAACCGATCTCGCTCCTATCGATAAGTACTTATGAAATCACCTCGCACGAAGACTTATACTCGCAAACGTCTTCCTCGCTACAAAGCGAAGGCGCGACGTGTAATCCGACAAAAAGTTCTTGGTGTCGCGGACACACCTCATCGCATCGCTTGGGGTGTTGCACTTGGTTTCTTTGTTGCTTTCACACCAACTCTTGGTTTCCAAATTCTTGTTTACCTCGTGTTTGCGGCCATTCTGAGAGCAAACAAATTATCCGGTATACCGTGGCTCTTTCTTTCGAATCCATTTAGTGCCGTTCCTGTTTATTATTCCACCTGGTGGGTCGGCAACCTAATACTCACTGGTGGAAAGGCGTCCTCAGAAGGAGGCCGTGCTGCCGTCGAAAAACTCGTAGAAGCAACTACTCAAGTAAGCGGCTCCATGCAACAAATTCTCAGTCCCAAATACTGGTCGATGGTTGGCGACACACTCATCATGCTCGGCTATGAATTATGGATAGGCGGATTTGCGGTTGGTGCAGCTACCGGAGCTACCGCATATCCAATCGCATTGAAGGCAATCAACGGATATCGCGCTCGCCAAGAAGAGAAACGACTCATGTTTGAAAAACGCCGGCGAGAAAACCGGCTTCTAAACGACTAGAAAACTGTTCCGAGACTAAAGCGATTCCTCTGTGGCCTGCTCGGGTAAATTAGAATTGAGCCAGTCTGCATCTAAAGCTTCATCCAGAGATGCCCATATTAATTGCGAGGCTTGATTCATTTCGTGAGCAATCTCAGAAGAATGAACCGTGACCGTCATCTCTTTATTTATGAGTTTTTCCTGAATCGTCTGCGGTAATTTTGCGACAATCTTCTGACGTCGCTTTTGGAGCGAATTCTCGCTATGACGAAGCGAAACCAGCAAATCCGCGACATCCGCCACCCCGGCTTGCTCGGCACGAATCATGGCGAGATTCGCAACGAGGGCTTGGTGTTCTTCAATAAACCGACCTATGGCAACAGCGCCGGAAGAGTCCGTCACGGACTCATGCGCTTTAATGAAGGCGCGGTTTCGAATAGCAATCATAAACATAAGCTGAGTTAGCCCAGATAATCCTTCTAGTGTTGATGGAAAATCTGCGACCTCAATCCGCGACCAATCGCCTAAGATTTGCCTCACCGGTTGAGCAACATCCCGTTCTGTTAAGTTCCTCTCCAAGATAAAGTGGTCCTAGCGATTGCAGCGAGGTTTGGCTAGTCCAAATCATTGCTCTCAAGCCCGCCGACATATCTACGAGGAACTCGAGTATTTATAGAGGTTAAGATTTCATAGGGAATAGTATTCAAATGTTGCGCTAATTCGGACGGCGATATTTCCTCAACCTTTTGCCGACCAAGCAAAACGACTTCGTCACCGTTGAATGCGGAGTCCTGACCGATATCGACCATCAGAGCATCCATAGTAATATTGCCAACGACAGGATACCGCTTACCATGAATCAGAACGTCCGCTTTTCCGCTTAGCCCACGACCATAACCGTCACCATAGCCTACAGGGATCGTCACAATTCTTGTATCCTTTGGGGCAAGCCATGTGGAGTTGTAGCTCACACCATGTCCACGCGGTACTTGTTTGAAATAGACCACGCGAGATTTCAAGGTCATCACAGACTTCACTTCGATTGTGCGTGATACTTCTGAAGACGGATAAAAACCGTACAACAAACACCCCGGCCGAACCATCTCATAATGAGCCTGTGGATATTGTAAAATCGCCCCCGAATTCGCCATGTGTCGAGGAGGCATTTCCAGTCCCTCTCTGTCGAAATACTGAGTTGCCTTTTCGAATTGCTCAATCTGTCGAAGAGATATTTCTTGATTTGCACTATCCGAACTCGAAAAATGAGAGAACACGCCCAAAATGTCGCAATGTTGAGCCTGCAGCGCGGCTTCAAATAAGTGATGGGCGTTTTCAGCACGAACACCTATTCGTCGCATACCGCAATCAATCTTTAGATGAATCTGGGCCCGCTTGCCTAATCGTTGAGCAGCCACGTTAACTTGATGAACTTTAAACGTCGACGACGCAGTCAACTGGAGATCAAATTCCAAGAAATAATCGATTTGATTCCCAATAATTCCGCCGAGGACTAAGATAGGACAAGTGACTCCCGCGCGACGAAGAGCAATACCCTCTTCTAAAAACGCTACACCCAGTTGATCAACACCCAAACCCTCTAGCTCTTTTGCAATTCTCAATAGGCCGTGACCAAAAGCATTCGCTTTGACAATCGCCATAACTTTTGCAGCCCCAACCGCTTCTTGAATCACTCGAAAGTTGTGGGCAAGAGCGTCAAGGTCCACGAAGGCGGTGGTTGGCCGAACAGCGATAGCTTCATCATCTAAAATATCATTCATCCGAAATCTCTTCGCTCATTTATGTCCTGGGACTTCCCATGACGGCACTGGCTTGCCGAGGGCAAGCTGTGTTACGAAATGTAGTGTATGCGAATCAGATGGTGGATGTACATAGTTGTCATGGGATGCTTAGGTATCAACATTGCTTCTGCAGAGACGTCCGATACTGATTCCAACCTCCTGGATATCACACCATCATTTGGGTTCGAGTATAGAACCCAGTTTGTTGGTATGAGACCCTTATCGCTCAACGATCTTACCGCCGAAAAAGTAACCTATTTTGACCAACGTGCGAGAGTCACTTCCGTATTCCAAATAGGAAAGAATGTCCGGATTCATTCCACTTTTGACCTTCTCGATGGGGTTTTATTTGGTGATAACGGAAGTTTCGTTGGTTCTCCGCGGCGAAACCGTGGATCGATCGTCGCCGCAAAAAATCCGAGTTTGGCTCGCCTGAACATCGGACAAATCGACGAGTCGGTGAGTGCATTAGACTTAGACAACTATGGCTATGTCCTCGAGGAAGCAGAGCCACTTATCGTTCGCACACTTTTTGGAGAGGCGCTTACGCCCATCGGGCTTGTAAGAGCGGGTAGACAGACACTCTCAAATGGCCGCAATGTTCTTATTCACGACGGCAGCCGAATCAACCGTTGGGGCATTAGCAAAGTCCCGGATGTCGTAGACGGCGTCGCATTCGCGACCAAACTATCCGCGATTTCGGATATCATCCGCGGAAGCAAAATAGATAAGAGCCAAGACAACGGGCTCTTTGCCGCCGTCTTATATGGGCAAATTGTTGAAAACGATCCGACAGCCCCAGACGATTTGTATCAAGGTGCTGCCGCCATCTTCTATCGAGGAAAAGACTTGAGTCTTGCAGGGTTTGATATCCCAAAAATTGATTCCGGCGTCGCCATGACTAATCGAAGTCAAGGATTCTATGAAACTGATATTTATAATGTAACAGGCTATTTCATCCTGGAAATGCCGAAATTTTATATGAGCGTGTTCCATACTCAAATGACAGGCACAACTCGAGAGATCTCCGAAGGTCTGAGTCGACTCGGTACACGAGTTGGTCAACCAGGGCCTCAAGACCTCGCTGCGTTTGGTGGCTGGGTCGAACTTGCATATCGCCATAACCCCTTCGAGTTTGTGTTCGAATTTTTCTACGCATCAGGCGATGATACACCTTCCGTAACAGACCCAATCAACCAGCTTACGTTCGCCCAAGATACAAATGTAGGCCTGCATCTATTCGAAAACGTTCTCTATTACCAAACAGCCCGCTCAGCCGCTCGTGGTGTCGCTAGCCTGAAAGCCTTAGATGCGCCGACCTTCCCCGCAAATGAAATCAACACCTACGGCGGACTACAGAATGCACTCGTGCTGTTTCCACAGATAATATTCGAACCTTTATCTTGGCTTTCAACCCGAACCGGAGTCATGTTCGCTTTTTCCCAACGTCCAGTGGTGGACCCTGTAGCAACGATTTTAGGCTCAAGTGGCAGCTCTTTAGATGACGACAAAGTAAACTTCAACGGAGGCAAACCAGGCAACTACTGGGGTACGGAAATTGACCTTGGTATTACCATAAAACCTGTTCCCGGTTTCCTGATTGACATCGAAGGCGCCTATCTATTCACGGGAAATGCTTTTTGGGATGAAAATGAAGATGCGGTTGACTCCTTGTTTGGAAATGTTCGATTGACCTACTACTATGACCATTAATAACGAGTTTTGGCAGAAGAAATGGAAGGACGGAATCATTGGGTTCCACAAAAAGTCGGTCAATGAAAAACTGAGCGGCTTCTTCGCTCAAATCAAGGATGAATCAACGAAACGGGTTTACGTTCCTCTATGCGGCAAATCAGTCGATATGATTTGGTTGGCCCGAGAAGGCATGGAAGTCATCGGTTCTGAAATCTCTGGACTAGCGATCCAGCAATTTTTTCAGGAAAATAAAATTTCTTTCGAACAAAACCAACGACGATTTAGCTCTGAGCAAATTGTTATCGAGAATGATGACTTCTTTCACTTTGACCCGCGTGAGCTCGGAACAATTGACGCGATCTATGATCGGGCTGCTATGGTGGCTATGCCGAGCGAACGGCACGCTGACTATGCACAAAGATTGCTGAAAATATTGCGGCCCGGAGGATCAATACTTTTGGTGACCTTTACGTATAAGCAAAACCAGATGTCCGGACCTCCATTTTCAGTGACTGAACAAAGCGTACTGCAACATTTCAAGCCTGCCAAAATCACCGAACTCTTTCATCAGAGCATTCTTGAAAAGGAACCGAAGTTTCAAAGTCGAGGTCTCGATAGCCTAACCGAGACAGTCTGGCGAATTCAAAAGTCGTAAAGCATCGTAAACACTATACTTTTGAAATCATAATGCTCTAAAACTTATACTTGCCCATTGGGAAACTTTGACATTACGAAAAAGGAGCTATGAGTTTAGACGCGGATGTAAAAGCTGAAATCGCAAACACAATTGCTTCGGATGAAGTTGTCCTGTTCATGAAGGGCCGACGACTAATGCCACAGTGCGGATTCTCTGCGACTGTCGTCCAAATACTAAACCAATATCTAGATAAGTATAAGACGGTGAATGTACTTGCGAATCCTGAACTTCGCGAAGGAATCAAGGCCTATTCCGAATGGCCCACAATTCCTCAACTTTACGTAAAGGGTGAATTCATCGGCGGCTGCGATATTGTGAAGGATCTAGATTCACAGGGACAACTCGCAACTTTATTAGGTGCAAATACCGAAGTCAGCGAGCCGAAGGTCGAACTTACTGAGGCAGCACAAACCGCGCTGAATGCGGCCGCAGAAGAAGGCGAGCCGAAAGTTCTCCGCTTAGAAATTAGCCCCGACTTTCGATATAATCTCGGCTTTGATTCACTTTCAGACCAAGATTTCGCAATCCAGTCACTGGAATATACCATCGCAATTGACCGAGCGAGTGCTCGAAGAGCCGAAAATGTGGTCATCGACTTCTTGAATGAGGCAAACGCTTCTGGTTTTCGAATCACGAATGATGCAGCACCGGCGTCAGTTCAAGAACTAAGTGTAGAAGCACTCAAAGCAAAAATGGACGCGGGCGAAGAGATGCAACTTCTCGATGTTCGCACGGAAGAAGAACGCAGAATCGCAAGTATCAAAGGAGCACGACTTCTTGACAAGGCTGTGATGGAAGAAGTCTCCGACCTCGACAAAGCTACCGTCTTGGTTTTGCATTGCCATCATGGAGGACGTTCGCAGCAAGCCGCCCAGCACTTTATCAATCTTGGTTTCAAGAACGTGTATAATTTGACCGGTGGTATCGATGCGTGGTCGGCAAAAGTAGACTCCTCGGTGCAACGCTACTAGTCGGAAAGCTCAAGTGAGCAATTCCCGTCCCAAAATTCCCCTCACCCGTACGTCTCTACTCGGCGTTTGGACCCTCGTTGCTATTCCAACTTTACTGGTACTGACCTGTGCAGTTCTCATTTTGGTTTATCAACAAACAACGTTCGATGTCATAATGGGCGTGTTTCTCGTCGTATTATGCCTCACGATAGGCGCAGGTGCCGCACTGACTCTGACCGGTATCGTCAAAGACAGAAAACTCGCTGCTCTTCAATTAGATTTTGTTTCAAAAGTCTCCCACGAACTTAAAACACCTCTTACGTCGATTCGTATGTTCACGGAGACATTAATCCTGGGCAGAGTAAGCGAGCCCGCAAAGGTAGAGAGCTGTCTCAAAGTCATCGCGACCGAAACGGACCGATTGTCCCAGCTCATTGGAAGGCTGCTTTCGTGGGGAAGAATGGAAGCTGGTGCCTTTGCCTTGGAACGGCAGCTTCAAGCTCCGTCTGACGTAGTTTCACAGGCCTTAAAAAACTTTGAAGCACAAGCCCGAGCGAAAGAGACAGAAATTATCGTAGATATGGACACGGAAATTCCAAATATTCATCTCGATGCGATTGCACTTACCGACGCCATCTTAAATCTACTGAGCAATGCCGTTCGCTTCAGCCAGGAAACAAAAAAGATTTGGGTATCCGTTCGAAAGAATGGCTCGCGATACGTTGATATCGCCGTGAAGGACAAAGGCGTGGGGATTGAAAGAAACGAACAATCTAGAATTTTCGAGCGCTTTTATAGTGCTGATGAGCGTATTTCACGTTCGACCGGAGGAACAGGACTAGGACTATCAATCGCCGAACATATTGTATTAGCGCATGGCGGACGAATCTTAGTACAAAGTCAGCTTGGTAAAGGAAGTACATTCACCATCCGACTGCCTATAGAGATAAGCGAGGACGATAATGACTGAAAAAATTCTCATCGTTGAAGACGACACATCTATTTTACGCGGTCTTCAGCTCAACCTAGAAATGGAAGGCTACCAAATTTTCACGGCAGAGGATGGTCAGTCCGGGATTGAAACATTCGAAGAGCACAAACCAGATCTCGTCATCCTCGATATTATGTTACCACGCATGAATGGTTATGAAGTTTTAGAAGCCATTCGGAAATTGGACCCAGAAGTCGGCGTTGTTGTCCTATCCGCTCGTGAAGGTCATGATGACAAAGTGCTTGGCCTCACTCTGGGCGCAGACGACTTTCTAGCAAAACCATTCGAACTGCGGGAGTTGCTTGCGAGAATCAACGCTCGCCTTCGCCGGAAGAGAATAAAGGACTCAACGGTGACACAACTAAAATTTGCCGATGTCACCATCGACTACGAATCACGGCGAGTACTGAAGGGCGAAGAAGAGATTGAAATGACGTCTCGAGAATACAACTTGCTATGTTATCTCGCGAGTCGTCCTGACCGCGTAGTGACCCGAACCCAGATTCTCGATGAAGTATGGGGAAAAGACTATGAGGGGACTGACCGTACCGTAGATAATTTTATCGTAAGGCTGAGAACTAAACTCGAAAGCAACGAAGAGAAATCCACGTTTTTCCAAACGGTTAGAGGTGTCGGCTATCGTTTTTCACCACCGTGATATCCTGATGACAAAGGGGGCCTAGACTCTGCGCGTGTCCGAGATAAAAGCAGAAAGTCTCAATCTTAACGAATCCAATGAAACGTACTCTCTAGCAGTAGGACCGTTCGTTATTTTTCACGTACTCACCTTTGTTGGTTTGTTTTTTGTGGAGTTTAGCTGGAATCTCGTATGGCTGTGCGTCGGAATGTACTACATTCGAATGTTCGGAATCACCGCAGGCTTCCATCGTTACTTCTCTCACCGAACTTTCAAAACTGGGCGAGTCTTTCAATTCATCCTCGCTTTACTAGGAACACTTTCAATTCAAAAAGGTGTGCTCTGGTGGGCAGCACATCATCGAGACCATCACAAATACTCGGACCTCGAAAACGATCTTCATTCCCCGAAACAACGTGGATTTTGGTACTCCCATTGCGGATGGTTTCTTTGCCACAGTAATGATGAGACCAAACTTGATCGAATCCCAGATTTTGCAAAGTATCCCGAACTTATATGGCTAAACGAACATGAACACCTCTGTGCCACGGTATTTGGAGTACTTATGTTGGCTCTCGGGGGCCTGCCCGGACTCGTCTACGGATTTGCGCTAAGCACTGTTTTACTTTGGCATGGAACGTTTACAATCAATTCTCTCAGCCATGTATATGGAACAGTTAGGTACGATACTGGCGATGACAGCAGAAACTCACTCATTCTAGCTTTGATCACTATGGGTGAAGGCTGGCACAATAACCATCACTACTATCAAAGCAGTACAAACCAAGGCTTTTTTTGGTGGGAAATTGATATGAGTTATTACATTTTGAAGGCTCTTTCTTGGGTTGGGATTGTTTGGGGCCTTCGTAAGCCCCCCGAAAAAGCGCTTAAGGGAGAAATCAAGGCACCTTTAGTTGCGCGCAAAAGTAAGAAAACCAGACCGTCGGTTCCCCTTCAGCCCGCAGCTTAGCGACGAAACTGAAATAAACCAATTGCAGCAGCCGTAGCGACGTTTAGTGAGTCAACATCGTTGGCCATATCTATTCTAAGTTTAGCATGGCATGCGTTGATTGAGGCGGAAGTGAGACCATCTCCTTCTGAACCGAGAACGATTGCGGCGGGGCGAAGAGTTGTATCAGAGTCACTCAACAATTGAGAGTCGATAGAAGGCGACATTGCAAACAAGCGAACGCCGAAACTTCGAAGGGTCGTTAGAGTAGATGCAAAATCACTTACTCGGATCCAAGGAAGTGTGGTTGTCGTTCCGATAGAAACTCTAGTCGCAAGTCGATATAGAGGGTCTGCACAATCTGCACTCAAAATCACAGCATCGGCACCTAGAGCCGCCGCATTGCGAAAAACGCTGCCAATATTTTCCGGGTTTAAAACTCTCTCGAGCAAAACCAATAAAGACGAAGATGATACTATTTTCGTCAGGTCTAACTCTTCAGGACGCTGGCCTAAAGCCAAAAATCCCCTATGAAAATTAAAACCTACAACGGCGTCCATAACTTCTTGCGAGGCCTGAAATATGTCGAACGATTTGCCAGAATCAATCTTGTACTTTTGTGCCGTCTCGACATGTTTTTCAAGAACAAGCACTGATTCACAGCTCATGACAGATTCGATTACAAAACGCTTTACGACGAGTTTCCCTTCGATGATAAAACGACCTTGCTGCTCACGCAGTTGAGAATCCTTGAGATTGCGGTAGCCGGCAATACGCTCATCTTCCCATGATGATATCTGGATTACATTTTCCAATCTAAGCCCAGATAACCCATATAACTTTCTTCTACCGAAATCACTCTTCGTTCATCCACAGCGCACTGACGATTTATCGCGTCAATCGTGCTTTACTCTCAACTGACGTTCACAAAGGTGCACTGGACCATGCTTCAAACTTGCAGGCTTACTGAAAACCAAGAAAGAGGAGACGCCACTGAACACCGTCGTTTTCGGCATTTTCATCGCCCAAAAACTACGGACCATAGGCCCAACTTTTGAAGTCATGTCGTATTAGAAACACCGAAAGCCGGCGCAAGAGCCTATTTGGGACTAAGTCGTCGTCAGCTTCGATCCGCTGCAAAGAATTTCTGTGAACATGGTAAATAGACACTTTTATCGACGACCCCTTTTGCCTTCATATTGACGCCTTCAGCAGTCCAACGGGCCATTTAGGGGAACACGCCTAGAAAACATCAGACGAGAAGCTTGGGTAAAACTGATATTTTCTACCTGAATTCTCACAAACAGAAGGGCCACAGCCCATTTGGTGAATCAGACAGCGCACTTTACGCCCAAGTTATGAGATAGCCCCAATGATTATGTACTTACATACACTTACAGTGATTCTCAGCCCAATCAAGAACGGCCACACTAAGTGTTTTACCCAGTATTTGAACAAGCTCTGGTCTAGCGGTGAAGTATTGGCTAAATTATGACAGGACGCAGCTCTTCACTTTGCCGATATAGTCAATGCACGATGTTGATAGGAGACGAACATGAAATCTAGAGCTTGGATTGGAATCACACTATTCACCCTATCGTGCCTAGCTTCATGTTCGGAAGATCTCGAACCCCTAGTCCTCGCCCGCTGTGAAGACGATGTCGAGTGTGGAACAGGGTTTATTTGCGAACTCGGTGAATGTACTGCAAAAACAAATGTATCCTGTGCGTCCGTAGAGGGTGGAGCCGCGATTTTACAACCCGGACCACCAGTGGTTGATTTTGAAAGAGTTGGTCCGGCAACTTCATTTCGGTCGCTGCGCCTCAGAAATATTGGCAACTGCACTTTGACCATTTACGAAGTCAAATTTGATGGTGCCGACAGCGACTCCTTCGAATGCCCTCGATGCAACGATTCGCGATTCCCCATGGAGCTTTTCCCGCTTCGGGATGAAGAAATACAAGTCGCATTCACACCTGAACGAGAAGGCTCGTTTTATGCAGAACTCAAACTTCTCAGCGACGACGCGGAATACGCTGAAATCCGTGTACCAGTTCGAGCAAAGTTTGAAGGCGTTCCGCTCGTCAATGTTGCTCCCGGTGATATCGATTTTTCCTACGTGGAAGCGGGTCGGACAGTCGAAGAAGTTGTACGAATTACCAACCAAGGCACCGGAACAGCGCCACTTACGGTTTTAGACGTCAGACTCGCCCGAACAGGAACTTCAGCGTTCACGCTCGAATCAATGGCTACGTTTCCATCGGAACTGGCTCCCGCTACCGTAGATGCGACTGCTTCGATTCCAGTCTACGTGAAATATCAACCGCGAGATATCGGTTCACACTCCGCCGAACTAATTGTCATCACAAACCAACAGCGCAATGGAACTGTGCGCATACCACTCAAAGGAACATCGAAAACACCTCCGAAAGTGAATATTTCGCCGGATAACCTGAATTTCGGGGAAGTTCCGATTGGTAGAACCAACGTCGCCCCTCTAACCATCGTCAATGAAGGAGGTTCGCCACTCAGTGTTACGTATCGGTGGGGCGGGACTAACTTTACAACTGACCTTTCCGCACTCCCTGCGATACTTCCACCCATTCAGCCAGGTCAATATACGGAGCTTCAAGTCTTTGCCAGTGCAACTGCTGTCGGCGAATTAACTGGACTACTTATTTTCGAAACCAATGACCCTCAAAAACCGACCATCACAGTACCTGTCTCAGCTCGAGGAACAGACGTAATCGGTAATCAAGTCGTCAAAATAGAGATGTCCTTCGAAAATGGCGAGTCAGGTTTTTTTGGAGACGACCTACGAAACGTCGATATGAGTTTGGAAAATCCATTTGGCCAACTCGTCAATAAACAGCAGCCATCTCCGATGTGGGGAGGCTTCGGCAATCCAACCTGGTTCGCGTTTGGAGTCAGTGAAGAACCTGAACGGATTATTCTGCCGGATGCGCAAAACGATGGAACTTATCGAGTGATACTTCAATATGTTGAGGATTGCGCATCTGTGCCGACTCAACTTCTCGCAGGCGTACTCGGTATTTCAGTGTCTTCACTCACAAGTTATTTGTCAGGTGGCGCAGTAAATATAGATGGAGATCGCGTATCCAATGCCATTAGCAGCCTATGTCTCAATCGTGAGGGAACACAGGCCACAGTGACAGTGTACGTTAACGGTCAAGTGGTTACAGAAACGACCATTGCTCTGGGGCAAAAAGGCGATGTCGCTTATGCGATCGACCTGGTTCGACAAAATGGAACTTACACGGTGAGGTAGCAGATGAAAAACATGCGAAATAAATTAGCCCTCGTGGCCAGTCTCCTCGCAACTGCTTGTACAGAAGCAACCGCTCCGACTGTTTTGGAGCCACCACCCCCAGGCCTCAGAGCTAAACCACAATGGTTGACATACTCTTGCGTGGAGCCTGGATGCGAAACCACGCGAATTACAAGTATATCCGTGCTCGGCTCCCGCGATGTCGCAATTAAAAGAATCGTGTTGTCAGAAGAAGATCGAGAGGATTTTGAACTCATATTGAGCAAAGAGCCACCTTTTGTCTTAGAAGCCTCAGAGACCTTTGAGATTCAAGCGACTTATAGACCCACAGGTGATCCGAGACTTCGAGATGTAGAAGTCAGCGTCACCTATACGGATGCTGCTGTAAGTGATGATGACAATCGGATTGAGCCCGGAGAACTACAAATACCGTTGGTACGACGGCTTATTGGAGAACCCAAACTTTCAGTGAATCCACAACAACTTGTTTTTGGTTCTGTATTGACTGGTGGGAGCAAGACGATGCCCCTTGAGATAGCGAATTCCGGCTTTGGAAATGTAGGCGTTGTTGTACAGTCTGTCACCACTGACGTTCCTGAAATTAGAATAGAGAATCTTCCAACCTTAGCTGTACTCCCAGAGACCACGTGGGACGTTGATGTCACCTATACCCCAACAGAAGAGAAATATACGGAAGGCCTCATCACGGTGGTTTCAGCAGACTCCACAGCAAAACCCGCACTCGTGGGTGTCTACGGTACAAGCATCCCTCGACCCACCATCGCAGCGATCCCGGATTCAGGCATTGATTTTGGAGAAGTACGAGTCGGTACGACCGCTATGGCAACGGTCGAGATCTACAACCAAGGCTCGGACGTACTTGAGCTGTATCGCGCTATCATTAGTGGTACTGGGACCGACGGGCTATCCTTGGAACTCCCGGGAGGGACCGAGACAACAACAGTCGCAGTCCTCGAATCGATTGTTGCCACTGTCGTTTTAGAAGCGCGCGCTGCAGGCGTCATCGAAGCTGAGATTTTGGTCAGAAACAACGACCGAGCCAGCAGAGACTTCCGTATTCCAGTCCGAGCGCTCGTTACGAAACCCACGGTCCAGGTCTCGCCCGCTGCTGTAAATTTCGGCGTTGTGCCAAGAGGGTGGCGTAAGACTGAACGAATTGAAGTTGAGAATTCGGGCTACGGGGAATTGACGGTCACTGAACTAGCAAGCGTAGTCGGCTCGAGTGACTTATTCACAGTTCAGAATCTACCTCGGCTGCCTGTCTCTCTAAGGCATCAAGAGCGATTCAGCTTCGAAATCGAATTTCGCTCTGAAGCACAAGCTGAGTTCAATGGCGTTATTGCTATTGAGTCAAATGATCCAGAGTACCCTTATCGTGAACTCAATCTAAATGCTCGAGGTTCAAGTTGCGAAGAAGGATGTCCAATCGTCAACGGTACGCCCTCATGCTTAGGAGGTACTTGCGCAATAGATACTTGTGACCCTGGTTGGTACGACACTGACCAGGATGCCGCAACGGGATGCGAATGTGCGGAGATCGGAACAGATCCAGGAGACTTTTGCGCGAGTAGTTACTGGGCCGGAAACCTCGTAGACAACGGAGATGCAGCGACCGTTAGTGGTATTATTTCAGAAGAGACAGACGTCGACCTCGTAACGTTTTTCGCTCTTGATGAAGGCGGCGTAGGTCAACTCTTTGGCGATGACTTCGACGTGAGGGTTCGATTAGAAAGCGGCGACCCCACAATCGAAATGTGCGTCTACCGGCACAACACGGCCCAACACGAGACGGCTTGTCTCATGCAGAACGAAAGCTGTGGGCGCAACTTCAGGCGCGACGGCAGCTATGGCTCAAATGATAATGGCGATTATATTGTCAAAATATTTCGACGCCCCGGAGAAGCGCCTATCTGTACTCAATATACCGTTTTTATAAGAAACGGCTAACCAAGACAGCATCGCAACGGTTAGCTCGATTGAGTAAACATGATTGTGGCGATTATAGTGAGTACAATGGCAACCAAGCCAAATATTGCAGCAACCAACCATAGCTTTTGATTACCGCCACCGGGCGAGCTTGGTTTCTTTGTTTTACGAGTCGTCGCTACGCGCGGGTTTAATGGAGATGGAACCTCTATATAGTTTTGGGATTCGGCAGGGTCTTGAATCTCTGGCGCTTCAACTGAGTCAGCAGGAACCCCTATCCTATCGATCAATGAGTCTATTCGCCCGCGCCCCCTTTTGCTCTCATCTTCTCTTGATTTGACGCCATGAGCCAAAGTTTGCGTGGGCTCTCCAAAAATATTGAAATTGTCGTCCGGACCATGAGATGAGATTCGTTCGTCTTGATCTCTCGCTAAACTCACTGGGCGAACCTGGGGCTTCTGAGTTTCTTTCTCTTCCGTTGGTAAGTCGCTATTAGGCAACAAGACCCCAGGAGACGTTCCAGCATGCGTTTTAACTTCAGGCATCATTTCGATTCGAAATTCACGACTGTCCAAAGAAATATCGCTACTTTGCTTCCTTTTTGTGTCGATCATTCTGGGAGACTGGATTTGGTTTTCAGTCGTTGAAGTCAGCGACGCCTTTTCCGATTCTATGCGTGTAGGCTCCGTCGCGTGATCACTATATTCTGTCGCAACCTCGCTATCCGAAGATTCTAGCTCTTGCGGAAGAACCTTAGTGATCTCGTCATACCTATCGTTCAAATTCGGTCCCCTGATAGCGACTCTGCTCTTTACTTGAGCGAAGGTCGAGGTCTTCTTGCAAAATCACGGCGGCCGCATAGGCATCGCGAAGTTCTTTGCGCTTTTTTCTGTCGCGTATGCCCTTTTGGTCCATCAGTTGATTCGCTTCGTACGTAGTGAGTGCTTCGTCAACGGTCGAAACTTCGAAACCCGGTAAAACTTCTCGAATTTGGAGAACAAACTCGAGAGCACGCTCAGACTCAGGACCGGGCTCGCCGCTCAGACGATTAGGTACTCCTACCACGATTCGCCTTACACTTTCTCTTTTTGCCACATGAGCAATATACAGAAAGTCTTCATCTGTTCCTTTCCGTCGATACACTTCGAGCGGGCGCGCCGTCCAACCAAAGTCGTCACAAACGGCAAGACCAATTCGCTTTGTTCCGAAGTCTATGCCGAGTGCTCTGTTAGACGCTTCGCTCATTCATATTTCTCCGCCAGAAATGCTTCAATTTTATTAATACGTGCCCGATCAAGGCCGGATTTTGATTTGGAGCGACCTCTAGCTAAAGCGTCAGCCACCTGCGCAGGGTCATTTTTTTCGATGTAGTGCTCTGCCAGTGTAATCAACCACTGCTCTACCTTCGAACGCTCGGATTCAAGCTTGGCATACATGGCTTTTCCAACCTGGCGAGCCAACTCCTTACGAGCATTCACTCCCTCAGAGTCTTGCTCGTCTTTTGGTAAGACTCCTTTCGGAATCTCCGCCGTTACTTCACCTGACACGACCGACTTTCCGCCACGTGGAACTTCAAGAGACCACCGAATCGTTGCCTTCCCCGTGCCAGCGCCGTGACTGCACTTCTGTAACTGAATAGAGATTCCACCGTTTGGAACGGGTGCATCTTTTGTTTTCTTATCCACAGAAGGTGTCCATTCTGGAGGAACGATATACATTCCGATGCTGCGGTTTTTGGCTCCTTGCGCCACGAGAGAATCACGTAGCCATCCTTCCATTTTTTTACACGCGGATGAGTCCATCTCGGTGTCACGAGCAACCTTTTCGACCAACACAATAAAGGTAAGACGTTTGCTCAATTCTTTTTCGATCTCCTTCAAACGCTTTTCTACTGTACGATTAGAGGGATCTATTTTTTGCGCTCGATGCAAATACATGTGTGCAGTTCCGAGTTTACCAAGCTTGGTTTGTGCCGCTGATGCTTTCAGACGTTGTTGTGTGACTTTTTTCTTGTACTTATCTACTATTTTTTTTGCCTGACGACTTGTTGGATCTAAATCAAACAGCGCAATTGCCGCTTTACTCGCTTTGAGAATATTTCGAGACCGCTCAAGGGACGCAAACTGTTGTTTCGCCTCCTGAATACGTAAAGCTCGGATATGCTTTGCGGCCATAGCTGGAATAGTTTGAGCACTTCCCTCCCCTTCAGGAATCAACTTTGTAAATTCTGACTCGGCTTTCGGCAATTCATTTGCTGTAAGCACTTTTGCTGCCTTCTCTACCGCGGCTATTTGTTCGCTCGAGGCTTGTTTCAAGTATGCTTCGGCGACAATAAGTTTCGAAAGAGCCGCTGGTTTTCGTTTGGTAATGGATGAAGAAATCTGTCTACGTATCGCCCCAAGCCCTCCTTTGACACTCCGATTATTCGAATCAAGGAGCAAACTCAGCGCGAGGCCTTTTGCACTATCAATTAGCTCTGTGCCTCGATTCAATTTCTGGAGAAATGCTTTTTCCTGTTTAAGACGCTGGCTGCGAACACTTTTGACCGCAGACTTAAGTACTTGTGAGTCTTTTGTTTCATTGAGCTGCGCAGCCAGAATTTTTTCCGCCTGCGCGACTTTCGATTCAGTTAGCAGAGTTAATGCTTCTCTCGTTATGGTGGCTTGAGACTCCGGTGCCCCTGTCGCCATCGTCGCTGCTGTATATACTGCGGCTGCTTTATCTAGTTTTTGTTGCTTGAGCAGATTCTCAGCCTTTCGAAGCATTTTAGATAAGCTGCGAAGGGCTTGTTTATCTAAGGGATTTTCAGCGAGTAAAGCACGAATGCTCTCCGCTGTCGTTGCGTCATCTTGCCCGATGCCTGCTCGAAGAGCCTGTGTTCTAAATAAACGAGAAATTTCCGCACCAAGCTTCGCAAGCTCACTACTCCCTTTTTCAAATATCTTCGCGGCATCTAGGAATTTCTTCTCTGCAAATATCGCGAGAGCCTTTTCGATCTCTATATCCCCACCACCAGCGATATTTGCCGCAGTCATTTCTAAGAGGGCTTTTTCGATGTTCGCCGCTTTCGCCGCCTTTTGTGCTCGAATCATCGTCTTCTTGATCGCATCTAAAACCGCGCTGTTTGCAGGTTCTTGCGAAAGCAACTCTGCAGCAAGCGCCGCATTGGCTTTGGCGTCTTTACCGAGAGCGAGCTTCTTGACACCCGCCATAAGGCGTTTAGCGTCATTTCCACGAGCGATCTCAAGTCCGGCTCGTGCTACAGCGGAACGAGACTCGACATTCATGAAACCTTGTTTTGCTTCAATATTCTTGCCCGACCGTAAAAGCGTAATCAATGATTCATTAGTCTGAGCAAGTTCAGCATCCGCGGTGACCGCATTGACACAACTCAGAAGTTCCGCAGCCCGACCAATTTCACCTTTAGCAGCCTGAGACTTCGCTGAATTTAGCAATTCATCAATAGCATCATTGAGATCTTCATCTTCTCGGTCAGCATCCCAAGAGCGCTTGAGCGCAGCTTTCAGTTGCTCATAGCCTGACCCCTTGAGGGCAGTGTCGACGGCTGATAACAATACTGCATTTCTATTCCCACGAGCGATTTCACGACCCACGCGAGCGACCGGTTGTTCAACATTGATTTTTAGCACCGAGCGATAAAGCTTTTCAGCTTCGTTCGTTTTTCCTGCCGCTAATATTTTATGAGCTTTATTAAGTTTCGCGCGGACAATGTTCGAAGGACGACTAATCGTCGTCGCTAATCCTAAGTACCGACTAACTGATTCGTCTTCCCCATTTTTTGCTGCTTTTTTCGCAAGCTCAAAAATCTTGTTCATCTCAACTTTGGCGGCAGCATATTCAGGTTGAACATCTAGCAGCGCTGCAAGTGCAGTTGCGCGTTCCGAGGTAAGCTCTTTCGATTCGCGATAATTTTTTTCAAGAGAGGCGACTTGTTTCTTATTCGCTAAAGCACGAGCAACGGGTGCTGTCCCGGATTCAACAGAAGCGTCTTCTGCTCTCTGAAAAGATGTTTCCGCGGCGTCGTACTGGCCGGATAAAATCTCTTTTGCACCTTCAACTAATTTGTCACGAGCGGTTGCAGATATTTCTTCCAAGCGTGATAAATAAATGACGAATTCGGAAACCAACTTATCATCCGAAGAAGTGGAGAGTTTCTTGAGTTTCGTCAGCAATGCTTCGGCTGCGGAGCGCACAGTCCTGGTTCCGGGTGCTGCAATTCGAATTCCTTCTAAGACATCGACAGCGCCAGCAACGTCACCACGTCCCGTTCTAACAACCTTTAGCGCTGATTGTTCAGCCGCCTTTCGTCGGCTTCGTGCGATCTCTATTGCTGTCTTCGCAAGCTTAGAGCGAGGTGCCGCTACAAGGGCCGCATCAAACTCTTGCTCCGCTTGGATAAATCGTTTCTTTGCCAACTCATCGCAACCTTTACGCGCGGGGTCTAGCATACCTTTTGGGGCTTTATCAGAGGTCGCTTCGACGGCTTCTCGAAGAATATTCGCCGCTTCGGAATCATTACCGCGCTTTGCTTGACGTTTCGCTTCAGAAAGCATCGATGAAAATGACAGTTTGAAAAGGTCTCGACGAATTTCTCGAATTTCGGGCAATTCTTCTGCAAATACAGTGAGCCCAGAAAGCATCGCTAGGGCCTGGGAAGCGCGGCCTTTTGATAACCTCTTTGCGGCACCAAGTACGTTCTTAGCAGTTTCGAACGCGAGTTTTTCGACCGAAACCCTCAGTTTATCGGCAGGGTCAAGGCTCGACTGGGTAAGAAATCGAACGGCCTCGCCTGGTTCTCTTTTCCGAATACTTTTGAGAGCAGAATTCAATGAATCCTTGTTCGAGGAATCACCTTCATAATATTTCGCGGCATTCGACAAAATGGTTGCTGCTCGTGAGAGCCGTCCAGAATCTATCTCCTTATCAGAATTACTCAGCGCCTGAGCTATGAGACTATTTACAGCTTCAGTTCGCTGAGATTTGACTGAAGCAGGCACGCCTTCCATCTTGAGTGCGCGATCATATAATTTAGTTGCCTTTTCAAATTGAGACCTCTCCGATGCCGCTGCTGCTTGATCGAGTACACGAATAATTCTTGAAGCCTTCCGTTGAGCTGCTTGCATAGCAGTCCGAATTTCGGGCAACGCTTGTTTCTCATAGGCTATTTTGTAGGTCTGATAAGCCTGAACAGGCTTGTTTTCGTCGAAAAGAACGCTCGCTTGAGCAGCCAAAAACAATGCTTCAGCTTTTGCGATAGACTCTGGATTTGCGCCCGGCATCGCCTTATCAATAGTTTTTGCTGTTTCGAAAGCTTCGTGAGCCTTAGGGCCATCAGAGTTATCTAGAGCGACTCGTGCTGCTCCGAGCTGTTCTTGGTACGCTTTCGATTTCGCTTTTTGAAGAGTGGACTGAAGAACTTTGCTCTTCAATAACTCTTTGGAGACGTTCAAAAGCTCACGATACCAATTCAGATTATCTAAGGCCTTACTCTTGAGCGAAGAAAGTGCAGCATGGGCTTTGAAATCGATATCGTAGGGTTTGAGTAGAGAAGCCTCGGTATAAAGTTCAGCTGCGGCGTTCCATTGTCCTTTGCGTTGTTTTGCCTTAGCATCAGCAACTTTGTCGGCAACTCTTTCTTCAATTTCACTTTCAAGATCATCCAGAGCACTTTTGTATTCCGTCTTGGTCGGCTCTTTTTTTATAGCTCTTCGCATCTCAACTCGAGCTTCAATGAGATTCCCTTCTGCCCGAAGCCGCTTCGCTTTTCGAAGATGCATGGTCCCTGCGCCAAAGCAGCCCACGAGAAGCGTTGCCGCGGAGAAAAATATGACTAGTGATTTTCGATTGAAAATGTCCATGTTCCCGGCGGTCATAGCCAGAAAACATTGGTGTGATCCAGCGAAGACTTACCGCTCAACGAAGAACTCGCGAATTACCCTTAATTTACCCAAAGATATATCCAAGATAGGCGCCAGCCAACGAAAGTAGAAGGAGAGTTACCGCCCAAAACCAAGAGCTTTCTGAACGCACATGCGCTTCTGCCTCAGCCCATTCGGCCGAACCTAGATTTGCTGCCCTCCTTGGAGGTAAGGGAGGGATAGACAATACGCGAGCCGCCGGCAACTCCGACGGACTATACGGTTGTGGGGTAGGATCTCTATCCAGTCGTCCCGCTGGACTCCACTGATATTGGCCAGCCTCGGCCGATCCTGCAATGGGCTGGTGGTCTACGATGAGACTCTCGTATTCCTCGTCAGACGGTAATTCTGTCGTCTCAACCCAATCGCTGACCTGAAGCCACTTTTGAACTTGGTCTCCCGAAGCCAGCATTTGATAATATTCCGTTTGCCGCAGTGCAACGAGCATATCTTTTGCAGAGGTCCATCTTTTATCTGGATCACAGGTCAAACCTTTCAGAATGATATTGCGAAGTTCCTCTGGCAGGCGGGCAGCCTCGTCTTCGGAAATCTCTGGTGGATCAAACACCGTTCGTAGCATTTCTTTATGCGTCGACAGTCTGGGCCATGGGCGACGCCCCATAAACAATTCAAATCCAATCATACTTGCAGCGAATACGTCCGTACGCATATCTAGGTTCTCGCCTTCGCGGTGTTCAGGGGACATGTAGCGAGCGGTACCTACGACTTTTCCATACTGCGTGATGGACGGCCCCATAACGTCTTTGGCAATCCCGAAATCAATCAGCACAGGACGCCCCTCGGAGGTAATAATGACATTGTTCGGAGTGACATCTCGGTGAATAATGGGCCTCACAACGCCCTCTTTGTCTCGAACCCCGTGCATCGCTGTGAGTGCATCCAAGAGACTTTCTAAAATGATCAAACCGACCGTTGTAGGGGGCGGAGGCAATTCATTTTCCAAAATAGGATCCAGCAAACGTCGAAGACTGAACCCCTGTATATACTCGAGTACCAGATAGGGGCAGTCGCCGACTTGGCCGAGTTCTACCTGTTTGACTAAATTTGGATGCTCCAGGGAGGAACCGACTTGCGCCTCGAATACCATTCGTTTGTGATATTCGTCGTGCTCATAAATTTCGGGTCTAAGCCGCTTCAGGACAATACGAGTTTGGCTTTCATCATCTCTACGAAACGCGAGAAAGACCTCGCCCATGCCTCCTCGACCCAGGGCCCGGCAAAGTTCGAATGGACCAAACGAGGTCTCCACACGTGGAGGTTAGCACCAGTTTCACCGCAGTTCACGGATAATCGCCCTATTTACTAGGTCCTGCGAGGTTCAAGACGGATATTTATTAGACCAAATTCTCGGTTGCCAATTTCTTCGTAGGTCAATTCGCGGCAAAAATACTGCATTACAAATCCGTCTTTATCGAGCGTGTGAACCGTAAAAGTCAGTTTTTCCGCCTCTATCTCGGGGATCACCCATGCACGTTCACTTGATTGATCTCGTTGCCAAGTATTCGTTATGAAAGCCGAAGTATTGTCGATAACTGTTCGATCGAGATCCCGGCATTGCCGAGCTTCTTCAAGGGCAAATACTTTGAGCGTCACCGAACTTGCGCGAGCTGAAACACCGTAAATTTCTATCTCAATATTGCGAAAGACCCGGTCTGGTCCACAACTTACCACAAGCAAGATCAGACAAAAGAATAGCCGTAACGACCACATACGTGGAAAATAACTTGAACTCAGCCCTCGGTGCAATAAGCAGATTGCAGCTGGCACCGGACGGAGAGCTCTGATATTTTTTATGCAATGAGCATAACCATGCTGCTCGCGACGATATGCATATCGTCACCTCCTACAGGGGACCTGAATGTCAAAACCCTTGATAAATCGAAACCTACCGCGCAACAACAACAACGGCAGTCGTACGAAAACCTCATCGGTGCGCCACAGGCGTACCAAAGGAATATTATTATTCCACTTCAGTCGACATACCTGGGAACTATAACTGTTTCGCTCCCCAAAAAGATCCCACTGGACGAGCTGGCTCTCTCTCTCTATCTGCGTAAGCCAAGCTCTGATTTTTTTCTCTATCCTCAGGCTTTATCCGTGGAATACCTGAATAAGAGGAAGAACGATATAAAGGTTACATACGCAATCAAATCAAGAGGAAAGTCACAGCTCCGACGTTACTCGCTCAGGTTCTCCATCTCCATATTTCGAGAAGCTTCCAAAAAAGCCGTTCGCGTTAAAAACTTGAGACACCTCATCGAGACCGTAGCACCTGAGGTTCAAATTCGTTCACCACGGTTCATTGCGCAGACTCATAATTATTTTCAAAACCTTGCTTCTGAAATACGTAACGAACTGCCGGCAGGCACAAAATCACCCAGCATGCGAAGCCTACCGAGTTCTCTATACAAACAACAACTACCTAGAACTTGGTCACGCCACTTTTTCAGTCATCGTCTGAAAGCTTCAATCGCGGAACGCGAATTATACAAAATCCTCAAATCATCAAAGGAACATGACCGCGACGATGTTCTAAAAGCGATTCTCGATCTTAGGTATTTTGAGAATTCGATTCAAAACCGATTATCGCCATATACAACGACCCCTCAATCCGCGTTGCAAGCTTCCGTAAATAAGCTACTTCGTTACGAACTGTCTGATGCTTTATATCTGTCGAAATTTGCTCGGAACAGCGGCAAACTGGAAATACACCTATTGGCCAAGAGTCTTCTTATCATTGGGGGAATTCAACTTTTGGGCGCTCCTAACTCGCAATCGGCCATCGCTACGTTGAGTAAGGCGATTTGCTTGAAAAAAAATTTAGACTTCCCACTTGCGAGTCTTCAGGTCGCTCAAACATTGGAAACAATTAAGTCCAGTAACCTGTGTAAGCAAAAACTAAATATACAACAGGTAAGAGCGCGTCGGTTCATCGAAGACGGGGCCAATATGGTTGAGGTGACAGCACTCTTCGGACCTGACCCCTACAAAATGGTCTCCGGAGGAACAATTGAACTTTGGGGCGCTGGAGGAGATATTATCGAAAGCGCGCAAATTCGCGCCGAACGAGGAGCGATAAATCGAGTCGTATCAACATTCGAGGACCGCGGCGATATCCAAAATTACGTCGGAGACATCCTCATCCGAATCATCGTAAAAGACGTCGCAGGGACAGAACTAGCCTATTATGGGCAAACAGAGCCCATTGCGCTCGGCATTGATGAGTCCAGTATTTCTATCGTTGATCGATGGGGACCCTGGTTATGGATACTGACCGGCATCGCTGTAACGAGCGCCGGATTATTGACCTACTCTCATTTCTCAAGCCAAGAACCAGAACGGGGGATTGGACCCGTTACCATCCGATTCTAGTCAATATTTCGCTCTAACGGCAATTATCGATTACTCAAAATAATTTTTTTTACCTCCCATGTCAGATTTTCGGCTCCGTATTCGACTACTGAGTGAGGAGGCAGGAAGAACAAATATTGAGCAACACAAGTACGGCAAGGAAAATCGAATTTTCGTTCCCCGAAAATCCCGTTCCACGACAGGCTTTTTTTGTACAAGAAGGAGATTATCGCTGCATCGGGGAGAATCACGTCGTTCGAAAAGTCACCTCTCGCAGCTTTTACATTTACACTCGCGGAAAGCTCACTCGATACCCGAGGACAGAATGGAAGACTTGGCTTCTACAACGCGCCGCTGAAGGAGAACTATTTCTCGATGGCGAAAAGATCCAGGTGCCGCGGCAACTCATAGAAAATTCGAGGGTGTTCAAACAGCGTCCCACTGATCACTGCGTACAGGAGCTTCCACTGGCACTCGAGGCGATAAAGAAAGGATGCCAAATCGAAACTCTATCGAAAAAAGAACGGGCAACTCTTTTCAAACTATCCATGGGTGACTCCTCATATGAGATTTCTGTCTCGTCAGACCACAGCATCTACCCGCAATGCTCATGTCGATCATTTCAAAAAAAGACTACCGTACCATTTGGAGAGATATGCCGTCACGTTTTGGTTTTATTACTACTGACCCCATATCTTCACTTCCATATTCTCGATCTCTTTTTATCTTCAAAGGAGGAACATAATGAAACATAATGACCTTTCAGTCGTCGAAAAACTTTGTGGCTCAAAGCTAAACTATCGTGATGCTCTAAGCTGCATAGAGACCGCACTGACTCAAAAAATATCTGTTTTACTCAGAGGACATCCGGGAGTTGGAAAGTCGGCTCTCGCCAAAGATCTTGCGCAACGGATGGACCTACCTCTTATTGATGTTCGACTCGCCCAAAAAGACCCCTCTGAAATCGCGGGCGTTTATTTTCCGGACCAAAAGAATGGCCAACTCAAGCTCTTGGTTCCCGAGTGGATTCAACAAGCGGCACGTAAGCCAGCCTTTATCTTTCTGGATGAGATTAACGCCGGGATTACAAAACTTCATCAATCCGCCGCGTATCAACTTATTCTCGATCGGAAACTTGGCGAAACTGAGCTTCATCCCGATACGGTCGTGATGGCCGCCGGGAACCTACCGGAAGATCAATCATTTGTAACACCTCTCGCCCAAGCGCTTTGTAATCGGTTTATCCATTTTACGTTAGGAGTTGATCCAGAGGAGTGGCTCAAATGGGCTATCACTCATGGAATTGACCCTACAATAGTTGGCTATATCGCTTTAAAAGGTCAAAAGGCGCTCTATTGTAATGACGGGAAAGCTGCATTTCCTTCCCCAAGGTCTTGGTCTCGCGCCAGCCAGCTCTTAAGCGTATGCCCACCAGAACAACAGGCAACACTTCTCCAAGCTTGTATTGGTGCAACCGCAACAACTCAATTTCTAGAGTACGAAAGCCTAAATCAAGCTTTTTGTCCTAAAGCTATCCTGGAGAAAGGAGAAGAGATTAATTTCACCGTTGCGCCAAAGAATGAGCCTTCATTCATTTACGCTGCTGTATCTTCTCTTGCCGATTATTTGAGAACGAACGACTCCCCAAAGGAGTACGTAGTGCGAAACCTCGTAAATTTCATGAAAACCTCCTGTATTGATCCCGAATATATTCTCATTTTTCTGAAGAGCGTTGCCAAAGTTCCAAATTTGATTCCTCGATTGAAGAAGTATCAAGCCTATCGAGACATCGCCGGAAATCTTTCAAGGATAGCTCTTCCTCAAGGCGTCGCATGAAGAGCACACAAATAGCGACCGCAAGAATATCAAAAATTAGGACTCAGCTTATCGAACACCATCCTTTTTGGGGATATCTTTTTATTCAAACGAAAATCACCGCCGACGAATCTCTTGTCGCTGTGGCTGCAACGAATTGCATCGATGAAATTTGGTTTAATCCCCGTTTAACCCAAAAACTTACCGACGAAGAGCTTGGGTTTATTTTGCTCCATGAGCTGTGTCATCAAGTTTTTGCAAGTGGTCACCGACGATGTGGGCGAGACCTCTACCGGTGGAATTGTGCCACGGATTACGCCATCAACCGAATGGTCCTAGGAATAAAGAATCCTTTTGATGCGCTCAGTCCTATGTATCAACCTCCACGATTCACAGACCCGAGTTTTGGCACATTCACGATTCTTCATGACCCCAAATATGATGGTCTGACAGCAGAGCAAATTTATGAGGCGTTGACTGTCCGTAAACCCGTATCACTACCCGACGAGCAAGAAAAAACGGATAGTGATTCGGAGATATCTGCAGAAAAAAAAGAACCCACTTTCGCAAACGACATTGCTGGTTTCGATGTGCACCCCAACGACTCAGTCTCGTGGAAAGCTCAACAGTATCGGGAGCATCGAGTCTCTGAGGCCGTTTCACATTGGTTATCTAAGCAATCCAAGGGACATATTCCGCACCAAGCTGTTGAGGTCCGCGCGAGCGTACGGGAATCTCGTGAAAGACACATTGAAGCAAATATCGAATCCATAATTTTGGAAAGCTGCTTACCGGTCGAATATTGTCGTGCCAAACCGAACAAGAAATACCTGAGCTACGACTGTATCTATCCGACTGCACGAAATATTGATCGTACATTACTCGTCACATCGCTCGATACCTCAGCAAGCATTAATAATCAGGATGTTTTCAAACTACTTTCTGCGATACAACGAGTACGATTTCATTTCGACGAGACAATTCTTATCATTGCAGACGAAGAAATTACCGATGTCGTCGCAGACACAGATTTAGACGACTTTTTGAACAAACCACGTTTGTACGGTAGACGAGGAACAAACCATTGGCCTGTTTTTAGATGGATTGCGGAGCAACCAAGTAGGCCAACCTGCCTTCTCGCTCTTACAGATCTAAACACCCGAATCCCCAAAAACCCGCCACCCTATCCGGTGGTCTGGCTCGTCCCAAACGAAACAACCAATCGCCCTCCTTGGGGCACAATCATTACTATGGAGTAAAACAAAGCGATGAAGAAAATGAATCAAGCATATAAAACCAATCTCGATTATCTACAAGCCGAACTCGAATGGATAGAGTGCAGAAGTCGTTCTATTATTTTAGAGGCGAAGGCTAAAGAAGCGGGTAGCGATTGCTCAACACGGTCTTACAATCGATATAGTAAGTCGGAAGATTCGGAATCAGTCCTTCATGCCAGATCGATAAAGTATCGCCGTCGGTCTCGACGAATGCGAAACCGTATCGACGAACGTCTCCTCGCAACGCGCACTCAGAAGATCAATCTTTCCATTGATCAACTGTGTCAGCAACATGACTTATCACCACAAGATCGCACGATTCTCTTGCTTGCCGCTGCACCTGTCTTTTCTCGAAAATTCGACGACCTGTATTCAGATCTTGATCCACATAATCTTTCTTCGGGGCTCAGCGTGGAAGTCGTATGTACGTTCTTGCAGCTCGATTTTGAAGAACGACTCCGACTTCGTCAGACCTTTACGCGTAATCATGCGCTCACTAAAGAGGACTTAATCACGGTGTCTCTAACTCAGAGATATTCGACACCGAATGACCTCTTGGCGGCGTCAGTAGAACTCACAACAATGGCTTTTCAAGCGATCATTGGTGAACGGTGTTTGACAGATGAATTTCTTGATTTTTCCTCTCTTGAAGAACCCAAAGCAACGTTCGATCAGGTTGTGATCGCGGATGAAGACAAAAACCATCTTCTGGCCCTCGTCGACAATCACAGCACTTACCTAACCACCCGTAAGGAATGGGGATTTGACGAAAAAATCACCTATGGGCGCGGAATTCTAATGCTATTTCACGGAGCGCCCGGCACCGGCAAAACGATGACGGCCCATGCCATTGCCAATCACGTAGGAAAGAAAATCTTGACCGTTGATATTCCCCAATTCGCGGGTACGCAAAATGCCGGTCAGTTTCTCCCAGGTCTCTTTCGACAAGCCAAACTGCAAAATGCGGTCTTATTCTTTGATGAATGCGAAAGCATCTTTGCGAAGCGAGAATATGGCAATGCCATTATGACGCAGTTGCTGACCGAGATAGAACGATTCGAGGGAATCGCTATTTTGGCGACAAACCTTCCCCAGCATCTCGATGATGCCTTAGAGCGGCGGATAATCCTCAAGCAAAAATTCAAGGAACCAGACCGAGCTAGTCGGAAAGTTCTGTGGACCAAACATATTCCAAACCGCGCAAATCTGAATGCAGATGTAGACTTCGACCAACTGGCCAACCAGTACGACATGAACGGCGGCTACATCAAAAATGCTGTGCTTTTGGCCTTGGCTCATGCCATCAAGGATTCTGAACGACCCGAGGAAACAGAAATTTCTATGCGTCACTTCCAGATTGCATCGGAAGCGCAAATTCGACGGCTCGACAATCGGGATCAAGGACTCACCTACCCTAAAGCGACGCTACGCGACGTGGTGCTATCACCGAAAAATGCTGAGATCACCCAAGATATTATCGAAGCATCGAGAAATCTTCGAACAGTTTTGGACACCTGGCGGATTGGCGAACATCTATCTCACGGCAAGGGAGTATGCGCTCTGTTCTTTGGGCCTCCAGGAACTGGCAAAACACTTTGCGCGCAAGCCATTGCGGGGGAACTCAATCGCCCCATCCTTACCGTAAATACGGCCTCTGTTTTATCCAAATGGGTCGGTGAGACCGAAGGTAACCTTGAGAAAGTATTCAAAGAGGCAAAAGCACGAAACGCTATCTTGTTTATCGACGAAGTAGACAGTTTGTTGCGGGCTCGTGGTCAGGGAAATGCGTCAAGGCACGATGACGCATCGGTCAATACTATCCTCAAGCTCATTGAACAAAATGAAGGTCTCGTTATCATGGCGACCAATCACGAACATAATTTAGATCAAGCACTCAAACGACGCATCACCTTCTGTCTCGAGTTCAAGCGACCCTCTATCAAGAATCGTGCCCTTATATGGGAAAAAATGCTGGCTAATTCTCCAGGGATCGCTGGTGAAATTGACTATATGGAACTGGCTCGGATTTACGATATCGGTGGAGGAGAAATCAAAACGGCTATTTTTAAGGCCGCTTTCCGAGCCGCTACACGCAAGCGAAAAATAATCCAGGCTGATCTTGAAAAAGCCTGTAATGAACAGCTCGAATATTCGCCCCTCAAGGAAATCAAAGGAGTACTTTGTCATGCTTCAGCCTCTTGAGTTCACCCCTTCTAGTTGTTAGAAAAACGTGTCGTCAACAAGGTAGACTCAATGTTCCGTTTATATCGCTCTAACAACCTCAATAAGCTCGCAGATCAACTGGGCACAGAGCTCCAAAGTAATCCCTTGCCTCCGTTCGAGAAAGAACAAATCGTGGTCCAGAGCCGAAGTATGGACTCTTGGCTCCGTCAGGCTTTGAGCAATAAATTGTCTATCCTGGGAAACGTAGAATTTCCGTTTCCTAAGTCAATGATTGAGGCGAGCTTTGAAGCTATTCTCGGGGAATCGTATAGTGAATCTCGAAAACTAACCTCAGAAAGCCTCGTGTGGCAAATGTATGAGTCTCTGCCGACATACTTAGACCAGCCGTACTTCAGAGAAATCAGTAATTACATTGAAGGTGATGATACCGGTGGTAAAATTTTTCAACTGTGTCAAAAGATTGCGAATGTATTTGACCAGTATTCAGTCTTTCGACCGGATATAGTTCGCCAATGGGAGTTAGACAAATCAGCAAAATATGATTCGTGGCAGCGAAGACTATGGAATGACTTAGTGCGAGACCAGAAGCTCAATTACCCAGCCAAAGCATTACGTAAATTTTCTAAAGCTATACGAGAGGATAAAAACCTAGTCGACCTCCCGAGCAGAATTTCAATATTCGGAGTATCAAGTATCCCTCCACTTTACATGGAAGTATTCTTTGGATTGGCTGAACACATCCAAGTAGACATGTACCTGTTAGCGCCTTCGGCGGCACATTGGTCTCATATCAAAAGTCATCCTGAGATCAAGAAAGCAGCAAGCAACGAAGGGCTTGGCGTAGAAGAGGCCAAAGATATTCTTCACCTCGAGATTGGAAACCCAATGCTCGCAAGTTTTGGCAAAACAGGCAGAGACTTCCAGCGTCTTCTTGAACGCAAAGACTATCAAGACAGCGAAGAAGAGCTATTTGACGAACCACATGAGACCACTCTTCTACAGCTCATTCAATCCGATATATTTCATCTTCGCGAAAGGAGAGCTGACAGTAAGGAAGGGTATCTTCCGCTACCATTAGGGCCAGATGACAAGTCGATAAATATTCACTCGTGTCACAGCCCGATGCGCGAGATTGAAGTCTTGCGGGACCATATTCGAGATGCACTAGAAAACGATGCAACACTAAACCCCAGGGATATTGTCGTCATGATTCCGGACTTCGAAACGTATGCACCGTTAGTTGAAGCGGTCTTTAGCGCGAATCATAGAAAAACACCCGAAATTCCTTATTCGATATCAGATCGCAGCGCTCAATATAATGCCCCCGTCATTCAAGCATTCTTGGACGTCTTGCAACTTGCCAAAAGTAGAGTGAATTTACCTGACGTACTCGACTTACTAAGTATTGAACCCATCAGAGCAAATTTTGGAATCGCAGCCGAAGACGTTGATCGGATCCGAAAGTGGTTGGACTCGGTTATGGTTCGTTGGGGCATTGACGAAAAACATCGACAACGTGAGTCACAACCTGCCGTTAGGCAGAACACCTGGCGCGAAGGATTAGACCGTCTACTTCTTGGATATGCGTTTCCATCGGTTCATCAAGGCGACTTTCATGAAATTATCCCGTACGGAGACCTCCAGCAAGACGACTGGGTATTACTAGGTCGGTTCAGCCGATTCACGGAAATACTCTTTAAGTTCATCGAAGCTTGTCAGGTCCCACATACCGTTGCTGAATGGAACGAAATGCTTCTCAGTATTCTCAAAAACCTAGCTTCAGACAAATCAAAATTAGTAAAGCAACATCAATTCATCCGTTCACAGCTCAAAGACTGGGACTCTTCGACTGAAGAAGCGCAATTCAACAGTAAAATCCACCTGGATGTCGTCAAAGATTATTTTACCGAAAAACTGAGTTCAATAACGAGCCACTCGGCTTATCTGACCGGTGGGGTGGTTTTTTGCGCTATGCTTCCGATGAGAAGCATACCTTTTCGGATGGTCTGCCTCGTTGGCATGAACGATAATGACTTTCCAAGAAATGATAGAGAACTTGGTTTCAACCTCATGCGGGAGCGACCTTACTTGGGGGACCGCTCCTCAAGAAATGATGATCGATATCTTTTTCTCGAATCGATCATATCTGCCAAAGAGAAACTCTATCTAAGCTACACTGGTCAGGACAGCAAGAGTAATGAAGAGAGGCCTCCGTCGGTAGTCATTTCGGAGCTAATGGACCTTATTAGGAATAGCTTTGAACTCGATAATGACAGTCAGGAACCTCAACAAGTTCTAAGCGTCAGTAAACGACGGGAAAGAATAGAAAACCGGCTTATTGTCAAACACCGACTACAGGCATTCCATTCGGACTATTTTGACGGTGTTGATACACCGAGTTTATTTAGCTATTCGGAGCACAATTGCGATACCGCTAAAACTCTGCAAGGGGAACCATCTCCTCCAGAACCGTTTCTTGCTCCCGAAAAACAACTCGAAGAACGTTCGGTCGAAACACTCAGCTTAAATCAACTCATACGGTTTTGGAAACATCCGTGTGACTACCTCCTTACCCAAATTCTCAATGTGCGCTATCCGTTTCGCGATTCAGAGATCGAAACTCGTGAGCCTCTTTCTATGAATAAACTGAAAGAGCACGAACTCAACCGCTTATTGCTGAATGGACTCATGGAGGGAAAGAAGCCAGAGCAACTCCGTAAGGAGCTGCGCGGGACCGGCTATTTACCCATCGGAAATTTCGGTGACCAAGTCTTCGATTCGGCACTTCAGACCAGTCAAAGCTATGCTGCTCTGGCGAATCGATATACCACTCCTCGCCTGGCTGAACCTATCTACGTCGATATCAAGACAGATAATTTTGGCCTGTCAGGAGCGCTCACACAAGTTGAAGAGGGCGGAATAATGGAGTGTGATGTTTCGACGATAAGCGGCAAGCATATACTCCAGATTTGGATTCGACATCTTTGCCTTTGTCTGAGTGGTGATGATTCTGCGGTAAAATATCGCAGTGTTCTTATCGGCAAAAGTGACAATGAGCCGGCCGCCTTGGTTTTTGAACCTGTAAAAAAGCCTATTGAGCATCTCACCCAAATCGTTCGACTTTATCAAGTAGGCTGCCAGCGTGCGTTACCTTTCTTTCCAAAGAGCTCATATGCTTATGCGGAAAAGTATCTGTCTTTGTCTCTCACCGAGCAGGAAGAGCTTTCGGTCATTCAAGAAGCAGTTGCTGCCGCGAATAAAAAGTGGAACGGCAGCGACTGGGGAGCGAATGAAAAGATTCCAGGAGAGAAGGAAGATCTTGTTATACAACGCTTTTATGAAGAGCAAGAGCCATTTTCTCTAGACACATCTGAAGCAGGAAACCTCGCACTCGAAGTCTTTAAGCCGATATTGAATCATCTCGAGGAACACGCATGAATGAACTCAAATCGTTAAAAATTAATCTGCAAGGCCTCAACCTCTTTGAGGCCAGCGCCGGCACGGGTAAGACATACACGATCAGTACCCTGGTCGTACGATTACTCACCGAAGTCCCTGCATATAGCATCGACAAAATCCTCGTCGTGACCTTTACGAATGCTGCAACTGCCGAGTTACGTGACCGAATACGAGACAGGATCAGTTTAGTGCTCGCGGAGTTAGAAGAATATACGCGGGACAAATCCTACCAAGCAGAAGATGAGCTCACTCAAAATATTCTGACGTGGGCGCCTAAACAAAAGGATGGCGCCATCGAAAAACTACGGGAAGCACTGGCTGAATTTGACTGTGGCTCCGTGTTTACCATCCACAGCTTTTGTCAAAGGTCGCTACAGGAAAATGCTTTCGAGTGCGGTGTACAATTCAATGCTGAGCTCATCAAAGATACCACGTCTTTACTAACTGATTCGGTTTACGACTTCTGGAACAACGAGATCGCAAATCAATCGAGTGATTTCTTCGAATATTTAAAACGCGAAAAGGTTTCAGTCGAGACGTTCCATAAGCTTGCGGAAAAACGGGTTAAAAAACCCGAAGCGACCCTCATCCCAAGTGAAGCCAAGGATCACGAAATCGACCTTAATCCAACGAAGAAGGCGTATGACGCTTTTCGAGAATACTGGCTTAGCGAAGAAGACATTGAGGCCACCCTCACGAAATTGTTCATAGAGAACAACATGTATAAAAAGCTTCACGATGCGCTGAATGATGGTCGTCTCACTGATTTATCGCAGCAGATACAGCACGACGAGTTTTCGACGTCGATACTGTCTTCCGCCTTTTACATGTTTTTAACAGAATCTGGTGTTCAGGAGTGCACGAAGAAGGGAACAAAAAAGAAACCAGCCGTGGTGGTGAGTGACCTTCACCCCATTTTTAAGTTAGGCGAGAAGGTTCGTACCGAATTTGAAAGAACTAATTCTCAATCAAAAGAAAAGCTTCAACATCTGAAACTCAAACTCGTCACGTTTATCGAAACCAACCTAGCTAACCGCAAAAACGAACAAAATGTCCAAAGCTATCATGATCTCCTATCGCTCCTAGACTCAGCGCTTCAAGGCTCCGAGGGAAATCGTCTCGCTGCAAAGCTTGCCGCACGGTATCCGGTCGCGCTTATAGACGAATTTCAGGATACGGACCCTCTACAATACCGGATTTTTTCGAAAATATATAAGAACACTGAGGCACCTATATTCCTAATAGGTGATCCCAAACAAGCCATATATTCATTCCGAGGCGCAGACATATACGCTTATCAACAAGCCGCAGCAGATGCCGGCAGTAATCGATATACCTTACCGATAAACTGGCGCTCTGATCCGAATCTTGTGACGGCTGTAAACAAAATTTTTGAGTCATCTTCTTCCCCGTTTTTATCATCTATCATCGGCTTCTCTCCGGTTCGCCCAAGGCCCGGATCCGAGAATGTTCTACGTAAAGACGGAGAACAAATTCCACCGTTTACGATTCAGATATTAGACACCAATGGAAAGCGAGACGCGAAGCGGCTCCCCGTCGCAAGAAAAGAGACAGCTAAGCGATTAATAACTAAGAGAATTGCCTCGCATATTGCTCAAAGCCTTGACCCGCGATCGAAGATTACTATCGAAGGTCAATTAGTTCACCCTGGTCAAATTGCCGTACTGGTTAGGAGCAATCGTCAGGGTGCGGATATGCAAAAAGCGCTCACCGAGAAAGGGGTGCCGAGTGTTCTACAAGGTACTGGTTCTGTATTTCAGTCAAATGAAGCAAATCAGCTGTATATTGTACTAAAAGGCATTTCAGAACCAGACAGTCTCAAGCAAGTTCGCGCTGCCCTTTCGACTGACCTTCTTGGCATGACGTCGGGCGAACTCTCCAAGATGAACACTGATGAAGAGTTATGGGAGGCTTGGAAAGAACAGTTTGCTGCCTGGAAGGAAGTGTGGAACAAAATTGGTTTTGTCCAAATGATGCGCGGGTTTTTGGTCTGGAAGCAAAATGATCAAAAAGCATGCATTCAGTCTCGCCTCCTCACCTTTGAAAACGGTGAACGGCGAATAACGAACCTACTTCATCTCGTTGAAAGGCTACACGACCGCTCGAAACGTGGAAAGCTAGGAATGAACGCGCTGCTTCAATGGTTTCGCGAGATGACGGAGAATGATAGTAAGAGTGGAGAAGATGAAGAATTACGGCTCGAAACCGATGCGTTGGCCGTAAAAATTGTTACTATCCACTCCAGTAAAGGACTTCAATATCCTGTGGTCTACTGCCCTTTCTTATACGACGGTAAACTTCTTGGAAAAGACGATGAGCAAAATCTCAGCTTTCATGGCGAAGAACCACCTCACGACCTCTTTCTTGCAATCAAAGAGAATATCGTTAAGGAGCATAAGACACTCGCAAAAAAAGAAGTCGCAGCAGAGAACCTGAGGTTACTTTACGTTGCGCTCACTCGCGCTCAACATAGATGTCTGGTTGTTTTTGGTGCAATTTATGAAGCCGAAAAATCGCCTTTGGGGCACTTTTTGCTCCCTACTCACGGCGAAATAAAAGAAGCCAAAGGAAAACTTAGCATGTCTTCCAGCGATGAAGAACTGATGGAGAATTGCAAACGTCTAGCTGCACAGGTCCCTGAGTGTATCGATGTCGAAATGCTTTCGGACGTGGAGGCGCCTCAATATGTGGCCGAAAGAACGGCTGAAATTCAATTAACCGCAAAGAAGACAAAGCGCATTTTGTCGCAGGTTTGGCGCAAGTCGAGCTATTCGGGAATCGTAGGCGACGTCACCGCTCCATCGGTGCACAGCACGCCGGAAAAAGATTACGATGAAAATGAGGCGGAAGAAGGAAACACACCTGCCGCAGAGAAGGAATCAGCCACACAAAAAATAAAACTTGATGGCTTTGTTCGTAATGCCGTCGCTGGAAACTGTTTCCATGAGATGTACGAACATTTGGACTTTATGTCCGATGACCCCAAGCATATGACCGAGGTGGTACGAGAAAAGCTTAATCAATACGGTTTTGACCATGAGCAATGGACCAAGAGAATTTGCGAGGCCATCAACGACACGCTGGAAACACCACTGTCCGACGAGGTCCCAAAGTTGAAACTTGCCAATATTTCAACGCATAAACGTCTGGACGAAATGGAGTTTCTATTTCCAGTCGCGCACGACGGTAATAGCTTGAGTGCGAGTCGTCTTGCCGACGTCTTTCTTAGACATGCAAAAACAGACGAGGAAAAGGCCTATGCAGAATCGCTTCGAAAGCTAAATTTTGGCGGTCTTAGAGGATATCTAAAGGGATTCATCGATCTCATCTTTGAGTTTGACGGAAAATGGTACGTATCGGATTACAAATCGAATTACTTGGGCGAACGCTATGGTGACTTTTCAAAAGACAAACTGAATGCATCAATGAGACACAGTCATTATGTCTTACAGTATCACGTGTATTGTGTAGCCCTATATCGCTATCTCCGCTCGAGACTCCAAGACATTGATTTCGACGATTATTTTGGAGGAGTATATTATCTCTACATCAAGGGAATGTACCCGGAAAATGGGGCGAATACTGGAGTCTATTTTGATAGACCAAGTAAAGAACTAATCGTTGAACTCAATGAAGTGCTTCAAGGAGGCGCAAAAGCCTAGTTATGGAAGTTACGTACGAAGAACTAAAGACACGTGGAGTATTTAGAGATATTGACGTCCAATTCACCCAAGCGATTTGTAGAATCTGCAAAGAAGAAAATGAGCTCGTTCACTTGGGAATCGCTTTAGCGAGTTCACAAGTCGCTGAGGGCCACATTTGCGCGAACCTCGAAACCTTATGTTCAACCCCTTACACAGCGACGAATAAAGACGGAAAAGAGATCAGCTTCAAATGGCCTGCACTCCCGCGATGGATTGAGGCTCTAAAGGCCTCAGAGGCGATTGGTTTGCAAGACATGAGTAGACCTCTTTATTTAGACGAATCGAATCGGCTTTTTGTGACGCGGCATTATTACGCCCAACAAGCCTTAGTCGAGGCGATCAAAATGCGTTTAGATTCTCCAGAAAAAGCGGTCGATGAGTCTCTGTTGTCGAACAGTCTCTCACGCCTTTTCAAACTCGAGGACAAAAAGAATCCAAATTTTCTGCCGTGGCAAGCTCTGGCCGCAATTGGAATAGTAAAACGAAATTTCAGCGTTGTCTCTGGTGGTCCTGGAACGGGCAAAACGACCACGGTGATTAAAATGCTTGCTCTTTTATTTGAACAAGCAAAATCGAAAGCCGCTCCTTTTCCTAGAGTCGCCTTACTCGCACCCACAGGAAAAGCAGCAAGTCGTCTGGAGGAATCGATTCGAGAAAAAATATCTAAACTTGAATGCGATGAAGACATCAAGGAAGCCTTGCCGAAAACGGCATCGACCATTCATCGCGGCCTCAAATGGACAAGTATCCCCGGCAAAAGGTTCGAACACAACAAGAGCAACCCCCTCCCCGTAGATGCCGTTATCGTTGATGAGGCGTCGATGATTTCTTTGACGCTCATGATGGACCTCTTTGACGCAACACCTCTGAATGCAAAACTCGTTCTGCTTGGTGACGAGAATCAATTGGCGTCAGTAGAAGCCGGAGCAATTCTTGGAGATATCTGTAATGCGACCGAGCGTGGCGAGCATTCCGTTGATTTTGTTGAAAAAGCAAAGGAGCTGGTGGGCGCACATTTAGGTAATGGCGATGGGGCCGCTCCCGTCATTAGAGATGCCATTGTGGAACTGAAGGACAGCCATCGATTCTACGACGACCGCGGAATTGGACAACTTGCTCGTGCGATCAAGGACGGTAACGCAGAGCAAGTTCTCAAGATCCTCCAAAACCCCGCTTCAAAAGAAGTGAAACTGATTGGAAACGGCAAGACTCTAGATCATGATGTTCAAGCACTAATCCGTTCTGGATATGGATCATATATCGCCGAGAAAAATCCAGCGGAACAACTTCAAAGATTTAATGAGTTCCGAGTTCTCTGCGCTCATAGAAAAGGAGAACTGGGCGCAGAAAAGCTTAATGAAAGTATCGCAAACATACTCGGACAAGAGTTCGGATTGCGAACGAAAAGCAAGTGGTATCCTAATCTTCCGGTGATGGTAACAAAAAATGACTATCAGCAAAATCTCTATAACGGAGACATAGGACTTATAGGTAAAAGTCAGGGCAATTCGGAAAATCTGGTCTGCCGATTCCCCAGTTCTAACGAAGAAGAACGGACGCGAGATTTTTCACCGACTCGATTACCACAAAACGAAGCCGTGTATGCAATGACCATTCACAAGAGTCAGGGTTCAGAATTTAAACGCGTATTGGTCATTTTACCGAAAGAATTATCGCCGATCTTGTCACGAGAACTCTTGTACACCGCTGTTACACGGGCGGCTGAGGAAGTGTATATCATGGCAGCAGATGACGTGATTAGAGCAGCAGTTAATCAAAGAATTTCTCGAGCTTCTGGGTTAACAGATGCGCTATGGAAAACATCCTAGAGTTTATGGATAAAAAAAAACCACTCACCTTGCTATAGAAGTATGAGCGGTTTTTTAAGTGCGAAAGGGGGGACTCGAACCCCCACAGGCATAAGCCCACAGATACCTGAAACCTGCGCGTCTACCAATTCCGCCACTTTCGCGATGACTGAGATGCGAATATCGATCGAAGTACGCGTTTGTCAAGTCTCTGTCATAAGCAAGCTCCATACTTGCTCAAGGATGTACTCCGAATATCGACCGAGAGTGATATCAATATGTCCGCTTCGCGGCAGTACAATAATGCGTCGCAACTTCGAACCATTCATAATAGGCTGCACACTTCGGGGGCCTGCGAAAATATCGTCTTGCCCAACTACGGCAGCAATTGGATGATTCGCGACTTCAATCGCTCGAGGAAGGTGGACATTTCCAATTTGCGATATGCCCTCGGTAACAAGCTCAACACAATCGAGGAGAAGTGTTTTCGGCAACGAATGTGCATTGCGAAGAATATCTTTGAGGATGGTAATGTCAGCAGCCTCGGGATGACCAAGCCTCCATAAATTATTCAGCTTATTCCAAGGGCGTCGGTTTATTGGCGCAGAGACAACGGGCGCGAGATGACGAAGAATTGAATCAAGTGGAATTCTAGAGAGAGGAAGTCCCTTCAAAAGTGGCTGAGCAAGTCTTGCGGCAGATCTCAAGACAGGACGGTCTGAGCCCAAGTAGACAGGGGCTGCCAAGGTCGTAAGAGACGCAATACGATGAGAAGACTGGAGCAATGCATATCCAAGAATACCTCCCATCGAATGACCGACGTAGTGTACCTTTTCCGCCTGCGCCTTCTCACATGTTTTGCCAATGAGCGTTGGTAAATCAAAGTTGAGTAGAGTTTCTAGATTAGTTGGCGCATGTTGTCCTGTACAAGACCGCTCGCTCGCTCCATGCTCTCGAAGCTCCCCTACAAAAACATGTGCTCCACGAGCTGCAAGCATTTTTGGTAAAGGACCGTGCGAATAAGCCAACCGATTTTGACCTAAACCATGAATCAGAAGAAAAACCGGACGACCCTCCTGGGCTCTCCTTTGTTCGGCTTGATATTCATAAAGCGCTAATCGAAGTCCGTCGGGGGTCATGGAAGTATGTAACGACCAGTCCGAGGAGTTCGTAGGACTATGATTGCTCAGCATGCTGATGGAAAATTAGGGAGAGTGGTGAGAGAGAGAGTTGAACTCTCGACCTAGGGCTTATGAGACCCTCGCTCTAACCAACTGAGCTACCTCACCACACTCGAGGCGCTTTGCTAGCATTCTTGAGAGAATCTGGCTAATGAATTTTTTTACTTTTTAAAAAGTGCATCTAACGCAGACAACGCCGCTTGCTTGTCTTCCTGTGCGAACGCCCCGTCGCGCGGGATAAAATAGGTGCAAAAATTGGCTTTTTCCTTGTCCGGTTCCCAAACAGTCACGGACTCACGACATTGATTATGCGCCATTGAATCGAAAAACTTGCAATTCTTGCAAGCATGCAGGTCTTCACCACAGTGCTCACAGCTATCCGACCTTTTGATCTTATCGATGAGATCAATTTCGCTTCCGCATGCATGACATGAAAACATTTGCGGGCACCTTGCCGTTGCTCGTTCAATGCGACAAGAAAATAATTTAGAGATCTAGCAAATACCCTGTAAAAACAGAGGTATTTGTTGTCCTTCGGAGGGCCGAGGGAAACGAGTGACATCATCGATCAACTATGAAACGAGATCGTCTATGAATTCACAACTCTCTCGGACGCGCATCTATCATGCCCTGACGGCCCTGATAGTATTCGGCCTTGGAAACCTCGCGTGCAGCGAAAAAGAGGCAGAAGACAATGCTCCGAAGAAGCCGGCCTGCGGATATCACTCAGACTGCGATCCTCAAGAAGTTTGTTTTAACGGGAGCTGCGAAATCAGTCGACTATGCGTGGAGCGAACCAACTGTGAGGGTCTGGACATTTGTGCCAATGAAACCTGCATTTGCCCAAACGAAGAAAAGAAATGCTTACCCGTTTGCGAAACAGATAACGACTGTCCGAGCGATGGACATTGTATTGATGGAATTTGCGAACCCTACCCTATTTCACTCGATGCTCCTGGCTATATGGGTAGTGGTAAAGGTCAGCTTCAAGTCGGTATCGCTACTGTCGATCTCGATATTCCCGTAGGCGTATCTATGGCGGGCTACGCGATGCGACGAGGCCCTACAACTCCGTATAGACGTTCACTTGGAGGCTCTAACGCCTGGCTGGATCGTCCGGACGTTCGAGTGATCGTATTCGATGATCAAGAAGAACTACTCATTCTCCTTCGCGTTCCTATTCCCTGGTCCACAGATTTTATGCTTGCTGATACTGCCTATAAAGTTCAGCAAGAACTCGGGATCAATGTTCTTGAGAATATCGTTTCTTCTTCTCCTCACTCTCATTCACATCCTGCCCGTTTTTGGCACTTGGTCACTGATAAATACTTTGGTGTGTTCGGTTACGGCGAGTTCAGTTTTGAAATCTTTGACCGAATAACAACGTCTCTCGCCGAAGCAATCATTTTGGCAATGAATGACCGACAGCCTGCAAAATTTGGCTACAATTCTATTGATAATTTTGACGAAGAAAATCTGATCTATGTCGACCGAAGGCCAGAAAACGACAACCTAGCTGGTACATATCCTAAAGACGACCGCCTCTTCATCATGCGTGTTGATGACATGAATAATCAGCCAAGAGCTATCCTGGCACATTTCGGTATTCATGGAACTGTTTTTGAACTCGATAACCCGATCTTGAGTGGTGACGCTGGCGGAGGGATAGAGATTGAGATGACTCGCGGTGCGGGTAACAAATATGGACGTCCGGTGACAGGATTCTTCATTCAAGGCAATGCCGGAGACGTCAGCCCCGCAGGGACAGACAAAAGGCACTCATCGGCTGAACGGGTTCAGTTGATCGGCCAACGTTCCTGGGATGTTATTGCACCGATTTTTGACCAAATTCAGACATCAGCGAACATAGATGTGTCTGTGGTCTCTCAGCGAGTAGAAATCACGCACACAAAATTAGGATACACAGCGCCAGAGTTTTATGACGCGAGTGCACAATGCCAAGACAGCGCTCCTTATTTCAGATACGGCGCATTCCAATGTGTCGAGGGCTTTCCAGCTGGAGATTCAGACCCAAATACCCAATTCGAAGATGGTGACTTAAACTGTATTTTTGCCATCGAATGTCTAACAGCTGGTTATCCAGTCCCTCAATTTCAAAAGACACGACTTTCTATCGCTCAACTTGGAGATCTCGCTCTAGTCACCGTTCCAGGTGAACCTCTTTCACAATACGGACGTGAACTCTCGACACGAGTCAAAGACAAAATAACATCTGCCAACGATGCAATTGTGGTGGGATACAGTCAGGATCACCACTTTTACCTCCTTGGTGAGGAAGATTGGTGGCAAGGCGGTTACGAAGCCTCTCGGGTCATTTGGGGATGGCGACTGGGGGACTACCTGGCAGACACATCAGTAGCTCTTTCCGGCGAACTCAACAAATCGAAGGACGAACGAACGGTTGATAACGGCAACCTAAAACCGATGTACTGGGACATTCCGGAAGAAGAACGTGTACCTGTTCCGTTGAATGACTCAGAGCAAGAACCCACGACGGTCATTACCGACTTGCCGGAACAGGTCGAGCGTATGCAAGTGACTGACTACTCCTGGGTCGGCGGTCATCCAGGAATTGACCGACCTGAAGTCACTCTTGAAAAAGAAAATATGTCAGGGTTCGAAACCTTCCTGCGTGCAGATCAATCAGTTTATACCGACGCTGACTTTGAAATGCTCGTTCACTATGACGGCAAATGTAATCGTAAGAACTGTACAGAACATGCATGGCGGTTGAGTTGGGAAGAAAGGCGCAATTTCCCCACGGGAACCTATCGATTCCGAATCGTTGGACAAGCACAACGCGACGGAAAAATTCAAGCATATGAACTTATCTCACGTCCGTTTGAGCTTGTCGTAAGTTCATCGCTACTCCTTGAAAATATCTCGTGGGATGCCGATAAAGAGAATTTAGTTATACATGTGCGTTATCCAGAAGCGGTTCGTTTTGAAAATGATGGCGAAGAAAAGAAAGCCGTCGCCGTTGGGCACTTGCTACGTTCTCGGCAATCTCGAAGCGAATATGGGGCGCCCTTACCAGCAGGTGAAATGATTACTTGCGATAGCACGATTTTTACTCAGACCAGTACCCAAACAACGAATCACGAAGTCCCCATCACGCAGGTAAATGGATCACTTAGACGGATTGTCGGCTACGATGCAACTGAACAGCCTCTATACGATACGAAGAAAGACCAGATTCTCAGCCAATTTAAGATTCCCCAATCCGCGAGCTCGCTGTCCTCAAATAACCCTAGATTTGAGTTGAAGGTGACGGACCAATTTGGGAACACCGGAACCGTAACGGCAACTGTTACTATACCAATGTAGACAGGTTTATCGTTTAGGCGACCTACAGTTGAAAGAAGTCACCAAATCTGAAGTGATAGAGAAGAACCGAATAATAAACGATAAATGCAATGAATATGCATATGACCGACAGTGGGCGTTTTCGATAACGCCACAGCAAAGTCGAGCCCAAAAAGACTAAAGCAAATTTAACGACCACAAACATAATTGGGTTACGTTCAATGAGAACCGCCATGAAAGGGTTCGCTTCTGTTGCCTGTCCTGATGTTACCCACAAGAGCGTTAGGACAGCATCTGCAACATTGAGTAGCAGAGTCGCCCACACGATATACCCAAGCCAGCGAAAGTGCTGAACCGTTCCAATTCGGCGCGTATATGCCCCGAGGGTTTCATTGGGTAATTGCCCTGGAAATAACACGCTTCGATATTGTGACCTGACTTGAATCGAAGATCCATTCTGTCGCAAGAATTCAGTCGTTCAGGGCAAAAAGTGAGCCGATTAGTGGTTCGGAATCTAGTTTTCAACCTTCGGCGCAGCGAGGAAACCAGCAGCCATAATAACGCAGAAGCAAACAACAGTCGCCAAATGTGCGGTTATCCCTACAGTAAGAGCCTCCGTCGAACTGACCCCGTATGCTGCCAGACCGGCGCGAAAACCAGCTTGCATCGGACCGATGAACGCTGGGCCAGCAGGTACCATCACCGCAAATACAAGAACCGAAACAGTGAAAGGTCCCGCCAGCAAAGGCACGTCAATACCGTAGCTCTGAATCAATAGCGCCGTTACGCAACCATTGACGCTCCAGTACGCGATCGTCAGCATGATAAATGACAGAGCGTATTTGGGATTGGCGAGTGACTTCAATCCAACCAGAAATGATTCCAAAAGCGTACTCACCTTTGTCGCAACTGACATTGAGAAGCGACCCAACAAACGGTGAATCCAATCAAGAGCCTTATCACCGATATAGCTAATCATCAAAAGCGCACCACATCCTCCGCCAAAAAGAACCAAAGCGATCTTGGCACCGACTCTGATTTCTGCCGGAACATCAGCGTTGGCAGGCAATTGCGACAGCAATACGAAGAAAAGTCCTACATTAGTGAGACCATCGACCGCTCTTTCAACGACAACACTCGCAAGCCCGCTCGCAAAGGGAACACCCGCACGCTTAATCATCACAGGTCTCACAAATTCACCGAGGCGAAGAGGCAAGAACATCGCGGCTGGGATTCCAACACTCGCAGCGGAAAAGATCGCTCGGTAGCTTGGTTGTCCTAAAGGCCTAACCAATAGCCCCCAGCGTACTGTACGAATTGTGTGAACCAGGAATTGAGTGAACACATATAAAGCTACGAAAGACCATTTCGTTTCAAACAAACGCTCCTTTACCTTATCCAAAGGAACGTCGCTTATGGACCACCAAAGCGCTACTGCCGTAACAATGAGGGCAACGAGAGCCTTGATGAACCAACCTAAAAGCGACCGGGACTTTGACTCATCAACACTTGATTCAACACTCATCAGCAGCCAAGTAACTCAGATTCGTTCGTACAAAAGAAGGATAAAAATACGTGCCGGGAGGGGGACTCGAACCCCCACGTCCAAAAGAACAAGGGCTTTTAAGGCCCCCGCGTCTACCATTCCGCCATCCCGGCAGCGGAGGTGGTTCTACCAAGACATTGCTCTCATCGCCAGTGAAGAATGAGTTTGAAAAGCCCAAAATCGATTAATTTTTTGGGAGTATAATCGTTTTTGCCGTTCAAACCGCAATTTCAGCGTGAACCGGCGTAATTTGCACATGAGAACCTTCAAGGGGGACGACCAAAGTTACGTGAATTGTGGTTCCCTGAGACGGTGCGGACTGAAAATCGACCGTTCCTCGAAATTTTTTCGCCCTTTCCCTCAGGTTGGTCATGCCGTAGTGCCCATGTTTTGGCTGATTCACGTCAAAACCGACTCCATCATCAGCGATGGTGAGAGTAATAAGGTCGCTCTCGTACTTCAATAACACACTCGTTTTTGTTGCCTCGGCATGCTTGTGCACATTGGTTAAGGATTCCTGAACGATCCGAAAAATGGCCAATTGCATTTCACTCGGGAGTCTCCTGATTCGCCCAAGTATTCTGAGGTCATATTCAACCTTAGAGCGTTGATGAAAACGCAGACAATAATCATCGATAGATTTGTGAAGATCGAAATCACGTCGCATAACTGTCAATGAACGTCTTAATTCATCAATTGCATCTTCAGCTTGAGATTTCAGATCAGCGATTTCTTGTTTCAGTTGCTCATCTTTCGCCAGGTGCCACAAATATTCAGATTGAATGATGAGAGTTGAAATTTCACCGCCCAGCCCATCGTGAATTTCTCGTGCGAGGCGTAATCTTTCTTCGGCAATGAGCGATTCTTCGCGGTTTTCACTGAGTACTTTCAGCTGCTTGGTGTGCATCACTTCGACTCGGTGTAAATAAACAATGACGTACACAGCAATCGCGTTCACAGCGGCATACCAAATCAGCAAGAAAATCTGCCCGTCATTCAGGCCGGGACCACTCAGCACTAAGTCTAACCGAGCAACTGCTGGCAACATCAGCAAGGGAGGAACCACTGTAAAAAACCTTGGAAAAAGCATTGTAAAGAAGATTGTAAACAAGACCTGAGCCGCCATAATCGGCGATTCCAATCCACCGCTGGCCAAGACCATGGCAGTCAAGGCCAGGAGATCTAGATTCAAGGTCAAAAACGTCAGTGGACGTCCCCAGCGTGGGTGATCCAGCAAAAGATAATTCGTAACCGAATAACCGATCGCGCCGAAATAGACCCAAAAAGCCGACTGACTCATCGCTCCTAAATAATTGGACCAGCTTGGTACCGCTAACACGCCGAGGCCAATAGCTAAGAAAGATAATCGGGCATAAAAAAGAGCCCTCGCTCGGTCTGAGAATCGGTCAACAACAGGTTGTTGTCCTAGAGTCTCGTCTTCGGTCAATACGGCACCATAATCGAGGGACATGCGTACTCTTCTAGCACAAACCGAAGATTGCACCACGGTTTCAAGCTGTAGAATTTCAGCGCTTCGAATTTTTGGGAGCGCAGAGTATCCAGAAACATCAAAAAATGGGGCTCTTGGACCTCATAACATCTACACTTTGATTACATTTGCGTCTGTCCATTCATCTGTAGAACTCACAACAATCACCTGCGTACGAGAAGCAAGAACGTCTATGGCTTCTCGAAACCGAGTTCGACGGGTCTCAGACGACCGTGCAAATTGGTCTGAAAGTACGAACGAAGCCGTTATTCCTGCGTCTAAAATCGCGCTTATAGACCCAAGTCTCAGCGCTGCATCTATCAACGCCTTGTCTTTTTCATCAAATTTTATGAACGAAACCGGAAACACGTCATCGGGTCCAACCACGGTGATTCGCCCTTCGTCACTCATCGTCACACCATCATAACGCCCCTCGGAAAGCATAATGAGTGGTTTGAGGATTTCCTGCTCAAACAAATCGCGCGAAACATACGCCGTCTCTTTTCGAGTCAACGCTCGAAACAAGTCTTGGTCTAAACGATTGGAAGCAACTTGCTCCGTTGATCGGCTTGGTTTTTTAGAATGTTCTTGGTCAACCCTACTCGCGTGAGCAAGGGAAATTTTCTCGCCTAATGCTATCAGTTGTGCATGCGTCTCTTGGGAGGACGCTCCCTCTTCCAGCTTCTTGATTTCCTGTTTGATTTTTTCCGCTTGCTGAATTGCATCTTTCGAAGAAGACATCACTCCTGAGATTGAGTCTCTATCGATACCAAGCGACTTACTTACCAAATCAAGATCAGAGTTCGTCTGGTTCTTTTTACGAGAAATCCGTAGTTCAGCATCCGACACTGCTCTTCCTCTAGCTTGAACTCGAGCGGTAGATTCAAGCTGCTCAATATTTTGGAAGAGCCGATTTGCAATAAACACAGCAAAAAATAAATTAAGCAAAGCAATCATTGGAAAATCGAAAATTTCTGCCACAACAAATGAGAGAATCATTCCAAGAAAAGCGTATGCAACCCTTGAATCAAACTCGACGCCGTCATCAGACGCTATCGCGAGAAACACATTGTCTTTTGCCTCCGAAATCTGACCCTCACGATTTTTAAACTGTTTGAGCAAAGCGGGGGCAGAATCTAAACGCTGTTTTAATTCACCCGGTAAACGCGCTATCTGTCCCGCGAGCTCCAGGTCAGGTTCCAGTGCTTCAAGTTGAAGCTCAAGTTTGCGAAGCTGATTATACTTTCGTTGCAAAGTTTGCCTTTCATTTTCCCAAGCTCTAATCAATTCGTCTGACACAGACTCCACAGTATTGTTCGTAGAAGCATCAACAGAAGACAATCCGGCTATAATTCTCGCCAAATGAGAATTCAGCGACGTAAAGTTTTTATCTGTCGACGCTTCCAAGATGGAAGACATCGTCGGCCTAGAAGAATCATCTGCGAGTAAATAAATGACGGGATCACGCTCATTGCTCAAATCACAACAGTACCGTTTATTATCCGCAGCAATAAACTCGACTCGCATGCGCAAAATCGGTGACTCGGTATTTTGAGTATTCAGGCATGAAGCAGCACACAGACTTTCAATCACAAGTTGTTCTTGAGTCTTTGATGTGCAGACAACGACATTGAGACCAGGTTGAAAGGTCAAATTATAGGACGACTGTCCTCCTTCGAATTCAACTCGAGATATAAGCATACGTCTCAGGCGTCGAAACCTTAGCAGAATGTTTCGTAAGTATGTATCAAACCGAAGCGATACTTGAATATGTAGGCCAGGCAGCTGGCACGGACAACGCGACGGAGAAATAACCGCGTACGGTCACCGATAGATAATCGATGGATGAGCTTAGTTGACTTTACGAGCCTTAATGCGTGCTTTCTTACCTGTGAGTTTACGCAGATAGAACAGACGTGCGCGTCGTACAGCACCTTGTGCTTTGATTTCGATTTTTCCAACTGTTGGAGAGTGAACAGGAAAGACACGCTCGACGCCAATTCCGTGTGAAATCTTACGTACGGTAATTGCAGAGTTTGCTGATCCACGTTTCCAGCGAATAAGGACGCCCTCAAAAATCTGGATACGTTCTTTTTCGCCTTCGCGGATCCGAGTATGTACGCGAAGCGTGTCGCCGATTTCCATTGCTGGTAGGTCGCTGCGAAGATATGGCTGCTCGATAATCTGTTGTACGTTCGTATTCATAATGCACCTCAACGGAAAATTTCCGAGGAGCCCGCTTTTTGCGAATCATGACCCAATGGGTCAAGTCAAAATTGACTCCAGGTCGTACTAAGACTCTAGAATCAGTCGGTCTAGCACCAAAGCGCAGGCTACCCAAGAGGAAACCCTATTGTTTTGACCTCGAATTCGTACAGGACTGAGCCATGCATCAAACTTTTCCAGGTCAACATCAAAACAGATAATCTGAGCACATTCTGAGGCGGTTTTTCGAAAACTGAAGCGGTCAAGGGGATGAGTCGTAGGACGTTGATGAGGATCGTAAGTGATAAGTCGAAACTCTGAATCCGCAAAGTAGTCACGTACATCATCGACCTTTTCGCAAACCTGGATACTCTTACCTGCACTCTGAAAGGCGACAAATTCCTGATGGGCACGCTCTTTGTCTTTCTTCCATTTTTTGCGCGATCCCTGCCGCTCAGGGGATACAAAGTCTTTCGCTTGGAGTGTTCTTAGCCATGCATCGTATCGCTGCGTAAGTTCACTTCCAGACTCGCTACTTCGCTTTGGCAGAACGAAAGCCATTTCCAAATTAAATGCGAGAATCAGCTGATGGAGATAATCAAACATAGACGCGGCATTCTTCGCGTCATCCATCGCGATCGCTACGCACAAACGTGGTCGCTTATGCTCTAACATTCGTAGGACAACGCGCTCTTGATCTGACAACTTCGCCCAGGCAAGGAGTTCAGGACGACGACGCAAAGTACGAGCCAATGAAGCTTTCTGTCTCCATTTCGCAATCTTCGTATGGTCTCCAGAAGTCAAAACCTCGGGAACCACTCGGTCACGAAAGGAAGGCGGGCGAGTGAACTGAGGATGCTCAAGCAACCCGTGACTGAAACTATCTCCGGAATGAGACGCCGCATTACCGAGAGTCCCAGGTAAAAGTCGAATCACGCCATCCAACACGGTCAGCGCAGCATACTCGCCGCCCGTAAGGACAAAATCACCAACAGATACTTCGTAATCAACAAAATCTCGAATCCGTTCATCAAAGCCTTCATAACGTCCACAGACCAATACCAAATGCTCGAATTCTGACCATTCGGACAGCTGCACTTGAGAAAGCGGCGCGCCCTGAGGTGTCAACATAATGACTTTGCCGTTGGCACTTCGACTTTTTGCCTTTTCAATCGCCGCCACCATCGGTGGCGCCTTCATAACCATACCAGCACCGCCACCGTAGGGCGTATCATCCACAGTGCGATGGACATCTTGCGTGAATTCACGCGGATTCACATAGTCGACCACCACTCGTTTCTCTTGGATCGCTTTTCCAAGAAGACCTGTCTTTAATGGACTTTCAAAAAAATTTTCGAAGAGTGTTACGATGTCAACTTTCATTGTCATCGCTCAATAAACCAGGAATCGGACGCACGCGGATCTCGTCGGACGTCGTCACAACCACAAACTCATCAACAAGCGGAATCATACGCTCGTCCTCTCCTTCAGAAACAACCAGAATGACTTGCGCCCCATTGTGCGCAACTTCGGTGACCTTCGCGATGAATTGGTCCGTATCGTCATTGATGACTCGCATGCCTAAGTACGACGCAAGCGGACGACCCATATCTTCCGTGAACCAACCAGGATCGACGCTTACTTGTTTACCTTTTAGTGCATGCGCAGCGTTGCGGCTGCGAACTCCAGCTAAGCGAAGGTTCACGTTTCGTTCATCGTGCCACTCTTCCGCCACGATACGATACACTTCATTATCGATAAGAATTTGACCGGCTTCTAATGCTGAAGGATCAGGCAACAGAAGGCGCACCTTCACTTGGCCGTCGAGACCACGACAGCCAAGGATCCAACCTAGATACCAGGATTTTGAATGTGCTTGAGTCAGTGTTCTACTCTACAATCTCAAGTGTAGAACGTTTCTCGTCGCGGGTAGCTACAGCCGCCAAAAGCGTACGCATTGCTTTTGCGGTTCTACCCTTTTTTCCGATGACCTTTCCTAAGTCATCTTTCGACACTTTGAGACGAATAACGGAAGCCTCATCTTCAACTTCCTCTGTCACTTCAACAGAATCGGGCTCATCCACGAGCGATTTCGCGATGTACTCAACTAAGTCTTTCATTCACGTACTCTAAGCCTAGGCGGTTGCTTCGGCAGCTTGTGCTCGTCGGCTTTTCTTGATGAGGCTTTTCGCTGTTACGGTTTGCTGTGCACCTTGGCTCAGCCAATAGTCGATCCGTTCGTGATTTAATACTAAAACGTCTCGCTGTGGGATGAAATGTCCAAGCTTTTCAATGAATTTACCGTCACGACGTGCACGCACATCTTTAGCCACTAAGTGATAAACGGGCCGCTTTTTTGAACCCTCTCGCGACAATCTTAAGGTCACCATTTATTCGTCCTCCGCCGTTGCATGCATGGTTGTGCAACGGGAGCCGTCTCATCGGACATCAAGCCTACGGTGTCAAGGCTTTTTGGATCCTTGACCGAATTTACCCTCTAAAGTGTAACTACGTAGGACAAGTGGCTGTCGGTAATACGGTGGAGCCTTTTTTAGGCCGGATTCACTATATTGTCTGCGGTTGTGGGGCGTCCAGTCCGGCAGGGTCATTTATGCAATTGATAAAACAACGTGAAAGAGTGCCTTCTTTTCGCCGCCGAGCGGCTCAACTCATCGCTTTGAGTATTTTCAGCGCGTCTCCAGTGACGAATTTAGCCTGTGACGAAGCAGATCTTACGGTCCTCTCTTCGGCCGGAGCGTTCGAACCAGAAATTATAGAATTTGGAGAAGTTACTATCGGCCGCGCAAGCAATCGCAGCGCGGCGCTAAAAAATATCGGCTCAACGGTTCTAGCGATAGATAGAATCGATGTAAGCGATCCCTTTGCCATTGTTGAAAATAAAGCTTCAAGCGAAAATGTACTGATTCCCGTCGGCGAATCACTCGACATCACGGTCACATTTCTCGCAACCGTAGAGGGACCGCAAGAATCCACCATTATAGCCTACTCCGGTGACAGCAAGATTCCTCTCGTTGTCAAAGCAACAGGCGTTGTGGCTCAAGTCGCGGAACTCACACTTGCTCCAGCAAGTCTGGACTATGGCGTAGTTGCGATTGGCTCCTCCGAAATTGGGCAGATCACCTTCACGAATACTGGCCTTGCTCCTGGAATTATCGAAAATCCAATTTCGGCGAGTACTGGAATGCCTGTTTCTGCTGGAGATGAGTACTTCTCAAATGCGGTATTTCCACTCGAAGTTCCTGCCCAAGGATCAATGACCGCAGAGATCGTCTTCGCTCCCAAAGCCGCAGGACCGAGACCAGACCAATTGAGATTTCCAACGTCCAACGGCCCTGAACTTACTCTTGGACTGACCGGAGAAGGTCTTATTCCTCAAGGAAGCCTCGTGTGTAGTCCTTCAAGTGTAAACTTCGGTCCCGTAGAGCGTGGAATGAGCGGGACGCAAATGCTCGGCTGTACTGCGATGGGCGGCCCCGTCCGGTTGGTTTCGGGTCAGATCACAGCGGGAGGACCAGATTTCAGCCTGCCTTCTCCCGTAACAACCATTGATATCAGCGCTGGGAGTTCTGTTGCACTCGAAGTCGCGTACACAGCCGCAGGTGCACCTCGAGTCGTAAATGGGACCTTGAGGCTAAACTACAATGGCTCAACGGGTGTTACTAATCTTGATATCCCGCTCACCGCAGAAGTGGTTCCTCCCCCACCAACAGCGACAGCAATAAGTCTAATACTCCGATGGGATACTGCTATGACTGATATCGACTTACATCTTGTTCGACCAGGTGGCACACCCTTCGACGTATCCGGTGACGATTGCTATTACGCGAACAAAAATCCTGATTGGAATATCTTAAACGATAACACTGATGATCCATTTCTGGATGTTGATGACATTGATGGTAATGGACCAGAAGAGATCAATCTTCAATCGACTGCTCCCGGGCGTTACGAGGTATATATTCACTACTTCAATGATAGATTTTCCGGGCCTTCAACCGCTTCTGTCGACATCTTCATCGCGGGACAAATGGTGAGTTCTGTCTCTCAAAGCGTAATCTGTAATGATCTTTGGCATGTCGGTACGATCGATTGGGATGGAGCCGCTGGAAACTTTATCCCTAACGGCACAACAAACCGCTCAAGCGAAGGTATTTGCTTCTAAACAAAAAAACCGTCAATCTTGACGCCACTCAATAATGACTACGCTTGGCCAACACTGGATCTTTGATGCATTCGAATGCGATTTAGAGACCCTGCAAGAAACAAGTATTTTTTTGGATACTTTGAATGAATTACCAGCGGCACTGAAGATGACTCCGGTATGTGAACCTCAGGTATACTCAGAGAAAAACATAACCGCTGGTTTACTCCTCATTGCCGAAAGCCACATTAGCTTGCATGCGCATCATCAATCACTCCAACTCCATGTAGATATTTTTTCTTGCGCAGAGTTTGACCCCCGCATCGCCCGAGAAGTTCTCACCCGACGCTTTCGGTTCTCTCGCTTTACAGAAAGGACTATCGCCCGATGATTTTGGATATCATCTCTTCTTACGAAGCCGTTCTGATTGATGCCTATGGAGTATTAGTGGACGCAAAAGGGCCGCTTCCGAACGCGAAGGCGTTCGTTGAAGAGCTCGTGACAACTAATACCAACTTTCTGATCGTTACGAATGATGCATCACGTTCTCATGAAGAAATTGCTCAAAGATTTTTGAGTATGGATATGAAAATTCAACCCGACCGAATCCTTTGTTCAGGCTCATTGATCGTAGACTATTTCAAAGCGCATGAACTCCAAGGCGCAAAGACTCAAATTATGGGTACCCAGGCGTCGGTCGACTTTGCCAAAACTGCAGGGGCAAATGTAGTGGACGTGCAGGATGGAGAGTTCGATGTCTTCATCATCGCAGACGAAGCAGGATATCGCTTTCGAGAGTCGGTCGACCTAGCAGTTACTCAAATAATTCGACTAATCGACCAGGGGAAAACGCCGGACTTGATTTTGCCGAATCCCGACCTAATTTATCCCAGCACAACCGACAGCTACGGCATCACGGCGGGAAGTATCGCCACGATGATCGAAGCCATACTAATTCAGAGATATGGTCCCGACTCTTCTCACAAATTTTCTCGGCTTGGGAAGCCAGAGACATGGATCTTTGAATCAGCTTTTCGACACGTAGGCACGCGTCAAGCTATAATGATCGGCGACCAAATACATACCGATATTCTAGGTGCTCAAAAATCTCGTATAGACTCTGTGCTCATGCTTACGGGTCTAACAAAGAGTGTACCCGACGATAGCGATGCGATTCAGCCAACATATACTCTAAAAAGCCTCAACGAAACGCCCAGATCACCTCAACGCTAATCTTAGGTACCATTCTTATATACTAAGAAATCCCAGAACGTTTGTGCTAAAACTAGAACGGTGTCTGTCTTCACTCCGCCTGAACCGCTCGACGATCAAGCACTCGCCAAAAAGCAAGGCATTTCAATTGAAGCGGTGCAGCTCGCGCGCGAAAGTGAAATTATCGATTTACACATAGAAGGATACCTCGTCCCCCGGCTCATTCCCTACGACCCCTATAAACACCATGTTCCGGGAAAATTTGGAGGCCTATATCTTGGTCATTTAGATTTTCCACGTATCATCGAAGGTGAGCTTACTGGCGCAATGTGGTCTATTACTACCAATCCTTTTCGAAGCGCAAAAAGCCGATGGTCTTGCTTTTTAGACAATCTGGAAAAAATGACCCAGCTTATTCACGGAACAAATGGTCGATTTGAAATTGTCAAAAATCACTCAGAATACACAGCTGCGCGAAAACGAGGTGCGCACGCATGCTTGGTATGCATTCAGGGTGGAAATGCCGTTGAGGCAGCTCCCGAAGGTTTGGATTCAATTCCAAATGATGTAGTAACTCGAATAACACTCGTCCATCTAACAAGCTCCAACTATGGAATTACCTCTAGCCCGTTAAAGTTACTCGGTAAACGAAAAGGCCTAAGCTTATCCGGCGTAGAACTAGTGCGGGAAATGAATCGTAAACGCATCTTAGTGGACCTTGCACATATAAACCCGGAAGGTTTTTGGACCGCTCATGAACATCACGACAAATCCCAGCCTCTTGTGGCGACACATACAGGAGTAAGCGGAGTCAAGCAGCACTGGAGGAATCTCGACGATGATCAACTCAAAGCAATTGCCGATACCGGTGGAACAATTGGAATTATATACGCTGTTAACTTTCTGAAGACTTCAAATATGCAAAATGATGGGAGTATGGTCGTTGAGCATATGCAACACGTCATAAATGTGGTCGGAGAAGATTACGCTTCAATTGGAAGTGATTATGATGGAATGATAATACCGCCATCAGATTTTAGATGTGGAAGTCACTACCCTCGCCTCGTACAACACATGCTCAATATGAAATGGTCATCAGAGCGCATCCAAAAAATCCTCGGCCTAAACGCGCTGCGCGTTCTTCGAGAAATTCGACCATGATGAGCATCCTAAAAACATCTCTTATTTTCACCGTCGTCTGGGCGGTCCATTTTCAACACAGTGCTCGCGCAAGGAAGTACACGATCAACGATTTACAAGTCCCAGGAGAAATATTGTGGTTAGCCGAGGGAGACCTTGACGGAAACCAAGAAAATGACCTGATATTTAGTTACAAACGTGGCGTCAGTGTTGATTCCAAAAAATTCCTCGCCATATTCTTCAGAGAGAACGGCATATTTCCTAAGTATCCTCAACAAGCGTTCCAAGTGCCAAAAAACGCGGTAGCTTTCACTATTGCGGATGTTATGGGCGACGAAAAAGCCGAAATTGTCTATCTACGGTCCTCAGGAATTTACGCTCAAGTTGCGCTCCGTAATCGAGTCAGCTCACCCATACAAATACTCAAAGCCCGAAATATCGTGGGAAGGTCGGAGCGAGAAGATTTTATACACTGGGATTTCGTAAAACAGTTTGAGAATAGGACCTGGATTATTGTGCCCTTTGTCGATGGAATCGAGCTCTACGAACGAAAAGGAGCACTCTACAAAATCAACTCTGACATCGAGCTTCAAACCGAGCACTTTTATGACACTGAGCGAGACACCTACTTACGCTCGACCCGAGGTGGACGTTCAGGAAAAATATACGCCTTTCGTTCCACAACGGTCCTTCCTCTTCTGAGATTCATTGATTATGACGGAGACGGCAAACGAGATCTCATTAGTCACTTCGAAGACCGGATATCCGTTAATAAACAACTCAAGAATGGGACCTTCGAGCAATCCTCAAGTGTTCGACGCTGGTTCAACTTGCGTACTCAAAAAGAAAATGCTGCGAGAGACACGACAATCGATTTACAAATTCTGGACCTGAATGGCGATCAAATTGCCGATATCTCAGCCACCAAAATCACTGGCGGCGTATTGAACATGCGAACCGAAACTAGACTTTATCTAGGCCAAAAAGGAGGCGGTTTTTTAAAAAAGGCAAACCAAGTATTTACAGACGAAGGATTTGCTAGCTTGGTTCGCTACGAAGATGTCGACTTAGATGGTGAGATAGAAATGATTCATCCTTTAGCTAAGCCAAGTCTATTCTCTTTATCTCGAGTATTACTGAGCTCCGAACTCAAAGTTGATTTTCGAATTCGTAAGCGTTCTCAGAACAAATCGTTTGTTTTTCAAGCAGACCCAGATCTAGAAATCACCTCCGTGCTTGGCCTAGATTTCAGCACGGGAGGGGCTTTGCACGGACCGTACCCAATTTTCGGAATCGACATAAATCAAGATCAAAAGGCAGACATTGGCATCGGTCAAGGAGATAAAAATTTTGAAATTCTTGAGGGAGAAGATATCGGCAAACTGCAACCCAATACCAATCGTAGTTTTGAGATCAAAGCCACTCGATCTGTTCGAAAGCTCCATACAAAAACGAAAGATGCATCAGAGATTTTGTTTTACTATAAACATTTGCCCAGTCATTCGGGGCGAGTCCGAATCCTGACATATAGGTGAAGTCTTCAACATTAGATCTTCAGAAATACGAACACCGCAACTGCTGCAAGGAAGATTCCAAGTCCAATGAGGAGTATGGCAATTTCTCCTTTAGCGCTGGAGGTCGTCACGGAAGGAAGTTCGATATCGCCCTCTTCTTCATCGCTATCTGCGTTCTGAAGCTCATCATCGACTTCACTCTCCGGGTAGGCTTCGTCAGAAAATGATTGTTCAGGGTCACTTATCGATTCTTCATCATAGTCGATAGAGCTTTCAGAATGCTCTTCCGCTTCATACCCCTCGGAAGAATACTCTTCTTCGTAGCTTTCAACTGATTCTTCGTTCGGCATTTCGCCTGGTCCTACGGTCACTCGAGACTCCATCGCTGTGTTGTCAGCAGGACCACCAAATTGGTTGAGTAACCTTGAAGCAGGGTCGATAAAGAGAAGCTTTACTCCTCCGATTTGCAATTCATCACTGTCCTTTATATCAACGACGCCTTGTATCGACTCACCATTGATCAACACACCATTCTTACTTCCGAGATCTTGAGCAGTATATCCATTCCAGGTTCTCTTAATCAGGCAATGTCGGCGCGACGCATTATGATCATCGATGATCACGTCACATTCGGGACTCCGGCCTAACACAACTTCTGTCTGACTCTCTTTAAAATCATAACGTTTCCCTTCGTTGACCCCATTCATTATACGAATCGTGGTGGGTTCGACTTCAGTCCCCGCTACAGACGAGATAATTTCTTGCACCATTCGACGAGCCATATGCTCAGTTTTCTCACCGGGTTTTCTCTCGAGCATATACGCGCTGTTCATTTGGAACTTCACAGAAAAAGACATGATGCTAATTTCGTCTCCGTCACGTAGAAGCTTCTTTTCGTGTTTTCCCAGACGAGTGTCGTTGTGCTTTGTGCCATGAGTCGAATTAAGGTCTTCAAGAAAATAGTCACCTTGCTCGAAAAAAATTCGCGCGTGATTACGTGATACGGTCGTCAATGGAACCTGAATATCGTTATCGGGATCACGGCCAAAAGTAATTTCACGCTGTTGAAAATCGTAGTTGTAATCACGAGGAGGTTTGCCATCAACTTCGATTCGAACATGAAGTTGAATCGGAGCTGGCGTTTTACCATCTGCAGAGACATCATTACTGCTATTGACCGATTCAGAAGACATCAAATTCTCGTCGCTTTACTCTAACTCAAGCTCTCTAATGAGTTCTTTACACTCGCGAGTTTCATTATCCCATCTTGGCACGTCCTCGTTCCTGTTCTTCTCATTGGCACAATGAACAAAATTTTGGCATTGCCGAATTGTCGCCGCACTATCCAAGTTCTTATTCGCTTGCTGCGCAAGTTTGAAGTAGGCCATACAGTATGTCGAGTCCAATTTGACGGTATTTTCCCATTCATTGATCGCGCGGTCATAAAGACCCTTGTCGAAATAAATATTTCCTAAGTCGTAGTGATGGGTAGGGTTGCCGGGGTCGTTCTTAATCGTTTCCAGAAACGATTTGATGGCTCCGTCGGATTTCGCGCATTGTTCATAAGCTAGTGCGAGATTCTTTCGAGACTCTGGTGCAATCGATTGATCACCGGACCTTAACGAAGACACAAAGTACTGGATAGAGTCATTGCATCGAGCTGTATTGAGGTACGTTTGGCCAAGATGAAAGGCACAGACCGGATTCTCCTCGTCTATCTCTAGACATCTTTTGAAATTTCGTTCCGCAGCAGCAAATTTCTGTTCGATTAGATCCATGAAGCCCAAGTAATCTCGCGCATTAAAATTGTCGGGGTTCAGCTCAGTCAGACGAATGAGATGGCTACGAGCTTTTCGAAAGTATCCCTTACGACGTTCTAAGTCATTCTTAGAGCCCGCAATGACACCGCGACGCATCAGGCAAAGTCCTAGATTCTCTCGACCATCAAGAAATCCGGGGTTAATTTCGATTGCTGCTGTGTATTGTTCGCAAGCTTCGTCGTACATCGGAGGATTCCGGCGAAAGAAAGTAACGCCAAGATTGTTGTGTGCTTCGACGAAGTCGGAGTTGGCGCTGATAGCCCGTTTAAAGTGCCTCGCAGCTTCTTCAAGATTATTACGGCAATGAAGCTCCACTAGACCCAGGCAATTATGAGGATGGGCAAAGTTCGGCGCATATTCGAGCGAAAGGCGGCAACGTTCTTCTGCTTCAAGACATTGCCCCTGGTTTAGATATTGAATGGCGATATCGTGATGCGCCATTGCCTCTGGTGGGATCACTGTGGATGCACATGACTGACATCCGGATACTGCCATCCCGAGAAGTAGACACCCAAGATAGGTGGTAGAATGGTAGTTAATTGTATTCATATGTGTACATGTCTCCGCGATTTGCAAAATAGCACGTGAAAACGGTAGTCAGCAATTTCAGAACCGGTTACTTGAATAAGCAATGTGGCGTCATATATTCCCGGCATTGGTGTTCGTCGTGTTTTTTGCTTCGGCACCGTCTGCGTCAGCGCAATACAAAAGCTACACGTTTGGGTTCGATATTGGCTACCTAAACGTGGATGCCAACACCGGTATTCGAGCCGATAATGTCGCCGTTGGTGCATTCGGTGGATATAAGATCGAAGACAACTGGTGGCTCTACTCAAGAGCCGATGTATCGCTAAGCAAACATATAAACCCGAGCCTCATCAACACCGTCGTCATTCTGCACGTGGAACCCGTCGCTGTACGGTATTATCTGTTTACAGACCGTTATCGCCCTTGGATTAGCGTTTCTAGCGTATTTAACCACTTTGCCAACCGCCAAGATAATGGACTTCCGACCTGGTGGGGACCGGCGGCCTCCGCAGGATTTGATTTCAAGCTCAGCCGAGATTTATTCTTAGGAATCGAAGCCCAGCAGTATTACATGATTAATTTTGACGGCCCTGATGCCTGGGGCTTTCGAGCAGGTACTCAACTCATCTTCTTCATGTAATGCCACGTGTCACGCTCAACAAATTATTATGCGGTTTAGTCATTTATGCCGCGGCCTGCAGCGAAACCGATGCAGGGGAAGGCAGTGAAACCCTATATGTTGTAGTCTCGGCTCGAAGCCAAGTTGACAGCACTCAAATGACTGCAACGCTCAGCAAACAAGGCAACGATGTCGTTGGGGCCAATGTCGTTGTTAGGGACGTGGAAAATAATACTAGTATTAACCTTGAGGGCGGCGCGTCGTCAGATGGATATATCTACTCAGGTGTCCTGACGGGCTACGCACGTGTCATCCAACTGGAAATAAAATCTGGCGACGATGATCTTGTCGCCCAACTGGGCGGCCCCAGTGCCCACGTGATCACACGACCGCCCAATGACGCAATTGTCAGAAGACAGTCCTTCGATGAATTGACCATTGAATGGGATGCTGTTGATCCCGCGGATGAGGTCCGAGTGGCGATTGACCAAGAAAACCCTTTAATTTTGGAAGAAGATCGTTTCAGAACTGATATTCCCATCGGAGATATTCGAAACGGAGCCCATACAGTATCCGTGGAACGCTATAATCGGGTCGATTTAGCGGGTGGAACCGCAGGATCTCGTCTGGAGATACGCTATAGAGTGGACAACCGGTTCACAATTGAGTGATAAGAGTGGCTCCGTGAAGCCACGAATTCGCCCCGAGCCACAAGTAGTTGTTCTTTCCAAAGCCTTGCAAAATCGAATCGACGATCTGCCTAGGTTTCAACATGAGACAAAAGAAAGCGTAGAGGTCTATAGACGCAACGACAAGGTATTCTTACAAGTCGAAATCAAGCGTGACCACATTCTTGTCGATCTTTGGTTACCGCCCGAGGAAACAGAAAGAGCGCGGACTTCAGGGCTCGGTCGAGGGCACCCTTTTTGGGGTAACGATGCGCTTCGAATACGCTTTGAGCAGGCTGTAGACCTTGCCCAAGTCGCTCGATGGATTGAGCAAAGTTACGATTATGCTCCGACGGTTGAATCAAACAACGCCTAGATCATTGGAAAGTGTCTCATTTCCCACTATAAGTAATGCAGCAACCAATGGCCGAAGGAATATCTCAAGGAAGACGTCTGGACCCAAAAATCGTCACCAAACGTCAGGAATCTCTTCAAGAAGCTCTGCAACAAAGAGGGCTTCGGAATACAAAGCAAAGAGAAATTCTCACCGATATTTTTTTCAGCTATGATCGCCATTTCAGTCACGATGAACTTCTGAGCCTTGCTCGTAAGCAGGACTCCGGAATTGGCTATGCCACAGTTTACCGGACTCTAAAATTACTGACCGAACTAGGACTAGCGACCGAAGTCAATTTCGATGACGGTCACACTCGATTTGAAGCAGCAGACGGTGAACACCATGATCATTTGATTTGTATCAAATGCTCGAAAATTGTGGAGTTCGAAGAAAAAAGAATCGAAGGACTCCAAGAACGCGTTGCAAAGGCCCACGGGTTCGAACTCATTCACCACAAAATGGAACTATACGGCATATGTCTCATGTGCCAGAAAAGCTAGTTCTCTCCATCGCAAATCGGTGACTGACTATTCGACGAAGTCAGACACATACGCCTTACCTTTATTACTCCTAGCTAATTTCGAGATAACCAAAGACAGCAGTGAGAAAACGGGTCCTGTCAGGCGATAAATGTTCGGTACTTCGCAAACCACCATGGGTAGACATGCACAAAGTCGTGATGCTCGACGAGTTCGTTGAAAGAAAAACGGATATCGCGTGCATCAAGTAATTGCTTATTCGGCTCATCGATAACTCTCAAGCTTTGTCTTGTAAGCGAGCAACCATATGCCTGACTATTCTTCCTGTCCCAAGATGTCCCGAAGGTACGCCCGTTCAGTTCACGAACGGGATAAATCGAACAAGAGCCATTCTCACTGAGCATTGGACATCTGAACTTGATTCGTGCCGCAACTTCATCGCGTTCGAAACCTGCGGGAGCCGACTCCAAGAATTCAAGCTCATCAGCAAACTCTTCCGCAAGAGCTATCATTTCCTGCAGCAACTGCTCTCGATATGCCTGTTCGCGGTGTTCAAAAAGATAGTTACAAACGGCAAGAAATTCCGGAGCGCTCAAGAAAACGGATTCATGACAGCAAGCATCACATCCTTCTTTACACGGAAGCAATATCGAAGCGCCGACCTGCTTTATCTCTCTGCGCAGCGAATCATAAAAGGTCATCACAGTCGCGATGGTTCGTTCTGGACTATTCGTAAAGCCCATCGCGACAGCAAGTTTTTCGATTCGATCGGTCATGCTCATCTCAGCGAAGATCGATAATCCGTCGCTCTCCCCCTATATCAAGCACAACCTCCTTGGGTCGATAATTGTCAGGAGGACGCGCTCCGTCTTTAGCTCGAAAATATGAATCCATTGGAAAGCCGCTCGTCTTTGCCGGTAACGTCGTTTGCTCAAACATGAATTTATTATCGAGCGTGATCGCAACATCCGTTATGTCCTCTTCTGAGAAGGTATTGATCATCAGTACATTCGCTGGCACCCCCACTTCGAACCAGACTCTGGCCTCTTGAGACGGACCGCTCGCGACAAATATGTAGATGATAGTCACAAGAACGTCGACCGCGAGAAAGCCCCACAGCGCTCTACGCAATAACTGAAAGTGACCATGAACGAGCGCGTAACTACGCACCTTTTTTAGAACCGTGTCTATAGAAATGGTCGACATTGTCGACAGGATTGTATCCTAGCTTGAAGTCGAAGTCGCGGTTGAAAGACGGGTTCTAAGCATGTTCATTTGCTTTTCTGTCCATAAAGGCTTGAATACAGGGTCATCTAAAATTCTTTTTGGCTGGTGAACTCCGCGCATCACAATTGAGTTTAGATAAAAGGCTGTTTTCTTCACATCGCCGCGCTTGGCGGAGAGTCGAGCATATCCATATTCACTCAGCGCAGTTTGTTCTCTCGTCATCAGAATTTCAAATTGACGCTCAGCATCCTGAAGTTTGCCGGTATCAACCAGAAGATTTCCAAGGGCATACCGAGCTGCGTGATAACTGTCGTCGACGTCAAGCGCACGTAACTGCATATTCACGGCCTCTTGTAACTTTCCTTGTTTACGATACAAACCGCCCATCATGCTAAGAGCATAGGGATTATCAGCGGCAACCTCTACGCTCTTTTTTAGCTCGGCAATCGCATCGTCAAATCGTTCCATCGTCGCCAGGGTCAATGCTAGCTTGTGCCGCGATGTTACGTGCCTCGGGTTGGCCTTAAGCGCTTTTCGATACCACGTTTCTGCAAGCCTAAAATTTCCTTGCTCAAACGCGACATTTCCTCTCGCCTCTGGTCCGCGCGCACTCCTCGGGTTCGCAGAAGACGCAGCTTCATAAGCTACGGCTGCTTTCTCATAGTTTTTGGTTGCGAAGTAAGCATTTCCTTTTCGTAGCTCCTCTTCTCCTTTTCGAGGGCAACCGACCAGAATAAGGATAAGCGAGCAAAAAATGCAAAACCGAAGCATCGAAGAAGGACAAAGCGCAACCGCATAAAGGCGGTCAAGCATGATCGAGCCCGATTGCCTGCCAAAACCTAATATCTTCTAATGAATCAACAAGAAAGCTTGGTTTTTCTTCAATCATATCATCTATATGGGAGGAACCAACTCGAACACCTATCGACTTCACACCCACATCATGAGCTGATCGAATATCGAATTCAGTATCTCCAATCACAAAAATATCCTCTTTTCTGATCTGCGCTAAATTCCTTCCATGAGTATATTCCTCAGCGCGCTTAATCGCTTTCGAAACGAGCCCGCTTCGAAACTTTGAGTCTGAACCAAAGCCGCCGAGCGGAAAATATTGCCACAAATCCGCACGCTCAAGCTTCGCTTTCGCACCGAGTTCAACGTTACCCGTCGCAATACCGAGTAGATAATTTGGGTCTGCAGCAAGACGTTCTATCGCTGCCGTCGCACCCGGTAAAATTCTAAAGTTATAATCACTACTCCTCAGTTTTTGCGGTAAAAGCTCAAGATATCGATCAAGGCCCGCTCGAAACTCTGAAATCCCAGTAGGTAATCGACCAAAATGGGCGAGAAATATTGCATCGAAGATTCCGTAGTCAGTTCCGCCAGCAAGACGGACTTGATCCATAATCTTTCTCGCTTCGTACACTTCCGCAACAGCCTGAGACAGCGCTGCGCGACCTGCCCCGCCACACTGAATAAGTGTGCCATCAATGTCGAAAAGTAGAAGTTTCATGGCAAAGCTCTTAGCACATACTCTACTGTCTGAGATCGTTTACTGACCGCTTCGAATCACGTATGAAGAGTTATCAGCGAAATCCGATACGGTGATTACTCAAAAATGGTAAAACCTTGAAAGCAAACCAATTCAGAGCAGACCTTGGACTGTTGTCCGTATCCGCGATGTGGGGATTAACCTTTCCCGCTATTCGATCTGCTTTGGCATCAGGAACCTCTCCATTTGCATTTGTCGGAGGGCGATTCCTTGTGGCGGGTTTGATAATGCTACCTTTCGCTTTCAAAGATCTTCGGCGCGAAGGAAAAGCGATTCTACTCCCTTCATTTGGACTAGGTCTATTGCTTGGGACCTCTTATGTAACTCAAACGATAGGAATGGAGACAACCACCGCTGCAAATAGCGGATTCATAACGGGCACTAACGTCATTATGGTTCCATTTCTAGACGCCATCATTCGAAAAACCAAGTTGAGCGGTAGTGCCATTGCCGGCGCTATGATTGCACTGACAGGAATGTACATTCTGGCTGGGTTTGGCGGAACGACATCATTCTCGCTTACAGAAAGTCGAACAGGAGACCTTTGGACCCTTTGCTCAGCATTTGGTTACGCGATGTACTTGGTCCTTCTGCAGAAATACCTTCTTAAATTTGGCCATTGGTCTTTTCTCACCGCTCAACTTTTAATCGTCGCTACCACAACCTTAGCTCTTGGACCTTTTATTGAAGAATGGAATCTGAATCTCACCGGGTGGGATTCTATTTGGCCGGTGCTTTACTGCGCAATATTCGCGACGATCGGAACTGGTCTTCTGCAATTCAAATTTCAAGCAGAGTCTTCACCCGTAAGAGCGGCACTCATTTTTGCACTCGAGCCCGTATTTGCAGCCCTTTTTGCTTGGGCCCTCCTTTCAGAGCAACCCGGAGAAAATGCGGTCTTTGGAGGTATTTTAATTATTACTGGGGTAGTGTTTACAGAAATCGGTCCGAATATTTTTGCTAAGAAAGATTCAAAAACCTAATCAGGTTCCTAGACCGTTTTATCAATAAATTTCCAGTCGGTAAGGATTTCGACACCTTCATCACAACAAAGGACGGTATGCTCGAACTGTGCGGAGTGGCGGTTATCCAACGTCCTGACAGTCCAACCATCGTCTGAGTCGAGTACCGTCTCGTGAGTCCCAAGATTAATCATAGGCTCAATCGTGAAAGTCATACCTTTACGAAGCCGAGGATTCTTTCCTTTCGCTCGGTAATGAGCAATTTGTGGGTCCTCATGAAAAGCACGACCGATGCCGTGGCCAACGTACTCTCTGACAACACCGTACCCGAAAGGTTCTGCATAATCTTGAATCGCACCCCCAATATCTCGGATTCTAGCACCTGGCTTCACCTGTGCGATACCACGATGAAGACACTCCCAAGTGACCTCAACTAGTTTCTTCACTTCAGGCGATACTGCACCGACCAAGAAGGTTCGAGATGTATCTCCATGAAAGCCATCGACGATGGACGTCACATCAATATTTACGATGTCACCTTCCTCTAAAAACTCTTTTGAGGACGGAATTCCGTGACAGACGACTTCATTGATTGAAGTACAGACTGACTTTGGAAATCCATGGTAATTCAACGGCGCAGGAGTGGCCCCATTATCGAGTGTGTACTCGTGGACAAAGCGATTGATGTCATCCGTACAAATGCCAGGTTTGACGAGTTCTCCCGCCAACTTGAGCGTCTTAGCTGCAAGTCTGCAGGCGACGCGCATTGCATCGATTTCAGCATGGCTTTTGATCGTGATTCCACCACCCATAGCCCCGAGATAAACACTGAATAGCAATAAAGGTCAGTGATTTTCGGCGAGAACTGGCTTTTTTATGTAGTAAACCCTCATTTCTTGCTAAATGCCACCGCGGTCGCGAAGCCGTAAATACGCATTGATTGCACCCGAAGTGAGTTCATCTGGCCCAAGGTCTAACGCCTCTATTCCAAGACGACTAATTTCATGAGTCAGCCGGTCTCTTTCCAAGCTCAAATGCAAAGCCGCCAACGATAGCGAAAGTTGTTCTGTTGATTGAATCGACTCATAAATGAGGTCTTCAGCAGCGGGATCAGTAATACTCACGAATAGAATCCGATGTTTTCTCACCAAGAGACTCAAACTACGCAAAAGGTCATCAGCGCTGCGGTGATCGACAAAGTCAGTGAAGAAGACGATGAGCGAATGCTTAGAATTAGCCTGCGATATCCTGCTGAAGGCTGCAGCAAAATTTGACTCATTCTGCGAAGCCTTGAGATCGTAGATACTCTCAAGAAGCATTCGAAATTGCATCGTTCCATCTGCCGGTGTTACAAAGTTCCGAACTTGCTCATCAAACGTGAGTATTCCAACCTTGTCGCCTGACGCAATTGCGACCAGAGCAAACCGGGCCGCAGCATCGATGGCCTCATCCAATTTCGTGCGGCCATTGCCGTTTGTCACCCCCATCAATCGACCAAAGTCTAAACAAAGCAATACTTCGGAACGTTCATCCGATTGATATTCTCTTACCATGTGTCGTTGGCTTCTCGCGGTTGCTCTCCAATCAATTCGTCGAATACTATCTCCAGGGCTTAGAGGTCTCGAACGGCGAAATTCTTGACCCTCACCATGCCTTCTCCCCTTGCGTCGAATTCCAAACTCGGCAAGCAAGAGTGAAGGGTCATAAAGACTTGAATCGCTCGCAGAAAGACGCGGTAAAATTTTTAGAACAGAGCCAATTCCATGGATTCGGATTCTTTGGCCCCACATTCGAAAAGGACTTCGAATGATTAAATTACTTTTTGTCCATCTACAATTTCCACGCTTAGTTGCAGAAAATCGCTCCGACCAGCCCTGTACTTCATAGGTTATTTGCCGCCACTTGAAGTGTTGTTCACTCGACAGACTCGTAATTTCGAGTGGATGCTCATCGCAAATCGCTATGTCAACAGGTTTTGAACTTCTTAGTGAGTATTGAATTTCGAACTCATCACCACAAGACAACACTTCCGGAACTTGGCGAACAAATTCAATCTTATGGCTCCTAAGCACGAAAACTAAATCCAAAAGCGCTATGAATATGAGCAAAACATTCCAGCCAACTAGCCAAGGAAGAAAATTCAGAGCCATTGCTCGTCCTGCTAACGAAGTTACAAATCCGATGGACAAAAGAATTACAAATTCTATTCTCGGCCGAAGACCTAAAAGTCTCTGACGATGTGATACTTCGTGCACTGAATGAACCCATGGTAGACTGACATCGTCATGAGCAAAAAGCGACCCCTATCCCAACGCGAAGTGGGCACCTTGGAGATTAGGGAGAAAAAAAATAAGAATGCTGCATCTGAACATGGTCGTCACTTTCCCTCACCTCCGCCCGTTCCTCCGGTAGATAGTGAAACAACTGAAATTACCAGCACAGGCCACGAAGAATCGAAGGAAATTAGCAGTAAGAAGAAAAGTCATTCCGCGAATAAACCAGTCATTCCCAGTTCGGCCGAGCGAGTCCTCGTCGACATCAAGCTTCCTCTCAAGGATGATACCTTAGCCTCACTATCTAAGACCGAGAAACAAACTTTAAATACTATTTTCACAGGGGTCAACGAAAGTAGAAAGCTCGAAGACGCCACAAATTCCCCCAGAAGAGCCTTACAGCGGCTGATATACGCAAAGGAGTTTATCAATTTGGACACCGCCTTAAAGACGGTTCTATTACGCCTTATTGCTAAATCATCTCAGCCTCTAGAAGAACTTCGCCAGATTCATAAACTCATTTGTCAGTCCGGTTTGCATGAAACCTCTGCGTCGCAACAAAAAGCCACATTGGAAATGTTCGAAATATTTTCTCCTCCTAGAAGAAAACTCTTGGTTGAAATCAGTCAACGCCGATTGGGTCACCGTTCTTTGCTCGTAGATACAGACTTCCGGAATGTACCTTTTGTAAGCAGTTTGGATGAATTTATAAAAAAAGATGAAATATCGGCCACTCTCACTCATAAAGGCTTTTTGCATAAGGATCTCATTGGGCAGGTCCTTCAAAAAATCGCTCGTCCTGCATCAATTATTCGGGGAACAGGAGGAACGAGCGTACTAAATACTATTGAATTTGCTTTATGTTCTGATGCACCCGCGGAAATGCTTCGATATTGGAATGAAATCACAAGTACGACTACTATTGATCTACCGAGTCAACATCAATTGAGATTACATGAGCAAAGGAGCCTGGCAGACCATCCCAGTCTCATGCAAGCTGCTCTGGAAGGACTACTTGATATTTCCTTCCCACGAGGTACGCTCGGACAAGACGATTTGATTATGCCTGGTAGTCACTCTATCGATGTTGACGTTCTCGCTAAGGTATTATGTGAAGTCTACGGTCTAGAGTTTAGGATTATCACAAGCACCGCAAAGGCAATTGGTTTCCTGAAATCAAAATCTACAGAACATTTTAGAATTCCTCCAATCTTTCTTGCTCTCGCCTCGGAAGACATAGAATATCTCTTTCTTTTTGATGGATATAGCGAGGAATGCGCCTTCGTTAGGGCACCTCATGGAAGCTCACTAAAGCAACCAAAAGAACAAAGGAAAAAACCACCTCGAATCGTGGTGAATTCAAACATGGGTCAAGACAAAATTGAAGATTCAGTTCTCTGTGAGTGCATACGCTTTGTCCTAGCTCCGAAGACCTAAGGAGATTTACGTGGGCACCGACATTGTAGCCAAAATATTACGTATGACGTCATCAGAAGTTGTTCCGCTAAGCTCTGCTCCGGGCTTCAAAACTAGGCGGTGCCTTAGCACAGGCAAAGTCCATTGTTTGATATCATCAGGCGTAACAAAAGCACGCCCTTGAATCGCCGCACTTGCTTTGCATGCCTTTAATAAAGATATTCCCGCCCGCGGAGAAGCCCCGTGCATGACGGAAATATGTTGCCTCGTGGCTCGAACGAGACTGTTCGCATATGTCATGACCCCTTCGGAGATAGACACGTTCATCACTATTTTACGAAGATTAGTGAGCTCAGTACGGTCAATCACCGGTTGGATATCATCCTTCGTCAAAGCTGTGGTACGAATATGATGAGTGCTCATCACACGCAGCTCATCTTCCTCAGATGGAAAATCGATAACTGCTTTCATCATAAAACGATCAATTTCTGATTCGGGTAATGGATAGGTACCTTACTGATCAATTGGGTTTTGGGTGGCGATGACCATAAAATAGCTCGACAGCGGGTGTGTTACGCCATCAGCAGTCACAGTACCTTCCTGCATTGCTTCTAAAAGAGCGCTCTGTGTTTTTGATGGCGCTCGATTGATTTCATCCGCAAGTAAAAGGTCTGTGAATATTGGTCCTCTATGAAACTCAAATCGATTATTCTGTAGAATACTGGAACCAATAATATCTAGCGGCATAAGATCTGGAGTGAACTGTACTCGACCAAACGCACAATCCACGGTCTGTGCGATGCTTTTGGCCAACAAGGTCTTTCCTAATCCGGGTACGCCTTCAAGCAACAAGTGTCCGCCTGAGAGTAATGCTACATATGCAGACATCACGCACTCTCGTTGTCCGAAAATGAGTTTTTCGACTTCACGAATACTCTTTGAGACGACACTATGAACGAGGCTTACCTGATCTTCCATATTTACGTCCGACTATTACCACGACACCCCTTCCTGAATCCAAGTTCGTCCTCAATTATTTTTTTGTAAACAAATACGAGTCACTTCTTGCTGTCGTCGAACTTGTTCAAAAATATCCTCCGATAAATTATCAGTTTGCTCAAAAATCTTTTCGAGTTCCTCCTGAGACAAACTTGTCGCTTCCGCAAGAGCTGAATAAAGATCCGTGTTGCTTTGCACCGACAACATGTATTGTAATCTCAGTAAGGAGTATTTACGGTACGCGGACGCAAGCTCTTCAATCGAAGGCGTCAAACGATAAAGACCAGCAAGTGCGTGGGTCATAGAGGCCTGAGCGCTCGATTTTTCGAGCTCAAACTTCTTAGGGGAAAAATCGCGAGGCATTTGCTGCCATAACGTGACGACGAGAATAAATAAAAAAACCATAACGAGATAAACATTGGGAGTATCTAAAAAGAATCCGGACCAAGTGTACCTCTGCGCTACCGCGTGACTGAACTCCTCGAAGATAAGTTGCGAAGTCTTTGGAGTAATCACTAGATCTTCAATCAGCCGAAGCGCGAAGATCGAATTTTCTCCCCTGGCAATGTTCATATTTTGAAACAAACGAGGTTCTGAAAGAACAAATACAGAGCCTTTCCCGACGGGGAATGCAGCCACAAGAGTTCCGGCTTCGGACTTCACGAGTTCATAACGAGTGTCGACATGTAGTAATCGGGGTCTCGTGACCCTTAATTTTAACCCATCTAAATGTGGTCTGGTGCTCTTAGTCACAAGAACATCACCAAAACCCACCGTATCGTCTCTTTTACTTTGGACAGAAATTGTAAGCCACTTTGAAAGTTTCGAAAGATAAGAAGGTCCTTCAACTTTTCGTGTCGCTGACGAAGAAACAAACTTTCGTGTTACGCCATTGGTCGTCGTCACTGTCTCCTCTAAGTTGGCAACTGAGTCTTTTGCTTGTTGCATCCAAGCAATCCTTTTGACTTCTCTATCGTCCCTTTGGGCAAGACTATCAGGATCCGAGTCAAGGGTAATAAGGGCTGAGTTTCCGTTTTGGATCCAGCGTACAAAAGAATCTGATTCCATTTGAAAATCACGGAAGAATGTAACGCCAGGCTCAATTGCAATAAGTGTTGCCGTTTCGTTTATCTGTTTATCGATAGCGATATGACGACGAGACAACTGATAGTTAAAAGCTGAAAGGAGCTGGTACAAAGCCTTATGCCCACTCGGAGATGTAGAGTAACTTGAGGTAGGCGCACTGGGATTCTCGCGGTGAAGAATTATTCCCAGCGTGATAGGAACAACGGTAAACGTAGTAAGAAAAAGGATAATCTCTTTGACACTTTTCACGATCAGGCCAATCTCTCGAATTGAAGCGCTTCTGCCACAACGTTTACTTCTTCTTTCGAAAGAGGATAATTGTCGTAAAAGCTCTTTTCCAAGATAGTAAGAGCCTGTGTCCGTTCAATCTCATTAATCTTTTCTCTCGGAAGACTTCCAAAAACCTCTCGCACAGTCAGACTGTCTAAAGTACCTAAAGCAACGCCCAGACTACGCAATTCGCTTTCTTGGTCTATGACATATAAGCGAAAGAGAGCTCGAACTGCTTGGAGATACTGTTCCTTGCGAATAGCGCGCTCAAGCTCGCTTTCAATATTTTTGACGAGCGTGTTCTGGCTATAAGAAATCCCGCACCTTTCAGACTGTACTTTCCGTGTCTTTATCGCTCCTAGGCTCAATTGTTGAATGTTCCACCAAGCAAGGACAAGAAGAGACCCACTCGCCCCGACAAGGACAATATAAAAAATAATAGGGTTTGTTTCGGAAAGTTGATTGAGAAAGTTTTGGGCGAACGTGACAATTTCTTGCGCAAGACTCCCAATGCCTTCGAGAATACTCTCCGCCTCATTTTCATGGAGACGGTATTCTGGCTTCGAGACGATCGCTTCGATTTCTTTGTGTATATCTAAAGCTCTCGCGGGAGGAGGAAGTGACATATTATGGCCTCTTCATAAAGCTTTTTGATAACACAACTAAGTCGAAAGCTTCTCGACGACATCGGGTTGAAAAGTAATAAAGAGTCCAACAAATAACGATAAATGTTCGACTGAACATTCCCATAAACTCACTCAAGACGGTTGATATCGATTGAGACGAAACCAACTGAGGGACTAGATCGCGCAATTGTGCACTCTGAAGCATTTCGAAAGAAGGGCTCGGCACAAATAAGGTCGCAACAAATCCTAGAAGTATCGAAATAAGGAACATGACAAACCATAAGGAGAATGCATTCCAATATCTCCCGGACATCAGACGCGCTGAACGAGAAAGGCTATCGACAATTTTCTTATCCTCGAGAACCATGACGCAGAAGGCGAGCGCAAACCGTAAGTTAACATATACACCTCCTAGCAAGGCAGGTATCCCAAAAATGATGGCCATTAATCCATAGAGCACAAACGTGAGTAGACCAGAGACACTACCGGTTGAAACAACAACGTAGGCAAGCGAAAAGCCCATAAAAGCGGGTATAGAAATCGCCAGGATCCAAATCCCAGCAACGAGTACTCCTAGTCCTATTGCGGGCATAGCGTATTTGATGCCCGCATTTACCAGCTCGCGCATCCCCCAGCGCTTTGACAGGTAAGAATCAGCAATCGCTTTCGTAAGAACACAACCGACCACGGGAGCAACAATCATTTGAATCACGAATATCGACATGACTCCGCTCAATAAGTAAACGAGGGCTCCTCCACCCCATTCTTCGCTTGTGGCTCCCGTATTTAGGTAGTTCAGAGCCAAACTACCAATATATCGGATGACAAGAATTTCAATGATAGCGGTTGGAACAAAGATGAAGAACTGAAAAACGATGAGCTTTAGCCAGCTCTCCCTAAATAAAATGAAGGATTCATCTAAGATCTCGCCAAGAGACAGGCTTCGGAGCTGATAACGACTTTGTGTTGTCACGCCGGGTTTTAGTCTACAGCTTTCCGCGTTTTTCGGCTACTTCTCGCGCTAGTCGGTACCAGTTTCCTTTAATGTGGCATCGTTGCAAAAAGCCCCAAACACCCAAGGCGACTCGGAAATAAAAAATGGCCTTCGGAGGAGATGCATATTGCATGAGCCCAAGGTTACCGCGAAAAAACTGATTGAGTTCTTCTTGAGGGTGCCATTCCCCCCAATTGAAAGTCCGATCGTATAAAAACGGAGTTACGGTCATTTCAGCAATCTCATTAAGTTGCGATGCATTCGCGCCCGCACTTCCGCGCATACCCGTAAAGCCTAGCTTCTTAAATACACGAGGGAGGTCATCCTTGTCATGGTTCCATTTAGCGATAAGAATTTCTAACCAAGTGTCGCAGAACTCGGGATCGTACTCCCGTATACAACCGAAATCGAGCATGCCAATCTTATTGTCCGGCGTGAGAAGAAAGTTACCTGGGTGAGGGTCCGCGTGTAGAAGAAATTTTTCGTGGAACATCCAGACGTAGATTTCCGAGAACATGTATCCAACCCGATCTTTTTCTTCTTGGGTCGGAAGTGCATCTACCGCTACATCAAGTTTTTTGCCTTCCATGAATTCCATGGTCAGTACACAATCACCGGAGTATTCATCGATGACCTTAGGGACTACAATATCAGGATGCTCAGAAAGGATTGCGCCATACTTTCTTAGACTTTCCGCTTCCTTGTTGTAGTCAGCTTCGTCCATGATTCCTTGACGTATTTCCTCCATAAACTCGTCGACAATGCTTTTTTCAGCGAAGGCGAGCGTCAGGCCAGCTAAATTCCCGAGGTTTTTGAGATCTGCTTCTAAGGTATCTTGAATATCAGGATACTGCACTTTGACTGCAACTTCGCGCCCATCGAACAATCGAGCTTTGTGCACCTGACCAATAGAAGCGGCACCAATGGGGTCTGGGTCGAAGTAACGAAATACATCAACCAGCGGAAGTCCTAATGACTTCTCGATTTGTTCTGAAACTAACTCGTATGGCATCGGTACCGACTCTGCCTGGAGCGCTTTAATCTTTTCTGCGAACTCTCTTGGAACAACATCCGGCGCTACAGACAGCATTTGGCCAATCTTCATCGCAGCGCCCTTCATTTCACCCATTGTTTTTACTAAATGGTCCGCTTGCCCTACCAAGGCATCCCTAAGAGCGTCCGCTTGGTCGTCCTCTTGTGCTTTGAGCTTTTGGCCGACCCGCTTCACGACCGCTGAGCCCGCAATAGACGCCGCAGTGGTGCTCAAGCGCACGAAGCGTTTGAGTCGACCGGAGCGCTTATAACGCGGGCCTTCTTCATCTACGGGAAACCGAGCCACGACGTAGCGGTTATAGAACAAAAAGTTTCGAACCGCGACGATTGTTGGAGAAAGGAGCTGTTTAGATGAGTTTTATGGCAAACATTGGGCAGTGTACTGAATCTCGATGCGTGAACCAGGCTGGGGAATCCCCGAACCATGCATCGTCACTGCGTTTGTTGTTGGGTCGAAGGTCCATCCATTCGTACTGCCTGGCGAAAGAACATTTCCATTCACGCGCACAGTAATTGTGCTTTGATCAGCTGGGCGACTGAGTGTCCACGTCGTACGGAGAGCGAAAACGTCTAGCCCGATGTTTTGAAGCATCGTCGTCCAATCCTGATTACAAATAGACTCAAACTGCCCGTTTAGCTGAGACACAGCATCTGCATATCGAGGTGCTGCAGCTGCCGTAGCGCAGCCGTTAGGAACATCACCCGTGATTGCTGATACACTTACGAGCTGCGGATTTCTAAAGCCTTTCAGTTGTTTGAAGAAATCGACGTATAAATTGACGCCGCCATCCGACTGATCTTCCTCGTCAGACACGATAATAATTGCAAGGCGAGCATCAGCCCGTAGGAAACCTGCGTTCTCATTATCCCGAACGGGCGCGTCAAGAGCGATTCGCGCCGCTTTCAGACCAGCTTCTTGTTCATCCGAACCACCCTGGTTGGGCCGAGAGTTTCCATTAGGAGGATTGGTTACCCGAGCTGCACACTGAAACGCCTGAACGTTCATGGGGTCACTGTGGGTGATGATCTTGTTGAACCCACTGCAGCCCCAAATGCGACCCGAAACCGCATCATTAACTTCAGTAGTGATCACGCCCATCTGCCAGTCGACGTTGATACTGTTCGCGTACTGAGTGAACCAAGTAATATTACTCGCAAGATTACTTTGCTCTTCGTTCATCGACCCAGAATCATCGATTACCCACAGAATATCGACCTTATTTTCAGTGAGCTGCTCAAAAATATCTGTTTGTTGAGCATTCGCTGTCCCCTCACCTGACAGTGGAACAGTGCTTTGCATGGTCACATCATTTTCAATCACCAACAAACCTGAATGTTGTGCGGGACTGATGCGAGTGGGGAAGAAACGCAAAGTTAATTCCATATTTTCGCCAGGCGCGACAGTCGCTGCATAAGGAGGTGAGAGTGGATTACCATTCTTAGACACGCCGGAGATTTCAAATACGGAATCTGAAGTCGTATCAATGTAGACAGAAGTGACGGCCAAATCGCCAGAGCCCGAGTTGTATACTCTAAGTGTACGCCGTTCAGAACCACAGCTGCTTCGATTGTCAGGTTGGCGCGGATTATCAAACGTGACCACACCAAAATCGAGCTCTCCGGGGATAATGTCGATCGTCGGCTCTGTCGGAGTCGCTCGAATACCGATCGACCAATCTGTCTTTACCAAGCCTGGACCGCCTACAACGAAATCAACATAGTTTCTAATCGTGCCATACCAAGGAAACGGAATCAGACCTCCCATGATTGGATGCGTTGGAGCAAAGGTAACGTCAATCGTGCCCGTCGCTTGCGGAGGGATAACGATCGGCAGCGGCATCGCTGCAACTGAGAATTCACCAGGATCTTGAACAGTCATATTAAAAGAAGTGATTTCGCAATTTGCGTTGCCGGCATTGGTCACGCGAATCGATTGCGTTTGACTGTAACCGATGTTCACGGCACCGAATAGAAGTTGACCGTCACGAGTACCAAAAGTCGAGCCCGTGGGCTGAACGTCAATCGCGCAAGTTGCAGCGCCACCGCCCTGTGCGACAAGATTGACTGTGACGTCTTGATCTGGAGCGGGTTCGTTCGACGTAACTACGAAGGTCGCGCTATCGCCAGTTGGCGTTGCGCGAATTGGTGAGGCATAACGAACCGTCAAGCTTTCAGACGCTCCCGGACCAATTGTCAGAGGCAACGTCGGTTTATTTGTAATCGTGAACTCTGCGGACGTTGGATCGTTAACGGCACTGATCACGCAGTCTGCCGCTCCGTTATTGCTCAAGATAACCGTACGGTCTGCAGTCGCACCACCGGCGATGGAGCCGAAGTTGAGTTGACCGGGTACAGCCTCTAAATCACACGTCGCCGTCTTGCCGACGAGGGCAATCCAACTCGGCGAGGCCTGTTGCATCGAACGAAACCGAATGCCACCTCGATTTTCTCCACCTGTGATCGGTGAATAGGTGATTTCACCTTCAGTGAAATCCCCTGGCTGTAAATTACCTGGCGCAAAGTTGCGAACCATCATGAATTCCGGATCCGTGTTGTAAAAACTCGAAGAATCGGTCTCAAGTCCGGCTTCCACGAGATCAACCGGCTCGGTTCCACACGAGGTAAGACGAACGACTTGCGACTTCGTATCTCCTATATCAACAAAGCCGAAATCAACGGTCGAGACAGGGTTGCAGTCACTTCCGTCAACCAGGCAGGCACAAACAGCAGGACCGGATCCCACGCCATTAATCGGAACTTCAATGGTTCCTTGAGTTGCATCACCAGAAACGACGCGAATAACGCCGGTATCTTCTCCGCCGTCCGCGGGCGTATAGGTGACGTTAACGACGTATTCTTCACCTGGTTTAAGAGTAGTGCACAGCTGAATCAAATTACAGCCTGGAACGCTTCCTTCGATACTCGTAACTTCCGGTGCACAGAACTCTGATGACAAAGAGGCAAGAGTCAGCGATCGAATATCAAGGTCGCCCTCACCGACGTTTTTCAAAGTCAGCTGTTGAGTCGCAGATTCATTTTGCGGAACATTACCAAATTCAACGCTAGCACCGTCCGCACAGCCGTTTGTGCCACATATCTCCAGTTTACCTTTCCCGGCAGAAAGACCAAATTCAATGTTACTTCGATTGGGATCATCAGTTTCAATGAGTAACTTTATCGAGTCTGGTTCGGCGTCGGCTGCAGAGTAAGACACCTTCACTTTCACCGCCGGCGGAGCATTGACGTCTGCGGTCGGCGTGAGAACCGCGGGTAATATGAGCGGCTGATCTTGGTTATCTAAAACTTCAAGCGTGAATTCCTCATCGACTTCGGACAGGGACACAGATCGAACTTGAAGCGGAGCGGTCCCTATTGAGCGAATCTCAAAGATTCTTTCACCCTTGGAACCAAAGTCTGTCACTTGCGCCAAGTTGATACTTTCGTAGTCGTCCGGAATGTCTCTGCCGATAGCTTGTTGCAAACACGGGTCGACTTCCATGAGCGTCAGCTTCATCTCAACGGCGGCTCTCTGAATCCCGCCGGACTCGTCGCAACTACACTTTGGAAGGCCTGCTGCAAAAAGCAAACAAAATCCGATTCTGTTCAAAAACGTTCTTGAATATCCCATTGTTAAGTCCTGCGGGCGTAAACTACGTTCCTTGTCCGCGGTAAATACATACGATCTTTGTCGACCTATACGCAAAACCTTCTGGACCAGCGGTCAGGGATAAACGCAACCACCTGAAATTACCTCTGCAACCGCCGGTTTCTAGCTATCTTCTGCAAAGGTCGCTATCGTACCGCTGTGGGCCCTCGTCAAAATAGGAAAAGAGCTCGACTGACCACCAGTTTTCTCTGTTTGTCGGTATCGTGCGCAGCGGGACATGGAAAGCTGCTGTCTCAGTGGGAAACCGAGACCTCGCCCTCCCTCGAGCACCATTCGCAAAAGAAAATTCAACAACGTCCAATTCCGGTGCAGAGTTCGGTTCAAAAAACCTCACCGCAGGGGGAAACCACTCCTAAGACAGCGTCCAGTCAGCCAATGAGCAAGAGAGCTATTCACGCCAGCCCCGAGCGTCCCGAAGCGATTGACGCAATCACAGTGGAGCCGCCGCTTCGAAGACCAGGCGATGCTCATTTGACCTCAGAGCAGATCGCAGCGGATCTGGAGCTAACCCTGTTTCACTTTACCAGTGAGCTGCGCATGGCCACCAAAAAACAGAGAAAGCGGAAGAAAGCGAAGAGGAAAAAATGGCCCAAGAGTATCTCATCCGTCTGGATAGGAGTGCTTGATGAACTTCAAAGCGGTCTGGCCATTCCAGACGATGACCTCATGCCGAAACGAGTTCTACTGCAAGCCCATGTGACCACGGCGGCAGAAAAAGAGATCACCGAAAGAAAATTTGGCACCTGCCCAGAAGCATTGAATTGGCGCATTAAAGACCTCCATCAGCAGATTCATCGACTGCTGCAACGAAATGTACTCGCAAACGGCCCGTCGCCACCGGCTCCCACAAAACCGGGACAAGGACCGAAACTTGAGTGGCCGGTCGCACCGCAAATTTACACAAGTCTATTTGGTATGCGTCGTGACCCACTCAATGGAGCTCGCAAATTCCACACAGGAATCGACTTGGGTGCTGATCGTGGCTCCGTTGTTTCAAGTGCAGCCAACGGTCGAATCATTCACGCTGGTTGGGCCGGCGGCTACGGACGAATGGTTGTAGTCCAACATATTGGCGGATATCAGACGGTCTACGCTCATCTAGGCAAAATTCTCGTCCCGGTTGGTGTGAATGTTGACATAGGAACACCACTTGGCCTTGTAGGAAGCTCTGGGCGTTCTACCGGACCTCACCTTCACTTTGAACTTCGCTATGGCGGACGCCCCATAGACCCGATGGAGTTGTTTAACCGGCGCTACGCCGTGCGCTTGTCGAAAGAGTCCGTAGATTCTCCTGTCTCCCACCCAAATCACAAACACTAGCTATGTCATTTTCAAAACTCCTCGCAAAAGCAGAACATAAAATCGCCGGTTCGAAGGCCAATCAATGGCTTTGGGATTATCGAACTGAAACAGAGCAACGGTTCGGTCAATGCTTCCTCTACGAAGATGTCTTACCTTCTACACTGAAATCGTTTAAAAACTATCAGGCCAATCTTCTCGAACGATTGAATATTCATTTAGAAGCTAAGAATCTTGCGCCGCCGGTTGGCGAGTTCATGCTTATCCTTCTCTGGACATCAACTCATGTCCATGTCTTTAGTGCTGAACATTTCTACAAAGTCCTTTGCCAAATACAAGGCTGCAGCTTAGAGCAGCTTCTCAAAACGTCTTCGGCGCCGGTCATGGCTCTTCCGCCACCTAAATCCTGAACCTTCAAGACTCGACCATTTTAGTTACATGCTTAGCAATAGCCATCGAAGCTGTTAGTCCAGGAGACTCTATCCCGACAAGATTGATGAACCCTGGTTGGTCCTCAGAAATCACAAAATCCAGTTCTTCAGGGGAGTCCGGCGATCTCAATTTGGGTCTTATCCCACAACCTTCGTAGTACAAATTTGAAGCCTGAACTTCAGGATAAAGTCGACGGACAGCATGGAGAAACTGGTCGTGCTTGTGGTCCGCGGGCCCATAATCGATCAAATCACCGACGTATTCAGCATCAGGCCCCCATTTTAAACCACCATTGAGATCTATCGTGAGGTGTATGCCGAGACCTGGGTCTCGCGGATCTTTGACCGGGTAAATCAGCGTTTTGATGGCCCGATTTGTTCGCCAGGTGAAATAATCTCCTCGGCAATAAAACAAATTATAGTGGCTCATCCCGCCCAGCGCGGCGATCTTCGCAGAATAGAGTCCGCCTGAGTTTACGATGACTTTCGTATGTACTTCACCTCGATTTGTTTCAACCCGATATCCATTCGATTCTTGGTGAATAGCCGTGACCTCGGTGTTAAGAAGCAGTTCAACATCGGGCGCATGGGCGACGAAAGACCGCGTCAATTCCACCGGGTCTACAATTCCAGATGAGGGACTCAACAGTGCTCCTACCGCTTTTTTAATACCTGTTTGCTCTAAGAGCGCTCTTTTAGAAAGAAAAGAGAGATTATCGACGCCACATAATTTTGCATGCTCGCGACGATGTTCAAGTTTCGATAGATGTGCAGCTTCTGTTGCGACTATGATTTTTCCGCAGTTTCGAAAACGGACCCCTTTGTCTTTCACCCACTGATACAAAAGCTTTCTGCCTTGTATACACAATTTGGTTTTCAGCGATTCCGATGGATAATAAATTCCCGCGTGAACAACGCCACTATTTCGATGCGTAGTCTCTCCACCCATTCGTTGATTGCGGTCCACAAGCCAACAGCTCATTCCCAGTGCATTGACTTCTCGAGCAATCGCAGAGCCAACCACGCCGCCGCCAATAATGAGTACATCGAGACCATCCATTATGAGTTACCTCCTTCATAACACGATCCCTATGAGTAATTTTGGCTCGAAATAAGGGAAATATTGAAAAGGCTGAATCTGCAAGTGGGAAACGCTTGACCCAAGCCCCATTTCGGTGAGTTTAGAAACAGAATGAGCGAAGAAAAGTCAGGGTTGGGATACGGGACAATTGAAAATACCCAGATTACCATCTTGATTATTGGCGATACGGATCGAGGAGGAGAATCTGAAGCCATACGAAAGGCGCTTTCTCCGCGCCACCACACTTTCGTATTCTCTCCGAAGAAGACCTCTTTTTTTACAAAGTTTTCGGCAGCAAAAGCGGTCAACGAGTTACAGCCTCATATCATTCACGCCATCGGTCTAAATGGTGCTGCGAAATCAGCCATAACCTTGGCGAACGGAACGGATACGGCACTCGTTCTCTCATTGAACGCACAAGATATTGCCAACGCAAAACCGAAGCAACTCTTGCTTTCGGCAAAGCAAGCTGGCTCTATCGTCGTGAGTAAAGAAGCCGAAGCAGATAAACTTCGCGAAATGGGCGTAAATTGCGATATTTACGTCACAGCGAGTCCTGCGCTAGATGATGTCGCGAGCCAACGTTTTTATTTAGGGGCAATCGAAATCGTTTACGGACGTATTGTTGATCAAGACAGGCTCCCTGACGCCCCATTGGATTGCGACGGCTCTCAGCTCGTCAGCATTGGTAGTAGTAAGCTAGGAAAAAAATCTTGAGTCCCCTAAAAATCGGCTATTTGATTTTCCCAAGGTCAAAAAGCGCCCCTCGCATATCAAAGTCAGACAAAGCACTGATCGAGCAGCTACGGAAGATACCCAACGTAGAGCTTGAGGTATTTACTTTGGTTCTTCACAAGCGATTACGATGGTCGCACTCCGTTCTACGAGCGCTAAGAGGTGAGGCTGGATGGCCTGCGGAACTAGAAAAGCAAGTTCAAGCCTCTCTTTCAGAGACATCATTTGTTTCTTATGCTCCTCTTCCTAACGCTACGGTTGAGTCTGCAACTTTCGCTTTAGCGATAGAGCTCATCCGTCGCCCCTCGAGCGAACGGCCAAATATTCTCTATGGTTCAACCTTGGACATAGGGGGGTTTACCGCCGTCCAAGTAGCGAAGAGTATTTCCTGTATGTCCGTCGTCATTTGCGAACAAAATATTGAGGAGGCGCAGAGCAGATACCCAGTGAGTATGCATCGCCGACAGCGCGTTGCCTTACGCGACGCGCATCAAATCATTTCCACGAGTCACGAAGTGTCAGCACAGATTGCAAAAGGCGGCAGAAAAGCAACGGTCATTTCACTACAGCAAAACAGCTCTGACCAACAAAACTATTGGTCGAAAGCGCAAGCTACGTTAGAGGCTGTTCACCAGAACATTCTGTCATGAGAGTCGTACTACTTACAAATGGACTGCGTTTCGGCGGAGCCGAACGCGTTGTCGAAGCACTCGCCATCGACTTATCTCGACTGGGAGACGACGTTTGCGTCGTCGCAACAACCCGCGATGGACCGATCGGAGACATTATTCGTGATCAAGGAATTCCTGTTCACGTCTTAAACATCTCGTCTTCTCTCGATCTCAAGCCTGTCTACAAATTATCGAGAATCGCCAAGAAATTTAATGCAGACGTCATTCACAGCCACCTTGCTGTGTCAGACATCGTAGCAGCGATGACTCGACCTTTGATTACAAAAGCTCGATTCGTAACTACCGTCCACAACACCGGCGTAGAATTGGACCGATTTAAATCCAGACTATGGCGAGGGAGTCTCCACGCATTTGACCAAGTTCTCGCGGTCAGCCAACGGGTTCAAGAATCTTTATCTCCCCGACTCGAGCCGCAGGTTGTGCATCCCAGTTTGATCAGGCATCAGCATGCACTTCCAAGTAGAGAGGAGGCGAGAGAGCGCTTAGGAATTCCGAAAGATCAACTGCTCGTTATGGCAGTGGGACGACTCACCCCTATAAAGGGCTTCGATATTCTCAAGGAAGCCGTTGAATCCTTCGGCCGCGATGATGCCCGATTTATTTTAATCGGTGAAGGAGGCGAGAGACAGCGACTCGAAGGCGGGAAACTCGAGCTCATTGGTGCACGAGATGATGCTGCTGAACTGATGGCTGGTGCAGATTTGGTAGTAGCACCCTCACGCAGCGAAGGCCTCCCGCAAGTGCTACTGGAAGCGATGGCCGCGGGACGAGCCGTGGTAGCCACCCACGTGGGCGGCACGCCCGAAGTCGTCGTCGATGGAAAAACTGGAATTTTGGTGCCTCCTAATCAGCCATACGCTCTCCGAGAAGCCATCGCGAGAGTGCTGGACGATAACAATCTTCGAGAATCCTTCGGAGAAGCAGGCCGACAGCGACTTCTACGCCAGGGTTTCAACCGAGAATCTATGGTCGATCAAACGCGGCGCGCGTATCTGAATACTTGACCAACTCCTGAAACCTAGAGAGAAAAGGCCTCGTTATTTTTCCATTTATCACATCGTCCGTTGATCTGACCTTGGATCTCGGCGCCGCCCGTTACCCGACAGCCTTCGTCGTAGCCTTGCTACTATCCTTGTATTTCACACCGATTGTTCGCAGGGCTGCCATCAAATATGGCGTAATGGACATCCCCAACACTAAACTAAAGAACCATAAAGAGCCGACCCCTTATCTAGGTGGGGTATCGATGTATCTCGCGTTCCTGTTTGCACTTGCGCTCACTAATGAAGGACAGTTTCCACCAAAAATTACCGGCATATTATTGTCAGCATCCATTATTGTGATGCTCGGACTTTTTGACGACCTCAAAGTCCTTTCACCTAAGGTCAAACTCTTTGGACAAGCCGTCGCGGTCTTAGTTCTCGTTAAAGCCGGTATTATGGTCCAATTGAGCTTTATACCGGGTTGGGCCAACCTGATGCTTACCTTTTTTTGGGTCATCGGTATCACAAATGCACTCAACCTCATCGATGTTTCAGATGGACTTGCTGCGGGCATCACAGCGATCGCCGGAATATTTCTCTACATCATAGCGCTCATGAGAACTCCAGACGTCATCCCTATGCTCACGCTTCCTCTTGTGGGTTCAGCGGTTGGGTTTTTGGCATTCAATCGTCCACCCGCGAAAATTTACATGGGTGATACCGGATCAATGTTTCTCGGGTTTATGCTTGGAGCCATTGCAATGATCGGGAAATACACGGACGGGCATCATCGGATCGCGTGGATTGCACCTATTATTGTCCTTGGAATCCCCATCTTTGACACCCTCTACGTCATGACTGTCCGTTTTATTCGCAAAATTCCTGTCATGTCTGGTAGCCCGGATCACTTCGCCGTCCGAATGCGAAATAACGGATTTTCTGCGGTATATATTGCAACGACGGCCTATGGGTTTGGGACTTTTCTGGGACTTTCAGGAGTAGCCATTTGCTATTTCGAACGAACTATCGCCATTTCTGTGGCGGGAGTTATCGTTTTTGTTGTGATACTCGTCACATTCATACTCAAAAAACTCGGGCGCGGACCGGCTCACTCGGGTACACCTTAGTTTTCCCTGCGAGAATTTTCGGAGTCTCGCCAGACCCCTAAGACATATATCGAACCAATATCACTTATTTCGATAAGTTAGCTGCGTTCACTAGTTTGCTAGGCGACACATCTACTGTCTATACTCCCGGTGCTGAGTATTTCTCGGTGCCTGGCGGCGGAACGTGGCGAACAAGAACAAAATACTAAGTGCGGCCCAGAAGCACATCCAGAAAGGTAACTACGAGCGGGCGATCCGCGAACTTAGAAAACTCACTGAAGAAGATCCAAAAGATGTCCGAACGCTCCTAAAAATTGGGGACTTGTATACCAAGAAGGGAGCAATGGATGAAGCCATCCAAGTGTACCAACAGGTTGCCGAATTTTACTCAGAACAAGGCTTCTTCTTAAAAGCTGTCGCCGTTTACAAAACGGTCATGAAGCATGTCCCTACTCACCTTGATGTCGCAAACAAATTAGCGGAACTATACGAACACCTCGGCTTGGTTCAAGAAGCCATGGGACAATTTCAATCTATCGCACTCCTCTACGAACAAAATGGTTCACCCAAACTTGCTCTCGATGCGCTAACCAGAATGGTAGATCTTGACCCCGGCAACATCGCATCACGCGTGCGTCTCGCCGAAGCGTACTCTAAACAAGAAATGCTACAAGAAGCCGCGAATGAGTTCAGCGAGGCCGCCGAGGCACTTCGAGACCAAGACCGTATCGCTGACTACATAAAAGTTGCCGAGAGGTTAGTCTATCACGCGCCCAACAGGACCGACGTCATTAAAGATTTGGCTCGCATCTATCTGCAGCATAACGATACGAAAAGGGCGCTTGCAAAACTTCAGTTGGCATTTCAAGTAACGCCCGACGACGTAGAAACCTTGACCATGCTAGCGTCTGCTTTCCAAGACGAAGGCGAAACAGCAAAAACCTTATTCGTTTACCGTGAACTGGTCAAAGTATACAATTCGAAAAACAAAACTAATGATGCGATGGTCATCTACCAACGCATCATTGAGTTAGACCCCGAAGATCTCGAAGCGAAAAACGCTCTAGGACTCGTACCAAAGCCACCTTCAATCGCGCCCGCTAAATCGGGTCGTCCGCGCTCAACCTTGAATGCGGCAAAGGCGAAATCCGAACCAACAGGCGAACCGAAAAACTCAAGCGATGAAGTTGAGAAGTTACTCACCGAGACCGAAGTATATGTAAAATACGGGCTCCACAAAAAAGCTATCGAGCACCTTAGAAACATTCTTAAAATCGACGCGGACAATGTGGAAGTTCATGAACGTCTCGCTGGTCTATACGAAAAAACGAAAGAAACAGAATTCGAGTTAGAAACTTGGGTCAAACTGATCAGGATTCATTCAAGCCGACAAGATGAAACTGCGGCTGGGAAAGCAAGAGAAAAACTAAAGGCACTCAGGCCGGAACATCCGGCTACTAAGCCCGATTATAATTTCGACGACCCCTTTGAAGAAGAATTTGATGTCGACATGAGTACCGGCGCCTTCGATGCTACCGCCTTACAAGAAGAACTTGCGTCGCAAAGCAGTGAAGGTATCGAGATTGATTTCGATGGTGCTCGTAGCAACGAAGAGAATCCATTTTCTGAGGTTTCGAGCTTTGATGTGGATTTCGATATCGACTCCGGCACGGGCGACATTTCCTTCGACTCAGAGACACCAGCCACGAAAGAATCACCCTCCGCGGCTGATGCACTCGGTGCCGCCGCAGGCGCCGTAGATCCAGCGGACTTCGGAAAGAATGCGGTCATCGGCTTCACGATGGAGACGCCGATCAATGAACTCCCGAGCGCCGACAAGGAAAAAGTTGATGCATACGAGGAAGACCTTGATGCCGCGGAATTATTTATAGACCAGGAAATGTACGAAGACGCGAGAAGTATGCTCGAACATGTCCTGGAAAAGGCGCCGGCCTACCAAAGAGCCATCGAGCTGAAAACCAAGCTTGACTTACTTGCCGCAGACACACCGAGCACAGCGAATATGGATGACGCAATCCGCGACGCAATGGAATCAGCCTCAACGGGAGAGCTGAACTTGCCTTCAAGCATCGACAAGGGGCTACCTATTTCTGAGAACGACTCATTTATGGAGAGAAGTGAGCCTATCGACGAGTCAGATGAGTCAGAATTAGAATCTCGATTCGACCTGGCCTTGGCGTATCGTGAAATGGGTATGTTAGAAGAGGCAATTGTAGAATTTCAGATCGCTTCTCAAGCGGCATCAAAAACCCTCGACTCATACATTGAAATCGGCCGTTGCTTCATTGAGCAAGGGGACTCCATAAGCGCTGTGGGTTATTTTTTCAATGCGATTGATAGTGGTGCAAGTGACGAAATGGTCACTGAATTACACTACGAAATCGGCTGCGCCTACGAATCAGCCAACGATTACGACCTCGCACTGCATTGGTTTGAAACGGCGCACGAGGTAAACCCTGAATTCAAAGATCTCGCAGCCCGAATAAAAACGGTCAACGACATACTTTCTCAGGCGACTGCAGCGACCTCGTAGATTTTAAAGTCTTTTTTTCAAAAAAAGTATTTTTTTTGTTTTTTCGCTTAAGTCCGAAAAACGCTGGTCGATAACAGAGTCATCATGCGTAACAACACCAAATTTTCTTCAATTCTTTACACTTCAATGGCAGCTATCTCATTGTTTTCCTTCGCTTGTTCACCAAGTACAAATGTAGAAACCTCCAAGACGAAGGCAAAGAATGTCAAATCTCCGATCGAACGGCTCGCCCGCTCCGCCGTCAAACAACAAGTCAAACAAGCCGAAGAAATCGCGGCTGCGACTGCAGAAAATCAAAACAAGCAAATCGAGTCCGCTGCGAAAGCTCCGGGCCAAACCGAAGAGCTACAGGCCATGGCCGACTTACTGTCCGGCGCTGCCTCCATCAAAGCGGAAAAAGCTGCTCAAAAACGGATCCAGCTTCGACATGCTGCCCCCGAGAAACAAAACGGTCCCACTTTGAAAAGCCGAAATCGAAAATCGTTACGCAAAGCGAGTGCGCCCGTCGCAATTCGCCCCATCGATACCCGAGCCAGCGAAGAGTTGGAATCTCACCTCAGCGACGCGAGCTTCTCTCGCATCGTTAGAGACTGGCGCGGAGTGAAAACATGTGTGAAATCTCTCACAAGCCGAGGAATGGGTGGTTCAGGCGCTCTGAGAGTCAACTTCCGAATCAACTTTGATGGTTCTGTCGCATCTTCAAAGGTTTCTGACGCAAGCAACACGATTGCACAACGAGTTGGAAACTGTGTGGCACGTCAAGCACGAAAAATCCGGTTCCCCGCCTATGCCGGAACGGAGGTCGTCAGCAAAGAAGCAAAATTCGTTTTCTAATCAATCTCAAACCAAACGCATGGTTCGAAAAGCAACCCACGGATTCGCCGAGGGTTGCTTTTCGACTTTTAAGGAAAGCCTACGTCATCAATTCGAGGTATAAGAATAAGTGGTCAGGCGCTATTTCAAGTGGATGCAAAATTTTATCGGAAGGTCACGGAATTCATGGACCAAATTCCATTTAATCAATTTCTCGGTATCAAGAATCTGCATATCAGCGAGGGTTTTGCCAGACTAGAATGTCCTTTCCGCCCGGAATTTGTTGGCGATATCACGCGACCTGCTTTACACGGCGGGGTCACTTCGTCCTTGATTGATACCTGTGGCGGTGCTGCACTGATCAGTAAGATTGAACCGTTAGACAGATTGAGCACCCAGGACCTTCGCATTGATTATTTGAGCCCAGGTCTATGCGAAGACATAATCGTGGAGGCAAAAATTCTGAGAATGGGCAATCGCGTGGGGGTTTCCGATATGGTGGCGTTCCAGTCCGAGGGAAAAAAAGTACCCATCGCAATTGGGCGAGGCGTGTACAATATTATTCGAAGAAGCGACCGCACTTAGCGTGTCGCTTCATTCAACGCGAGAGGAATGCCTTTCGCAATGGACGACATCTCGGGCATTCCTCCGGGGGGTAAAAGTTAGATGAGTACAAAGCGACAGAGCGACGTTCTTACGCGACCGAAGAAGAAGCTCAAGAAGCCAGGGAAATATAAGGTGCTACTGCACAATGACGACTACACAACAATGGAATTCGTCGTTTCCGTACTCATGTCTGTTTTCAACCGAGATCAAGACAGCGCTTTTCAAATCATGATGCACGTTCATCAAGCCGGGATTGGCGTGGCAGGAATCTACACAAAAGAAATCGCGGAAACCAAAACGGCGAAAACAATTGAACTAGCGAGGAAATACGATTTTCCTCTGGAATGCACCATGGAGCCTGAGTAAGCATGGAATATACAGAAGCACTCAAAGAATCATTGAGCCGAGCATATAACGAGGCCGCTAACCGACGTCATGAATACGTGACCCTAGAGCACGTACTATTCGCACTCATTGACGATGAAACGTGCAAAAAAATTATCATCGCATGCGGCGGGGACATCGAAAAATTACGGGAAGAACTGGAACTTTATCTGACCGACAGCATAGAGGCACTTCCCGAGGGTACGAAGGTCGAACCAGAACAAACGCAGATGTTCAGTCGAGTGTTCCAGCGCGCACTTATGCACGTTCACTCTTCAGGTAGAGACGAGCTTCACACGAGCAACTTATTGGTCGCATTTTATCGAGAACATGAATCGTATGCAGTGTACCTTCTGCAAGAACAAAACATCACACGTCTCGATGTTGTTCGTTATATTTCGCACGGAATCAGTAAAGTATCACCACCTGAAGGAGATCATGGTTTCGAAGATACCGTGGGAGGCGAAAATACGGCGGCGGGCGCGAAGGAAAGTGACCCACTTGAAGCGTTCACCGTAAACCTCAATGAAGCTGCCGCAGCCGGCAACATCGACCCTCTCATCGGCCGAGACCGTGAAATTGAGCGAACGATTCAAATCTTGTGCCGGCGCCGAAAAAATAACCCGATATTTGTTGGGGAGCCTGGTGTGGGCAAAACTGCTCTCGCGGAGGGCCTCGCCATGCGAATCCATGGCAAACAAGTCCCAGAGGTATTAGCCAACGCAACAATTTATTCATTGGACATGGGAGCACTGATTGCTGGAACCAAGTTTCGCGGAGAATTTGAGGAGCGACTGAAGGGCGTGCTCAAAGCGATCAAGAAAGTCGAATACGCCATCATTTTCATTGATGAAATTCACACAGTCGTCGGTGCCGGCGCCACACATGATAGCGCAATGGATGCTTCGAATTTGCTCAAACCTGCACTTCAATCTGGTGAGCTTCGCTGTATGGGTTCTACAACACATCGTGATTACAAAAGCTCGATAGAGAAAGATCATGCGCTGGCTCGACGGTTCCAGAAAATCCGAATAGACGAACCCAGTATTGATGAAACGACTCAGATTCTTAAAGGCCTACGCTCACGCTACGAAGAACATCATCAAGTGAAATATAGTGATCGTGCTCTCAGGACCGCGGCAGAACTGTCTGCGAAACACATTAATGAAAGATTTCTTCCTGATAAAGCGATCGACGTGATCGATGAAGCAGGGGCAGCGACGCACTTACAGCCAGCCGAAAAACGAAAATCTCGAATCACACCGAAGGACATAGAAGCTGTCGTTTCAAAAATTGCGCAGATTCCACCGAAATCAGTGTCGGTGAACGATCGATTAGGACTCAAGACACTCGAAAGCGACCTAAAGATGGTCATTTTCGGCCAAGACTTTGCTATCGATTCCCTTGCATCCGCGATCAAACTTTCAAGGTCCGGTCTAGGAGCAGCAGATAAACCGACAGGCTCATTTTTATTCGCAGGACCAACCGGTGTTGGAAAAACCGAATTGGCGAAACAATTGGCTCGAGTCATGGGAGTCGAATTTCTTAGATTCGATATGTCCGAGTATATGGAGAAGCATGCCGTTTCTCGACTGATTGGCGCACCTCCGGGTTATGTAGGTTTCGAGCAAGGTGGACTTCTCACAGACGCAGTCAGAAAAACACCTTACTGCGTGGTCTTGCTCGATGAAATTGAAAAAGCGCATGCTGATATTTACAACGTGCTGCTGCAAGTGATGGATCATGCGAGTCTGACCGATAACACAGGTCGTAAGGCTGACTTCAGAAACATCATTTTGATCATGACTACGAATGCTGGTTCTCGTGACTTAGCAAGCGCGAAAATTGGGTTTGGTCGCGAAGCTGAAGCGAACGACGGTAAAAAAGAACTGGAACGAGTTTTCTCTCCTGAGTTTCGAAACCGCCTGGACGGAATCATTAATTTTGGACAACTTCCAGAGGAGGTTGTCTTGATGGTTGTAGACAAATTTATCAACGAGCTCGATGTACAACTCGCGGAGAAGAAAGTCACAATTGATCTTTCTATCGATGCGAGGAAGTGGTTTGCCAAAAAAGGATACTCAAAGCAGTACGGCGCACGACCGATGGCAAGAGTGATCCAAAGTGAACTCAAGAAACGTCTCGCGGACGCGATCTTGTTTGGAGAGCTCAGTCAAGGAGGTCACGTCGACGTCGGAGTCGAAGGGTCAGATGACCCAGACGGTCGACTCACACTTTCATTTTCTCAAACGGAGAAAGCAGAGAAGAAAAGCAAAGAGGCTAAGAAGAAAGTCAAGACCTAGCTTCTTGAAGCAATTCGCGACGCTGCCAAGCTCAGTGCCGCAAGATGTGGCGGCTCATCGTTCGTTTGCGAAAGTTGAAGGATTTGCTTCGCAGTTTCGCCTAGTTTGAGTATCAAGTCTGTTCGGTCGCTCATCCCTAAGACGGACTCTCCGATTCCATCAACGACCGCACCGGCAGAACTCACAACATCGGGAATAAATATCGTCCCGTTTCGATGGAGGTGCCAGTGAACATCAAGACCAGATACAATATTGTTGGCTGCACCACAGATAATTTTTGAACGAAGCTTGGACCACGTGGAATTTGAGACAACACTACCAATCGCACACGGGGACAAAATATCAACCTCAGCAAATAGGGCTGCACTGGCCGGTAAGACCTTATGTCCTGTTTCTAAAGCTTTTGTCTCATCTAAATCTGATATTAGGATTTCATAACCTTCATTTGAAAGTTCTTTTGCAACTGACGAACCTATCGCCCCCGCTCCTTGGACGGAAACACGAAGAACAGACGGATACTCTGCGAATACCTCAGACCGAACACTTTCTATGCAGGCCACAAGGCCCAGTGCAACAGAGCGACCTAGTTCTTGTTCATTCGTGTGAACAAAGCCTGTCCTAGTAGCCATTAGCTGCAAGTCATGCTCAAACGTTCCAAGGTCTCCGGCCGTACGAAACCTGCCGGCGAGAGACTCAACGACCTCCCCCAAATGAATGAATGCCTCTTCACGGCGAAGTCCGGCGTGCAACTTGACGACCGCTTTTGCCCCACCTACCGGCAAGCCTCCCAAAGCACACTTGATCGTCATCGCACGTGCGAGCGCCTTGGCGTCGTCCAGTGCCGCGGCATTACTGGAGTAGGTTTTCGTCCTAATGCCTCCCGCCGATATGTCGAATGACGGTTGATCGATAACGATAAATGCAGTCAGCCCAAGTTCCGGACGTTCTATATTTAGAATTTGAGGCGCGTTATCGAGACCCTGAAACATGATCAACGCCGTTAGTGAGCGTGCCCTTCATGAGGGTCGCGAAAAGCGGCAGGGCTCGGTGGAGGCAAACTCTTGAACGCAGGAGCATCTAAATTTCCTTCCGCAAGCATCAGCGCAAATAATAATGCGCCTATCGGCTGGACCTCTTTGCCATTTAACAAAACAAGTGGAGTTCCGTGGAGATCGTATTGCATCGCATACTTAATATCGTCTTCAAGTTTTTTCTTCGTTTCTTCAGACCGAATACATAATTTTAGTGCATCTTTGCTTTGATAATGTGGAGCAGCTAATTCAATGATCTTATCTTTGGTGAGCAATGGGCCCGCCTTGAACATTTCAACCTGAACAGCCCAATACTCATCCTTCGCTTCTAAACAAATTAGCGCTTTCGCAGCCATACAGCGAACGCCAGTTCCGTCGCTCATCCCCTGAGAAACAGCCTTGTTACACTCGTAATCGAGAGGAAATTGTCTGGGTTCAACATGGAATTTGGAAGGCGCAATAATCTTCTCAAGCTCTTTGAGTTCAAGCGCGAGGCGAGCACAATGACCACATTTGATATCTGTGAACTCAACGAATTTCGCACCAGCATTTTTGTTACCCTTGTAAAAACGAGTGGGCCAAGTTTTACCTTCCGGTTTTTTTTGAGCGCGAATTCGAGTGATTGCGTCGCTGAGAGCCTGCTTACTCGCTGGCGGAAATTGACTGATGAGTTCCTCTAAACTTTGGGGAGGAGATGGCTCTTTCTTGGGTGGTGATTCGGCCTTAGTTGATTCTAGTCGCTTTTTGTCTGGAGTAGGTGATGACTCATTTGCTTTCGTGACAACTTGCTCCAGAGCCAAAGCTGCTTTTTGCGGTGTCTTCGTACCTGGATAAAAGCAGGCAAGATAAGCACAAGAGACTGCGAGAATAACTTTCGGAAGCTCCGAGACGAAAAGAGCAGATGATGAGGGCTTGATCGGTGACTTAATAAGATAAGCACACGATGAGAAAATAAGGATCAACCAATAGGTTGCGATACAGGTGATGCAAATGGCTCCCGCTGCAAAGCTTACACCTCCCAGTACAATTGAACTCAAGATACCCGCGATTGCAAATAAGCGAACTGCCAATACGTGTTGCTCACCCGTCTTTCTGTTCAGAGCAGACGAAACGAGACGCAGAACAGCCCAAAGGGCTCCAACGCTCCATATGAGTCCCCAACCTGCAACCGGAACCTTAGTCATTGCATGAATTGATTTTGCAAAGGGCGCCTCCCATACCGCGGCACAGTTGAAGGTCTCATTGATACTGCAGGATAATGTGCCCCCTCGCTGCGCCACGATTAGCTCCATCCATTGAAAAATGGCCAGGGCGCCACACAACATAGCACTTACGACCAATCCAGTGACTAGTTTAGGAGAAATCTGGAACTCAGATTGATTCGACTGCGAAATTTTTGTCGTCACATCTAATCCTTATATGAAACCTTCAAGAGGGATCCGCTAGAGAATCCATACCTTTCAAAAATTCTGTACACAAGTCCCAAGCGATCTAAGATGAAAATCCTGCTATGGTTAAATCAACTATGTGGCAGCCTGTCGTCAGCATCGAGCATGCAAGTAATGCGATTCCACCAGAATTGGGTACCCTTGGCCTGTCAGACGAGATCCTAGACTCTCATGTGGCTTGGGACCCTGGCGCAGAGTATGTTGGTAGAAAATTGGCTGCCGCAATCCATGCGCCCATTATCTTGGGGCAATACAGCAGATTGGTTGCAGACTTAAATCGCAGTCCAGAGAACCTCGAAAGTGTTCCGTCGAACGCATTCGGTGTCGCGGTACCTGGGAACTCTCATTTATCGCATGAGGACCGGGAAAAGAGATTGGAGACATATCACCGGCCCTACTGGTCAGATGTACTGCGCCATATTCATCGTGTGTTCGATTCAGGACACGAATGCTTACATTTGGGTATACACAGCTTTACCCATGAGTATCCCGGCGAAGTAAGAGAAATGGATATTGGCCTCCTGGTAGACCCTTCCCATATCGGTGATGGTCCGCTCACGAAACTGATTCATAAAGGCATTAATGAACGTGGGCTAGACTGCAGAGTTAATGAACCCTACAGCGGACTAAATGATGGTATTACGACAAATTTCAGGAACCGATTTCTCGATGGGAGGTATGCAAGCGTGGAGTTTGAAGTTAGTCACCGCTTACTTGATAAGCTCGATCAGGTCGCCAAGTGTATTATTGAAGCGGTGATGGACACGGGATATCTCAACGAATACCTAAAACGATGACTTGAGAACCTATATTCCTAACAAGGTCGGTAAATCATCCAAGATCGCTGAATCTGCCTCCTCTGGGGTATCAGCAAAAGCAATCACGTCAAATTTTCCTGATTTTGCAAGGCATCCCGTATTGTAAAAAACAAATTTTCCTTCCTGAGTTTTCGCGCTGAAGACTTTGCCTCCAACTCGGTTCAGAAGTTCATCGAAAGGCATTCCTACCAACGATTCATGAATAAAATCTTGTGCACGATAACAAGGTCGAGGGCCTCGAGTAATCCGCGATACAAGATTCATTGGGGTACTCGTTCCCCCCCAACGACCATTACATTCTGTAATCCGGACCTCAAAATCACCGGAGGGATCCCCAAGCACAAGAAAATCAAAGGAACACACACCCGTGTATCCAAGGTGCTGCAATGCTCCAGCTATAGCCAGAGAAGAACGCTTGAGTTTTGCTTCGACGGCAGCAGGCAAGGTAGATGGCCGACTCCCCAAAAACATTTGTTCTTCGCCCTCTAAAATTTGCTCGAACACGCCGTTGAATATGACATCGCCCTCACCTATCGGGGGAAGAAACAACTGGGTCGAAGGTGAACAAACCGCTTTTTCCCAAACAACAGTTATCACCGGCTCACCCTCTTCCCATTCTGTTTCCGTGAGAAAATTTACGACTTGCTGATGCAACTGCTCTTTTGTCCAATCGAGCAGGGTTTTCGAATCGAAGACCTTGTTTCCCATGGCTGAAGCGCATCGCGTACGCTTCAGCGCTACGCGGTCGTGATTTTGTGCAAGATGAACTAAGGCTTCTGCCATTTCTTCAGGAATCGTGCTGAGGCGAGACTCGCTAATGATGTCTGAACCAGCCGTACGAACTGCAAGTTCTAACAGTAAGCTCTTATCGTTAGCTATCCACAGGACGGGCGTCGGCGGGCCACATACGGAAACAGGAACACTCGTTTCTTCTTTGATCAGTCGAGCCAATTGCCAAACATCATCAATGCTCATGTAGGGGTGCACGCTAAATCCCCCCGCTTCTCGAGCGCGTTGGAGTAATCGTTCTAAAGCCTGACCATTCATACAAGCTCGCGCAACGGCCATGAGACCGTCAACAGGTTCCGCATGAACCAACTCCGTCGAGCCGAGGAGAAGAACATCTCGACAGTATTCCTCGTAGCCTTCAGTTTTCGGGCCTACGGCTGCAAACAGGTCACCATCTCCCGCTCGAACTCGCGCGCGATGCTGATAGGCCTCGATGCCCGCGATTTTCGATAGAAAAGGAATTCCGGTCAGATCTTCAAGAAAAAGAGTCGGACGTTGCTCGGCTGCTTTGGACCAATAAAGCGCTCGATACGGCTTCAATTGTTCTTCAAGGTCCAGCTCACTTGCGAAATCCGCCGCGACACCCGCTAATTCTTCGCTTGATAAAACGCCATCCATTCCAATTCCTGCCTAAAGCTAGGCTACACCAAGTTGTCGGTTCGACAGAAATTATGTTGTGAGGAATTATGAATAGGGCGTTTTAGCTTATAGAAAACGGGTTAGCCCCGTCGAATTGCGTCAATCGGGTATACGCGTAGGTCAGCTTCATCACCGGTATGCCCGGCATTGAACATTAGGGTCTGAAGTACATGCTCAGGCTTAGGCACTTCACCGCCGAGATCGACAGAACCCGTCGAAAGATTGATCGCCTGTGGTTCCATTCCTCGATTAGAGGAGGCACCAACTGCTATTCCACCTTGGATTCCGGCACCGACCAAGAAGCATGCACCCGTAAGAGAATGATCTCGGCCACCACGAGCATTGAGCATCGGAGTTCGCGAAAATTCAGAGAAACCAACAATAACAGTGTGGTCTAGCCACGAATCACCGGTGTCTTTGTACTGACTAGACTCAAGTTTAGTGATCAAACGAGAAATTGCATCAAAGCCCTGCTGTTGCCGGGGACCTTGATCGTCTTCCCAATCATTGAAATGAGTATCTAAGCCGCCGGACGCCTGAATAGATACAGTACGGCTGATCCCATTCATTATAGCCTGAGCAGCCATCGCGGTTTGCGCTTCTGGTGATTGCAAGCCTGAAGAACCGCCGGGTATGGCAAACTCGGAACGGAGTCGCTCCATCTCACTATTGTTCGCCTGAAAATCGAATAGTCGGTCCAACTGAGTTGTCGTCATTTGCAAAGCTTGTTTTCGGGCCTCCTCAGCTTTGATGAGCGACTTCGACTTCAATGTCGTTGGGCACTGCGCAACGGTCGATAACAATTGATCAAGTTGTACATTCTGACGACGCGAAAGAGCGGGGTCAGACGGTCTTAGCGCACGAATGAGGTCTGGGACCCCTTGCGTACGTAAAGCAGTCGCATAGTTTGGCTGGTCAGTATTGTACGACTCTACCCGAACCGAAAGATTTGGTATTGGCTGCTCTTCGCCATGCATCGCCGCAAGTACCGTCGCCATCGACGAACCACGAGCCAACAAACCAGAGGGCGGCTTTCCGGTGATAAAACGGCGACGGCCGGCTTCATGAGTCAGCGTCTCCATAGACATGCCACGCACGACGGCGAGCTTCTCGTGATGTTGGGCCAACATGCCAATATACGGTCCGAAATCGAGACCCGAACTTGTACGAATCAACTGTCCGTCAGATCCGTTCAGAAGTTCATAACCAGGTTGAATTCTGGTTTGGCTCATGTTTCCGGAGTTAAATTGCGCAGGATCCCTTGGATCCAAGCCAAGTAAGATGTCCCAGCCACCTGAGAAGTACGCAAAGACATAATGGACGTCTTTGTCTACTTCCGGCGCGCGTTGAGCCAATGAGTTAAGCAGGCCAGAGCCACCAAAAACACCTAACCCTGCGCCCGTTACCAGGCTGCTTTGAAGAAAACGACGTCGATTTAATTTCGTGTAATTCATCTCAGTTGCCTCCTAATACATGTAAAAGTCCGGATGATTGATCAAAGCGACACAAACCGTTCGCCATGCATCTACCGGACTTGATGAAACATGCTCAGCCGCCTGGTAGAGCCAGACCCATTGTTGTAATTCGGCGCCGAGAGCATTTGGCGTGTCCTCATCGCAGTCATCACAAGACGCGACCGAGGACATACCGTGAAAGCGCTTGAGCAAATAAACTAAGTTTATCTCGATGGCATTCGCATTGTTCACCATCGTCATTTCAGGTGTCGCATGCTTAAAAAGCACACGGGTTGATGTCGTTCGCTGAAGGTCACGCTCAACCATTTGGAAACAGATATCGCGTGAAGCATCATTCAAGAACTTTAGAAACATCGCAGATGGGTCCAAGTCTTCACTCGTGATTGTATTGAAGTCAGGCTTACCCAAAGTTGACGCTAAGACTTCGAACTGATTTTGCCCGTTGATTGCCCACTCGAGCCCGTCACTGACAGTCTTAAGGGAAGCATTCAACTGATCTAAGTCCATGCGTCTTCGGTTGCGGTACGGAGCCTCTTCGACCGGTGGCTTCGGCATAAGTGACACTTGGGAGAACGCATTGTGATGCGCGGTTGTCTCATTGAGCGCGCCCTGTTCAATGGGCTTCTTTCCGAGGAAAGGATCCCCATCAACTTCAAGCACAGTCGGAGATTTTGGCTCTACAGGCTGATTGGAGGTTTGCTCTGCGCTGTCGCAGCCAAACGAAACAAGAGCTAAACTCAGAAGCGAACTTGCTACTATGCGAGGCATCTTCATTATCGAATCCTCCTGTAAATATCACTGGTCACAATGGCTTTCACCAGATCGCGATATCGATATCCGGAGTTTAGGAAATCCTTAGAAAGGTCCTTAATCCATTGTTGCTCTGCAGTATTTGTCTCTCGTCCTAGTAAAGACTCCAAAGCGCGCTTCGCGGTACAATCTGGAAAACGCGCATCAACAATGGAAGTAAGTACGAGAAACTTCGGACCCAGCTCCACGTTCCTTTGGTGAGAAGGCTTCATCCACTGATACGCGTTAAGCATACCAATGTATTGGTCCTCTTCCGGTGTGAAAGCTTGAGTGACGTAATGCAGTCGGCATTCTTGACTGCAAGCTTGTCCAGTTCGGCCGCATTCTTCGCAGTCTGCGCGAGTCGGAGGAAATTGGTCAGCGCTGAGGAAACCAGAACCACGTTCGGTCCAGCGACCCCAGTGCGCAGCGGCAGGCTCAAGAAGAGCATGGCAATATTTGCAACCGTCTCTCAACTGAAGGTCAGGCTCGATACGCGCATTGGGGTCCTGGGCAGGTAAACCACCCGATGGAGGAGATGGCGGAGAGCACATAAAGGCATCGAAGAATCGGTTCGCCCGCGCTCGATTCGTCTGAAAGCGCAGCAAAAAACTAGGACTGGTTAGAATGCCCGCGTGCTCTGCGGGTAAATCGATTTGGTAATAATTGTAATCCGTGAACGGTATGTCGGGTAGATTCGCCTCATCAAACGGAAGTGGCTCCAAGCTTGTCCCCGAGGTGAATCCTATATGATATTTCAAGAAATGAACTAAGGGTCCATTGACATAAGCCTTTCGGCTCGTAAACATTTCCGTGTACGGACGATTGTTACGAATAACGTCTGCGATTCGAAGTTCGACATCGCGCTCAAGAGACGCCCTCTCCGAATAAACATTGCTACCGTATCGGCATAAGTTTAGATTCTCACCGCATCCGCAACCAGCATCATTAAAACCACCGTTCGTTCGGCAATCTGAGCCAGAAGCGGATACATCCCCAAGCTGAGCGTCAAACGCGCAGACCCTTATCGAAGTGTTGGGCGCCCAATAAGGAGACACCATCACATATCCTTCAACTTGCGCGGTATAAGTTTCTCCATTTCGGACGAAGTCTTTTGCCCATGTTGTAATTCGTCCGGCTGAATCATATTCAACCGGTCGATCAACATCACACGGAGGACGATTGACATGTCTGTATACCGCCGCCTGTCGATCTCGGTAATATACGAAACTGTTGTCGCTGGCTCGAATTCGTCGGAAGTTCTGCCGATAGTTTCCAAGTCGAACTGCCTCGAGGTTATTCCATACTAAAGAGCGATGAGCACGAACTGCGCGTTCTACAAACGCCTCACTGCTCAGCCAGTTCTCTATCCATGCATCGGGCACATCTGAGTAGTTCTTTGCTAGTTCGGCGTATTCTTCATATGTCGGGACATCACCTCGAATGTCCAAACTCAGTGCTCTTAGGTAAGCGAATTTATCCATGCGCGGCTCGTCAGGCCTGCACATCAGTGCTTCATTAGGAACGCTTGCCTCGGAAGACCCGACAAGCGTGGCTAACAAAGTAGCTGCGAATAAAATTCTCATTTTTTCACTCCAAATAACCTGCCGCTTTCCAGCCTTCGATCTGAGTAATCGCTCCCTCGGAAAGTGGAGGACTCGGTGGAAGAGGCATAGTGCCTTTCCGAACAACGTCCAATATTTTATCTATATCACTACGCCACAAGTCAGGCGTACTTAGCAAACGGGCACTTCCCCTTAGTCCATGACAAACTTCACAATCATTCTGGAAAATGGGGAAGATGTCATCAACCCAAGTTGGTGGGGTTTCCATGTACACTGAAAATCGAATGACCAGCAGTGAATCGGGAGCGCCGTCCAAATAGCTAACGTTTACACGTAATTCGTGCGAGCCGTCGGAGAGTCCTGCGGGACTAATTGAAAAATTCGAAGGAGATAGTGCCGGACTCAAGGCCTGACCATCCAAAAATACCCTAATCTCGTTAACAGTCTGTGGCTCGGAAACCTTGACATCAACACTCACGGTTGAAGTAAGGAGGCTTCCATCCTCAAGGCCCTCAAGGCTCAAATATCGACCCGGCGTCACGGCGTAGCGATTCAAGTGGTCACCCACAATCAGCTGACCCCCTCGTAAACCATTAAAAACTAATTGTTCAAGGTCAAGTGAATCTAAACTAAGACCATTGTCAGGCCACTCCGCTGGTTGAAATTCACCTCCGCGATGAGACCAAAGTCCCATTCTTTTTGTCATCAACCAAAGCTGCTTGGAGTCACGGTGGCCTGCAATGGCCAAAATCGTACCCAAGCCAAGGTGTTCAACCCAATTGTTTTGCCAATCTCGGCTAAACAAACGACCAGATGTAAGCACCCAGACCGTGCCTTCGAAATCAATCTCCAACTGGTCTGCTGGATATGCCACTAAACTTTGATAGCGCGTCGTAACTGTCCCAGTCTCAACCAAAGCATCTACACCGTCTGATGTGCCCAACCAGGTCGCTGCAGAGCTGTTCCAAGGAGCCCCGAAACGAAGAAGCTTCGGACCCTTACCAAGAGATCCAAAATCAAGCTGGATAGCTTGTTCTTCTCTCCACAAAAATACGGCGCTATCCGTCGTAATCCAAACATCTTTCTTTCCATTTGGACCAGGTGCGACAAGCAATTCACCAACCTGCGTGGCCGGAATACTTTCAGATAGAGGAGAACGGACGACTTGACCATCTTCCCAAATAAAGAACTCTGAACCAGTCCAAAGTAGCAAGGAACCCCACGGCAGAATTTCAGCATCAATCAGCGTTGAAAAGGCATGATTGAGCACGACAGGAGACTGACCGAGATTCGCGCGATATTCGACAACTGTTCCGGTTCGGGTGACTATTCCTCCGCTGAGGAGGGGGATGATTTGGTCATTTAATCCAAAGTCTACGCTGCGTAGATCAACAGGGAATGGGTCCGGTTGAACGGGAGGCCTTACGCGAATGCCTCCGTCTAAAGCGGGCATTTCAACGGGGGGCATTTCAACGGGTTCAGCAATGCAACCAAACGTGAGTACCGATAAAGCGATGACCGATCTAGAAATTTTTGTGTCCACAAGTACTCCTAAACTAACGCGTATCGCGTATTCTTATCAATGTGGCTTTTCCTCTATGCATCATGCTCAGGCGATGTAGGGCACTTCTTATTACCCCAACATGAATGAAACGGACCGTATTTTATTCTGACCCAGTAATCATGATACCAAAAGGTTGCTTTATGAGTTCAGTCGCTATTCTCACTAAATCGCAAGGCGTATGGATGATGCCCTTGCTAGCACTCTTTGTGGCTATGGGATGCGAACAAACCATAGAGCTCCCGCCGATCCCTCTTGGAGCGGATGCAGCCGTCATCTCAACCCCCGATGTAGAGACCACAGTCGATGCAAGGGGCACAGAGCCCGATGGAGGTTTCGCTCGTCCCGATACCGGTTCACTTGAACCTGACAGTGGCATAGAAATCGGACCGTGCCTCCCTGCACTCACTGTGCAACCAGAAACGAAATCCGCGACACCTTTAGGACTTATTAATTTTCAAGCGAGTGGAGGAACCGGCGCTCATGTCTTCGAACTCGCAGAAAATAATTCGGGAGCAGTATTAAATATTGAGACGGGTGCCTATCTCTCCGGCACGATCGAGCAAACCACAGACACAATTCACGTCACCGACTTAGGTTGCACAGGAACCGCAACCGCGACCGTCAATGTACTTTCGCGCATTGAGGTGCGTCCTCAGAGTGCGACCATCGATACAAACGGGCAGGTTCAATTTGAAGTCTTTGATGGCTCGGGGCAATTTAGTTACAGAATTTTGCCAAGACCGAATGGTGCAAACACTGGAACGATTTCAGCAAGCGGTCTTTACATGGGCAATGGGAGCGCTGGCCAAGAAAGAATTAGAATTGAAGATATTCTCACAGGCGACGCGGCAGATGCATTGATTGAACTCCAAGAAAATGCCGTTCTCCAACCTGTTCCCCTGTCTGTATATATGCCCGTTGAAACAGAATACGTCGTGCAGATTAATGGAGGCAGCGGATTTTTTGATATTACACCGAGCAATACAAACTTCTCTTACGCGAACGGCAAAATCAAAGCATTAGCAGAAGGTGACACACTGCTTTCTGTCACAGACCGTTACACATCTCAAACGAGCCAAATTTCAGCTTTCGCTGTCCCTTCTCTCACCAGCTCTACAA
>Ga0163109_10000018_pt1 | contig 167465 bp, 108 predicted proteins | sample CRUFie1St13metaG_FD_108704 | JGI IMG/M metagenome (GOLD analysis project Ga0163109, IMG submission 108704) | Marine microbial communities from the Costa Rica Dome - CRUD Field 142mm St13 metaG | ecosystem: Environmental > Aquatic > Marine > Oceanic > Photic zone | place: Costa Rica: the...
GCATACGAAATCTTTTGTCGGGCCAAAAATACGCTTCGAAGACAAATCATCGGTCTCTTCGATCGCGTGGGCAGAGATGTCTTCTGACTCATCAGAAGTAAGAAGGCGCAATCGGCTTTGCCGATCGTCGAAAGATTTCACATCGAAGTCTGCGTGAAAACCGAGGACATTAAGAAATCTCTGGGCTGCCAAAACACCTTCGGGCAAAGCAGAATATTTTTCTTGGGCGTCGTACTCCCGAAGATTGGGATAGCGGCCTTGTAAAAGCTCTTCTTGCAATACATCGCGATAACGAGAATATTCTTCTGATTCTCCAAAATAGCCGTCACTTTTTTCCCGGAGCAATTCACGAGCAGTCATGACAGCATTCTGCTGAACCAGACTCTCCACAAAACCTTGAGGCAAGTTGTGCGTTTGGCCAGTGACGGGATGACGGGGCTGGAAAGGATATTGCGAAACATCGCCCCAGCGAAAGGCACTGACTGTTTCTCGTGCGCCCTTGACGATAGCCAACTCAAGCTCGCCCTGAGAATGCGGCCACGAGATCTGAGCCTCTTCGATATCTAAAATATTTGCGACGACGGCTTTGTGCCCCGTTCGGTCAATCAGGACATCACCAATTTCGAGAGAACGTGCTTTACGCACTTCAACGCGAACGCGACGCTCTTGAAACGTCAGCTGCACGGACAACACCGTCCATGTCTCATCGTGAGCAATACTACTCGGTACTCGAGCGCTTCGGTCTTCGCCCTGGTCCGAAACTCGGCCTATCAATATCTCACCAGCGCGCAAACAAGTCCCGACACGCGGAAACCCGTTTTCGTCAAGATGCGTCGTTTGACTCGCATCGATGTTCGTCAACTCGCGAGTAAAAGAGCCGGATTCACGGTCCAAGAAATAGGTACGCCTCTCTTGATATTTTAGAGACTCGGCAAATTGTGGGCTGACTTCGCAACTCGATGTACGATTGGGTTGAAAAGATGCGAAAGCTTTTGACCAGGCACGCGGCAAAAAGTGGAGATTCCGCAGTACGTTTTGGATACGAACATTAATCCAGCGGTCTTTCGCGCCGTCGATATCTCCCCAGTTACTGGGCTCATTACGGAAGTACCCATTCAGAAGATTTTCAAGACTAGGCGCGGGTCCGCCTGTTCGGCCGGTTTTTCTTGGGATCCAGTATCGTAGATTCTTTGATATTTCTGACAGCGCAGCGCTGAGCTCAGCCTCTAAATGCTCGGCCACCGTCTTTTCATCGTTGGCGACAAAATCAGGCTCACACTCGAGTCCAGACACGACCAGAGTGTCTTGTGGTGTAAAGGCCGGCAATGGTCCGACGACAAAGGTCTTTTGCTTAGTCATCCCGCCAAATTCAGTCAGCTTGAACTGCAGTTGAATACTGGGTCCCCAAATCTCATTTCTAACGAGCGCCTGGGTGGCGGTCTGCGTCGGCGCAGCCACCGACATGCTCAGCAGCTCACAGTTTCGCTCCGGCGATGAGCGAGGGTAATGAAAACGGAAAGAACTTCGGAATGCAGCAGTCAGGCCCTCAGGCGCGAGTAAACCCGACATCGAATCGGATTCTTGTGACGAAATACTAGGGTTTGTGATTAATTTTTGGTGCTTCATGCAGGGATATAGTTGATGTAGAAAAATTTCTCCATTTTTTGCGGGGCACTCAGAACCGCGATTGTATCGGGCGATTTATGGCCGCAAAGTCGTGCTCATCGCACGCTCGGTGCCCGGCTTGGGACTAGAGCTTTTGCTGAACCTGGGCAAAAATCTGCCGAACCGCGCTGGTCGATAAGGCACCCTCGACCGGAGTGATTCTGTATGGCCGGCAGGTCATGTGACTCCACTCAAATGATTCCGCTGAGGGGCTGAGAGTAAAAGCAGGATTTGGTCCATCCAGCAGACGGACAATGCCTTCATGTTCGCTTTCATCAAAACGAGCTTGCGTATCTGCGATGAGATACTTCACCCCTAGATATCCCAGCACGCCGTACACAAGCGCGATAGAACGTCCGTCACCGCCACCAAAACCAATGCCTTCGCGCACCTTCACCAAATGACTGACGCGGAGCTGGTGACGAAGCAATACCCGTTCGAGAAACTCATGATTTTTCATGACAAAATAAAAGATGCTTTGTTCAAGAACGCCAATTGAGTCCGATAGAAGTCGAACCCGGAGCAGATAGACCTCGGTGCGTTTGTCTTCGTTCTGCTCGGGATACAAAGTGAGGTTTTGCTTCGTTAGCAACTCGACGCAGGTGCGTCCATCATCGTGGAGAATTCCATCAGCCTCTTCAATCCAGCGTCCCCGGTCATCCGTATGACAATAGATGTTGGGTTCCTCATCTATTCCATGAATCGCTCGGCGCTGAGCGCTCATCTCAATGACATCTCGAAAATCGTGTCCTGCACTGGGGTACCATAAGATTCGCTCCGTCTGCCCGAGTGAACCAAGGACCTCTTTTAGGACCGATGTCTCCGTAAAAAAGTCTCTAAAGCGCACCGAATGTCCTCACACGTAAAAACGCATCACATCTGCGAGGGACGGTGTTGGACATTCTTGAAAAAGCGATGGTCATAAATAAGCGGTCCTCACTGACATAATTCACACAGTTGAGCCCAGGTACGGGTTATAAGTTCTCCGTTTTTGGAGACTCTAGTCACCGTGAAACTTTTCGAAAGAGCCATCCACGATGGCTTTTACATCCATTTTAGCGTGTGCTCCAAGTCGTCGAATATCCCGTTTAAGATCAACCATCGCCTGACGCAGCGTTGGAAACGACTGCCCTTCTTTGATCGCATCCACAACACGTTTTTCTAGATCAGACTGCTCACAACCGAATGTAGAACCTAAGCTTTTGACAGACAGTGCCGCGCTCTCAAAAGGAATTTCGGTGTGCTGGCCTCGCTTTCGGTCCGCCATGATCTCTACGATTTTATTCGGAGGTATCACCATCCAGTTTGGAGATTGATTCGGTAAATGAACGACCAAAGGGATGTATTTCATGGCGCGAACCTGGTTCAAGGTACCGCCGGAGGAGCTTCTACAGCATTTTATTTCGAGATAGTGAACTTCGTTGCCGACGACAATTCGCACGTCGCCAAACGCGGCCCCTTCGGAAGGCACCGTGGCGTGACTGACAATGCTTTGAAAAAGCCGTTCGGACTCATCACCTTCGCGCGAAATCGCCGCTCCGCGCTTTGTCTGATCGGCGTCTGACGACGAATCATTCTTTGTTTTCGTTTGCTCTGACATCGAAACAATTACCCCCCAAACAAAGTCGTACCAGACCCACCTTCACGATCATAGATACGGACCAAAAAATCAGTTCAAATCTCTGTGAAGAGGACAGCGTTCTACTTTGAACTGGTATTGCAGACAGAAAACCTAATCATCCAGAAGCTCGGTCAGCTGGTCTTCTAGATCAAAATCCCAATCCCCGTTGTCATCAGTCACTGTAACCCACACAAAAGCCTCATCATTCTCGCTGTTTTCAACCGCTTCAGAACAGGCCTGCCAATGAGGGCGTAATGCGTTTGCGAGACTTTTCGGGTCCTCTGTGCTGCAATCCATAGAAAACTTTTCGACGCCTGGTTTGTCGGCGCCTATGCCGATAATGACTCGCTTTGCCATGTTTACGAGGACAGAATACGTTAAGGTCGATATTTTTTGTATCCTGTGAACGTTTGGAACACTTAAAAGTCGGATTGTGCAGCTCAAAGCGTATACTTGGGCAACACTGGCCAAAGAAGTAAGCTTATCTCGAGAATTCATCAAAAAGTCATTTTAACTTGTTATGATACTCATCCCGTTCTTATTCCAGCTTGGGAGAAAATTTTCTGTGGCTCTGGAGATTCTAAAATATTATCTACACTCGGCGGAGACATGGTCAGCGACGCGGACGCGTGATACTTCTTTTGACGACACCAGGCCCACGTCACATTGAGATGATGAAACGTATTTTGATAATCATGGCTAGCTCGCTGATCACTTTGGGGCAATTTGGCTGCTCCGTATTTGGAATTCGCAGTGTCGACGAGCCCAATTATACGCTGCTTAAAGCGGACAAGAATGAAAGTGTTGAAATCAGACACTACGACGAATTTTTAATTGCCGAAACTGTGGTCAAAGCCAGTTACAAACAGGCGGGGAGTATCGGTTTTCGTCGGCTCTTTCGATTCATTACGGGAGACAATACTGCGCAGCAAAGTATCGAGATGACCGCTCCTGTCGAACGCTATGAGACGGGAGAGAAAATCGCGATGACCGCTCCCGTCTTTCAAGAGCAAGAAGAAAAACAGTGGACCATCTCTTTCGTCATGCCGGCGAAATTCACCGCCAAAACGGTGCCAAAACCAACAGATCCAAATGTAACCATCAAAACTGTTCCCGCGCGGAAAGTCGCGGTCATTCGTTTTGCAGGACGATTGAGCGAAGAGAATTCTGAGCAATATATTCAAGCACTGAAAGTTTGGTGCCGCGACCATGGATACCGCCCCACATCAGAACCTCGACTCGCCGGCTACGACCCGCCATTTACGCTGCCCTTCTTGCGTAGAAACGAGGTCCACATCAACGTCGAAGCGTCGCGCTGAAAAACGCGTGCAAGACATTCAGCTGATCGCGAACATGGGTTTTTGCAGTGCTCTGGGCGCTTTTTCTTATAAGAAAGGAAGCTTTGGCTAGCGACGCCTAATGGAATCGGGATCTAATAGGGCACGGCGGAATAAAAGCACATAACCAGCTGTTTTCATTAGACATTCCTTCTCGCCATGGAGAGGGGAAACTGAAACGAATAAAGACTAATTACCCAAATATTTCCCAATCAGCGCATTCCAATAGGCTTCATCAGTTTGCCGCTTCAATAAAGCAGTGTTGATTTTCTCTCGGAGTTCACTGTTCGTGGGCAGTCCAATTCCATAGCTCTGCGGATCAAAAACCGAATCGAGTACCTTAATTTTGCCCAACATATCCCCTGCTCCGTGGAACTGAAGAATGGGTCGATCGTAAACAAACGCATCAATTTTTTTGGCTGCGACGGCCTCCAATCCTTCTTTCACGTTCGCGAATCCTTTGGGTTTAACTTTGTTTCGCAGGAGGTATCGTTCACTGGATGAGTTTTCGACCGTGCCGACGACGAATTTTGGTAGGTCTTCTGGTCCACTGATTCCGCTTTCGAGACTGCTCACAGTCAACGAAGAAGCGATACCCGCCGTGAAAAAAGAAATAATGATAATCGCGGCGAACATCCAAATCAGCCCTAGGATTCTGCCCATCACCGTTTTTGGCGCGGTATCGCCATAACCGACTGTAGTCATGGTCACCGCAGACCACCAAAAGCCATCCCAGATTCCCGCAATCCCGGGTGCAAATTCTTCTGAATTCGCGCGGCGCTCAATCAACCAAATCAACATACCAATCCCGAGAAGTACCGCCACGAGTCCCGCAAGGTAACCTAAAAACTTTGCCGAAAGGAGCGATGATAAAACCGCACCAATTGGGTTGGAGTCGCCTGGAGGCTGCACGGCGATTCCAAGGCCAGTGAAATAAAATGGATGCGTAAAATCAAACTTGCCTTCTCGCTCTGATGTCACCGTAATGGCCGCGGTACCTAGATCGACGGCGCCGCTTTCAATCGCACCAAGCAGGCCTTTGAGGTCGAATTCTTTGTATTCAAATTCCACCCCAATATCTTTCGCAAGGTCGTTCCACAATTCGATACTGATACCGGTCCAGGCACCGTCCTCTCCTTTCATCGCAAAAGGAGGCGCTGGCTTTGTTCCAACGAGCAGTTTCTTTTTCTCGACCGGGGCCGGGGCTACTGCTTCAGAGCCTTCAGGCTCTTGGGCCCCTGCTGCAAACGCAGACGTAAGACAAAACGTCAAAACACCAAGATTGATCAGGTTACCGAGACGGGCTTTCTTTTTCACACCTGTTTTGTAGCCGAATCCCGTCAAACTTTCAAAATCTCGGCCTATTCAGCGGAAATGACAAGAACCGGGATTGTCGAAGCGTAATACCTGGCGAACAGAAGAGGCAGTTGGGCTTATTTGAGAGCCGAAACAATGGCCATGCGGTCGCTCCACCAATATTGGCATCCTTCGGGAGGGACGAGACCTTCAACAACCTCACTCGAAAACCGTCGAAAATATTTGAACAATTCTCGCTGATGCGGTCGGCCGATCGAGTCAATTTCGCATGTGAAATAGACAAGAGAACCACCTGGCTTGAGATGCTCAGCAGCCACCGGGAAAAACTCAATCATGGGTTCATATTCACGACCTTCATCGAAATAGACATAAGGGTCGTAAAAGATCGCATCAAATTCTCCAAGATCGGAAATCACATCCTGCCAATAGCCCTGAATGAGACGTACATTTTCACGTCCATTTTTCCATTTGTCCCAAGATTCTACGACATCTGGATTCGGCTCTAAGACAGTGTAGGATGCTGGAGAATGTCGCATAATCTCTGTTGCTGAAATTCCCATTCCGAATCCAACTTCCAGCACGTTTAGGCCTGCAGTCTCACCCGGTAGGACTCTTTGCTCCTCGAGCATCAAGCGAACCATCCGATGCATGAGCTCACGCTCCCAGGCCTGCATGACTTGATGTCCAGACATGATGAGCTCATCGCTGTCGAGCTTCGCCGAGACTTCGTTCAACTCTCCTTCGAAATCGTGCCGAAAACTACCGCGACGAAAACGAGAGACAAGAGCTTTCAACTCGTCAAAATTAGCGGTCGCCTCGATCATGGCACGATTGGTCGCGAGTTTAACCTGAAAGTCTTGAGCATCGCTGAGGTAAGATTCTTCAGCCTCCACTACGACCGTGGCGTGTTCACCGTCTCTGCTGTATTTCTTTGTGCGGCGATTATCCATCATCAAAACTCCTCGATATATAGACAGCAATCGGCATTCAGCTTCGCTGTCCCCAGTGGGGTCATAAAGTAATCCATAGAGTACTGTCAACGAAGATAGAAGGTTTAGTTATTTCATATACTTACACACCTATAAGACATGGAAGAATTCAAATAAATCGTCGTGGTTTATCACGTAGAAAAGAAGTGAATCCGAAATTTAGACAAACGACGAAGTGGAGCGCTATATTGTATGTCGTGAGTATAAAGGTCACGTTTTGTTTAGACCCGGCAGCGCAAGGCAAGGAGCGCGAAAAATTGCCTGTCGAGCTTTCGGACGAAGATCGAGCAAGCGCTACCCAATCCACGATGAGCCGGCGTTACACCCGTAATAAGTCTCACAAGAAATATTCAATTACCCCTGAAGTCTTGCAACAAACTGAAAATCCTTTGAAAACTGATGTCTCCAGTTCCGACGAAACAAGCTTGGAAACCTCTGTCGCGGTCACCCAAGCGACTCCCATTTCGGATGATATCGCATTAGAGGTGAACCAGACCGAACAGCCTTTGTTCGCGAAACTTGTGGCACGATTGCAACTCTTCATGATGTTTTTGAGCCAAAATCTTCTCCGGAAGGGAAAATGAACGCATCATCCAGCAGATTCTCAAAAACGGCATTTCTAGGTGCTCTCTCATTGTGCTTCACCCTTTTCAACGGCATCTCGCAGAATGCTTACGCGGAAATGGATGAGAAAACCGAAAAAGCGCCTAAAAGCAAGCTTCTCATTGCGACCAAGCAAAGTCCCCCCTTCGCGATAAAACAACCAGATGGCACCTGGACGGGAATTAGTATTGAACTTTGGAAAGACATCGCCAAAGACCTCAACGTTCAGTATCGGTTTCAGGAATTTGATCTCAAATGGATGCTCAACCAAGTCTCTGCAGGAAAAGTCGACGCGGCCTTGTCTGCGATCACGATGACCCCAGCTCGTGAGGCGGTTTTGGACTTCAGTTATCCCTACTTCTATAGCGGATTAGGTGTCGCGGTTTCATCAACTTCAGACAGCTCTACCTTACGGAAACTGCTGCACGCTGTTTTTTCCTATCGGTCCGCTCAGTATGTCATCGCAGCAGCCCTTGCGATCTTGTTACTACTCACAATCATACTCACCTTGAATATCACCGTAGAATCGCGAGGAGAATTCAGGACGAACAAAAACCCCGCGAGCGTAAAGTCCCTGAACCAGTCTATCGATGGACTTTACAGCGCAATGAGGTGGCTCTCAAAAAACACTACCGGGCGTATTATTCTCTTTGTCTGGCTGTCCGTTACCCTACTTTTGGTTTCTTTTTATCAACCCGTCATTGCGAACTCTACAGCAATCATTAGCAAATCCTCAGACCTCACCAAAATCTCAGTCGGCACCGTAAAGAATTCTTCCAGCATCAAATATCTACAACAGATTGGCGTTAAGAATTTACGTCTATTCGAGAACGCTGAAGCCGGGCTGACCGGCGTCAGCAAAGGAGAAGTCACCGCTTTCGTGTACGACCGACCCATCCTCAAATATCTTAGCCAGAGTTCAAACGAACTCGATGTGACAGTCTTGGCGTTGCAGTTTGACCCACAAGGTTACGCCATCGCGCTTCCCGCAGGAAGTCCACTCAGAGAGGACATCAATCGAATCATGCTTAACCGACTTTCTAACGAGGCCTATTTAAATGGGATTATTGGGAAATATATCGGCGACAAAGAGTAGCTCAAGGGGCTTCACTAATCGCCAATTTGCAGACCCCAGCCTTTGATATATTTCGTCTTACTCGTTGAAGCGAAGTGAAAAAGAAAGACGCCATCTGCGGATGGAATCACCTCAAAATATAAACGATAAACATTGAGGTCGAGCGAGTCCGCGATTTTTGTCGGATTCGCATCGATCGTCAATCGCACCTTCGAACCACCGGGGGCGTTCAGTTGACCACGAACAATCGAGGGGCTTTTTGGGTAGGCTTCTTCAAACCACGCTTTGTTATCTTGGTCATAGTTACATATCCACCACGTCAGTGATTTCACCACCGTCGTATCGAGAGTACTTTTCTGCTTACTTGCAAGCGCCTGGGCGTTCTCTGCTGAAATATAGGCGCTAAGGCAAATAGGGTCACCAACTCCGCCACCAAACTCATACTTGTCTATGATTCCGACACATTTCACCTTTGCACCGTTTTTAACGGAACGTATCGAGGTGTATTCAAGGCTAGGATTTTCATAGGGAGTAAAGACTTCAATATCTTTTTTGAGAAATCCAGGCATATTGAGACCTTCAAAGTTGAGCAGATATCCAACTCGCGGAGTCTCGTTTGGCTTCATGACGAAACCAGCATTCCAATTACATTGCAGTTCAATTGCCATAATAAAAAAGCCCCACCCTATTGTCTCATAGGGTGAGGCATTTCAATCGGTTTTTTTGAATCGTTAGCCTAGGCGTGCATCTACCCGAAGGTCTACGTCCATACCTTCGAACTGAACATGCGGCAGAATTGCCAAGTTACAGTGATACCAACCCACTTTACCTGGGACTTCGTTGACTTCAAGGCTGTACGACTTGAACGGATAGTACCTGAGTGTCAGGTCGTCAGGATTCACGAGCGCAGTCGTATAATTCGAGATCCAACGGTCGATTTGATTGAAGATGTACTCCTTATTCGCAGTCGAACCAATGTTGTCTCGCATGATGCACTTCAAGTAGTGAGCAATTCGAGAAATCGAAAATGTGTACGAGAGATTCGTAACAAGTTGCGAATTCTCAGAATCTTTCGGGTCAGAGAACTTATGCGCTTTCTTGATCGATTGCACGCTGAAGAATACCGCATCTGATGATCCTTTCTTTTGAATGAGAGGAATCAGACCACTATTCGCAAGCTCCAACTCACGGAAGTCTGGCATCGCTACTTCTACAGGAAGTTTCAGCTGTGATTCGCCGCCGAGCGTAAAGCTATGAGTCGCAAGACCGGAAACCATACCGCCCGCTTTTGGACCACGAATGTGCTGGCACCATCCAGACGTTTCGAACGACTTCACGAGGTTCCGCGCGAATAACATCGCAGTTGAGCCCCAAAGGTAGTCATCGTCAGAACCGCCATCGACGGTTTCATTGAAGTTCATGCCTTCAGCGGGATTGGTTTCATCATTGTACGGCGCACGTGCAATGTACCGAGGCAAAGTTAGACCGATATAAGCGGCCTCTTCAGTGTCTCTCAGGGCATTCCATGCTGCGTACTTCGGTGTATCTAGCAATCCTTCGATGTCACGAAGTTCAGAGAACTCCTGCATCGTGCTGCAACCGAAGAATTTGGGTGATACCGAACCAACAAAGGGCGAATGACTGGCCGCCGCAATTTTGCCGATTCCGCGGAGCCACTGGAGGTCCTTCGGTGTATTTGCAAAATCAAAAAGACCTACAATGCCGCCGAATGGACTACCACCGTATTGATCGTACTCAGAAACATAAACTTTCTTGAACAGTTCTGAACCGCCGATATCGGCAAGATTCATCTCTAAATCTTCGTAGGCCTCGTCTTTCGCAACATCGAGAATGCTGATTCCAATGTTCGCCTTAAAGTTCGTGTTCTTGCACAGGTCGTCCACAGAACGCCACGTTCCTTCCATTTCTTGGAAAGTATCGTTGTGCAACACTTCATTAACTTGGTCTTCAACGAGCGCATCAATCTGAGCCACAAGGTCTTGAATTGATTGTTTGTCAAAACGACCCACTGATGGGTCCATGTTATAGGCAACCGCCGCGATGCTCGAGATAAAGCGTTCTTCAGCGCTTACGTCTTCTGTCACGGACTGAAGGTCATCTTTTACCATCGGCGTCGGATTTGAAACTTCGTCTCCAAGACGGACGCTAGATAGAAAGCTTGATAAATCGAGTGCTTCTTTTACTTCTTCTGTCATTTCACTAACTCCTGTTTGCTCTACGCATTTCCTTGATTTGGAAGCTTGAAGCTCTCATAACCTTCGAGCTCACCGAGCAGCGATTGAACTGCGTTCTCGTCTTGTGCAAGCGCTCGAATCAACTTTCGGAAATCCTTTCGGTTGTCGAGATTCCCTTGAACTTCCAACAATAATTTTCTGAGTAGAAGCAGAGATTTTAGTTTTGGAATGTGTTGAGCCAGTTCAGCAGGCTCGAACGACTTCATTGACGTTACTGGAAGCGTAACATCGAGATCTTCGCCCTTGTCTGGATCAATCTTATTGGGAACAGAAAACGACATCGACATATTCATGTCGGCCATGACCGATTCAAGGTTCGTCCCATCTAGGTTTCGTAATTCTCGTTGATCGAGGTCGACTTGTCTGTCTGTCGAACTTCCGTTGGATAGGTCGCCCATGACAAGAAGTCGAAGTGGCAATGAAACAGTTTCTTTTTCACCATCCACTTTGGTTCGATATGTCATTGTCAGCCTTGATTTGGGTATTTCATCATTAATGGCCATATTTTCCTCACTTATATTGAAATCAACCGCCCGCTTTTTTCTAGAGTCAAATCGACTCGTAAACACGAACGCCTCTTTCTTTTTCGCAGTCGGAACCTAGCAACGACCGAGACTTGCTACAAGTTTACGACTCAAAAACTGCGTTGTTTCGTGTCAGAAGCTATTCCAATCGCAATCGGCCTGACCTAGACTCCTCTTGCCGGTTCAAGAGCCTAAGGTTTACCCGGCAAAAAAGGGAGATTTTTATGCTTATCAATAAGTTAAGCGCTTCAGCACAGGGAGCAACGGAGTTTGCGTCTCGACTTGCGGTCAAACAGGACCACGCATTCATCACACCCAATCATCTACTGATTGGACTTCTAGAAGGCGATAATGATGAGTCTCGTCGGCATCTTGAGTTAGCTGATACTAATTTAACGATCCTCACTAAAAATCTCCAGAAGACTTTGAGCGACCTACCGAAAGCATCTGCGGACGCACAGCAAACGAGTATAAACCGGCAACTCGAGTCCGTCTTCATTTGCGCCGAAGAGCATATGAATGCTCATTCGAAAAAGAGTATCGGTGTACGTCAGCTTCTATTGGGACTGTGCGATGATACGGACGTCAAGAATGCTCTCGTTACAGCATCAACGGACGTTGAGAAGCTGCAGACCAACCTTCAGACAATTCGACAGGGTCAATTCTCTAATGATGGAGAGGAACTCGCCGAGTTTGAGTTTTTAACAAAGTACACCGTCAACTTGAATTCTCGCGCCCTCGAAGGACGAATTGACCGAGTCATCGGTCGTGACTCGGAGATTAGACAGGTGATACAGATTCTCTCTCGTCGCCTCAAGAACAACCCAGTGATTGTCGGAGAACCAGGTGTGGGCAAAACGGCTGTCGTCGAAGGCCTGGCAGTCAAAATTGTAAACGACGAAGTTCCTGAAAACCTAAAGGGACATTACGTTTTATCGCTCGACATGGGACAGCTTATTGCTGGAGCAAAATATCGAGGAGAATTTGAAGAGCGACTCAAGAAAGTACTAGAGGAATGCTCGGATGCCGGAAACATTTTACTCTTTATTGATGAGCTTCATATGATGGTCGGGGCTGGTGGCAAAGAAGGTGGGTCAGATGCATCAAACCTTATCAAGCCCGCCCTCTCCCGTGGTGATTTTCGCTGTGTTGGCGCGACAACGCTTACAGAATATCGAAAGTACATTCAAAAAGACTCCGCGCTCACAAGAAGATTTCAGATGGTCGACGTCGCGGAACCAACACCAGAACAATGTATTACAATTCTTCGTGGACTAAAGGAAACCTACGAGATTCATCACGGTGTGAAAATTACGGACGCAGCGATAAATGCAGCCGTAAGACTGTCTCATAGATATATCAGTGACCGCTTTCTTCCCGACAAAGCAATCGACCTGATTGACCAAGCAGGAGCAAATATTAGGCTTGAGATCTCATCTCGCCCTGAAGAGATTGACAATATCCACGAACAGATCTCTCATCGTGAGATTGCGATTCGTGCGATCGAACAAGACTTCGAAGGCCAGAAAACGGATCAGAGCCGCGAAATTCGCGCGGAGCTTGAAGAACTCAAGAGTGAGTACAATCGTCTAAATACTGCCTGGGAAAGCGAGAAAAAGGCCGTTTTGGAGATTCAAGACGCAAAGCGCGCACTCGAAGAAGCGAAACGAGAAATGGAAGCACGAATCCGAGAAGAAGATTACGAGCAGGTTGCGAAGCTGCAGTACAAGGTCATTCCGGATTGCGAAAAGCGACTCAACGAACTCGGTGAACACGACGTCGAAGAAATTCGTTTCTTGCGACAAGAAGTCACGGAGAGAGATGTCGCGGAAACGATGGAAAAGATCACCGGAATACCGGTCAACAAGCTACTCAACGAGGAACAAGAAAAACTCACAAAGATGGAAGAACTACTTTCCGCAAGAGTCATCGGTCAATCCCAGCCTGTTGCAGCGATTTCAAAAGCTGTGCGACGGTCTCGAGCAGGCTTACAAGATCCAAACCGTCCTTTAGCATCTTTTCTTATGCTTGGACCTACTGGAGTCGGCAAGACAGAGCTTACGAAAGCTCTGGCTGAATTTATGTTCGATGATGAGAAATCTATGATTCGAATAGATATGAGTGAGTATATGGAGAAACACTCGGTGGCTCGACTGGTCGGCGCACCTCCCGGCTATGTTGGCTTCGATGAAGGTGGTGTCCTCACTAACCAAGTTCGACGAAAGCCATATAGCGTGGTTTTACTTGACGAAGTAGAGAAAGCCCATGCCGACGTCTTCAATCTCTTACTACAAGTACTTGATGACGGTCATTTGACCGACAGCCAAGGTAATACAATAAACTTCAAAAATACGATCATCATTTTGACTTCAAACCTCGGCGCCCACAGCATCGATGAAGCTGATGCCTACGACGTGATGAAAGAAAAGGTCATGGCATCAGTGAAACAACATTTTCGGCCCGAGTTTGTGAATAGGCTCGATGACACAATTGTGTTTAGACCACTGACCCGAGAAACCATGACCCCGATTACCAAGATACAAGTACGTCGCCTTGCAAAACTTTTGGATGATCGTCATGTAGATTTGGAACTTTCGGACGAAGCGTACACTTTACTGGCTGACGAAGGCTTTGACCCAGCCTACGGAGCAAGACCACTCAAACGCGTGATTCAAGCAAGACTTCAAGACCCTCTCGCAGAGTTAGTGATTGGAGGAACAATCACAGAAAATCAGATTGTAGAAGTTTCAGTCGCCGAAGATGCGCTGCAAATAGAAGTCACGGAGAAGCCCAGCAAAACGCAGGACCAAACGGACGAAGAAGCGGAGTGAGAACTAAGCAGTTTGTCGAAAAACTGGAATCGGGGCCTGCATTGCTGGACGAGGTAGAACCGAAATCTGTTCAAACTCGGCGAGGCGAGTCTGACCAAGGGTCCCCAAAGTCATCGCTGCGGGAGCAGACATGGCATCCTGCCGTGGAAACATACGAGCAACAGATTGGCTATCATACAGGCGTTGCCCCTGAACATCACACTTCACCGCAAGGTTTCCCCTTAATGCGTATCGTTCGAGTGTTGCGGGTTTTACACGGTAAATCCCTGAAATTTCAAAAGCTTTCATCCATCGTTGTTTCATTGTGTACTCCTCAATCCGATTTGTACCTACATCATCCCTCATTCTCTTACCCTTGTCTAATTTTTGGCCAAGCAAATACTCGACTTATTGCAAACGGTCCGAGAAATTGAGGTTAGGACCCCCTTATGAGCGAAAATCCCAATGCACTAAACTTCGAATGCGACTGGCAATTCGGCTTCAATTTTGATCCGGAGCAGAAAGGAACAGTTGGTTACCTCATGGACTGGAGTGGCTGCTCAGGTCTAAACCTCAAAAAAGACGTAATTGTTTGGAATCCCTATGATGCCGAAGGCCAGACCGTCGTTACCGGCCAGAACATCAAGTGCATCGGGCTATTAGAATCTTTTGAGTTCAATGGCGGAGATAATGACCCCATTCGGATTAAGGCCTACGTCAGCAAAGAGTCTGCTGGAAATATTCGGTCGACCATCTCGAAGCCTTTGCGGAATACCAAGCTCAAACTTGGTTGGTACATTATAAGCTACGATGAAGATGTAAAACTTTGGTACGAAGCGGCTTACGTCAAATCTCCCAGTAAGGCAGATGCGAGTGTGAACAGCGCAGACGGTGCAATGCAAATATTCGTACAGAACGTACCTACTAAAATATCTGAAGTCTTAGATATAAACGTCTATCTGTTCGAGTTTCAAGTCGTTCCGGCGGACAAAAAGAAAGCCAGCCTCTACTTCGCGACTGGCCCGAAAACGAAGATCATCAAAAAATGGGGCGAATAGCCTAAGAGTCATTCATAACGCCACGGCTTCAAGTAAGTCTTCTAATAGAAGAAGGTTTTCTTGAAGACGACTCAACGCATCTACGTCAATGCCCTCTTCTTCTAACTCTTCATCCTCGTCATCATCCATTGCTAAAAACGCTTCGTCATCTTCATCAAAACTTTCTTCAGAATCGGAATCGTCCTCGTCTGTGTCTTCTAATGCCGGCTTCTCAGCAAAAACCTGCTCGAAAGCGCTTTTCGCCTCACCTAAGAACACACTCAACGATTCGTAATGCGTAGGAAAACGAATCTTACACTGCTCATCAAGCTCCTCTAGGATACGCGCCGACTCTATGAGTGGGTCGAGAGTAGGCTTTACTGCGGTTAATTTGGAATGGCGCAAAGCGCTGACATCGTCAGCATCTTCGACCCAATTCTTACGCAGTTTTTTTAGGTTGAAAAACTCGTTTTCGGACATAAAAAGTCTCTGATCGTCTTACTAATATCGAGCAAACATTTGCAGCACAACGAAAAAGCCGAGGAAGATACCAGCTGCCATCGCGTAGTATGATTTCGGAAAATCGATCAACTCCACGGATTCATCAAAGCCGATTTCATCGCTACTTGCTGGAGAAACGTCCATTACAGGGATACGTAACTTCAGCCGGTCGAGATACTCTTGTATGCGCGCTGGATTATTATCTAGGGCTCCCACGAAGCCATCACGAATGCAAAAATAGAAGACCTCAAAAATAAGCGGCAAGGTCTCGCTCTTCGCGAGTAGATTATCGATCAAGGAATAGAACATCTCGCCGCCGTTATCTACGTCGTACAACTCTTGTTGCAACGGAGCCCAAGTTCTTGAACGTTGACCAACTGCTGCATGAACGAGTTCATCGGTATAAATCACAATAGGAAATAAGCAATAGTATACTTCCCGTTCGGTCAAACGGCGTGAAAGTAAATCCCTCAAAAGCTGTAAATGCTCTCTCAAGGCCGCACGAAGTGTAACAATATTAGCACCTTTCGTACGTCCACCCCATGGTTCGGGATTTGTCGCCGCTTCGTCTTGTTCAGGAATACCAAAGCCGTCCGTATTAGCATCAGGTAGCCAAGCGCCTTCATTTTTTCGGTTCGCTGCACGCAATTCTTCTGCTTTTGCGCGTACGCAAAGTTCATCAATCTTTGAAATTGTTTGCTCAATCGCAAACCATAAATCTCTTGTATCGGCGCTCAATTTCGACCTCAGCTGTAGCTTAGCTGAGTTTCCATATTTCTGACAGAAATTGTCAGCTCAACAACCTCTTCCACACTCCAACTCTTCAATATTTCAAGGAGTCTTTTACCAAACAAGTCGATAATTCCGATAAGACCGCTATCTAAGGCGCTCAGCTCGAGATGATATATGTATTTAAAGCCGGTCGAATTTTTGACAAATGGCTTTTTCTCAAATTGTAAATCAACAATGGCCGCAGCTATCTCGGAAAAAAACTGAGACGAGGAAGCGCCGAGTGCTCTCAACACAAAGGCAAGGTCGTTGACCGATAGAAATCGTTGATTCTTGATCGAGAGAAGCTGCATAAGTCCATCATAATCGTTAATGAAATCGCTCTCTGCCGCCGCTAAGACAGGCCCGGTGACCTCCCAGGACACACCTTCTACATGACGGTCTGCAAGCACAGTTTCCCATTGGCCAAGCGGCTCTTCCGCTAACAATGGCTGGTGCCAAACACCTTCCGCGGCCACTGGAACAGGAGACTCGAACGAACCAGGTATGTGAATATAGCCCCAGACTTTTCGATTTTCTAACGCCCCTTCGGATTCAACTTCATAGGTCGCATGACCACTGTCGTAGTCTACAACTCCTGGATTCAGAGGTTGAAGCCCTTCACCATCAAGCCGGTACACGGTCTGAATTGCTTGAGGCACAAACCGGTTTTCCGGCTCGGAACTACCGAGAAGTACCCGCTCTTTGGTGCCGTCAATCATGACGGGATTGGACAAGGCCTTCTCAATATTCGCCATCGGCGCGACATTCAACTGAAGAGACGAAGGACTTAAACGGAGGTTGGTGGGCCAGTCTGGGCCGAGATCCAAGGCTAGAGTAAAGAACTCCCAGTTACGGGACCTGGCAGCCACATTCACTGTGAGAAAAAGATCTTGTTGAGGAAATCTAAAAAATGTTCGAGCGCGCTGCAGAGGATGGTCAAAAGCGATTCCGCTAACATCCTGCCCCTTCACGGGACCAAAATAAAAATCGCACTCTTCTGATTGAGTCCCTTGATTGACCTCTTCATCAAAAACGACTCCGATTCGCTGGATGTGCTTTTTTAGGTTGAAGTTGATCAAACTAGAAGAATTGAGATCGTTTAGGTGATTGATATGAAAACTTAAATCACCGATTTCATCGTTGCGACTAAAATCACTTTCGATTCTCAAGAGGAGACGATATCCCTCCCCTGGAATCCTCAAAATCTCTACCCAATCGAGTCGATATGGAACAACATTGAGATGCGATAGCGTACGGAAATGCGCTACAACATTTTCTCCACTCATGGGACCGTTCTCTTTCCCTTCTCCAGAGATGAATACTCTCGTTCCTTTGGGGACGAAGGAAGCATCCACAAATTTCTGATTCGCCACGGCACTGAGCATCGTCATTGCCGGAATAGAATTCAGCATCTGCGGAAAATGCTGTGAAAACAGACGTACGGTGCTTCGAAGCAGGGCTCTTCTCCCGGCGACACGAGTCTTTGCATTAAACATTCCCAATGCTTCAACGATTCTTCTTACATCTTGATCTTCTCGCTGAAGAGAAGCGTTAGGGAATAAACCAGAGTAAGTCACCCGAAACTTTTCGAGTGACTCCATTTCGCTCAAAAATTCTTTATATAAGGCATCATCTTCAGACATGCTTTTTGACCTCTATTCTCTTTATCCTGCCATTATCCAAGTTTGACAATTCCACCACCCACGGTAACAAGCGCACCTTTTATGGACGTTTTCAGCTTCCCAACATTTGTCATTGGAGCCTCAAGCGCTGCCATCGCTTTGCCTGACACTTCTACTTTTGCTGCCGATAACTTCGCTGCCGCTCCGCCTTTGACATCGATTTTCGTCAGCCCCTGAATAACAGCCGTAGCGCCTTTCGCTTGTAGCGAGCCTGTAGCCTTGATTGCCATGGAGCTACTCGCCTTCAGTTGCATGGGTTTCAGACTTGTCGCCGAAAATTTACCCATCGTTTTCAAAGTCATATCTTTGTTACTCTTGACGGAATATTTGTCTTTACTCGTATGTGACGTTGTTTTCGTTGAATTCATCTTTATGGTTTCAGCATTGACCGTATAATTTTTACATTTGATAGAAACACTTTCGGCTTTTTGAGTCACTGTGCTCTTCTCTTTACTTGATTTCACTTCATAAACGAGGCTGTCTTTCTTCTGAGTAATCGTGGAGACATCTTGTCCGCCGTTAACGGTTGTTGTGATTGAAGTACCATTCAGAATGAAAGTCTGGGTGATTTTATCTTTTTCGTTTTCAACCGTAACGGTTATACCGTCTTTCTTATCAAGTTCGACGCGACAAATGAGTGAGCTGGACATATCTAGGATGCCTCCGTAATGGGTTGGCCTAACCGGTTCATTTCTTCAGCTCCTGTGTTTCCAACATAATTCGGCCTTCTTTCACCTCGATAACCTGTGTATCTTTTTCGGAAAGCCTTGTTATATTGAGCGTCGGTTTCTTATCCTCGTAGACATGGCGAATCGATGTTTTACTTTTGTCGGTTTTTCCGAGCAAAATATGATTCCCTTGGGTTTCCTTCGGTAATCGCACCCCGGCTCGCCAATCAATACAACGATCAATACGCGCATGCTGAAAGTAGAGCGCCAATACGACTCTCTCATCTTTATAGAGCGGGAAATAGTGATTCCCCATCTCCGTATTGGCATCATAAGGAGCAATGACTTTATCATTTTTCCAAAGCGGAACCTTAACCTTGTAATAATCTATCGAAGTCCCTTTGTCTGAATAAAATTGATAGGTATCCTCTTTCTTGCTTCCTTCTTCACTTAGAACTTTACCTTCGACGAAAAACGGCCAAGAGGGCGTTACAAAATCAGGGTAACGAAAGACAGGGTCACCTTTCTCTTCTAGTCGTGAATCGAAGCTAATTTCGTATTTATTTGATTCATCTCCATCATTCTTTGTTCCTCCCTGTTCCAGGGCAGTACATATGATGGAATTGCTCAAGACACGGTATTTTTTTGAACTAAAGATATGTTTCGAGCTCCACTGCTCTTTGAAAGACATGAGCATCCCCGGCCGAATCGTAAAGCTTGGGTATCGTCCCATCTTGAGTAACAACTGGGGTTCACTGGGCTTAATGAGGTTTTTCTCGAGGGTCTCTCGCGCTGTCAGATGGCTTGCTACTTGCGAAGCAAACAACTTGTTTTGAACGATTACCTTTTCAGCATACTTGTTCGTCACATCCTTAGTTTTGGGTTTTTCTGAGTAGCTGTTCAGGATTGTAGTCTTGTGCCTCGGAGTAGGCAGAAAAACTGTTTCAACAAGCTCAACATCCTCAGCACTCACTTCTTGTTCTTTACCAATGGTCTTCTTTTTTGAGCCCAGTTCATATTTATTTTGGTTAAGGTCATAAAACAGGCTTCCGTATTCACTTCGAAGCAGCCAGAACATGAAATCATAGAAGCTCGCCTTCCCCTCGCCAAGGCCAAGCGATAAGACCGGATGTTTCTTGTTGAGTTTGCTCCAAGTATAAGTAAATTTCATATCTTTATGGACGTTATCCATGAAGATCTGTTTCCACGACTTATCAACCCAAAGCGCTGTTGGAAAATGCTGCTTCCAGAGGACTTGGGCAATATCAGAGAATTCAATCGTATATCGTCTATGGAGAACTGGCTCTCCGTAGACATCACCAAACGAACGTTCTTCTAGTGCTTTCTCTGTCACTAATCCGGTCAGAATCATAGGCTCGGTTTTCGTGCCCACCTTATCGAAGGTTCGGTCGATAGATAACTTTGCCTTGATAAGGTCTGGCTTTATGAAATTTGAGAAAATTTTATCTTCCGCGGAGCTGCGCTGACAAATCACCCACCAATCAAGTTTTGCGGTAAATCCGCTCGTTTCGACCTTCAGATCAATATTTTTAATATTTCCAGCCACCACAGTTTCCGACTTTTTGCCAAATGTGAGAGCTAAGCTAATTTTTAGACTGTTTACGAACACTTTACTGACCGTAGTGCTAAACTAGCCTTGCATCTATGTTTAGTCCAGTTGACGCAAACGCCGGCAGCGTAATTTTTACAAATTCTCGCCTGATCCTTCGAACTTGTCTTGCCCACATGGTCTGACTCAGCTAGTCACAACACAGATTTTTTCGCTAGGGGTAAATTCCGGGGATAATATTCGGTCTGACGAGAGCGTCTAACGAATGAATCGGCAAGCAATGAGTAAAAAGCGAAGTAGATTTTTTGCGAGCCTCGACGCCGACTTTGACGACGAAGTGAAGGATATCGTCGCCTTCAATTTGCGGCAATCCTTTTTCCTTGGCATACCTCGAGCCTTCACGCTCAGTGCCGCAAGTGCTCTTTTTTTAGAGACTTTTGATTCCAGCCAAATTCCTTATGCTTATCTCGCGAGTGCCACATTTGTGACCCTTCTGGGTATTGCCTTTCTGAAGCTCGAGAAAGCGACAGGTTTCATCAAAACAGCCATCTATTTCACGGTTGCACTCTTTGTCATAACAATTGCACTGAGACTTGGATTTGATGACGTCTTACCCCGGCAAGTGATTTGCTTTGTCTTATTTGTGTGGGCCGAGGCCGAATGGAACTTAACCAACGTCATTTTTTGGACCGTAGCTAACCATTCTTTCACCGTTCGTGAAGCGAAGAAAGTTTTCGGACTTATTAGCGCAGGTGAAATTCTCCCTCTCATCGTCGGCGGAGCGGTGGTCCCTCTTTTCGTGAGTCAGATCGGCGTCATTAATCTTTTATGGTTTTCTGCCTTTGGTTACGCCGCCGCTTACGTGAACCTACACCGATTTCAAACGCAACTTCGAAAACCAAGTTCAAGCTCGAGTAATATGGCTTCCGAAGAGCCCGGTCCTATTAGCCTGTCGCAACGAAGATATGTATATCGAATCGCTTTTATTCTTATCGCTAACTGTGTCGTCTTCTATTTTGTCGATAATTTCTTTTTAGACCAAACCCATAAACAAATTCCAAAGGCAAATGACTATGCGGCCTTCATGGGAGGTTTCGTTTTCATAATGGGTGTCTTTCAGCTCATTACGAAAGTATTTGTCAGCAATCGGATTCTCAAGAACTGGGGCACAGGTAAAGCATTGCTCGTCACGCCACTCAGCGTTTTCGTGCTTATGCTTGTTAGTTTTTTGCTTCTAAAAATCAATGGCTCTGTCTCGGTGATGTTTGTTGCAGCAGTAGCACTCAAAGTTACCGAACGTTCACTCGCGACCGGGGTCAATAGCCCGGCCTTCTATGTTTTATTCCAGCCATTATCGGACGCTCATAAAGCTCGCATCCAGGGTTTCCTTGATACGATAATTACTCAGGTAGCATCACTGACCGGTGGAGCACTTCTACTTTTGATTCAGGATTACTTGCAACTAGGTGCTGATGGCATCACCGGGGTCGGCCTGCTCATTGTTCTCGCCTGGGTATGGACTGGCAGAAGCGCCGGAAAACACTACAAAGATGCTCTTCGGCAGTCTCTCGATCGTCGTCAATATGGTGATGCCGATGCAATCACGTTCGGGCCAGAGGCCGAAAATTTGGTCGTCCAGCAGCTTTACTCCGACAAACCGTCCCGCGTAACCTACGCATTACGATTACTGACTGAGGTGAACCCACAGCGCGCCGCCGAAAATTTCGAGCGACTATTTATTCAAGGCCCTCACCTCGTCCGACAGTCAGTCCTTCAGTACATCGAGCAAAGTCCAAATAAAAAATTTGCGGAGAGTATCACTTCTAGTCTTGCCACTTCACAAGACCATCAATATCTAGAGATCAGTATCTTCGCAGTCAGCGCATGTCTGCAAGAAGAATGCGTGGCGTTCGCTCAGCCTTATCTCGAGCATCCAAACGTTCGAATAAAAGATAGTGCCCTAACCGCCTTACTCAAATATGGTGGAACAAGAGGTATTGATCTCGTCAGACCCAACATAGAGAGCCTTTTCGCGTCGAATGTATTCAACGAACAAGCCCGGGCTGTGGATATCATTATTAGCTCGAACACTACGGATTTTGCGAACGAGATTCATAATCTACTAGACACTGAAAACATAAACAGCAAAAGAATCGCCATCGCGGCGATTGGAGCGACCGCCACCGAAATCTCCACCGAATTTATAACAAATCACATTGATGTTCAGTCTCTACGTAGTCCAATTAAACATGCCTGCTTAAACATTGGCGAACCTGTAGTGCAGGTGCTCATTGACTCTTTCGCTAATAATAAACTTCGATGGAGCTCTAAAAAAGAAATCATCGAGACCTTGGGGAAGCTTCAGTCTCCCCGAGCATTAGAATTTCTGATTTCTTTGTTTGAAACTCCTGATCGTGATCTTCGTACTTCAGCATTTCAAGCAATTGGTGAGGCCACAGACAACAATGTTCTTCTATCAGAGAAGAAAGCTTTACTTGGAACAATCCTTGAAGAAGAAGCGAGATCTTACGCTCAAATTTTAGCTTTTATCAGAGACCTCCATCCCCTTGATGATTCGGCAGTGCTCCGAACTAGTCTGGAGTCAGAATTACGAAAGACGGAAGAACGTATTTATCTCATATTGCGAATTTACTATGAAAGAGAACTGAGTTCGTCTTTAGAACAAGCACTGCAATCTGGGTCCAAATCCGAGGCTGACCTCGCGTTCGAATTACTCGAAAATACCATAAGCGAACGTGAACGGACTTTTCTCCCTACAATTCTAGAAAAGCAAACCTCTGGAAGGAAGCTGTCCCTCCTGCAAAATGCGTTCGGAATTATTGAGTCAGTTGATTGGGCAGTTCGCCTTTCCGAATTAATCATGGGTAGATTGCCATGGAATAACACCTGGCTTTCAACCTGCGCTAAGGCAATTGCTGAACAAAATAACATACCCATTCTTGAGACCACTGAGACGGACTTTGACCTAGACGTTGCGGGTACTCAGGAACTGGTGCGTCGAGAACAAAAAGGAACCTATACTCAATTCGTCAATGACGTCGGAGTATTCATCGCTTCACACTATTTTTCAGGTTTGTCGACCTACCGTCTTAGTGTCTTATGTACTTCAGCCAAGCAGGACGTCCTTCGTCAAGGGCAGCAAATCCAGGTCAATTCACACACAGAGCCAGAGCTCGTGGTCGTTGTTGATGGGCATCTGCGAGACCAGACACGTGAATACCAAAAAGGCGCTTTGATTGGAGAATTCGACATTTTCTTCTCAAACTTTGAACAGAAGCAATTACACGCGGTTTCAGACTCACGTATCTATCGGTTATCGAAGTCCGAGCTTTTGAATGTGATGACAGAAGAAACAGGTTTCGCTTGGCATATTATTGAGCAACTTTGCGAACGACTACAGAGCAATGCCCAAACCAGAGAAGTAAGTAGCTTCGCCTTATTCAATTCTTCGCGCCAAACGAAGACAAAATCTGACCTTCTTGAAACTCTGTTTTTGCTTCGAACAATAGACCTTTTCAACAATCTCGATGATTATGTCCTCGGGGACTTTATTTCGGCAGCAGAACAGGTCTCGTACGAACCCGGTGAATCTATCTTCGTAAAAGGCGAAAAGAGTACCCATCTCGTGATCACTCTCACCGGCAGCGTAAAAGTTCACGAAGGAGCTAAATTGCTTGCTGAACTCAGCGAACCTTCAATACTCGGAGAAATATCGGCAATCATGGCTGGGCCACGAAGCGCATCCGTCACGGCGATCACCGAAGTAGATTGCCTTATACTCAAACGGTCTGAACTCCATTCGATACTATGGCGCCAACCCGAGCTCGTTTACTCTCTCGTTAGAATACTTGCAGAGCGACTTGAACAAAATATTAGGACTCGCGCTACAGAGTAGAGGCGTTCAAGGTTTCAGACGACAAAGGGCCATGATGAACCAAAACAGTGTGGCCGCTTTCAGCGTCTCCACGAATCCGATCATATCCCAAAAAACCCGACTGCTGTATCGACGCCCAGGTCTCATGTTGCTGAATTTCTAGCTCGACCGTGAGGTGCAATCGAAATTTTTCGAGCAATGACGATAAGTGCTCTTGAAGGCGGCGCCTAACGACATGCGGCCAAAGCTGACCTACATCATTACGCTCATCTTGCGCTAGCATCGTGATTCGAAAACCTTGAACTTGAGCAGCATAAATATTACCGACAATACCGGTCCCATCAAGAGTGTTCGTTCCTGTTCGAAAAGCATAGCTATCCGTGGAGTCCGAAACATTCTGACGTTTCACTTTTACAACAAGTTCAGGGAAGTAAAGCTGAAACAACCAGGTAAGAGTAGAAATAGAAGAGACACCACTCATTCCTAAATAGGAAGCCTTGAGATTCGCCCAATCGCCTGTCACTTTTTGATTCAGCTGAGGATAAATTGAGAGAACAAACTCTCTAATCAGGCCATGCTCAAAGAAATGAATAAATTCATAGAAGGGCTCAGGGTCGAGCATTTGATTCACTAGCCGATAAAAATAACTCGGGAGTAGACTGTTTGCACCGAGAAGACCGCGTGTAACGCACACGGTCACAAGCTTTTGCTTCTTAAGGCTAAAATCGACAGATTCAACGATCGAATTTACATTCGCACTATCCGGGCTGCTCTTCCAAATAATATCGTCGAATGAATAACCAATTGAATTCAAAATTCTGATAAGCGGCAGCAACTCAAATTTTCGCGCTTTTTGAGAAATCTGGATTTGTAATTCATCTCTTCTCTCTTGTTTGGACAATTGTCTAATCGAGTCACGAGGAGGTGCTGGCCTCGTCTTTGCGAGCTGACCACCTTTATGGTCGACTAATGTAGGACGATTAGACTCATCAGTCAGTCCAAGCTCTTTTTGTGAAACTGATGTTACAACAGTTTCGGGCTCGGGCTCAGATTTTACGAGCTTCGGTTCGGCAAGTAGATACCCCTCTTGAACAACGGCATTTTTATGAAGAATGATTACAGTTTCGCATCTGCGACATCGATAAGTTATCGGCTTATCGAGAGAGTACTCTTGGCTGGAGCGGTATTTTGCTCCGCATTTTCCACATAAAAACTTCACCTATTGTCTCTCGTTCAACCGCCCTAATTGCTTTTTATAAATGAAGGTAGATCAACCTTGTACAATTGTTCTCGCATTTTCCACTCAAGGGTCTCTTTTTGATCCCAATATGGCGTGATGAGATTTACATGTTCGGTAAGTGCACCAAAAAACGACGAAAACAACTTGGGAAAGTTTTCTCGTGGGTCAAATGACTCGATCTCTGACATTATGTCGTTGCTAATCATGGCAGCTTTTCGAAAATCTGCCGCTTTAACAACCTGTTCGAACGCACTCAGCTTTTCACAGAGCGATATAAACTTTGGTGACACGTCAATCTCCATTCGACCCGGTAGATTCGTGGGGCTGAGACGACCAATCGATGACATAGAATCGACAGGCTCGGGGTGCTCTAAAGGTTCCTCGTCTGCTTCACTTTCCTCGGGAGCCGTCGATGGACGTGCTGAGAGCTCGCGATTTAGTTCACGTAAAAATGAAAGTAAGCGACTTATGGCCTCTCCTGACGACTTAAATGTCGCCTCGGACAAGCTATTCGTGAGTTCAGAAAACTTCTCGGTTGTGGCTTGCACAATGTCCGGACTGAGTTCCCCATAAATCTTCTGCCAGTCGGTACCGTCCGTTTTTTTCTTGTAGGTAAGATCTTCGCAAATCGAAGTACCTAACCACGCAAGTGTATTATTATAGTACCTATCTTGTTTATTGCTCGGCCCAATTCGGCTTCGGTTTACATTTCTTGCGGCAAGAAGCGTCTCAGCTAGGTCAGGAAGGGTCGCAGGTCCGTTTTCAAGATAGTGCTGATACAAATAGTAACCGATAAGGCGAATATCATATCGGTTCTGTTTAAATTGAATCTCAATTAATTTGGCCGCAGAGCGAAAGTCTCCTTTATCGATTTCTTCGACGATCGCCATGAAGTCAGGTGACACCGAATCAATTTCATTGCCATCGGAGGTCGGAAGCTCGTTCTTGAGAAATTCGATAGAGGTCATTTTATGCCTCAGTTATGGCACTAAGGCCTTAAATTGACCAGGTGCTAACACCGATATTACGCCGCCCCACATACACATAAGCATGGAGGTATTGCTAAGAGTTGGCATATTTCCTAAAAGAACAGTAGGGCTACCCGGCACCCAAGGACCTACAGTTGCCGGAATACAAGGCATCGGGGTCAAGACCCCAAGAGCAGCAGCCGTCGCAGCAGCCACCGTTGGATTTGCTAATGACATACACGCACCGAACGGGAGTATATTCAGGAACGGCTTGCTATCCATAATGTTAGCAGCTGGCATTGGAGTGAAAGTCCTGTTTACGGGCAGTACCACCAAACTCGATGGCGCCATACCAAAACTACATTTTACCGTTGCACCCATGCAGACTTGGCAGCCCATAAATCAATCCCCCTCTCGCAAAATCATCAAACGTATTGTCATCACTATTTATAGTTCTCCGCAATACTTGAAAGCTGTGCAACGAGATTGAACACCGGTATTTTTTCTTTTCTAGCGAGAAAACCCGTCTGGAACTGATCTCGAATCCAAGCATTATCTATCTCCTCATCATCATTTCGTCGAGGAAACAGTGTCGAGAACTCAATGCGATCAGGTAAGAAACTCACACCAAACTGAGACATTATAATCCCCTGAATTTCTTGTCTAAGCTTGCCGCTTATCGAATGCAACTGCACGCGAGGGTCCATAAATACAATCAAGTTAACTAAATTTTCGTTGAGCGCATTTGAATCATTAGAAAAAACGACACAGGTATGCTTCACCAAAGGATGGTTGTTGACGAGCTTTGAAATCTCCTCAGAGACATACGTTTTACCCCATTTAACGGGCTGTGTTGCTCCACCAAACATAAAGTCAGTTTCAAAGCGACTTACGACCCAGTTTCCGTACTTCCTATCTGAGCTCGCGAGTTGTGGAAACGATAAAATACCGTTTTCGCCTCTCGCAGGTTCGCCACTATTATTTACATCGAGCAATTGTAGTTTATGTAAAGGGCTAGGCAGAACATTAAGCCCGGGATTTTCTTTGTACCATCTTGAAAAAAGAACGATTCCACCCGCCGCTGCATGAGTGGCATAATTACTATGGAAACATCTGGGGTGTGTAAACTCCCTCGCAAAATCATCCCAGGGGCCCCACTGAAAAGGTAAAGTCACATCGCGCAACCAGAGTCGGCATTTGCTTAGAACTGGATTCAACTGTAACAATCCATCTCTTAGTTTAGGTGTGACGCTGACAACTGTAACTCCGCTCTCCTCCAGAATCTCTGGATTAGAACACACTACCGCCTCTGATAGTTCTGCAAAGGTCGCACCGGCGAGCATCGGTTGCATGAGACTGGTAGGCATATGCTGCTGAAGATCTGCACCAGGAAAACTTACGATATCCGAAGCGCTCAGACGAAACGCCAGGACTTGTCCAATAATCAGTGAGGTGTACACCTCCCCTGCACCAAGTGCTATCGGTTCAAGAGACTCTTCACCCCAACACGGAAATAGTCGCATGCATTCTTCGTCCCAGTCATATGAATAGCTTTGAACACGAGTACCAATCGCATTCAGACTATCCACTTGTGTCGAGAGAACTTCGTATCCCCATTCGCGAAGAGTTTCAGCGTTTTGTTCATCGCTTACACAAAAACTCGCGCCCGCCTCATCGAGGCGATTCTTTATGTAGTCCTCACCGTTTGGGGCAATGACACTCACGACAGCACCAAGGCGTAGTGCTGCAAACAGAGAAAGGACAAACTGACGGCTCATCGATAAAATCAGTACTAGTGTTTGACCTTGTTCTAAGCCCGACTGCTTCCATTGCGAGGCTAAAGCACCAGACAAACGATGAACCTCTTCGTAACTCACAGTTTGCCAAGACTGAGAAATAGAGTTGTAGGACATAAACGCTTGTCGAGCCTCAGCTAAATTTCGAAATACGAGATCATGGTAAAAATCGACACTTACACCATATTTCGACTTAATCATGCCCGTTGAAGCATTATTGGTCACGTCAAACAGTGTATGGTGAAGCTCTTCGAAAGAATCGAATGATGATTCACACCAAGGAACCTCTTCTAAGTCTTTTCCTTGAGTAACGGTCAACAAACGCCGAAGAGTAACTACGTCAATCTTATTCGTCATACGTAAAACTGAAAAATCTGCTTACGAGTCTCACCCATCAGCGTTTCTGAACTCTAACTCTCTTAATTTGATTACTTCCCAGATCAATCAGCATTTGAGAATAAAATGGTTGATTTACTGAAAGCCTCCAATTCTCGCCGTAATCAGTAAAAAAGAAGTAAATAGCAATGTCTACTTCAGCCGGCTTCTTTATAGACATTTCTACGAATTGTCCTGGAATAATCACCTTTCGCTCAAGAATACTTTTGTCTTTCGGGTAACTGAATAACTTATTTGAAACCGCTTTATAGTCCTCAGAAATATATGTTTTCTCGTCGGCCTTACGAACCATAACGTAAAACGGCCGACCGCTGTTAGAACTTTTTGTTGAAGAGATGCCGAGCTGCATCGTCCGATAACAACCGGTACTGCCAAAAATGAGACAAGAGAAGAGTAGTAAGAAAACTGATTGTCTGAGTGTAAATGCGAACATCAAACATGTACCTCTACTGACCATTCGCAAGTTGTCGAGTGAGCTTACGAATCTCAAACAGCTTCCACGGCTGCTCCGCTATCGTGAAGCTCGCGGGGATCTTGCGGCCGGTTTCTTCGTCTAACTCAAATGACCACGTCCATATATTTTCCGTTTCATTCTTAGCGCGCCGAAGCAGACGAAGGAAGCTCCAATGCGAGTCACCGGTTACAAGAGGTGCAGGATAAACCTTTTGTTCATCCTGAGTAGTCGTGAGTTGAACGCCTACTTGAGATGTTTGAAGTTTTGTCCAATCAATCTTCACTGTTTTGAAAAACGGCTTTTGATTAAAGTTGAAAAGAGATGACGATCCAGAACTCAGGTACACAAGTGTAAGAATCTTATCGCTACTTACAAATGAATCGAATGGGATAGGAGAAATCTGAAGCTCATATGGCTTAGGTTTTCCTTCTGTATCCCAAAGGGCACCTGACAGCTTCGCAATTCTATTGATAACAACATACATGTTGCTAGGCAGACGTAAGTCTCTCAAATAGGATTCTTGTGCTTCAAATTGATTAAAGCGTTTTCGGCTTACTGGAGCGATGTATTTTCGATATTCATCAAAAAACTGTCCCGTCTTAGGATGAAAGAGTTTTGTAATATCTTGACCTCGAACTTCTGCTCGAGCAGATGGATCGAATGGGAACTTAGACAGGACGGGCTCTAGATCCCGAAGAATCTGGTGTCTCCACAACGTCCCGACGTTTCTTTCTACATCTCGGATACCGACGAGGTAAAGCTGTCTAATCGGACTCAAAAACGGACGGCCCAATTCTCCTTGTATATTCACGCTCGTGAGCCAAGTTTTTACTTGCTCCAAAAACGAACCACTCTCGCTTTTCAAAATCGCAAGACTTAATTTGCCCGCGGGAGAGAGAAAATCTTCAAGACGTTCTCGACCACCTTCTAAAGGTTCTGTCTTTTCAGCCTTCTCTGTACCACCTACTTTCGCAAGTGTTCCCGTCTCGCGAAGGCTTTCAAATAATTGCTCAAGTATAGCGCGGTACTTGTTGAGCTCAGGTAACCCTTGTTCCGTCTCTGTCATAACGGCGTTAAAGGCGGTGTACTTTTGCATCGCTTGTTGAAGCGGAATCAGAAATGGACTTTTATCCACATCAATAGGAATCGAGGTTGCAGAATAAGTGGTCTTAAGGAAATCCTCAAAAGAAGAAAGCGGTTTAAGCATCTGCTTTGCTATCATTTGCACGCCTTCCGCAGACCGAGCTTCACTGTCGAAAGATTGGTAGTACTCCGAAACGGCGTTCGCGTAATCAGTCGCGTAATCATCCATTGCTTGATAAACGAAGGTTTCAAGTAGCCGACGATTTTCTGGATCGAGACGAAGTTCGGTCAAAAGCGTCGTAAAATCCAAAACGACAGGGAGGACTTGCTTTAGGTAGGCTTCTCGCGTGAGATGGCCCGGTATACTCGCTTTTCCGGTGAACATGAACGTCCCATTATTCGTCGAATTAAGTAGTAATTCTGGGAACTTAGAATCTTCCTCGAAAAAGATAGTTTTTGAGTCACGCCCTTCCAGTTTATCCTTTTGAATTCGTGCAATAAAGTTCAGGACCAGTTGTCGGACATTGCTATCTCGAATTAACGTGAACCAAGCATTGGTATTGAAAGTCCATTTCGCGTCCGACATCTCAAAAGAGTAATCAGCGTTTGGAGACTGCTCCACGAGATTGAGCCCTTGGAGTTTAGATACCAGCTCAGACAACAGCGACGAACCAGAGAGTTCAGAGGTAACTCGAGAGCTTTGAATGATGCGTAAGAACTCTTCAACGAGCTGTAGCTTATCCCCAAATACTTCTTGGAACGCCAATTCTCGTCGAAACGGTCGATAGATACGCTTGAAATCATATGGTGTCTCTTCAGAGAGAATTTGTAAAATCTGTAGAGCGGATGAATAAGCGCGTATATCATCGAGTGACGCAAGTAATTGTTCTGCTTGGGTGTGAATCTGACTGATTTCATCAGCGCTCACGAAACTTCGTTGAAGCCCTAAATTCAAAAGATCAAAAAACTCTTTCCACGGTACACTACTTGTAGATGGAGTTTCGCTAATTTGACCCGGCAAGGAATCAAGATTAACAAGCCGTTCAAATGGCTCATTTGCGCTACGGAGATATTGTAGAAGAATCTTTTTCTCAATATTCAGCGCATACTCAAAATCATCCAAGTTTTGAATAATGAGCTCTGCCAGCCCAGAATCCTTGGTCGCGTAGAGCGCAGCAAGATAGTACAAGCTTTTTTGATGAGCAGCCTGAGTCACCAGAGTTTTCCGAAGGCCTGGCAACAGTTGATTCGACCGCATCTTATTCACGAATCTCGATTTTAGTTCATCCTGTCGACCACCAAAAAAACTAGGAAAAACAGACGAGAGTGGGTCCTTCTCATCTCTTTCCACGAACCCAAAAATAGCTTTCCTCGCTTCCATGTCCCGCGACGATTTATTTTTCCCTGAAAAGTTTTCCGAAGCGTTATCTGCGGCTCGGAATGAACGCCGTTCTTCAACGTAACCGACCATCAAATAGACGCAACCCATAGCAGCCGCTGTTGTCGCAATGATACGATGCTTGAGAAGAGGACTTTGGCGAAGAGATCTGTCGGAGATTGCGCCACTCCGAAAAGGATTCGCGTTCGGGCCCAGATATTCTTTACTCGTCAAAAAGACACCCGAAAGTATCGGCTCCTTGTCGAAACTAGAGGGCGCAAATAAAGACTGAAGAAATTCTGATACACAAGGAACGACCGATGGAAAGGTTTTCAGGAATCTAACGATTTGTTTATATTCGGCGGCGGGCAACTTTGTGAGAGCGTTAGGTAGATAACCACTAAAGTCTCCTATTTGCTCCTGTAAACTCGCATGGAAGTCAGACGTAATCTTCAGCTTGAGTGGGATACCTTCGCCTTCACAGAAACGCGCGAACTCCGAGTATCCTTCAATACTATCTATGTTAGTTAAAGCGACGCGTACCTCAATTGATTCATTATGAATCAACGAAAGCATGCTAATCTTTCCTCTTGTTGTTTCGCTGAGGTGGCGAATTGTGTCGTGCGGACTCCGTAAAAGATTCGCAACGTTTACAGGTACGACTACAATCGGTCGCTTATCTCGAAAAAGTGGACGCCACAGGTTGAGTAGCGCTTTGCGGGTCGCCTTCGACGTATCATATAGAATGGACGCTGGAAGTTCTTGAACGACTGTCTTAGAACCTAGGTAAATTTGAAGATTCGGATCTTCTATTTCACTTTCGAGGAAACGCTGCGCTTGTTGTTGCCAATCTGTATATTCGGATATGAGTTGAGTTTTTCCACTTCCCGCAGATCCCAAGACAACGAAGTGCTGAAAATGGTTAAGTGACCTTCTGAAGACGGCTGGAATAGAGTCCAGGAAACCTAACCAAACCTTTCTCAATTGGTTTGGTTGTAGGCTAGGAATATTCGCTTGCGCAGCTGCTCCTGCTCCACCTCCACTCTGCTCTTCTTCTTCCTTTTTCTTCTTGCGAAACCAGAAAAAGAAACCAAGCCCGATGAGAACTGGGATGAGCAACTTCACGCCAAGTGGTACCTTTAGGCCAAAGCCTTTTAGGACCTTTAGCAACACTTTGAATTGCTTTACGACGATCTTTTCCATTCGCTTCTTTCTCGTACAAACTCAGAAGAGTTAGCTGTGTAAAACTTATAAATGAGCCATTTCAACTTCGCAAGAAACCGGAATTAACTCGATAAATCAGGACAATTTGCCTGGATTACCAGAAGTTTTTGGGGTGGAGGGAGAAAAATTTTCCATTTTCTTGACAGCTCAGAAGAAACAATTTCCAACGAGTGAACTGAAAACTGCAATTTGTAACGTAGGTGATGTATAGTAAGAAAGAGCAACCCTTCTAATGTTTCTAAGACGTAAATTCATGACGAATTCATCGAAGAATTTTTCAGAGGTCGACGATATCCTCGAAAACCTTTCAAATGTCCTTTCCACAAAACGAGGCATAGGCTCCTTTTTACGCAACTTTGGGCTTACTGAGACAGGTTATCGCACCCAAAACGAAATGCTCAACACATTGACGAGAGAACTTCGTGAAAATATCTTACTTTTTGAACCCCGTGTTGAGATCGTTGAGATCGACGAAGATTTCGACGATGAAACAGGACGGTCTTCGTTGACAGTTGAGCTTGTCGTTAAATCTACGGGTCAACCACTACATTTCGCAATGGATTCAAAACTGAAGCAATTGCAACTTGCTCCTGATACAGTTGACGACGATGAACTCGAATAGTGCGAGACGAAACGTAAAGCGCTAGTCATTCCTCCAATACAAAAACGTTTTCAAATTCTTATATTCGTCACGATTGAAGTAGGACAATTTCCCTTCTCGGACCGCATGGTCCCACTCCTCCCCCGGAGAAAGTAGTACAAACTCCACGGTGGAAGAGAAATTGTGATGAAATGGCGCATGAGAAAGTCGCCGGTAAGGCACTCCCCGTAACGCTCGTTGATGCACTAATGGTAGTCTAGACTCACTGGCCAGTTTGATCGTCGAAAGGTCAATATTGGTTCCTACACGAGGCTTTTGGATCAACCAGTAGACTTGGCGGGCGGTTTTACATTCTTCAGGCAGTTCACAGGTCCACATTCCCTCGGACATTTCGAATTCCTGGTAAGGCGTTTCAGTTTTCGCCAAATTGATTTGCTCTTCGACGAGCTCTACGAGCTGTTCCAAACATGGCCCAAAGTTCTCGTGCTCGTACTTTTGTGTGAGGGCGAGAGGTTCACATTGCCGAAGGAGGCAAATATCCAGATACAAGTCATGAACGGCTCTAAACAAGTTGTACGGGTGACACTTTATCTCGCTACGGATGTTTGCAAGGAACGCAATGAAGCCATAGACCCCTCTTAGGCATTGCTTGGCTGCTTGAACACTTTCACCGGACAGATAATTCTGTTGAATCTCGCTAACTAGCGACTGCTGGAACGCCAGCGCCAAAGATTGAAGCCGCTGAAGAACCCCATCGGTGAATGGCGTCGTGTCGACACGAACCAATGGAGGTATGAAATTCTCGACTGGACTCCAAATACCTTCAACACTTTTCTCAAATTCGCAGAGTTTGAAAGTTTGAACGGCTGTATCCGAGTAAGGGACGGTGGAAAGCTTAACTTTCTGGACCACGCGCTCAACGGTTTCATCGCTGTCCACGTCACCTTCCTTGGCGATGTCGTATCCTCCCTGTAAATGGAGAAAGACCTCCGCCCGGGTCGCCCCGGAGGTATTCAGGTTAAATGACGCTGGTTTTGTGTTTCCCGGTATATCGATAAGAACGCCCGATGGCAGGACCAGGGTAAGCTCTTTTATGCTAATAATTCCTTCAAGTATCTGAAATGAGTCCCATTTTAGCCCTCCAAGACCCCAAGAAGGTAATGGACTCATTTGAAGACGTAAATTGAGCTCTTCTCTCAAGCCCGATTCTTGAGCATAAAAATGCTCTGGAAGTAACGCTTGCCCGATGTGCCAGTGAACTCGAGCTGTTTGATTCTTGAACTTATTCATCGTTGCAACCACCTATTCTCACAATAGAAGCTGACCCGACGTTACCAAGCTCGAGTAGACTCGACAAATTCTCGACCAAGTCTAGGGTGACTTTCTCTAACAACAATCGTTTACCCTTAGCTCTAATTCATGATTGATTTTTTGTTTTCTTATCACGGTCGTTTTATCGTTCTTCTTGAAAACATCATGATTCGTGGCCCGTTATTCATTACGGCAAAAGCGATTTGCGTCCTTTTGCTCGCGTACCCTGCTCAGTTATCCGCTGAGCCACAACCGCAGCAGCCCTCCTCCCTTCCTCCTGAGTTAATCGAACAACAGCAAGATAAAGCAATTGAAGAGGAAGAAGAAGAATCTGGAGTGCTTACAATTGAAGAAATTGTAAACTCTCTCGTTGTTTCAGCTTCGAATCGCGAAGAAAGCTCCTTGCGAGCACCCGCCTGGGTCATTACGCTCACGCAAGAAGACTTTGCAAAGCGCGGTTATTTCGAGCTTTCAGACGTTTTAGACGATCTGCCAAGCATGGATGTTATCCGTACCTACGGTGACCCGTACTTTAAGAATTATTGGCGTGGGTATCGAAAACTACTCGGATCGCCGTACCTGCTAATGATTGACGGAGTCATCTTCAATCATCTGTGGCTTAACGAAACGACAATCATGGCTGCAATGCCTCTTTCAAACATCGAAAGAATCGAAGTGTTGTATGGGCCGGCTTCTGCCGTGTACGGCCCGAACGCCGCAATGGGTGTCATCAACGTGGTAACAAAGTCAGACCACAAGACAACAACGACTAAAGTGCGTTCGACAGCAGCTATCAGGTTTCCAACAAAGAGCTATGACAAAATTTCGCATATGACCGACGTTGTAGACGCGAGCGTATTCCATAAGTCTTCAGCCTTTCGTGCTTCTATCGCAACCAGATTTGCCAGTGGCGTGCTCGACCCAAATATAGGTGAGCGCTTTGAGTGGACAAAAGATAAATATTTCAGTGACCGCCAACTTTGGGGAGACTTTGTGGATCGCCCGGCACTAGGCGGTTCATTTAGCTCTCCTATCGAACAGCGCGGACTTGATGCTCGTCTCTACTTAAAAAACACCGAGATTGCAGCTCAGTACTTTTCACTTCGGGTGGGTACTGGGACATCTTTTGCGGCCGATAAGCTCCAGTCTCGCGCAATCTATGCGCTGACCGAACGTAGTGCGTACCTCCGTCACAACCAAGAATTTGGTGATGCCTTGGTTTCAAAAACACTAATCAGGTACAGAGAAAGTGACGTAGACTCACCCACTATATCGCTCGAACGAGATCCTGTAGAGAACACGGTCAACCTCTCTTATTGGCTCAGTCTCAATCGTAGTTTCTCGCTTCTGCAAGACTTTCGGTTTATCGCCGGCAAGAATCTGGTTAGTACCGGAGATGAATTACTTATCAGCAGCGGCTTAAACTACGAACGAAGAGATTTAGAGCGCGCTTACCGAAAAGCGGGTGACGAACAACCCTGGTGGGATCCAAATATTCCATTTAGCGGCGATCCCAGCGGATTAACCTATGAGTTTCCAGTCCCCGAAAGCAAGGACCCTGTACTTGAGAACAGAAGTAAGCTCGATGCTATCGGCCTCTATCTACTCGCGAGGTATAACTTCTTATCGGATCACTCCATCGATGTCGGTGGACGCTTAGACTATAATCAGCTACTGGATACCCTCGAGCCAACGTTCCGCGGCGGCTATATTGGTCAATTTATTGATCAGCTCACGGTCAAATTACTCTATGGGCAAGCCATTCAAGAGCCTACCTGGCGCGAATTATTTGGCGCCTGGAGTGGGACAGGCAGCAATCCCGGACTCAAATCAGAAAGATCACAATCGGTAGAACTGAGTCTTTCATATCAAATCGGATGGTTGTTTACTCAAGCCAACAGCTTTTTCATCGACTATGAAGATGCAATTATTAACACAAGCGCGAGTGGACAGAATATAGGTACTCGGCGAATTTTCGGAGCTGACTTTGGCATTCAGGCTCTTCCTCCCGTGCCGGGAATCCAGCAGCTAAAAATTTGGGCATATTACTCTCCCCTCTTCTACGCCAAACAAACAGAATCTGAAACGTCCGCAGCACTTGTTGATGTCGGAGATTTGGCAGCACACAAAATCATTGCCGGAGCCACGGCTACCTTGAACGAACAACTCGGTGCCTCTTTATTTGGACGGTGTGCAAGTGCACGTAGACCCGTGAGCACCAACCCTTCTTCATTCGACACGACTTGCACTCTCGATGCGAATATCTTCCTGACTGATTTACTCGTCGACGGAATGTCATTTAATATAAGAGGCACAAATTTATTAGACTCGGAAAACTTCCATCCAGGAGTTGGCGAGGCTGATTCTGGTGAAACGCCGGGTCGCTGGGAAGGAAACACTTGGGTTGGCAGTGGTACTTCCGGCGGATACAGCGGCTACTACAACTCCAGGTTGCCCCAACCAGGACGCGCCATTACTCTCCTTCTACGTCTCGATATCTAGAGTCTGAAACTCTCAGTCGACCTGAAATCTTAACCGATTTTTTTCAAAAATATCTGCGTGCCGTCTTTGAGCTACTTTTAGAGCACTATCTGCATCATAATTTTCGCAAGGGAGGCAAATATAGAATCCGTTTCGAATAACAGCGACGTCAGGCGTAATTACTTTTTGGCAACAATCACACACGAGAAATAATTCATTGGGATTGCTATCTTCTTTTACAGTGGAGGTATCCGCAGCAATACTCTCCTTTTCCTGCGTTTCACCCTGCGCGGCGAAAGGTGATTCTAATTCAAGTTTTGAATAACAATCAGGACAATATAGGCGGCCCTCATGCGTCTTACCAGCAGCCAACGCAGGAATCCCTTTCGAACAAGCTGAACAAGTGAGCGGATCCATTAACGACGAACGAGAAAAACTCTCGACAAGATTTATATCGCTTTGCGACATCGAATTTGTCGGTCGCGGGACTGGTTTTACCGATGGCTTCGGAGCCGTAACAGGGGCCTTAAATTCCTCCACCGGAAGCAAGTCCGTAAAGCAAGAATCACAGATAAAGGTTTGCCCTAGGGTTCGATATTCTCCTGGACGAACAGCTACATCGCAAATACCGCAAATTTTTTTAGGCTCTGGGATTGGTGCCGGCTGTGACTTCTCCTGCCCTACGTGATGAGTCGTCGGTTCGCTTTTGCGGGACGCAGATGCGCTTTCTGCCGCAGACACATCATCAGAATCAGACGACAGTAGCTTCTCAAAACATGCTGGACAGAACTTCCAAGAACCAACATTGCGCGCTGTTTCCGAATCAATCGAAATACTACAGGTTTTGCATTCGAATTGGTTCATGTACTCTGGATGTAATTCTAAAGCTATAGAGAAGCTGCGGCAACAATCAATGCTTTCAGAGGACCAATTTCAATTTCTGAGACGGACCTAAAATTGATATGCCTGGTCTTACCGCCACTACCACTTAGAAGATCATGCGGGTCGTTTACGTCCGCACCTTTCCAGAATCCAAAATCAACACTCTCTCGCCCTGCCTTGAGATAACAAAAAGGTTCCTTTAACTCGAATACCGGATGATCCCATTTCATCCCTTCTGTACATTCGGGCACTGCTGAATTCACAAGGGCTCGAAGCTTCGTAACGAGTCTAGCCTGACTACTCGACAAAGTTTGGATATAGTCGTCAATGCTCTGATGACCCACGAATAATACCGTGCGTGCTCGAGGCGGTCGGCCTAGCGTAGGCGCCTTAACTTCGGAAGCGACTTCATCGAGCGGAAGCAATTGAGGCGGTGCTACCCGCTTCGTGGCTGGCTTTTTCTTCGTCACCGACTTCTTGGCGACCGCCTTTTTCTTCGCGGCTGGCTTTTTCTTCGTCACCGACTTCTTGGCGACCGCCTTCTTTTTCGCGGCTGGCTTTTTCTTCGTCACCGACTTCTTGGCGACCGCCTTTTTCTTCGCGGCTGGCTTCTTCTTCGTCACCGACTTCTTGGCGACCGCCTTTTTCTTCGCGGCTGGCTTCTTCTTCGTCACCGACTTCTTGGCAACCGCCTTCTTCTTCGCAGCTGGCTTCTTCTTCGTCACCGACTTCTTGGCGACCGCCTTCTTTTTCGCGGCTGGCTTTTTCTTCGTCACCGACTTCTTGGCGACCGCCTTCTTTTTCGCGGCTGGCTTTTTCTTCGTCGTGAGCTTCTTTTTCGCAGCAAGCTTGGAAGCTTTTACTTTTTTCACATTTCTTTTCTTGGTTGTCTTTTTCGCAGCCATGTTTGCCGCATCTTAGAACCGCTTGGGGCTTGTTTGCAATTGGTTCTAGAGCATCTCTCTCTGTTTTTTCAGCATCCTATCCGAATTCCGCCCTGGACAGGAAAACAACATTGTCCCGCTACGTTCCAACCAGGGATAAGATCAACCGTGATCACCGGAAAATAGAGCGGGAACGACCCTTCGATGGAAATTTTGAGTAAAAGAACATAAGCCGGACTGGCGGAATCAAACGAGGTCTTTTCACTGCAAAAGCTGCCTCCAACCCTTGGAGTCCCGTTCGCCCCCACGAAATTTGCCTCAATAAGGTTCGATCCCGAGAAACTCGTTGATGACGCTATCGTCGCACCCGAAAAAACTGCGCTCTTTAAATTAGCCCGAGAAAAATTAGATCCCCTTGTTGTCGCGTTTGAAAAATTCACCGAACCAAGATTTGCATTCGAAAAATTTACATTACTTACGTCCGTCCAAACAAACTTGGCGCTTTTGAGGTTCGCTCTGCGCAGGTCAACAGGTGGAGAAGTCAAACCGGGATAGCCGCTCAAATCGACGCCGGCAAGGTCAGACTGTGGTCCGAGCATTTTGAGCTGTCGCCAGCGGAAGCTGGAGTAAGATGGAAACTGAGTGCAGCCTGAACGTGAACTTCCAGCACAGCTATACTTTGCGAGTTCGAACTTCGTTCCACTTGTTAGTTTTGAGTCTCTTAGATCAGCACCTCTCAAGTCTGACTTTTCGAGATTTGCGTCGCTCAAGTCCGACCGATTGAGGACAGCTCCAAATAAATTTGCCCACTCTAAATTAGCGGTAGACAAATTCGCTCTATCAAGTCGTGCATTCGACAAATTCGTTTCCGTACCAGAAGCACTTCGGTTCAATTTAGCGCCCGTTATGTTTGCGCCTCGAAGTTGGGCAGAACTCAGATTCTTTCCACTCAAATCAGCAGCGGGGAGATATGCACAATCAAGGTGTCTTTTTTGATTTTCTAAATTTTGGATCAAATTTTCGGTCTGAAACACCCCACTTGCGGCAAGTCCCCCGTTTATCAAAGCAAATGGGAAAGTCGTTCCGCAACTAGAGTTACCTGACGATGCAAACGACGCTCCTTCAAAATTGATTCGACAGTTATAATCTGTTGCGTAATCAGCTGGAGGCAAAGCTCCCCGAGCTAAAGAGGCATTCTGGAGGTTTGCATCCGTAAGATCCGCTTGGAGACAATTGACGATCGCCGCTACGGATAAATTGGCAGACCTCATTGTCGTATCGCGATTAGAGCGCACGGAGTCTAGTACTGCTCCGGTGAAGTTAGCACGCTCAAATACTGTCCCATTAATATTTGTACGTACGAAGTTAGCACTAATGAAGACACCGTCAGAAAGCAGGTTACCGCTCAAGTTTGCGTCCATGAAATCAGCTTCAGAAAAGTCAGCACCTGATAAGAGAGCCGTTTGAAGATTCGCTTTGGATAGATTCGCTTTTTTCAGGGACGCCTGACGAAGATCTGTACCATCGACGATGGCCGACGATAGGTTTGCGGCATCAAGGATGACTTTCCGAAGATCAGTGTTACTAAGTTTAGCTTTACTAAGATCCGCACCGGAGAAATTTGCTCCTGTAGCTCGAACGAAACCGCAAAAACTTGGACCGCCTTCCGGTCGGCATCGGCAATGGTTCGTTTCTGTGAGACCACCTCCGAATATAGCCTCCCTAAGGCTCGCACCTGTGAAATCAGCACCATTCATCTGAGCTCCAACAAGATAGGTCTTTTCTAGACTCGCCCCCATAAGTACTTGACCATTGAGAATTTGAGAGTTCGAAAGACACGCTTCACTCAGATCGACACCCATCATGATAGCGCCCGTCATCGTTGTGAATTCATCGACGATAAGACCGCGCATATTCGCACCCGTAAGATTGGCACCATCGAAAACGCTTCCGCGAATATCGGCCAATTCTAGATTAGAAGTGGTCAGATTCGCTTTCGTAAAGTCCGTATTTGAATCTGACGAGAAATTACTAAGATCTGCATTTGTAAGGTTTGCCTCGGTAAAGTCTCCTCCGGTGAGATCCGTAGACTTGAGATTCACACCCGTGAGCACAGCCTTTTGAAAATTCGTCGTTTGAGATGTCTGAATTCCCACAAGAGTTGCACCGGTCAAGGTCGCTGCTTGTACCTTTGTGTTCTTAAAATTTGAAAATGATAGGTCGAGATTTTGTTTTGCCTTGGCGTCGAGTATCGTGCCCGGAGCGATATCTCCACCCGCGGAACCAACAAGTCTACTTCGAGACAAATTAGCATTCTCTAAATCAACACTTACTAGAGTCGCGTCGGTCAGGTCACTTCCTTGAATATCAGCAGCCGTTAAGGTTGCTGCCGTTAGGTCTGCCCTTACAAGCAATAATTTCGAGCTCTCAGAGGCCGCACAAGCGGAGAGACCTCCTGGACAGGAAGCTCCGGCGTCATAACATGGTGTCATATCAACTTGGCATACAAGGTCCGGCGCCTGCACGTTATCTAGCTTTGCCCCCTTCAAATTTGAATCTGTGAGGTCAGCCCCTCCCAGTTTCAATCCTGTCAGGTTCGCGCCTTCTAAATTAGCTCCTTTTAGCTTTGCTCCAGATAAGTCTCCTAGCATCGTAAGATCGGCATTCTTAAGAGAGACGCCTTCAAGGACACCTGACTTTGGATCAAGCCGCCCGGCAATGATGGCTGCTACCACCGCTGCTGGAGAATAGCCGCCAGAAACGCAGTTAGGGTCCATCGACATGGAGCAGTCAACTGCTCCCTCAGTCAGCCAACTAGGAGTTCCACCGGAATCTGAATCAAGACCTTGTGTTCCTTCGAGATTCGCTCCAGCCAAGTTGGTGTTTGTGAAATTAGCGCCTGTGAGGTTTGCTCCGGAAAGATTTGCCGCCGAGAGATTTGCACCATTCAGTTTAGCTCCAGTCAGAATAGCGCCTGTCAGGTCCGCGCCTGAGAGGTCAGCGCTCACCAAGCTTGAGTCTGACAAATCAGAATAGGACAAATTCGCATTCGTAAGTACGGCTGAATCAAGAACGACCGTTTGCAAGTCACTCAAACTTGTGACCGTTTGTTCTTTTCTAGCCCGAACAATCGTCGCTGCGGTGGCCATCGGCGGCCTGACAAAATCAAGCGACACGTCACCGCTAGTATAATTAACGGTGCCTGAGCTACCGTCATTTGCACTAAGTATTCCAGGGTTTTGATTATCCGTAAATTCAATCCTAGAAGAAATATTATAGGATAATTTCACTTCCGTCCCTCGTGTGACTGGTCTTCGTAATGAGAGCTGGAGCTCTGCATTATTCAGATTCAGTGTGCCAGTACTGCCTTCCGGCGAGACAAGGTTACCGTCTCCACTTTTGTCCTTTAGAACGATTGCACTATCGGCATCATACGAAGCGAAAGCTTTCTGCTGTGAATCTGGAGCGACAGTAAAATCAATGGTCAGCGTACCATTCGTGTAATTCACCGAGCCTAACTCACCTTGATTTGAAGAAAGCTGCCCTAGCCCATTATCCTGAAAACTACTTCCCGCAATTGACACCGTCATTGTACCTGGCTGAACATTTCCTTTAGCCAATTTAAATTCGTGTCGTCGCTTTATGCCGTCGAAGGGTGCTTTCGGAGTAAGTGCTTCATTGAAAAATTTCTGAAAATAATCAGAATTTACACTTGCTCCAGTCATCGGTGCCGCTGCGAAATACACAGAGACAACTCCAGTTTCATAGTCTACGGTGCCGGTCGAAGAATCTGTTGCCGATAAGCTTCCGGTGCCACTTGTGTCCGATAAGCGCACTGTACCCACACGGAGCTTCAGCGTATTAGGCGCAATCTTTGTATTACCTAAGTCAAATGTGTGCTGTCGCTGCAACCCGTCAAAAATATTTTGAGGTAATAAACCTTTCGTCACGCGGACGCGAGCAGAACCTGGTAAAATGGGGGTCTTGGTGGCCGCTGTCGTAGAAGAAAAACTCAAATTTCCAGTTTGACCAGCGAAAGGAGTTTTGGACTCAAGTACCAAATCTCGAACTTCTATATTATAGGTCGCAGTCACTGACGCGTTCTCAATCAAGGGACTATCAAATATCAGTCCGAGTTCACCCGTTTCGTAATCAACTGTCCCGGACGACCCTTCTGAGCCAACGAGTGCATTATTCCCAGCTTGGTCCCGCAAAATCAGCTTATCAGCTTCAATAATCAAAGTGCCGGGAGCGATAGGCAGGCGGCTTAATCCATTACTCCCAGCCGCCGTAAACACCGTTGTCTGACCATCGGGGACAGGCTCTAATTGTACGGTTTCTGGACTAAGCTCGATGGCTACACTTCCCGGACTAAGCGGCAACGAATCGATTTTCGCGGAAACCTGAGTGACTTGACCATTAAACGTCGGTGTCACAGTAAGTTTTTTCGATAAACCAACGGAATATTCGGCATTTGCCGTGATTTTATCGGCATCAGCGTTTCCTAGACGCAGATTGACTATTCCCTGGTCATAATCAATCACACCTGACTGACCGGCTTTATCTTGTAGAATACCGAGTGAGTTTTCGTCCGTGAAGACGGACGATGAGTCAGACACATAGGTCGCGATGAAGTTCGCCCCAACCGTCGGTGCTGTTTTGAAATTGAGCTCAATCTCTCCTGTATTTTTGTTGACGGTACCGCTGCTTCCATCGTCTGCAGAAAGCTCCCCTGCAGCATTACTATTAAAGATAACGTTGGCTGTTTTGATGTTAAGGGTCTCGGCAAGAAACTTTTTGCGCGAGAGTGCGTTTCCTCGTGAAAATTGCAAAGCGATTGCGACCCCATCCGCCGCAATATCAGGCGATAAAGTTTCAGTTACTTGATACTGATATTCCGCCGTAATGTCGGTTAGAGGAAGAGGAGCAGCCACAAGATTTAGAGAAATGCTGCCATCTTGGTAGTTAACATTTCCTTGCTGGATGCCATTTGCCATAAGCGAACCTATCGTCGACGTAGATGGCGTCATTGCGTCTGTGAGGGTTACTTCAGCAATCGACAGCCTTAGGCTTCCTGGATAAATAGGCTTCTGCGAAAGACTGTTGGAACCAGAAAAAGAGACATTTGTGTTTGTTCCGTCGAACGCTTGGTCCGGAGTAAGGAATTCTGGTCGTAACTCAACCGAGACTCTGCCCGGAGTAACAGGTCTATTCTTAAATGATTCTAAAAGTATATCTCCGACGTCGGCCTGGGGTAGAGACACTGCTCCAAGAGCTGGCTCAGTTTTACGAATATCGAAACTTGCGGCAATGCTAGAATCACTCGAGGGTGGACTTTCTAAAGTCAGAGTTACGTTTCCCGTTTCATAGTCAACCGTACCCGTATTCGCAGTGGGTGGATCAGTACTTAGCTTATTCGGGACCAAATAGTCCGTCAGATGAATCCCAGCAACAGATACTGCGAAAGTTCCAGAAACAATTGGAGTATCTGTAATTGCGTTCATCCCACTAAAGGTCAAAGCTCGATTTTTTCCATCTAACGGAGTATCCGGCGTGAGTGATTGCGATGTAGCAATTGTTCTCGAGACCGTTTTTGGCGCCTCACCCGAAAGATCGATGCCCGATAATTGTGCTCCAGGTCCTAAGGCTCCAGACAATGTTGGATCAAAATCGGCCGGCCATATGGTCGCTGCATCGTACCAAGCTCCTTTGATATCAGTGAGCGAATTCGCAAGACTTAGATCCAATCCACGAAGATCTGTACATTGGCAGGGGTCGTCTGCTGCGATCGCTTTTTGGTAACCAAAACAGCCGTATTCTGTTGTATTTGGGCAATCGGATATCCCTCTGCAGGCTCCTGAAATCGTCTTACCATCCAAAGTCCTGCACTGACCCAAAACTTCCGAGAATGAGTCAGGATTCAGCGTACAGCCTTCCCGAGAGTTAGGAGCCGCGCAGATCGAACAGGATTTATTAGGATATCCATAGAACGAATCAAGGCACTTACATACGTTCCCAGAGCCTTCTCCAGTCGCTATGCATGTTGCATTGGCACCGCAGTCAGATTGAACGGTACAAAATGGAAGAGGTGGGCAGATATTCGTATAGGTGTCACCATTGGCAGCCTTGCTTGAGTCGACCGGTATAATGCTTGTTGAGGCTAATGGAGTAGAAGTACAAATACCCCCATTTGAGCAGGCGTAGGATGAATCCGTGCAAGTTTCAACGCAACGGCTCTTCGTTTCCGTCTTCAGTTGTAAACATAGTCCACGCTCACATTGCGAACTCGTTGAGCATTCCGACCCAAGTGAAGAGCGCTTGGTAGATGACGTAGAATCTGTGCTTGAGCATGCGAAGCCTGCGAAAAATAAAATAAAGCCAAGGTGAACATAAACAAATTTTGTCAAGAACCTGTTACTCACATTCGTCTCCTATGCCATCGTTATCACTGTCGACTTGATTGGGATTAAACAATCCTGGGCAATTGTCACATTGTTCGACATAACCATCTCCGTCAGAGTCCAAATAATTGGCGTTTGTGGAAGGATCGGTAAAGTTCACGTTGATGCTACCATCAATTCCGAGCCGAGACTGCACTGGTGTCACATACGAATTATAAATTGTGCATGTATCGATGTTCGACTGATTGATAAAGAGATTTCCGTATATCTTCTGTATGTCGACGGACCATGCTGCCAAAACGAGGTTCTCCGCGATAGTCAGGTCACCATTGACCGTTTGTAGACTTGGGAAATCAAAACGAACCAGCGTTGTATTCGCATTACTGATTCCGGTCGAAGTGCCGACAATGAGATCATTGACACTTGCAAGCTGCGCCATACTAATCGACGTTCCACCATTTTGGGAAAGAGTGAGATTACCACCAACTTCAGTCAGTAGCGGAAGAGATATTTGATTGAGGTAACTATTGCGAATTGTAAGGTGGCCATGAATTTTTTGTAGAGCAGAAAAGTCATAGGACGTGGGCGAAGAGCTCGATATTTGTTCGATTGTCACATTCCCATACACTTCATCGAGTTGGTCGAACGCAGCGGCAGTGACCGTTGATCCAATTGTAAGATGCAAATCTCCATGAACCTTGTTCAACCGACATAAAGGAAGGACGGAAGAATTAAATCCAGATGTAATCGTCAGATTATTCGGTCGCTGTAAGACAATGGTGGATTGAACACCTGCTTGAGGGGCCACCGAAAATTGAACACTTATCGCTCCAGTTTGGTAATTAATGGAACCTGTACTGAGGCCGTTACCGGACGCGATAGTTCCATCTCCATTTTCGTCCACAAGTTCTGTACCGTCATCGAGTGTCAGCACCATGCTCGAAGGACTGATAGGGTTGCTCGACGTTACGGAAGATACCGAATATACGAAATTTCGCGTCTGACCATCAAATGCAGGTGAAGGAGTAGCGGTTACAGTATCGAGAAGAGAAATTTCCACCTGACTCTGCGCAACTGTCGCTGAAGCGCTTGATATCGTCACTTGCGCGGTTTGTGAGATAGGTAAATCGCAGGTCTCTATGGCACGAGAGTCAGAAAGATCAACTACTTGTGAAATACCGCTTACACACTCGGAAAACGTAGATGTTTGCGTCCCTTTAGGCGAACAATCAAGAATATCAACAGGTGCACATGCGCCAAGTGAACGCTCAGTAACAATCAGCCCCTCGGTAGATCGAGAACAACTCTCTGAGTCTGTCGTAAATGCGACTTGCTCCTGGTTGCAAATCTCTCTTTGACGAGTACGAGTGCCCGTTTGAACACAAGTATTTTGATAAGCGCAGTCTTCCCAGGCATTGATCACTAAGTCGTCGGGATTGGGAATACGACTACAAGACTGAGATTCAGAAACTGTCGCCGTCTCAGCTCCTCGACAAAGAAGTAAAAACCGCGATTGCGTACCCGTCAGGCTACAGATTTGATCGGTCTCACACGTTCCCCATGGACCTTCCTGCAAAGGCGTCGTCGGGGCAGGAAGTTCACAGGGCGCGACGTCCTCTAGAGTTCTTTGCACGCAATCTTGTCCTGTCACACCACAAGGGCACACACCTTCACAAGTTCCTCGAGATTGACAGCTCTGAAAGGTCCTCGTTCGAAAACCTTTCCGTGAACAAGGATTTGTCGATGTCACAACGCAAGTGACAGTCTCCCAACTTTGCGGAACTGTAATGACGTCCCCGCTAAATAAGCCCGAACAAGGCGCAGAAGGGGGAATCGTCTGAGCGTCCAAAATGGATGCATCACCTGAAGATGCGCCAGCATCTGTCGTTGAGTCACTCGCCGAATCTGAACACGCTGATAAACAGATCAGAAAAAGAGTACACACCGACCGTATTACACGGATGAGCCTAAGACTTAGATGGGCAATGATTTTAGGCATACGAATACTATCGCCCTCGTTTCTTATTATTCGACAAACACAAATAAAAGCGAACACGCGCGGCAAATTCAAGACTACCTTTGCTGTCCGTTAGGTCAAATTTGCGGTCCTTCGAAACTCAACTTTTCGGGAGATTACCCTAATAAAAAAGCAGCGACCTATCTAAAGGTCGCTGCTTGAAGATTGTTTCACCAGCTATGGGTGAGCAAAAGTCTTTCGCTACTAGCCCATCGCAGATTCAGCGTTAGAACCAACCTTAAGACCCCAGTTTCGGACTGCTTTGGTCTTGGTGCTCGTTGCCATATGAAATGTGAAAGTACTGTTCGCTGCTGGAATCACCTCGAAATAGAGATTGTAAACATTGGTGTCCAGTGTCGGCGAAATTTTCGTTGCTTGAGTCGCGATCGTGATCGCATTGCCTCGGCCACCCATGGTCGCATTCAGCTGACCGTTCACCTCAGTGGGTTCTTTTGGGTAACATTTTTCGTACCAAGCTTTGTTTTCTTCGTCGAAATCAATAATCCACCAAGAAAGCTTGGTCACTTTGTTCGTGGAAAGTGACGCTTTCATCTTCCCTTGCAACATTTCCGCATTTTCAGCCGAAATGTAGCAACTAATCGCGACCGGATCACCAACGCCACCCGCGAATGAAAAGCTATCAATAACGCCCGTGCATTCGAGCTTTGGATCATCGCCACCGGCACCTTCCTCAAAAGCCGCTTCGCCCTGAAATGGATGAAAAACCTCAATATCTCGCTTCAGGAAGCCATCCATGTCGAGTCCTTCAAAATCGATAAGATATCCGTGTAGACCTTTATTTGTTGGGTCAGGAACAAATCCGGACTTCCAATCACAACTGTAATTTAATGCTGCACTCATAATTCCTCCTGATGCTTACGTCGCGACTTTGGGAGAAGCTAGAAGTCTTCCAAGCACAGTGCAAACACCGATTCGCGAGCGAAGCTAGCACAGTCCACATACCAGTGACAGATTAAGAGCGCGATTTCTCAAAAACATTCAGGTTAGAAAGATGCATTGTGACTTCAGTCAATCACCGACCAATTATGGGTTGAACCTAGGCTTTTCCCAGCTATTAATGGCTCGAGCGCATCATCAACAAAGCTCCGGAACAGCGGCTCAACGAGTTCAGGATGTACGTGACTGTGCGGAAAGCGTAATCCCGGGGAGTTATTGACCTCGAAAAGCCAAAGCTTACCGTTGGATTGTAAACCGAAATCTAGAGATAAAAAGTGAAATCTGCGGGATTTACGCCGCGTTCCTATGAGAAATCTCGTACTTTGCGCAACTTTACCTAGGATTTCGCTCACCTGTTCGATGACCAATTCATAATCTGGGGACTCAGTCGTGAAGACCCCATACTTTTGGCGGTTAAAAGACTCAAGTTCCACAGATTCCGGTACAAAATTGGAGAGCTGACGAGCGGGCTCAAGCGATCCGCGAACATACGGCTCGGGGCACTTTCTGACAAGACCCGTACGAAACAAGCACCAAGATAGGCTCTCCTCGTCGTGAACGAGACTGACATAAAACCGGAAATCGTACTTTCGCCCATTCAAAAGCGCTGGGGACGGCAGACTCGGCTGAAGCACGTACCTATGCTGCGGTTCAACGACGCCAAGGGCTTCTTCGGGAGTTTTCAATAATTGTATCCCTGATGCACGATCCTTTACCGAGTTTTTTAGGAACCATACCTCAGCATCTTGAGATGCTGGTTTGGGTCCATACCAATCACCAAACTGAATCTGATAACTAGGTGGAATGAAGCCATTCGGACCAACCTCAGCCCCCATGACAGTCACGAGATTCGTCTTATTTGTTATGTGATGCGTATCCAGAATAGTACTGGCCACTTTGGACAATCTTTCGTCTGAACAATAGTCGTAGATCTCACTTTCAACATAATCTAGCCGACCTTGGTCTTTGAATTCTTGAGCTTCGATAGGAAGAAACTCAACTTGGATTCGCGAGGCCTTTCCTTTCTTTACTTTCACGTCTTCTGCTATTCGAAGAACGAAGGGCGGGATCCCAGAACGAGATTGAACTCTTAAGGACATCCCGGCCTCAAGCTTCACCTTTACACCTGAGGCTTCTTCTTCTTCGATATCTTGAAAAAATATACGGCGACTACTTCCGCGCTCACAAATCTCATAACTTCCAGCAAAGAGACGAGAGCTTTTCTCATTGAGCTTTCGCTTACTCCAATCAGAACGTTGACGTAGCTCTGCATACAAAGGCTCGTAAATAGACGACGCAGTCATTCCGTAGGTTCTTAGATAAGTTGTATCGTTCGGAAATACGAATGTTTTTACAGAAGATGGCACGTCGCCGAAGAGTCTCAGTCACTGCTACTCATTTGTCACCAAAAACCGAAAGAATCTGCGAACACATGTTTGAGATGTCACGCCATACAATGAAAACGCGAAACAAGAATGACCAACTATTTCCAGCTCAAATCCAACTCGCATGTAAGAATTTTGCTCCTAGAATATTTTGACCAGCAAACGTCGTCGTAGACCGATACCTACGACGAAAAATAATCGCATCGCCGGCCTTTAGCTCTACTACGATTGCATTCGGTTCATGTTCAAACTTTTACTCATGGTGAAAGCGGAAAGCTCCGGAAGTAATTGTAATGCGGCTGCTCTACATTCAGTGTCGGTCATGACGACGCCCCTGTTTTGAACGTCCTGATCGGCAAGAAGACGAACGAGATATACTCTATTCTCTCGATTAGTTTAAGATCTCTAGTCGTCATACCGAACTAAAACCGCAGTGAGAAATGGCATGAAAGCATGCCAAGAACGATGAGTAATCGCTATATTATTCGCGGGTAAGGTCGGTAGAGAAAGAGCATACACTCAATAACTCAATTGAAATTTTCTAAACTCTCCCTCTTCCCACATTTTTGCGCATTTAGAGCGCTGAAGTTTTCCGCTCGTCGTTTTCGGAATCTTTCCCGCCGGTAACATCAAAATCTCATGACACGATAGGGAATGCTCTTCCGAAACCGCTGCTCCAACATTGGACGCTATTTCTGCAAGAGCTGCTTTGTCCTTCGTATCGAAGTCTTTTCGCACTTCGACCGCTACGACAAGTTTTTCCTGATTCTTGATGGTCGATCCAAAGGCAAGCATACACCCGGGCCGGATTCGCTTATCGGAGACAAGAACCGATTCTTCAATATCTTGCGGATAAATGTTTCTTCCACCAATGATGATCATGTCCTTAATGCGGCCACAAATGTACACTTCGCCCTCGTACGTGAATCCTAGGTCGCCCGAACGAAGATACGTTTCATCATTTTCATCATCCGCAAGACGAGCTCGAAAAGTTGCTTCGTTTTCGTCCTCAGGGCGGTCCCAATACCCTGACGAAACACTCGCGCTAGATAACCAAAGTTCGCCAACCTCACCATCAGACAACATTTTTCGAGAAATGGGATCTACTGCGCACAATTTCACATCGGGGTCTGGTCGACCGACACTAATAAGCTTTGTACCTCCATCCTCACGAGGCACGACCTTTTTCTCGCGTTCTAAACTATCCCGATCAAGCGCAAGAATGGTTGGAGCGGCTTCGGTTGAACCGCATACAAACAAAACAGTCTCAGCCATCCCGAAAACGTTTGTAAAGGCTTTTTCCTGGAAAGAATACGGATTCATCTTTTCGCAAAACCGCTCAACCGTAGGCACTTTCATCGGCTCTCCACCCTGAATCGCACCTCGGAGGGGCGCAAGGTTCCAGCCCTCTCCTTCTTTGAGACCGCGCAGCACATATTCGTAGCCAAAATTAGGTCCCGCAGCATGAGTTCCTTGGTATTTATGCAGAGCATCTAGCCACAATCTAGGACGTCGCAAAAACGACATTGGAGAAAAGAATACACAGTGCGCACCAGTATAAAGAGCAGACAGAATTCCTCCGGTTAGTCCCATGTCGTGAAACAAAGGAACCCAGCCTACCATCACCGAGTCGCTCTTAAAGCTGATATTACGCTCGATCAACCAGAGATTATGCAATAGATTATGTTGACTGATTCGAACCCCCTTGGGCTGTGAGGTTGAACCTGACGTATATTGCAAGAATACGAGGTCTGTCGGTGCTGTGTTTGCACAGCTGTGCTCTAAATCTTGTCTTGCAACACCGTCATCTATCTTTTGACGCTTGTCGGTTGTAAGCCATTTTAGTTTAGGAAGCTTTGGCCCACGTCTAAGCCTCACAAATTGCGCTGCTTTTTGACTCGCGAGCGCCACCGAAAAGATAGCTCGATATTTCGCGTGAGTAAGCGCAAACTTGGCACCGCAATTATCGGCGACATGCGCTAGCTTTGCGAGATCTCTATCCAGGTCTCTGGGATCCGGGCTAGGGACAGGGACAGCAACCGCACCAAGAAGCATACAACCTACGAAGCCCCAGACGAACTCTATGCCATCAGGCGGAAACACAAGTAAAACTCGGTCGCCCGCTTGAACACCCTGGTCTTTGAGCATACGAGCAGTGCCAGCGGCATCACGTACGAAGCTTCGGATATTTGCGTTATGAACCTCTGCACCTTGAAGATCTAAAAACGTCAGAACCGGTTTATCTTCTCCGGAATGGACACGGCGAAGCAGCACGTCTAATAAAGAATTATCTGTACTCCAGTCTCTTTTAGGGTCGTTCCTAACATCACTCATAGTCATCTAAAGAGGTACGAAATATGAATACTTCGATATTCTGACCGAACCACACTCAGAGATAATCGTAAACCTCTTATGAATAGCCTAACGATGAGAACTACTTGGACTCGATTCGAGAGACCGCAACCGTTGGTAAAGCGACCTGTTTCTCTATTCTCTTGCCACTGATTCGCTGGTGCACCTCGTCCCAAAGTGCTGCATACGCAAGCCCACCGACACTTCGTGGTGCGAACATACTCACGGGCGCAAACTGGGTACCCATTCGCTCTATATCTGACGAATACGGAACAACTTGCCGCAAGAACGTACTTTCTTTGGAAAAATGACGTTCAATTGTGTTGCGATGCAAAGTCTTTCGCCTGTCTACCATTGTAAAAAACGGAGCCGTGCGTTCGTATTGAAAGCCTTCATGTCGCAAATATGCGAGAACCTGCTGCCACGCACGAGTCGATAAAGGGGTTGGAATCAGCGGTGACACCAGTAGATCGCTCGCTCGTAACACCGAGTCAGAGAGTCGAGATAGCCCAGGTGGTACATCCACAAAAACAAGGTCAAACTTATGCGCTAACCTTTCTAAAATACGAGATATTTTCTTTTTTGGATTATTGCTATCAGCAAGCTCCATATCGATAAAACGCAATGACAAGTCGGCAGGAATAACAAACAGGCGTTCATATTTGGTCGCGCAGATCTTTTGAGATACTTGCTTCGCTTTGAGCAAGTTATCGATCGCGTTCCCGCCCTTAGGACGAACGCCTAGGTAAAAAGACGCTGATCCCTGCGCATCCAAGTCCCATAGCAAGGTTCGATACCCAGCTTTGGCTGCGCTGCACGCGAGATTTACTGCCGTCGTTGTTTTTCCAACGCCACCCTTGTGATTGAATAATGAAATTGTACGCATGATGATTCTGGCTCAAACACTTTATAGTGACTAAGAGGATCATCGTATATTCATGAAAGAACTTCAAGGCGCTAGGCCACTGCTTTTTCTCCAGCGGCTTGTTTGCGCCTCCCGAGGCCTAAAGTCACCGGGAGTATCGTTAAGTCGAACGCCATACCTATAAACAGCATCGTTGCGACAATCACGCCGAAATTACGATTGAGAACAAAGTCAGTCAACGTGAACATCAAGAAGGCACAGCACAGAATTACGGTCGTAATGATCATCGCTTTTCCAGACACCAGAATCGTTTTTTCGACGGCTTTTTCGTGAGAGTAGCCAGCATCGAGTGCATTCTTGTATTTGGAAATAAAGTGCGTCGTATCATCGACCACCACACCGAGCGCAACGCAGCATGACATCAGTACCGACACATCGAGCTGCATGTTAAACAAACTCACAAAGCCCACCGTTAGCAAAATCGGTACGATATTCGCCATTGAAGTTGGAAGACCAAGCCGAAATGATCCGGCAAGGAAGAACAACATGAAACTAATGAGAACAACCGCGGAACCAACGTTTTCAATAAACCCGCTCGCTACATCACGGACCATATTGAGGTACAGCCAGCTCTTTGCAGCTATTTTTGCGTCTGCGCCCGTAAGGTTCTCTGACGTCCACGCATTAACTTCATCGCCAAATTTCATGAACCAGCTCGCGGGTTCACTCATCAATCGAACATCGACTAGTGTGGCAGATTCATCCGCACTAACCTGGTTCGTTATATCGCGGCCGGCACTCAGGCTAAATGTATATGCGTTATAGTAACTTGTGACCTTCGCGTCATTCTCGGGAAGTCGGAAGTCGTCGGACAGGTCATTACGCATTACTCGATTCATCGACTTCATCGTTGATGCAAGACTGACAACACTCACAACTCCGGGCTTTGACTTGAGATACTGATGAAGTTTTTCAATCTTAGCGATATTTTCTTTCTTTCGAATTGCTCCTGGAACCGGTTTCCCAGTTTTCGGATCCGTAAAGGTTACCATGAAAGAAAGGTTATAGGCGCCGCTCAGATTGTCTTCGAGAAACTCTGCCGCTTGCCGGAAATCAGATTCTTTTGAGAAAAATTTGAGCTCACTGGTATCGATTTCGACTTTAGTGAGCCCATAACCACCAAAACCAAGGACAATAGCGCTAAAGAAGAGAATAACACCCGTATTCCCGTTAACCCATGCTGATAAAGAAATCAGTTTTCGATCAAATAAAGAATTCGTACCGCTCGTTTCAGTGCTCTCTTGTGGTGACGGATTCTGATACTGTTTTGGAACAGGTAACATTGACGTAATGGCGGGCATGACCGTCAAACTAAGCATAAATGCACAAATAACTCCCACACCGGACATCCAACCAAACGCTGCCACCGGTAGAATTGGGCTTATCGCTAACGAGAAAAAGCCAATAGACGTTGATGCCGAGGTCCAGAAGCACGGCATAAAATTATCTCTAATTGATGCAATCGTTGCCTCTCGTGAAGACTGGCCCGTTTTTACGTTATCAATGTACGCGTTGAAAATATGAACGGCATCGCCGATACAAGAAGCCAAGACAACCTGTGGAACCGCGACCGTTAGATTATTGAGTGACGCTCCGACAAGTCCAGCGAAACCCATTGCAATGCAAATAGAAATCGTTACCAATCCCAGGGGTAAAAATACTCCGGAAAGACGGCGATATGTCGCGATCAGGAGTATGACAATGACAATCAAAAAGACAGGGGTTAGTTGATTCCAATCTCTGATAGCATAATCAGCCATCGTGCTGTCCATGACGACGCCGCCCGATAAGTGATAAGTGTATTTGGTTCGTTTTGCTTCATCTGCGAGGATTGCTCGCACCTGATCCCCAATTTGTCTTCCACGTTCTGATGCTTTTGCTTGATCGGGTTGGTGGAGGCTCACCAAAATCATCGTTGTGTCGAGCGCTTGATTCAAAACAAGTCCGCGTGCCGATGGGTCAGGTTCTCGCATGAGATGGTATGTGGCTTCTCGAATACGATAAGGCTGAACGGGGTCCTGAAGAGGACTGAGCTTTAACTGAGCCTGAGAAGACAGCCAGTTTTGCGCATTCTCAGGGAATCCTTCCGCCGGAATAAGTTCTTCCATTTTTCTCGCAACATGGGGTGCGATAAAAGCGTTGGGATGTTCAGCGATATTACCTTCAACTTGGCTCAAAAGTTCCTTCACTGCTGGATCGGGGAAGGTCTTGAGAAAATTAGAGACCAGGCCCTTTTCGGAGATAGGAGATTTCATAGACTCCTCCACGGAAAAAGGCTCATCAGAAGGAATCCTCACCGAGACAGTCCCATTTTCAACGAGGAAAGCCTCGCCACGCCATACTGGTCGCCCTTGCCCTTCCACTCGTGCTTCTATCACGGACGTGCCAGAGCAAACCGGTTCCTCTTGCTCATAGTCACAGTACTGACCTGGCCCACAATTAGAGTCGTCCTCACACGCAGACCGATCACTGACTGGAATATTCTCAACGGCATACGAAGAGCCACCATCCAGTTTAGCTCGGAGCTCTCCGTCAACGTATACAGTCACCGGGTAACGGAAACCGTTTTCAATCGCTAACTTTCCTCGACCGGTTCCCTCAATCTTCACCGGCTCACGAATCTCTTGTTCGTGACTACGAGGTAGACGGGCCTGAAGAACTAAATCTTTAGACCAAACGTACACATCTCCGTCATCTCCAGAGGTGAAGAGGCGACCTGAGGGCCCAACGATCACTCGCCGGACAGAGGCTCTATGAGCAGCAAGGGTGACTATCTGTGGACCTTGCCCCGGAATGTGAACACCGACATTCTTATCTCTGGCACCAGAGAACACGCGGCCTTTCTCATCCACAGCCAGGTCGACAACCCAATCGTTGTGAATTCGAGACACAACTCCGATTGATCCGTCTACGGGAAATGTCCTCACGCTACCGTCGCTTAGGCCACCCACTACAGTGTTTACATTGGGCATTCGCGACAAAGTCAGTACGGTTCGAGAACGATCTTCTGGTAACAGCTCTAATATTTCGTTGGTCTTTATCTCCCAGCGAAGAACGGCACCCGTGTCCGATGCAAAAACAACAAACCTCCCCTGATCAACCAACTCGAGATCGTTAATTAGTCGGGGACCGCCCTCGTGGCGATAAACCAGTTTTCCTGATTTGGTATCCCAAACAAATATCGATTTGGAGGAAGAGACAAGCTGTTCAACGCCCTTAGACCAAGCTATGGCGGTTACATAATCGGAGTGCCCTCCAAGCGTATGCCTGAGCTGCTTTGCGTCCAGATCCCAAAGATAGAGGTTTTGATATGAACCGACCGCAAGTTGTCGACCATCGTTTGACAAAGCAAGCTTCGAAATACCTTGTGAATGACCGAGTAAAACCTGCGGTTCAGCATCTGTTTCCAAATCCCAAATCCTAACCGTTCGATCAATACTTCCCGAAAAGAGATGCTTTCCATCAGGACTAAAGACAAGATGTTCAACAGCGCCCGAATGCCCAGTTAGTCTGCGTTTGGTCAGATTCTCAAGATCCCAGAGATAAATATCATTCTTGTTTCCTGCTGCCGCAAGAAAGCGCTTTGACACAGCAAGGGCTGGGCTTTCATTATCGATACTACTGGCTTTGGTTGACGAGTAATTAGCCAAGGAGTCGACCCGCTTCACTCCTTCGATTTTCCAAAACTCATCAGTGAGTCTGCGAACCGAGGATAAAGACTTATTATTCATCAAGCCATTTTCAGCATCGCGAAAAACAATAAGAATTTGATCGTCACTGCCAAATCGCTCTAACAAGCTATCGTATGCTTTCAATGCCGCGGATCCTTCCTGAAACCAGATTCGGTATCGCGTATCAAACGCCAGTTTCGGTAATCCGAAAGCGGTTATCGCAAAAAGCACTGTAACCAGAGAACAAACAAGAATTCGATTCACTATCGCAAACTCTGCGTATGCGGCGGCTTTCTTCTCCAACGTCGAGCCCATATGGGCTAGACAATATTCGTCGAACGACCGACTTGCAATTCACAAAAGTCAGGTAAACGCATAATTTGGGCGTGATTTCACATATATTCAGGGGAATTAGTAGGGCTACTGACCTAAAGATGAAGGCGGGCGGTTTCAAAGCAACAGATTGTATAGAAATTGGGCTATGTAGGCTTAGAAAAGAGCTAGAAAGTGGCTATAACGACGCTGTGAATCTGTCTCGCATACACACCTTGGTGTTGAGCGTTCTATTTTGCATTAGCTTCGAAGCAGAAGCCTATGCGCAATCCGAACTTTCCCTCGTAGTTGTAGATGCAAAAGCCAACGACCCAAGATGGGGAGCGGGTCTGATCACAAAAGGAATTCGGCGGGAAATTGAAGGAAAAGTGGGAAGACTGATCTCCAACGAAGAGTTCCGAATCGCAGCTGCTACTGTATCCAAGAAAAACAAAGAGAAACAAAATAATAGACTTGTGAATGCCTGCAACGCGTTGGCGGGTGATTACGTTTTATTGACGAGGGTTACGAAGAAAGGCTGGCTTTATACAGCCCACTCAATCTTGATTCATTGCGCCACGAGCGAAAAACATATGGATTTCCGTTCTGGATATTACAACGTCGCCAAAGAGGCCCAAGATAGAGGCTCCAGAATTGGCAAAAAAACCCTCGAGAAACTAGCCACCTTGATTAAAAGTGGCAGGGCTCAAAAAGGGAAGGTTTCGACAACCGAAGACACGAAACCTGCTCCTTCAGCGAATCAACCACAAAAAGATGATTTCCAAGCCCCTGAGAATGACAATTCGACAGCCCAAGCCGAAACTTCGGATACAAGCACCGATGAATCTGCGGACGATTCTGAAATTATTGTTGCTACCGCCGAGGATTCTGAAGAAAAAGCAGAGGTCGCGACCTCTGACGATGAGGCTTCTGAAAACGAAGAATCTTCTGGAGAAGAAGAATCATTTGGTGAAGACGAATTTGCATCAGAGTTCGATTCCGACGAGTTGGGTGAAGAAGGCACCGAAGATTCTGAGGAGCAAAAAGGTTGGCGTTGGGATGTCCGAGGCTGGCTGGGAACACAATATGTATCATTCCTTGACCCCGACCTCGCAGAAAATAAAGATCGTAACTTCCTCAAGGCTGGCTTCAGAACGACTCTATCCGGACAATTGAACGAGGACTTCCGCGTGAGATTGCTGCCCCTTTTAGAGGTCGACCTGACCGAACAAGAAATACACCGTATCATCGTCGAAGAAGCGTTTATGGAATATGCGTTTGAGTCGGTTGAATTTCGACTCGGCTGGGATTCTCTAACTTGGGGCTCTGCGTCAGCGATACGAATTATAGATATTATCAACGCACGTGACTTTAGTGAGGGTGTTACCAACGCACCAAAAGTCGGTCAGCCCATGTTCGCGACACGCTTTCTCTTCGGAAGCCACAGCCTCACTCTTCTATACCTTACGCCCTTCATTCCTCCACAAATGCCAAAAATTGGTTCAGCCTTCTCACCATTTCCGAGTCCGACCAACGCTAATCCACGTGCACGTTACGGAGAGAAAGTCCTTTACGGTTCAGATTATGAAGAATGGCATCCTCAGACTGCAGCTCGATTGGGACTCATCATAGACAACTTCGATTTTCACCTATCTTACTTTTACGGTTACGCCCGTTTTCCGTTCGTGCATTTACCATCAGAAACCGTAGTGTATCCACTCGTCCAACACACGAGCGCCGATATTCAATATGTACGTGAAAGCCTCTCTATCAAACTCGAAATAGGACATGCCGATTACATCGAGACGAATAGAACTCGTAATCCACCTCTTCGGCTAGAAAATGGACAACAAGCCGCAGCAATCCCTTTTCCAGGTCGGCGGTGGACCTGGAATCTTGGAGTGGAGAGGACCTTCGACAACTTTTTAGGCGGAAATTCCACCTTTACGCCTCTTGTCGAGTTCGTCGGAGATTCAGACAGCCAATGGTTCACCGATGATATACCGCCCGACGATATTTCTCGCTTTTTCGAAAACCATCTCGTGACTGGCTTTCGGTGGGATTTTCAAAACGACTCTGATTCAAAACTTACGTTCAGCGATATTATTGATCTCCGAAACTTTAACGATCAGTTACTCACTCTTGAATACGAGCAGCGCCTCTTTAGAAGCCTGAGTTTACTACTTGGTGGCCGTCTTGGACTTGCCGAAGAAGGCAGTAAAGCTGAGGGAAATAAACAACTAACCGGTCTTTATACCTCGATTAAGCTCAACTATTAGAAGAAATTTAATTCGGTGAAAGCGTGCTTCGAAGGTCAGGTGTGCAATCATAGGACAAATCGAATCGTACCTGGTTATAGTTCGGATCGAGAGCTTCATCTGCCATGAAATTAATTCTCTGACCATCCAAAGTCATTGAACCGGCGAGTTGATTGCCTGCTCCCTCATATCTACCTATCTCTACCTGCAGATTGGATTTCGTGATTGTTAGATTGAATGTCTTACCATCGATCGTCGCCGTAATAGGAGCATCTAAAATGCGTAAGTTTGAAATTCGAGCTAGCGGCGTTGTAATGTTCATCACTCCTGAATTGTTCACATTTTCCCCCATTAACGGAGAATATATAAACGAAGCGGAGCCTACTTGAGCTTCAATACGAAACTCGGATGAAGTCTGACCCGGCTGGAGTTGGTAGGTCGCAAACTGGTCAAACGAAATTTCCGAAACGGATATATCTATCGCATCAGACGTTACCGGAAGAGCGTATTGAACAGCGATACCAGGAGCAATCGGCTGCTCAAGACGTAATCCACGGACAGAGCGGGTCGCGGTCACAGTGAATGAACCACCTGACCAATACGAGTTACGCAAGCAATCTTCTCGCAGAGGATTACTGAAATTTGAACTCACGATACATTGCGATATTCCATCCACAACCAGGCCAGGCACCGGAGGGCCTACTGGAGGCGATGCCGGAAGCGCAGAGATAGGCATCACCATCGAAGAAGCAAAGCCACAAGTAGAATCAGACGAGGCTTGAGAAACCGCTTCCACAATCAGAGAAGTAAGGAGACGTGCGACTGGTCCAGCGAGTGCTTCGCGAAAAGAGCAAATCTGGTCATCAGTAACCGTAGTCAAATCTTGATTACATTCGTATGAAGCACGAAAAGCCGCCAAATCAAAGTCTGGATTAAGAGCTCTCCCATCGATCGGGACCTGGTAAGTCGCTACGCTCGTCGTCACCGTACCAGCAATCTGGTTTACGGTACTCGTGTCAGCTTGAATATCTGATGACAAAATCAAAACACCAGCAGTTTGCTCATCATTCAGGATATTGAGTTGAGCATCTTCAAATTCAACGTCACGTAACCGAACCATCGGAGTCGGGAGAACACATGCTTGATTCTGCTGAGAGTATGCAAATTGGGCGAGCATTTTGAATTGAACTTGACCACTAGGAATGGCGAGAGTCGGAATATCTGAGTCGGACATCTCAAGCTGGAAGTCAGAAAAGCGAACATTTAGTTCATAATCGCTAGCGGTTCGGCTCGTCGGAATAACGGGCTGGTCTGCATCGCCCGTCAAAAACCCAGTCACGGTGCGTGATCCGCTTACTTCAAAACGTCCAGACACAATTACTTCGTCACCATTGCAGTCCGTACTGACAACTGTCGGTCGATCAAACTCCAGTACACAATTCGATATTGTAACTGTGTGTTCTCCAACATCTCCAACCGCTCCCTGACTTATTGCTTGTTGGAGATTAGTTACATTCGCAAATCCACAGCTGGAGTCGCTTTCAAGAATCCCGACGATACTCGCAAAGGCTCCAGGAGTTAGGCGCAAAGCTCCATCAATCACACCATTTGTAGGGTCGCATTCAAAGTTCGCGGGCTTTTCAAGTTCAGCAGCACACTGCCAACTTTCATCGAATTTCGACTGCGTAAAATTGGGTACGAGGGCTAAGGAATTATTTTCCGGAAATTGATACGTCGTTGAGTCTAAGGTCACTGTGCCTGTCAAAACGTTAGTTTCTGAATCAATCGTACCAGAGATCGCCCGCAACTGACCTGTTTGAAGTCGAACCGCCCGAGATGTGCCGTCTCCATCTTCGAGATTAGCTGAAACTGCGCTCAAGCTCACGCGAACGTCAGCAATCGGCGTCTGAATCGAGCAGACTCCTGTTTCCGAAGTATCTTTTGCAAACCGAGGACGAATAATTCCACTGAGTGAGCCATTCTGTATAAAGAGCTTTTGAGCAGATGCGGATGACGTTGAAGATGTTTCTGCTTCAGTCGTAAGACCAAAATCGCGAAATTCGATCTCATCGAATACAAGGTCTACGGGATAATCGTTTGTCGGCAAAATAGGATTAGAAGTGTCTCCTGTGACAATCCCCTTCAAAATTTTCCGGCCAGTGACAACAACCTGTCCTGTAGCTAAGGAGCCCTTCTTTTGACAATTTTCGAGCACTTTGGTGGCGTTATCTAAATTGATCACGCAACGTGTATAGGTTTCGGTGACTGTTCCAGACATACCCGGCGACACGCTCAATTGCTGAGAAGCTCGGCTGTTCTCGCTACTGCCTCCGCATACCTCGTCACTTTCTAGCAACTCTCCCACAGTGAGCATCGATTGAATCATGGCCCTCGAAGCGTTCGCCACCAATTCTTCGTCCGCACTGCTCGGTCCGGTACAAGTGCTATCTAACGGCAGCCGATAATTCTCTCTACAAACAAAGCTTTCCTCAAACTTTTTTCGTTCATAATCTGGATCTAACTTGTTTGATTCTGATTTGGTAAACTCGAACCGTTCATCGAATACTTCAAAATATCCCTCGTAGAAGTTTTCTCCCCGCATTCCACGCCCGATTTGGGCTGATAGCTGCGAGTTAGAAATATAGATATACGAGTCGCCTTCTTCAGATCTGATCTCTCCACCAAGCTTTTTCAGGTTCAACCCCTCAATGAAAAGGTCTCCACTCGTAAGTTCACAGAGTCCGCTCTCGTCGTCTATCACGCTATATAAACCAGCCTGAAACTCTACACTTCCCTCTCGAAGAATGATTTCCGATGAATCGTCACTAGAAGTGAACGAAAGCTCATTGACGGCGGCATCGTGCACTATGATATCGATCGCTCTTTCAGAACGAGGAATAATGGGTGCATTAGCATTTCCTGTAATCTCACCTCGGACAATTATGGTGGCTGAAACACGGGCTTTACCTTTCATACCTCGGGATCTTCCGGCGCAATCCTCTGAAAGAAACGGTTGCTCGGTATAGTCGAGTGCACAATTCTTTATCTCGTATTGGACTCGTCCCAATTTACCTACTTCGCCCGACACGGTGTATGAAGAACGTACGTCATTCGCTTCAAAACCACATTCTTTGTCTTCCAAGACAGCGCTCAGAAGAAAAGAGCTTGCAAAAATGAATGAACGAGCCAATTCGGACGTCTTTTCCTCGGTGTTCGATCTGATTGAGCACGCATTCAATAAGAAGGCGGTCGCCAGGAACACAGTAGGTAAACAGCGAGTGAAAGAGGTAGCAAATCGCATGGAGTCAACGCTAAGCTATACTGGTTTAGTTTACTCCGCAAACCATAACCTCACTCTTGACCTAAAGGTCAATTCGCGTGACTCTAGCCGCGAATTTACCGGAGCATCTATGAAAAAATCAACAGCCCTAGCCTTCCTACTCGCCCTATCTCCAGCCACCGTTTGGGCTGGCTTACCCACAGGACTCGATGTCGCCACCAAAGCCCACAATAGCCAGGAAGGGTATAAAGGACAGCGCTTCAGCTCGATCATGGAACTTTACGATCCCAAGGGTAAGCTAGTTGTGAAATATAAAATGATGCAATTCGCAGTCGAAGGGACCAAAGCAAACGGTGAAGAAACGAAATCACTGATTAGATTTCTCGCTCCCGCAGCATCTAAAGGTACCGCTCTTTTGACGCACGAAAAAAAGGGCGAGGATGAAAATCGATGGTTATACCTAGCAGATACGCGACAAGTGAAGCGCATTGGCGGGGGGAGTAAGAGTGCATCGTTCAAGGGTAGTGAACTCGCATACGAAGATATGAATTCGGATACACTCGACAAATACACATACAAAACACTCGGAGAAGAAAAGGTAAACGGGCGCAAAACTTGGAAAGTTGAATCTAAACCCAAATTCTCAGGGAGTGGATATTCAAAAATTATCTCTTGGTACGACCAAGAGAACAACTATGTAATCAAAGCAAACTTCTACGATAAAGCTGGTGCGAAATTGAAAGAAAGCACGACAAAAGGCTGGAAGAAATTTCAAGGCAAATGGCGAGCCCAATGGTCGCAAGTGAAGAACGTTCAAACGGGACGAAAAACCATTGTAAAAAACGGGAAATTCAAATTGAACATTAAGCTCTCGCCAAAAATGTTTACCGTTAGCCAACTACAGAAGAGCTAGGTTTTTCATCCGATGAGATTGCTTGGCCTAATATTTTTTGCCGCTGTCCTAACTGTGAGCCAACCCCTGCATTTGCAGGCATCTACACCTTCTGCACCCGAAATTGTTAAGAAGGCGCAAGAGCATTTTTCAGGGCATGGCGGCCAACGGGTTCGAGCTAGCATGAAAACCGTAGACGCATCAGGACAGGAGAAAACCTACGAATTGCTGCTTCTTGAAATGGAAAATGGCAACACGCGTCAATCTCTTTTGCGGATTACAAAACCAGCAACACATGCAGGAACGGCAATTCTGGTAAAGGTTAACGAAACACAAAAGGACGATGTGTACCTTTATTTGCCTCAAGACAAGGCGCTAAAGAAAATAACGAGAGACGGAAAGCTCACAAATTTCCTCGGAAGTGAGTTAGACCTTGAACAATTATCCTATCCTACAAATGAACGTTTCCAGCATCGGCTTATCGGCAAATCTGAAGTAGACAAAAAACCATGTTGGCTCATCGAACATCTTTCAAAGTCATCCGAGTCAAGTTGGCGAAGTAAGATGACATCGTGCGTAGATATAAAGAATTACTCAATCTTAGAAGCTATTCATTATGACCGTGCCAACGTAGGTCTCAAAAAAGTAAGTTATCGAAAACATCGAAAAATAAAAGGACAGCTAAGGCCAGAGAGTATCACGATTGAAAATGTCCAGACCAAACGAAAGACAGAATTCACGGTGTCGAACCAGAATATAGGCATCAAGCTTTCTCAAAAACTTTTTACGCTTGAGCAACTTCGAAAATCAAAAAACAGATAGCTTCCTACACCAACAAAAGCAGCGACGTGACTAGCTCAAAAGAGTCATAACGGCCCCTACACTCAATCCGAGAAAAAAGCCTAAAACCTGGATTGCACCGAGATGATAAGCGCCTACCTGATTTACCATATCTTCGAGCTCTTCTAGTTCCAGTTCAGCAGCTGAAGTCTTAACTCTCTCCTCAATATCGAATAAATCAACAATAAAATCGGCTTGTTTACCTCGAACCAGTTCTTGGACACTTCCTAGTATAGCTGGAATAAAATCTCCCTGAATCAAACGACCAAAGCCAGCATCAATCCAAGCTCTTCTGAGTTCTTTCCGTTTCTCCGGATCACTCAGCTGGATTTCTGTAGATAATTGCATTTCACGAATTCGCGAATAAAGACGAGAAACTAAGGTCTCATCTAGATACACCTCCAAGGTTTCAGGTAGATTTTTTTTTATTTGATTCGCTGTACCTGTCATCCAAGCATCACTCTTTCTGCTTACAACCGTTTTCTTCAAAGATTTTTTGAGGGACTTAAAATTTAAGATCTTCGATTCTACAGCAAATTCAAGACCGATATCGCGAGCTGCACTTCCATCTTTTCGATATCGTTTTAGAGCCATCTTCACTAACTCAATGATCTCATTCGAGTACTTTACAAGAACATGGCGCAAAATTTTTCTTAGATGCTCTTCGACGAGCAGCGCAGACAAAAGTCTAGCAACTTTACGCTTACTCGCAGGGTCCGATAGTTTCTCTTTCGCTATCTGATGCAGAATCTCATAGAACTCATTCCTGGCATCACGGCTTTGTTGAGAATCATCGAGGACGATATTCACGAATGATTCAACAATAAAATAACGCGCCTCATCAGACTCTTTCATTTTCTCAAGGACACTATCAAGTTCGTTTCTTATTGCGTCCTTATCTAAGAGTCGGGTCGATATTTGACGAGCAACTAATTCCGTAAGCTCTTCTCTTCGTGCAGGAATCAAGCCTTGAGGCCAAATATAAGACATAGGAAACCAGGTTACAGGATATCTAGGATGAAACAGCATCTGAACGGCTAGGAAGTTGGTTCCGTAACCAATGGCAGCAGCGAGAGCGATCGGTAGGATTATCGAAAGGTTTTTCCCAGGAGCTTGTATGCCAAGCACCCATTTCCCAACAACCAAGGTGATCAAGAAAGTAAGCGTAAGAATTGTAAATGTGCCACAGACAAGCTCGAGTGCAGCCCAAACTCGCCTGTCCGAGGAAAACTCGTGGTGATTGACCATGAGCCTATATCGAGTTCTCCACCAATTCATTGGAAACGGTCGAAACATAACACAGAGCTTAGGTCATCTTCTCTAGGCAAGAGGCCCAATCAATTCGACCAGCGCTCATCATCGAGCCTTATTTTCAAGGCTTTGGACTAAAGGCTAGGATGAGCCTCTAGCTCAGACGGCGCTCAATCAATTGGATAGATATTGTATGGGTGTCGAAACGATGTTCAACACCTAAGAGTTCTAAAAGCCGAAGGCTTTCAGTGTTGCGCGGGTCATACGACCAGGTTTGAGTAATTTGCGAAGCGAGCCTGAGTTCTCCATGTATTTTGCTGGAGCGTCAGCCATGTGTTTCGTCTGCGTTGCAAAAGCTTTTGCTGAGATTCGGAACACGTCGACAAGTCCACCATCACGTTTTTTACGAGCAGCTTGGTCCCATCGCTTATTAAATTCTTTAATGCCTTCGAACTGAGCTTTTGCCATCTGTTCACTCATTTTGCTCGAAGCGAAGATGCCTTCTTGGAACATACGAAAGCCCGGAGAGTACTTTTTTTTGCGTTTCTTTTTTTTCGGTTTCGAACCATCTAGCTCAACCAGAGCACGATCTTGATCTTCATTCGTGTTCTCATTGTTTTCTTCAGTCATCTTACTTCTCCTCGATTCAATAAATCACTTACGCAGGAAAACCAAAGAGGCCTTTTTTCTTTGGTTTCTTTTCCACAACAACGATTATGGGTAGGGTTCTGGTAACGCCTTCGCCCTCACCGACCGTCGACAAAACTTCGGAGATGACTTGGCCGACCTCCAATGCGAGTTTTCCTTCCCCTTGCTTGAGCTTGCTGATCTTTTTCTTGGAGTGTTTCCCTAGATCTACAATGCACGGGTCAAGAATCTCACTGTCGTGTTCGCTTGAATTCACACTAGATAACTACACCTAAACCCCAACCTAGGCAAGGAAGCTTTATCATTCGACCCATTCCTCTACCGCGATGGAATATTCTTCCGAGAAAAATCTGCTGACTGCCGCTCATCACTAACTTAATGGTTTTTACTAAACAGGAGCGAAGGACAAGGAGCTTGTTCTCATCGGTGCAAAACGTTGAAATTTTGAATGCTGTATTCATCTCTGTACTCAGTATAAGAAAAAGAGGCTATGCTCCTCGTGACAATGTCTAACGAGGATAACAATGACAATTCTCCAGAAGGCCTTCCAGAAGACGAGTCACTCAAATACCTGGAGGAACTTGAAGATTCGGCATTTGGGCGAGCTTGGATTCAATACGATGATGAGCCCGAGTCCGTCACCGCGAGAAACCCGGAGCCAAAAGCCGAAGACGTAGTCATTGGTCCCCTTCCACGCAGGAAACTGATCGCCTCGAAACGTCAAGAGTTCGACCGAGACCAATATGTCTTCCAATCAACCAATATCGAAGTCAGTTTCTTTCAAATCATCCAACGGATATTGATTTGGTTATGGTTTCTATTCCGATGGTCAATAAAAGAAGCCTTCGCGCGATTACAGAACAAGTCGAGCCCCAAAGAAAAAGCCGTGCGCTTGCGCGAAACTTTCGAATCCTTAGGTACTACGTTCATTAAGTTAGGACAGCAACTTTCACTCCGAGCTGACCTCATCGACCAAGAATATTGTAACGAGCTAGGAAAAATGCTCGACGAAGTACCACCTTTTTCAACCGATATCGCAATTGAGCTCATAGAGAAAAATCTGGCGAAATCACTGACTGACGTTTTTTCTGTATTTGACCCTTCTCCTATTGGATCCGGCTCGCTCGCATGTGTTTTTCAGGCCATCTTGCGGAAAAACCAACAACGCGTTGCGATAAAAGTGCGACGGCCAGGCATCCAAAAGCTGCTCGCAGCGGACATTGCCGCAATGCGGTTCATGCTACTTGCAGCAGAACAGATAACGCTCATTCGTTCCGGTACCACGAAGCATCTCTACACGGAGCTTATGAGTATGCTCTATGAAGAAACCAACTTCCGTAAAGAAGCACGATATACCGATATTTTTCGTTCTGAAGCCGCTGCATCAAGCCAAGACTATGTCTCAGCACCAAAGATTCATTTTGAATACTCGACCGAAGAAATTCTTGTCTCAGAATTTGTAGAAGGTATTTTTCTTCATGAGATTCTGGCGGCCTGCGATAACAACGATAAAGAGGCTCTGCGAGTTATACGAAATCGCGGGATAGATATTCGGTCCGTTGCTAGAAACCTTGTTCTTTCCATGAACTGGGAAACAGGAGAAAATCTTCTTTTCCACGGAGATCCTCATCCTGCAAATGTTGTCGTCCAACCCGGAAATCGAATTGTATTCATTGATTTTGGAACGTGTGGACGCGCAACATCACGAAGCCGCCGACTATGGCAAGAATGGCAGTGGGCGGCGGCTAATAGTGATGTGGGCGGTATGACGCAGGCTTCAATTTCACTTTTGGAGCCATTGCCGCCTTTAGATATTTACTCGTTCAGAAAAGAAATCGAGGCGCTGTATTGGGATCTTCTCTACGCGAACAAAAGTACTGATGCGGAATGGTGGGAAAAAGCATCAGGAGTAATGTGGATTCGCTTTATTTCGATTGCGCGGCGCTACAACGTGCCGATGAACCTCGAAACCCTGAAGTGGCTCAGAGTCACCTTTATATTTGATACAATTATCTTCCGGCTATGGGCACAATTAGACCTCCAGAAAGAATACCGGAGATATCAAAAGCAAGCAGCTCGGAGGGCCCGTAAACGAGTGCGAAAGCAATGGAAAAAACGTTGGCGAAAAGGCTTGCTTGATGAGGATTATTTTCGATTAGAAGAGCTCTCCATTATGACTCATCGAATTCGTGGGCAGATTCAGAATACTCTCGAAACTCCAAGCCATAAGTTTGGGGCCACAATCAATAAGGCTTTTTATGTCATTCTGATTTTGCTCCAAACAACAGTGTTTGGGTTGTCGCTGCAATTAATTTTTGTGTTGAGCTACTACGCGTATGTGCAACAAACAGGGACAGATTTAGCCATTGTTGATGTGATGCTACTATTTTTGAGCCACCCTCTTTATCAGGCTTTTTTGATCTGTATCTTTTTGTTCGTGATTAGAAAAATCAATCTGAGGCTCGGAGACTATGATGTCAATCGCTGACTTCTAGAGGCGAAGAATCCCGGGTAACCAAAAGATTTGTCAGGTGACAGAACGGAACAACCCTCCGACTCGACTCGTCCGGTAATTCATTCCGAACCAAGGGTAGCTGAGACCAATGTTTCTGAGGATATACATGGTGCTCCTGATGAAATCCGTTATTGAAAGTGAGAAAATTGTAAACGCGAGAGTAGCAGCTTACTGAATCTCGTTTCTTGTCGTCAAAGTCCGTCGAGTGAAGATGTTCGACGTACGATTCCATGTGCCCTAAAGCCTGGCCTAAATATAAGACAGGTAAGAAAAATGACGCAAACGCAAGAGGGTTAATGACGGCAAGCGCCACGTAAAAGCCTACCATTACAAAGCTTTCTAACAATGCCTGCTTATGCCTGTGCTTCCTCTTACTGATTCGAAACAATTCAGCGATATCTGTCCTAAATGGACCGAACAGAGAATAAGTAATCAGCGACTCTGGTTGGCCTGGAACTTTTGAATATCGAAATATCGAAGACCAATCTTTTGTGGTCATCAATTCCTGGTCGAGGCTATCATTATTGTATCTGTGATGATTCAGATGAAAAATAGAAAACAGTGTTTGGGGTGCAGCGATGGTAAGCGAGTTAACTGCAGCAAATGCATTGTTTACGATTTTGCTCCGGAAGAAAGGCAGATGCGAAAAATAATGGGCCGTCGCATGCGTGTTCACAAAGTTCAGTGCCAAGCAAACAATGGCCAAAGCGAAAAGCTCTCCCGACGTATAGCTACGGTACTGAACAGCTATCCATGCAAAGAGGCCTACGTGCGCAAAGCTACAGAGTACAAGAAAGCCGTCTTTCGATGAACTTCGGAAAATACCTCGCACAAAGGCAAAATATTTCCATGCCTGGCACTTAGCAAGGTCGATTGTTATGCAAATCGACGTTTTCGAGCCAGCATCCTGGTCATATTCCGCTGCAAAGCCTCACTACTTCCCCCGCCAATGGAGATTAACCGAGCATCTCTCCACATTCTTTCCACTTGGAAATCACGTACATACCCGTTTCCACCGAGAACTTGCACGGCTCGATCACACAGTCGTTGAGCAACGCCTCCTACCAGGAGTTTAACCCCATCAGCATCAAGCCCCGCCAAGCTGGATTGCCCCGATTTCATTCGGCTTGCTGTTTCATAGAGATAGGTTCGAGCCGCCTGCCACTCTGCGTAACTCTCACTAAGATAGGACTGAATTTGCCCATACTCCCTGATTTTTTTGCCCATAGAGATTCGGTCACTCGCATAGGTATTCATAATTTCAAGACACCTACGAGCCAGACCTATCCCAATTGCTGCCAACATCAGGCGCTCAATCGGTAGGCTCTTCATCATTTGCGATAAACCACTGCCCTCGGGACCAAATCTAAATCCTTCTGGGATTCGGCAATCATCCATGACCAATTCTGCACAATTTGAGGACCTCATCCCGAGTTTACCGCCAATTTTTCCACCAAGGTTAAATCCAGGAGCCCCATTCTTTATAAGAAATAAAGACAATCCTCGAAGCTTGTCCTCAGACGTTTTTGCGTACACTAAAAAATCATCTCCCAAGGTTGAATCGTCAATACAACCATTGGTGATCCATGTTTTCGTACCATTTAGGATGTATGCATCTGATTCACGGCGAGCAGTGGTCTTCATCGCCATAACATCAGTTCCCGCATTTGCTTCGCTCATGGCAACGCAACCTATTCGCTCCCCGCTCACAGCATTTGGGAGCACATCGGCCCTTTGGTCGTCATTTCCATGATTCAAGATGCTATTCATGAACAAAATACTATGAGACAAGTATGCAAGTGCAAAGCCGGCGTCAGAGGCAGCGAGTTCTTCATGAATGATCACCGAGGATAAAACATCCATCTCAGAACCTCCGTATGAAGCCGGAACCAATGCACCCAACAAGCCCAATTCACCTGCTCGACGAAACAATTTTACGTCGAAGCGTTCATCCCTGTCTCTCTCTTCTGCGCCCGGCTTGAGTTCTTTGTCTGAAAACGAATTTGCAAGCTCGCGAATTGCTCGATGCTCGCTACTTGGTTCAAATAAATTTATCAAATGAATACTCCATCTAGGTTTTCACCCTCGGACAGCTTTATGTCCGCATTCTTCAACAACATCAAAACACGCATTTCGGGATTGGCAGGCAGGAAACCAGAAGTCATAAGCGTAGAACTCTCAACATGACCCGTGGTCATCATTTGCACGATGTCCACTCCCCTTTCTACCATTCTTCGTTTCATTCCTTCATATAACGCTTTACCCTTTTTGAGGCGTTGCGAAAATTTGCAAAGCTCTATCATTCCTACGGTCATTCTATCTTTCTTTATCATGTCAATGATGTGGCCACTGATAAACCCCTCAATCACACCTTCTTGTTCTAAAACCAGTGTTTCAACGTAAGCATGATCAATTTGCGCGGATAAAGAATCGGGCGTCCACTTCATTTGCAAAGCAGAATTTTCGATCGGCTGATTTACCAACGCCAAGCAGGCTTCTAAATCTTCCGCTCTATAAGTACGTAATTCATCCCTCCCCGAAATAGACGGAACCGAAGGAATAAGCTTTGAGAGATAAGGAGCTGCACGTTCAAAAACCGATACCCCGGCTCGGGAGACTTTTTGACTATCAATGACAGCACACCAAAACTGGCACGGAGTGAGAAAATCGAGTTCTTCCGGATAACGACGTTTTACGCCATCCCAAAATTTTTTGGGCATGGAACCAGGGTAATCGGTCGAAAGTCCCATGGAAAAATCTAAGTTGCGCTCTTGGTGGATCTGCCGTTGCTTTTGAACCAAACGTGCACCTAAACCGCGCACTTTTGTGGCAGGGTCCACCGACAAGAAGGACGTCAGACTCCCTTTGTATACCTGCCCCTCCGCAGAAAACAGGGAGTTTTTTCCAAGCATATAACCAATGAGCTGTGTTCCCTCGTAAGCGCAGACTAATAACTCTGGGTCATAAATCCGCTCATCGAGAAGTCGCCATTGAAAATATTCCTTATCCCAATCGAAGATCCATTGCTTACCTTCGTATGCTGCCGCCCACGATTTTTGGTGTACCTCCTCAAGATCTTTTCCGTCACCTTCATATTTCCGAAACTCTACAGGCATAAGTCGACCCGAATTTACATCTACGCGACAATTCTTTTCAAGAGCTTACAATGCGTTCCACTTGAAACGATTCTATTTGTAAAACCGTAGGACGTAACTCCCTCCCGACGAACTGTTGTTGCAGAACAGACAGGGACATCAGCAGATTTAGTGCATGCCCATCCCTAGGGGAAACGGAGGAGCTACCTCGAAGCTTTGCAAGAAGTTTAGACGCAAAACCGCAATCGATTATGGGAATTTTTGCCAACTGTTCTTCATGCAGACAGTAATCTACCCAATCAATTTGGGAATCAGCTCCCGTAAGCACGAAGTGAAGGCTTGGGGCGCGATAAGGCTGCTTTGGCCTATCCAAAATCGTCGAAGGAATGTCAGAACTAAATGCTGATTTGAGCAGTGTCTTCTCATTCATATTTTCGTTCAAATGCTCTGATACTGGTAACGAATTCGCGAAATCAACAATACGCGGATCAAGAAAAGGATTTCTTGGCTCAACGCCGTGAGCAAAACTCATACGATCTCCCTGGGTTGAGAGAAGATAGCCCTGCAATAACGTATGAAACTCTAGCCATTGTGCGCGCTCCATGACCGGTAACTCCTGCGCTTTATACCTAGTCATGAGTTTTTCGATCTCAGAAACCACCGGAGGTTGAGTGTTGAGTAAGCGTAAAGAGAATTTGGAATTATCAAAGCGCATTCGGTGAGAAAAATCCCAGTTCTCAGTTTTTGCACCCACCTTCGCAAAACGTGCGTGAATGGCTGAGAGATTTGCATCGTTGAAGTGCGGCAAGTAGGAATACATCTGCTTTAGGTGCTGCGCTCGAGCTTCCTTTGATAAGCTTTCCCATTGAGACCTCAACTTAGCCTCCTTGAAAATATTATAGCCAAAGAACACCTCGTCAGCACCCTCTCCGCTTAGAACAACTTTTATACCTTGACGTGAAATTTCTCTTGAAAGCAGAAACATAGGCACAAAGGCCGTTCTAAAGGTTGGAATCTCTGCATGCCAGACCGCCTGGGGGAAAGCTTCCCAAATGTCTTTCTCTGATATCATCAGACGATAATGATCAATATTGAGAGAAGAAATAAGCTCATCTTGCATCGAAGACTCATCAAACTCACTATTCTCAAATCCGAGAGAAAAACCTTTCAAATGCTCAGAATGAATTTCTCTTACGAGACTACAAATAACAGAGCTATCCAGCCCTCCACTTACTAGTACACCAACATCAACGTCGCTCTCTAAACGTAAGCCAACACTTTCTCTCAGTTTCGCGTGTATCGTTTCTGGCGTGTTTTCAGCCGCATCAGAGCTTGCCCGCTTATCTGCATGAAATTGGGCATAAGATGACTTCTTGATTTCATCAGATTGTATTTCCCAAATCTCTCCTGGCAAGACCTGCTTTATTCCGACAAACGGACTTTGTTCACCTACCGGAACCCAACAAGAGAAAACATCTGCAAGAACTTCGTTATCCCATTGAAAGCTGAAGCCTTCTAATCCATGGAAGGCCTTCATTTCGGACGCGAAGCTCAAGCTTGTTCCTTGAGTTGCTACAAAAAGTGGCCTTTTTCCAAAGCGGTCTCGAACAAGGAACACACGAGAATCTTTTCGATCGTAAATGACGAATGCGAAGCCTCCATTAAGTCGAAGTACTGATTCAGCCCCCCACTCAATCCATGCGCGTAAGACCACCTCTGTATCTGTAGTGCTTTCAAATTGGTGACCAAGTTTGGTGAGCTGATTACGAACTGATTTAAAATTATAAACTTCACCATTAAAACTAATCCACCAACGCGCATCCTCAGCACACATTGGCTGCTGACCGGTCGTAAGGTCATTAACTTTCAAACGAACGTTTCCAAGCGCGACAGAACTATCCACAAAAAATCCAGACTCGTCAGGGCCGCGATGCCTAATATAGGCGAGCATTCTCTTGACTTCTTTGACAGCAGAACTCAGTTCGAGTCGTTCTTGGGTCATTCGAATTTTGCCAACGATTCCGCACATAAGTCTTACTTCCTCCGAGGTGGCGGAAACATCGCACGATGCTTGATGCTTCTATCGATAAAAAAGCCGAACTTGGTAAGCATATTTCCGTAGCCTATCTCAACACATTGAGAAATCCCAAATGTTGTGATCATCGTTTCTATACAATTTTGCCAAAGCACGGGGCTCGCGAGATGCTCTGAAAGTGCAATGAGAAATGAATCAAATTCTATAGGCTTTCCGGAAACATTACTTAGCACTGGGACTTGAGGCCTATTCAATTCAAGACTTGATAAGTAATCCCGAAAAACATGAACGCTTTCACGAAGAAACTCACTATGCCAAGCTCCAGCAACCGGGATAAGTGCCATTTTTTTGGGACGAAACTCTTTCAGCGCATCTTGAATTTTATCTAAGCCCGCACTTGTTCCGGACAGCGTGTATTGGTTCGGAGCATTATAATTAGCGACGCTGACGAAATCGTCGCCCTCAATCACTTGAGCACAGGCGTGCTGAATATCATTCAGGCCCACCCCTATTACTGCAAGCATTCCCGAAGCAGACCCAACTTTCACTATCGCATCCATGATTTGAGCACGCTTCACTACAATACTAAAAAGCATCTCCCGGGAAACTACTCCCGAAGCATAGAGCGCGGACCATTGGCCCACACTGAAGCCTGCCAAAACGGAGGGGGCAGGCTCTTCATATAAACGGTACATTTCTAGTGCACATACGCTAGCAAGGACCGTGCACACGGAGCTGACAACGTTCTCGTTAATTGGTAATGAATGACTGTCTGCCAAGGCAGCGAAATCCATATCCAACAAGTCAGATACTTGCTCTACACTCTCACGAAAGACATCTAGATGATAGAACGCCGTAAACATGTCCGGGGCCTGGGAACCTTGGCCTGGAAAAGCAAAACCAACAGATGATAATGGAGACTCAGTACTCATGGGCGGGCAGTTGAAGTTTATCCGCGAGCCATTGTATCTGATCTCGAGAGGGAACTTTGTTGAGTTTCGCTAAGGCCTTCTCTTTATCGACCAAACCATGACGAACTTGATCTGCAATTTCTAAAACATATGGATGAAAACCATGTTGGCGGGTATGCAGATGGACTCCTAAATCGTTGAGCCGACAATTGGTAGATGTAATTCCAGTATCTTTCGGACGCTTCCATCCAAGCTCCTTGAGCGTTTCTAATATTTCCTCTTCAGTCACCGATAGACCTAGCATAGGGTTGATGACGGTAATCTCTGGATGATCTTTTCCTTCGACAATGGGCAAAGAGAAAAATGGTTTTGACTCAGAACCAAACACTTTTTCGAACTTATTCACCATAGCTGTTCGAATCCGAACCTGTCGCCCGGGAGCAATGCGCATCATTGCTCCATTCTTTGGCACCTGGCCGCCAATATAGCCTCCTGCGATCACGCCCACATTCAACTCCATTGCCCTTTGGAGCATGTGAGTGTTAATGAGCGAAATACATGACGAACATATCGCGCTCGCCCGCTTTGCTGCAGAAGGTGCGTGAATGTTCTCCGTCAGCACACTCAAACGATACATCTTTGAAGTAAATTTTTTGTTTGGCGAAAATAAGCTGTGGTCGACTCCCAATGCTTCGCACACCGATTGAATATTTCTGTATGTACCCTTCGCTAAAAATCCATTATCTATCGTGATCGCCAGACAACGAAGGTCATAATTTTCTATCAAAAGTTTAAGCGTGTAACTGCTGTCTTTGCCACCGCTGAACGCAACGATCACATCATACGACCCACTGCTACGACAAGAATTGAGAACTTCCCCAAGACGGGCGGAGAGTTCATCTCTTTCTTTCCTTAGCTGTTCGGCCGACGGAGTCTTAACACAAATAGAGCACAGTCCTTCTTTATTAAATTTAATACCAGGAAAGCCATGAGGTAAGAGACATCGGTTACACCGGTCTTTCGATGTCCTCAAATTACTCACCCGAATTTTTCTTTCGTAAAATCGTATCCACGATACCGTTCAGGGTGCCAATTTCAGGTGCGGCAAGATCGTCATCTGACAAACTTACTTCAAATGTCTGCTCAATATGGGTAACCATCTCAATAAAACCAAAGCTATCAATATAATCAGCTTCAAACAGATCGGTCTCCGCATTTACTGATTCATCAAATTCCACCATAAAAGTCTGTTCTATGAACTGCTGAATACCTTGTAAAACGTCACTTCTCGTCATATTGGTATGAAATATACTCAGGAATTCAATGTTTTGGGAAGAATCAGGGCTAGAAGTTTGATAATATTTATGTGAGCAGCGCTGATGAAATCTTTGTTGATTATGGCACCCTTTTGGGACCCCTATTGCCCTCCCCTCGGCATCACATCAATTCAAGCTTATATGAAGAGCCGAAACCGAGATGTAGCGATCTTCGATTTCAATACCGAAGCGAATATCTGGAGACTACAGCGACAATACTTTAATAAATTCGTCGACGTGGTACCGGAAGCGGCAAATTGGAACATTATGCGGCTAGGGCCTGACTATTTTGCCCGCCATCAAATGGCCTGGCTACGATTGCGTCATCAGAGAAGTGACTATCTGGATTTGGTACATCGTATAGTAAATATCGACGGTAAGCAGAACATCAATCTCAATCGGCTTGAAGAATTCGACCTCATTTTAGAGCGCATGTATTCCCTCATTCTCGCAAAGACCGATGAGATAATTGCCGAACACCAACCCGATTCCATCGGGTGTACTCTCCTGACAACAACTCTACCCGCTTCCTTAGAAATACTTCGTCGAGCTCGAGAGCTAAATCCCGAGGTTAGAACAGTTCTAGGAGGACCAGGACCAATCATGGGAGCTGGAGCAGAAAGTCCAGATACACACCGTATTTTGGAGCATTGCGATTGGCTCGATAATATTGTGATAGGTGAAGGCGAAGTGTTGATGGACGCTTTTCATCACGGAAAATTTGAGAAAAAAAAGATTTATTCGCTCGAACACGTCGAGCAATTTACAAAGGACCCAGAACTCGCCGCTCCCGTTCGAATTGGACTTATTCGCAATATCTCGCAACTTCCAACGCCGGATTATACAGGTCTTAAAGTTGGAAGCTATACTGATTTATCACTAGGAATCTCTCGCGGATGCTCTTACCAATGCTCCTTTTGTTATGAGACAACTTATTGGAAGAGGTATAGAAAACGTCCGATCGAGGGCGCACTCGACGACCTAGAAGCGCTTAGTCGAAAATATAATCGTTCCAATTTCTTCATGTGTGATTCACTCGCAAACATGTTCGCGGATGAGCTCGCGGAAGGAAATCTCCGCAGAGATTTAGGAATTAAATGGGATGCCTACCTCCGCGCAGATAAGCCACTACTCGATCAATCTTACGTTAACTCACTTGCTGACGGAGGAATGGTACGTGCACGTCTGGGACTCGAATCCGCCGACGAACAAACGCTACAGGAGATGAATAAGAAAACAACAGCTGATGTCATGGGAGAAGTGATTGAAAATCTTGCTCACGCTGGCATACAAACCTCAACTCTATGGATCGTAGGCTTTCCAAATGAAGATGAGGTAGCGTTCCAAGCCTCTTTAGATTTTTTATCTCGACATAGAGAAAGTATTTATGCCGCAGACCCATGGCAATTCATCTTTCATCCCACGGTAGGTGATAAACCCGTGTTTGGGCGACTTGTAGCGGACGACAGCTACGAATCAAAATACGGTATGCGCCGACTTTATCCAGAGAAGTATGACGAAGCTCTTCTTGTCCAATACTACGAATTGAATATTGACGATGTTATCACCACGAAACTGGAACGCCTAAAAGAGATGTGCGCCACCATGGAAGACTATAATATTCCTAACCCCTATTCGATGAAAGGATGGCGAGCAGCGAAAGCACGCTGGCTTGCTTTACATCCACCTCGTCCCAAGCCTGTAAGGAAAGTATTTGCTTCTGTCTCATGACACGAATAGATACCGTACAGTCAAAGCCAACAATTACGGACAGCGTAATCATAGGTGCCGGCGTTTCTGGCGTCGCTCTCGGTGCGACGCTTAGCAAAAAAGGACAAGAATTTATCATTCTCGAGGCCAACGAGTCTCTTGGTGGCGTTTGGCAAAGCAATACGTATCCAGGCGTAGCGTGCGATGTGGCTTCACATCTATATCAGTATTCATTCGCTCTTACCGAATCTTTCAATCGTATCTTCCCTAGTGGATTGGAGCTCAAAAACTATTTTTCCTCTGTCGTTGAGGAGTTTGGATTTAGAGATCGTATTCACTTGCATGAACGATTGGAAAAAGCAGATTGGGACGATGGATTTTGGCACTTACAAACGCATAAAAAATGGAATATCAAATGCCGGAATCTCATTTTGGCTACTGGAACACTCCGGACACCAAACACACCTCAATTCCCAGGGCATGAATCATTCATTGGCCCACAAATCCACACCGCAAGATGGAATCACAATATCGACTATAAAGGAAAGAAGGTTGCACTCATCGGCACAGGTTCCTCTGCACTCCAAGTGTTTACCAGTATCGTGGACGACGTCGCTGAACTAAAGATATTTCAACGAAGTGCTCCATGGGTGCTTCCCGTGAAAAATCATAAATACCCGTTGTTTTTGAACTTCCTTTTCACCAAAAGTAAACGCTTTAGAAAGTTGTTTTTTGACCTTTCATCATATCTGATTACCCGTTCTTATGGTGAGATTTATCTACGACGTAGCCCTGTCACAAAAACACTTCTCACTTGGCTATGTCGAGCTTACCTAAGAAGCATAAAGGACAAAAATCTCAGACGGCTTATTACGCCAAATTACGAGTTTGGCTGCAAACGCATTACCTACTCTCCCGAATATTACACGAAAATTCAGCGCTCAAACATTCAAATTATCACTGCTTCGATTAGTAACGTCACTAAAAGTGGAATAAGAACAGACGATAAAATACACCACGATGTCGACATCATCATATATGCTACCGGATTCAAGGCCTCGACCTATCATCGACCAATAAGAGTCACAAACAAGCAAAAAAATAGTTCTCTCGCTGAGCAATGGAAAACTAGTCTTCTCAATTATCGTTCTATTCATGTCCCGGAAATGCCGAATCTTTTCTTGATGCTTGGTCCCAACAGCCCAATAGCAAATGTATCAAATACTCTTATTGCCGAATGGCAAAGCAAATATATAGCGAACTGCATTGAGGAAGTCCTCACAAGAGGTATAGCTATGACACCTCGAAGGTCTGCAATTGAAGCACAACAAAAAGACTTACAGACAGCTTCCCAGAATACAACGTGGCTATCAGGAGGCTGCGATAATAGTTGGTTTCTCTACGGCAACAACCAAACGCTACTTTATCCTCATCCACCATTGAAATATCGGGATGAGATCAAGTCAATTTTGTGGAGCGACTTCGAGATTATGGAACTAGACTTAAATTAACGGACGACTAGTCTAGCTCATTCATAAGCATCTCTAAAATCTCATCCTCAGATTTGTCGTCTAAGGTTTCGTCAGTCTGAGGTGTTTCTTGCCGCTCTTCTTCTTCCTTGAAAATTTTAGAGTACAAAAATTCAGCAATGCCACCGACCGATCCAAGCTCAAAAACAAAGGTAGTCGAAAGTTCTTCACCCGCCAGAGCTTCAATCTTCGACGTCAACTCAAGAGCAGTCATTGAATCCACACCCAATTCAAATAATCCCCGCTCGAAATCAATTGGCTCGTCTTCATCAAAGCCCAGAACAGCGCACAGTTGCCGACTAATTTCAGAATAAAGAGCTGGTTTTTGCTTGGCCTTTGGTAGTTTTCGGAGTTTTGAGATGATTTTCTGCGCTTCTTTCCTCGAGGCCGATGACTCATTCGACTTACTTACTTGACTCAAAACGACCGACTGATTTTCGCTCATTCTCTTTCTATAAACATCCCAATCAACTTTTGCCAAAACTGACACTGAATCCTCTATCGCAGCGAGAGACGTTAGCGCGGAAACAGTAGCGGGAGCACTTAGATAATCAATACCAACAGATTTCGCTAAACTCTTCGCTGACTCGCCTAACTGATAAGCCATCCCACCGTCGTCAAACGGTCCTAACGCAAACGCATTCGCTGGAAGAGCATTCTTCGCACGATAGCAGGCCAGCTCCTCAAGAAAGCCATTTGCGACAGAATAGTTTCCTTGGTGCATAGACCCAACCACTGTTGCCAATGAAGAAAAAAGATAAAAGAAATCTAGTGATTCGTTTTTTGTAGCCAAGTGAATATTCCATGCACCAGCGACTTTAGATTGAGCAACCTTTTCAAATGCTGCAAGATTCAAGCTTTCAAAGCTCTGATCTGCAAGAACACCTGCGGCATGAATAATACCTCCAATATTCTTCTTGTAAGGTTCTAGAGCTTTTTCTAGTTCTACGCGATTAGCCACATCAACCGCAATTGAGTCGAGCTGCACATTGCGACTACGCAATTCAGTGATCCATTGAAGGTCATCTTTAGGATTCCTGCCTAACAAAACAATTTTATGCGAACCGCGTAATGTAAGCCATTGTGCACATACCTGGCCGAGATATCCAAAACCTCCAATAATAATATGAACTTTCTCAGCAGAGACTGGTTCTGAGGCACTCATCCCCAACCCCAGACGCTCAAGCCTCAACACTTCACGTGATTTCCCACGCCACCGAACAATCGGCTCGGAGGCGCCTAACTCTGGAATGACATACTCAATTCCGTCTCCGCTCGGTTCAAGCCCGAGGATTTTTGTTGAAATCTGCGGACATTCATTATCAATCACTGAACATAACTGTGAATACCCAGAGAATGTAAATCTCGAGGTTGATTCAGCCTGTGGCATTATAGATTGGTCGAAAACAATAAGGCGACACCGACGCTTTTGGTTCGCGATGATAGTTGCAAGCCTCGTAAGCTGTAGCGCTTTCCGACTCATTTCCTGCATAGCATTCCAAGATTCAATTTCATCCGAAAAAATCGTCGATTTCAATGGTTCAAATAACACACCCGAGATCTCATTTTTTTGCTCAAGAATATGCTCAACATCCTTGTACCAACTGGATTCCTCAGTACTCTGCGACGGAGTAGTGACTATATAAAGTTCAGCCCCTGCATTATCAAATCCAGGCTGTAAATTCTTCCCGGTTTCTTCATTTGATGTGACCAACAACCATTTGCTACCTTGAAGATCAGACGTTACAGAGAGAGATTGTTCAACCCACTGTCGCCGATATGAGTGTTGACGTAAGAGACGTTTCGCTTCGACTTCGTGAGTGTCGACCGCAGCATAATTGAATCGAATTCGATGAAACGCTAAGCAAGGAGCCAACGTCTGCTTAGCTTCGTCAAAATTGTAAAACTCAATATCAGCAATAACCTTTGCTTCGTCGACTTCCTGGATCTTTAGCTCCACCATAATTTCACTGCTAGGGGCCGAAATCATATCAACCCGCTCTACAACAACAGGAAGAAACGCCCCTTCCGCGGGCAGTTCTCCTTCGCCTAATGCCCCCAGAACCATGTGTAACCCACAATCCATAAAAGCCGGATGAAAAACGAAAGATTTAAATTCTTTTGAGGTCAGTGAAGGCATCTCGAGACGTGCCAAAATCTTTCCGGTTCCTTTCCGATAGTTCTTTATCCCTAGAAATCGTTCTCCAAATTCGGCTCCTCGGCCACTAATGAACTCGTAATATTCTTCGCCAGGCCGAATCTCATCATATCCATCAAGAATCGAATCTAATAATACATCGTCTTTACCACTTTTTAATTCATGGATGTCGCAACGGAAGTTTTTACGCCAAGGTAAGTCAGCTTCCTTCGAATAAGAAAAACAAGTCAATCGTTCCAAGCCATCAACTGTTTCAACCTGTAACGTTCCATTCGAAGCGACCCCCTTTTCAACAAATACAGGTTCGAGGACTGTTAAATTCGACAACGAAAATGTCGTTCTACCCGACCGTCCTAAGATGTAGGCCGCAAGGTCGATATAAAATGTAAACGGAACAATTGCTCGCCCATTCATGACGTGATCAAGAACGAAAGGAGGTGAAAAATTGAGCTCGAAAGTGTCATGGTCCAATCCTGGAGCAAGAACTTTTTTCACAACTGTGGGATAGTCAGAAGGAATCTGAGGTTTCGGTAATACGCTCTCTACATTCCAGTAATTTTTTGTATCCCAACTATAAAGCGGAAGAGATAGCTTGGTATAACCTTTATCAAAATGAAGAGACCAGTTCAGGTCAACATTATTAGCATATAGGCTTGAAAGCAGGCTCAACCACGAAACCAAAAATTCACGTCCACGTCTCATGGTCGGTAGACAGACGCTAGACTCCGCTTCTTGAGCACTTGGCTTTACTATTGAACGAAGAAGAATTGGATGAGGAGCAATTTCAATATAAACATTTGCGCCGTCCTCTTTTAGAGTGGACATCGCTGTCGCAAAACGAACAGGTTCAGCCATATTTCGCGAGAAATATTCAGCGCCGTCAATCGCTGCGTCAATCTTCAAGCCGGTCACGGCGGAATAGTATGGAACCTTAGGATGTCGGAGACTTAGATTTCCGAGACTTTCTTTGAGCTGCGTCTTGTCTTTCCTCATTTCGGGACCATGAAATGCATAGTCGACCTTTAACCAGCGACAAGTATAACCTTCTGATTCAAATTCATCATATGCGGATGAAGCAATCGTCGTTTCGCCTGAGAGAACCACCGAATCATGACTATTTATAACCGCAACGCTCAGACCTTTTTCGTTGGCTTTGTCTTTGATGTCTGCGGCAGGAACATTAACCTCAAACATACGACCGTCACCATGATGCTTATACATAAGCTCACCGCGGATATTAATAATATTGAATGCAGCATCTAAGTCCAACATTCCCGAACAATAGGCCGCGGCAATTTCTCCTACACTGTGTCCGATGATTGCGAAGGGTTGAATTCCAAATTTCTTCAATTCTGTAAAAAGAAAAACTTGAATCACGAAGATGGCCCATTGAGCATAATCGGTCCTGTTGAGAAGCGATTCATCTTTTGATGTGAGGATTTCTTTCAACGTTACCTCACGTTTCTTTTTGCTGAACCCAAGCTCGCATTGCTCAAGAAGTGTTTGGAACTCAGGATTCGCTACAAGGTCGTTCCCCATACCAGTCCAAACGGAACCTTGGCCTGAAAATACCAAAGCAAGCTTAGACCGTTGGTCGGACGTCTCAGCGGATGTGATGATGTGCTTTGATGTTTCACCTGCTAGGTATGTCGATAATCTCTCAACAGCTTGACTACTGTTCTTAGCTAGAACCGCGAGACGATGTTTATGATGAACTCTTCCTAATGCCGCATTTGCGAAAACATCGTAAGAATTTATTGAAGGGTCAGCCTCTAGAAAAGCGCGATGTGATTTAGCTTGATTACGAAGGCTTTTCTCACTGTTTGCTGAAAGTAAAAGAACGCTCCTATCCGTTTGGTTTTTCTCCAGAGACCTCTGGCTTGGTGTCTCCTGAATAATCAAATGAGCATTCGTTCCTCCGAACCCGAACGAACTCACACCTGCCATACGAGCTTTATTTGGAGACCAATCAGTCTTTTCTGTAGGAATGTAAAAAGGGCTATTTTCTAGTTCTATGTGAGGGTTGATTTTCTCAAAATGAAGATTACCTGGGATAGCCTTGTTCCTTAGACTACATATAACCTTTATCACTCCAGCGATTCCGGCTGCTGCCTCTAAGTGACCAATATTTGATTTTACTGCACCCAGAGCACACGGTGTCTGGGATGTTCTGAAAACCTCAGATAAAGCTTCGACTTCGATCGGATCACCAAGCGCGGTGCCAGTTCCGTGAGCCTCAACATATGAGATGTCATCGGGCTCAACTTGAGCACTGCGGTGAGCAGCCATGAGCACGTCGACTTGAGCGTCGACATTGGGAGCAGTCAAGCCAGCACTTCTTCCATCTTGATTGACCGCGGAGCCCCTGATTACAGCGTAAATCTGATCTTGGTCAGCCTCAGCATCTTCAAGTCTTTTAAGAACGAGGACACCACAGCCCTCGCCTCTGACGAATCCATCAGCTCGATGATCAAAGGATTTTGAACGACCATCCGCCGCCATCATTCCCCATTTCGTGAAAGCAATTGTAGGGACAGGCGAAACAAGAACATTCACTCCCCCAACAATGGCCATCGAACACTCTCCGCGTCGCAGGCTTTGGCAACCCGTATGAGCGGCGACCAGAGACGACGAGCACGCAGTGTCGATGGTCATACTTGGGCCACGTAAATTAAATTGGTAGGATAGCCGATTCGAGATAATGCTGTTGGCTAGACCCGTCGATGAATATCCATCGATCTGTTCAACGGGTCTACTAAGCATACCGTATTCAACTGCGGAAGCTCCGATGAACACCCCCGTGTTGCTTTTCGTGGATGTGATACCCGCATAACCACTATCCTCAAGGGCCTCCCACGTTACCTGTAATAATAACCTCTGTTGCGGGTCCATCCACTTCGATTCACGTGGAGACACTCCAAAAAAGTCAGCGTCGAACGATTTCACCTCGTCCATGAACCCACCCCATCGGGTTGCTAGTTTTCCAGGAGTTGCCGGATTCGGGTCATAGAGCTCATCTATATTAAAGCGTTCAGAAGGGATCTCAGAAATACAATCGACCTTATCTTCTAGGTTCTTCCAGAAATCATTGATGGATTGTGCTCGCCCAGGAAATCGGCCACTCATACCGATGACCGCAATAGGAGCATCCCCTTCGCTCAATAAATTCCTGAGGGCTTTCTTTTGCTCCGGCTTTAGACCCAGAACGGCAGCTTTGAGCGCCGAATTTAGTTTCGCCACACGCTAACTATCCTGTATTGCGCTCAATAAGTCTAGCAACCCTTCTTCATCTTCCGCATCAAGTGTGATTTCCTCGCCTTGGGACACTGTTGGTCCTTCCACCTTGATATCTTCATCTAGCGTCCCCCCAATTTCCGATGCAAGAAAACCAGCCAATTGCTGAATAGTTGGATATCGCCAGATCAGCGTCGAAGATAATTTAAGGTCAATTTCTCGTTCAATAATATTTCGAAGCTCTAAGGTCATTAAAGAGTCTAAACCTGCGTCTTTCAGAGGTGTATCGGTTTGTAAAGACTCCTTTGGCATTCTCAAGACCGACGCAGTTTGATGACAAAGAAATTCAATCAAGCTCAACTTTCTACTCTCAGGGCCAAGATTTTCAAGCTCTTTACGATATGCTCCAGAAATAGTGGTTGATTCAGAATTGTCCTGAATTTTTTCAAAAAACGGGTTCTTGGATGAGCTGGGCAAAAGTTCTTGCCATTTTATAAAGTCGAATTTTACAGGTACCGTTCGCGCTCGGTCGAGTTCTAAAGCCGTATATAGAGCCCGATGAGCAACTCGCGGCGAAAGAGACCGAAAACCAAATCGATCAAATCGCTCTTGAGACTCAGAATCTGCTACCATGCCCACTTCCGACCATGGCCCCCAATCTAAACAAATTGCCCGAAGTCCTAAACTCCTCCTCAACTCGACAACCGAGCCAGCAAAAGCATTAGCCGCGGCATATACGCTCTGCCCTACGGTGCCAAACACGCATGCAGCCGAAGAATAAACCGCGAAGATATCGAGATCACAACTCTTTGTCATTTCGTGAAGAAGTAAAGTTCCATATGCTTTCGTCGCAATAACTTGTGCTGCTCTTTTAGACGAATAATCAGATATCGTAAAATCGTCGAGAATCCCTGCCAATTGAAACACACCGGCTAAATCCCCACGAAGTTCTTCAATCAACATCTTGACCTGTTTCGGATCAGTTACATCGACCTTCCTAACTTCAATTTTTTCCGGAGCAACCGATTCAATTAGAGATTGTAAACTTGAACCAATTTCCCCAGACCGAGAAGCCAAGACAACTCTCGCAACATTTTTAGCAAGGAGACTCTTGGTAAGTTCCGTTCCGAGACCTCCGGTTCCACCGACAATAAGGTAGGTTCCAGAAGCCGACAATTGAACACGAGGGTACGTGACTTGATATTTTTCATGTGGAAACTTCACAACTACTTTGCCAATATGTTTGGCTTGAGCAACTCGAGCGAATACATCTCGAATACTTAAGGCCGATGCCTCCTCAACTCTAAAAGGAACGTCCGCAAACTCTGTGAAATATTCCTTCAATAAACGTCCGGATAGTTGCGGTTCATCACCCATTAACTTCGCAATATTGATCGCAAAATATGCCCGATTTAAGCCTAAGCGCTGTGGAGGAACATCGTTTAAGCTTATATCCAAATAACGACCACCCGGCGCCAAATAACCCGCTAATTCTTCACGTTGTTCGGATGTTGCTGCCCCAAATATTAGATCAAACCGATGTTCACTTTTCGCGTCAGACAGGCAATTCAAGCCTAATTCTTGGCGCGAGTCATAAACCTCTCCTATCCCAAGGGAGCTCAAGTATTGTCGCTTCTCTTCCGTTCCGGCGGTCGCAACAATCTGTGCTCCTACTTTTTTTGCAATGTGAATCGCGGCGAGTCCTACCCCACCAGTTGCAGACGTTATTAGAATTTTGTCCCCTGATTGAATTCTTCCAAGCATCCGAATCGCATAGCCAGCGGTAAGAAACGCCATAGGACGAGCGGCTGCCGACACATACGATTCTGAGGAGTCGAGGGGAATTAAAAAGAAATCTTTCGTTGTTACAAAGTTGGAATAGCAATGACTTCCGATTCCACAAACAGAGTCGCCAACCCGAAGACTTGTAACATTCGTCCCAATCTCCACAACCTCCCCTGAAAACTCACCGCCAAGAACCTCTTCAGCGGGTCCTTTGTACACACCGAGAGCCTTTAGGACGTCACTAAAATTCATGCCCACAGCGTGAACCTTCACTCGAACGTCATCGGGCTCTAATTTTTTGAAACGCTGAACTTGATAAGTTAGATTAGTCAAATAGCCACGTTCAGTGGACACAAGTCTGAAAGGTTTATCGTCAAATGCACTCCAATATCCATTTGAATCTTCTGCGTGTAAACTCACTGTGTTGATACGTGGTACGTAATGCTTTTCACCGCGCACCATTGCATACGATTCATAAGCATTATCGCTTAGCTGAGCATTTAGTGCATCAGCAGCAGCCCTTGAGAACCAATCATCTGCATCCAGTAAGCTCGTACGGATCTCGGGCTTTTCATTGATGAGGACGCGGCCGAAACCCCATAAGCTTGCATGAATCGGATTGGGTTCTACCTGGTCCTGTGGCAAGCTTTGTCCACCAGTAGTAAGAATAGTTAGTTTTGGAAGATCAATGGCTTGAGTTGCTTCTATTTCATTTACAAGTCCAGAAAGTTCTCTGAGCAATTCTTCTGTAACATTTGAGGCGCTCCGTTCCGCAGAAGTGATGCCTTTCCCCAAAGCGCTTGCAAAAATAATATGGTCGTCCTTATGACACTGCGTGAGCAAGGTGGCCCAATCACCCAAACTCTCCCAATCTGTAATCTTAACTTCAGCACCCAACGTCGAGCGAATATATTCTCTAACTTCAGGTGCACCTATGAGGTAGATTTCGGAAGATATTGTCGTCTTCAGATCTAACGATAGTTCCTGAACGTTCCAGGTAATTTCCATAATGTCAGAGAGGTGATTTGACGCGAGATTACGGCTTATCTGTAGCCCCTCAACGACTACGCAAACATCACCGTCTTCTCCCTGGAGAACAAGAGAGCATTGATCGTCGCCCTCTACTTTCGCTACAACACGGCTCTGCTCAAGCCCCACCAAAGTCAGCTGTCGAATGCTTTTAAGAACCCCACCACCTTCTGCTTGGTCCAGAATCGCTGCAACCATTTGAAATACCGAATCCAACCGAGCAACAGGGTGCTTACTCTTCTCTGATAAAGAACCAATCGCGGTCTTGGAATTCATTTGAATCGTCTCAAGACCCTGAAAATCGCCTTTATATGTAAGACCATTCGTAGCTAGCCTTTCGTAAAAATCTTCAATCTTTGGCCATTGCGCCGTATCAGGTAATACTTTTTCGTTTTTATTTTGTTCTTGGGCTGCTGAACTCGCTACTTCTAAGTAAAGTTGACAATGGCAAATCCAATCTGGATTCTCCTTATCGGTGGAATAGAAACTAATTCTGCGCTCGCTTGGACCTAAAACTTGGCTGACCACCTGAAAAGTAATTTTTGAGTCCTCGCTAACGACTAAGCCCCGTAAAAACTCAATGTGATGGAGAGAAGTCTCACCTTCCGGAAATTCGTATTGACGTACGAGATGCGCAAGCCAAAGATAAAAAGCACCGGGAACGAGTACTTCGCCTTCAACAACATGACCAAGCAACCACGGATGGCTTTCTAAAGTGATCAAGCTTTGCCAGGCTCTTTCATTTTTTTTTGCAGCCAATCCAATTTCTGCACCGAGCAACGGTGTCCAATGAATACCGGTGCCCTCTGCTCCATAGTTTTCGGATAAGTCACCAACATATTTCGACCAATGAGGCTCCTGGTCCCATGCATACGTCGGAAGCCTTATATAAGCGCAAGAATCTGCTCGATAGATCTTCTCCCAATCTATGGAGACACCTGAGCGATAAAGAGTCCCCAACGATTGAGCAATTTGTTGAGCACCTCCCTGATTTCTTCTCATTGACTCTACAAATACACCGTTTACAGATTCCGCAATCGAAGAGAGCAAAAGAGGATGAGGACTTACTTCCAAATAAACATAATCCTCGCCTTCAGATAAATTTTTAATGGTCTCGTAAAATCGTACCGGTTTACGAAGATTATCTGTCCAGTATTCAGCATCAGCCCAAATATCTGAAACGAGTTTCGTCGTTACTGTCGACCACATCGGGATAGAATTAACCTGCGGATTAACGGGACTCAGCGCGGTGATCAATTTTTCACGTATCCACTCAATCTGGTGGCTATGAGATGCGACACTAATCTTTACCCATCGATTGAAGACATCCTTGTCATCCAGCTCGACTTGAATCTCTTTTAACACATCCTTGTCACCCGAGAGAACATTTGCAAATTGACCATTTTGAGCACCGAGCTCAATCTTCCCCTCGTAACGGTTGACATACTGGAGCGCTTCATCCTCCGAAATACCACAGAACAGCATTCCTCCCCTGTTAGCAATGGTATGCGCAATTTTGCTTCGTACGCAGGCAACCAAACAGGCATCCTCAAAGCTCATTGCACCGGCACAATAGGCCGCAGCCATTTCTCCCATGCTATGTCCAAGCTGGAGGTCTGGTATCACACCTAATGCTTTCCAAACTGCAGTTAGAGCAACTTGAACAGCGAAGACCGCAGGTTGCACGTGATCGATGCGCGAGAAATCAGAATTGAAGACTTCAAGAAGCTCCCAGTCGACATGTTTCTTGAATTCGTCGGCACAGCGGTCGATTTCACGCCGAAAAATAGTATTTTGTTCATAAAGATCTTTACCCATCTGCTGCCATTGTCCACCTTGGCCTGCATACACAAAGACCAGTTTTGGCTTTCTGGGACCTAGAGTTACACTGGTAATCGATTCCGCTCTAAGCTGTTGAATAAGTTCTTCTTGAGTTCGAAAAATAAAAGTTGCACGACTATTGTGATGCTCTCGTCGAACCGATGCTGAATACGTAAGGTCTAGACTGGAAACCTTAGTCTTCTCGAGCCAATCAGCATACTTCCGAGCCAGCTGACCTAGGGATTTCGGGGTTCGCGCGGAAAGTGGCAATAAATATAATCTATCTTCCTGCGGCTTCGATTGTATCGACTCATAATCAGAAGAAGAAGTGGTTGATAAGATCGCGTGAACATTAGTGCCGCCAAAGCCAAAAGAACTTAATCCAGCGTAGATGGCAGCTTCTTGAGAAGCGAGAGGTTCTTGAGTTGTAGGAACACGCAGTCGCAATTTCTCTAAATTAATTCTGTCATTGACTTTCTTGAGGTGGAGGTTAGGCGCTAGCGTTCGGTGATGAAGACTCAAAGCGCACTTCATCAGTCCAGCAACTCCGGCCGCACCTTCTAGGTGGCCGATGCTTGTCTTCGCTGAACCCACCCAGCAAGGTGGTGCATCTACTGATTCCGGACGAAGAGCCTGACTCAAAGCTTCAGACTCGACCGTGTCACCAAGGAAAGTTCCGGTACCGTGCGCTTCAACGAAAGAAATCTGCTCAGGCTCAACTGATGCTCGAGCAAGAGCCTCACGAATTACAGCTACTTGAGAACTCTTATTCGGAGCCATCAGCCCATTAGTTCTTCCGTCTTGAATCGTGGCTGTTGAGTGAATCACTGCATAAATTGAGTCACCGTCACGTTGCGCGACGGAGAGGGGCTTTAGAACGGTGAGACCCACTCCTTCACTGCGAACATATCCGTCTGCTGAATCATCGAACATCTTACATCGACCATCTTTTGCCATCGCAGATGCCTTACTGAAATTAATCGTGAGTGCCGGAGACAGAATCATATTTGTTCCTCCGGCAATGACCAAAGGAGACTCTCCGGCCCAAATTGATTGACAAGCCAAATGTACGGAAGCCAATGAGGACGAGCACGCTGTATCGATTGCATAGCTAGGACCTCTGAAATCGAACGTGTATGAGATTCTATTCGCGGCAATACTGGTCGCACTACCTGTGCCAGAATGAGGCTCGATACTTTTGTAATTCTGAAGCTGCATAGCGCCATACTCGGAACCAGCAATTCCGACAATAACTCCTACCTTTTCACCTCGTAGTCGTTGTGGCACAATTCCAGCATCTTCAAGAGCCTCCCAAGTCACCTCGAGTAACAAGCGTTGCTGCGGATCCATACTCTCTGCTTCTCTTCGAGAAATCCCAAAAAAACTTGCATCAAATTCCTCTATATCTTGTATAAATCCTCCAAATTGAGTCGTGAGTTTCCCTGGGATTGTTTGGTCTTCATCGTAATATTTCTCGACAGAGAAGCGGCTTTCCGGAACGACTGATATTTGATCCGTTGAGGCTAATAAGCTTTCCCAAAATTGAGTTGCTGACTTCGTTCCTGGAAAACGGCAAGCCATACCGATAATCGCTATAGGCTCTCGTATCTTCGAATCGTGAATTACGATTTCGTCGCTCTGCTCGCCATGTACTAAATATCGGACAAGTTGATTGAAACTTGAATGGTCGTAAAACATCGAAGGCGAAAGCTCTCGGCCAAGAAAATGACTTAATTCATCGGTGATTTCTATGACTTCCGCTGAGCCCAATCCTTGGTTAGCAAAGGGTGCATCTTCATCGAGATTCAGTGTTTTTGAGATTCGTGCTTCAATGGTTTTGCGTAAGAATGCTCTAAGCGTTTTTTCTTCCGCGGAGGTATCTTCTACCGATTTTACCTCTTGTTTTGTTCCTTGATTCTGGATTCGAGAAGGCACTAATTTTTCCATCTCAAACGAAGCGTATTTTATGAGGGCAATCGTTTTTGGAGAGTCGTAAGAAGACACAGAGCTATGTTTTGCAGCCGTGAACAAACACCTCCATACCGACAGGGCCTCTCGTTCAGCGACGGAGAGTTGAGATAAATCGGATTCAAAATCAACGGACTCATAATCTCCGAAACTATGAGTAATCCGTTCATTTCCAAGCCAGCGAAGAAGCTCAGCACCTTCAAGTCGTTGGTTCAAGAAGATGATCGGACAATCTACAAGCACACCTACTAGGCTGCCAATAATTGTTCCCCAAGCACTTTTTGGGTTGAGCCACACCGCGATTCTACTTTCAGTATTTATTTCGTTTTCGCGGATGATCGAAGCTACAGCAGCATCGAGTTCCTCACGGTTAACTTCGCTGATCGCAAAAGAGTCTTCTAAATTGCTTCTTGTCGCAAACTCGAAAACTGAATCTTCAGGATTTTCCTTGAATGCTACGTTGAAACTGTTGTCGATGTCGATGTCATCATGTTCCATCGATATTTTCGGTAAATCACATAGAGAGCCATAGTCTTGCGCCATGATATCGAGCAAAATTTCCGTATCCATCGACACGATGATGCAATCGGCTTTCGCTTTTTCGGATAGCACGGATAGTTTCTCGAGGGCGGCCTCTAATTGAGCCGCATCAAGAGACCGGCAGGGAATAACGGTCACACCCGCGAGAAATGCTCCTAGACACGCACAAACATGATCGACCGTATTTGAACACAGAACAAGAGCTCTGCTCAAAGGCACTGCTGACGAGTTCAACTGTACCGCGATGTTGAGAGCGCGATTGACAAACTGGTTCTTATCAAATGTTGACGCTGTTTCCCCCCAGCCCTGAAGCTCCGTAAACCTAAATTTAGATTCGCTATTGGAGGAGTGAATTTTTGAAATAACCCGTGAAAGCAAGGTGTCATTTATAAGCATCTTAATCCAAACGCTCTAGATGAGCTCTCAATACAAGAAGGTAGAAATGCTATAGTGTGACCGACTTTTCCCCACTCGCACGAGTTCTCTAGGTGCTTTTCAGAGTCTGAGGTGAATCGCGACTAAAGTAAACGTGGACTCAAGTGATTCTATAAGAATTGTGATAATGGCGCATGTTCGGACTTTACCGCCTTTGGCAATACGGCCTTGTGGAGCTCCGCGCGCACTTGCACCGATCACAAACCCCATATACCTGGAATTATAGGCGAAAAATTTACGTGAGACTCGAGGGCACGACTGCAGCAACACGCAAAAACGTTGCCTCCTGTTTCATTCGCTCATTTAGCCGAATTTCTTGGGTTTCATAGGTCCCAAAAATGACCTAAAAAGAGAGAGTATTTTTTTCGGATAACTGATGAATAACGTAGATAAGAGCAAAGAAGTTTTAAAGAAAGCATTTCTCGAGATCAAGAAACTTAAGGCATACAAAGCCCAACGACAAGAACCCCTCGCAATTGTCGGAATGGGTTGCAGGATCCCTGGCTCGATTCATGGCCCTGAAGAATTTTGGGAGGCTCTCAAGGCTGGTCGAGACAGTATTAGTTCTTTTCCTAGCGACCGGTGGGACATTGAGCCTCACTTTAACCCGGACCCTAACGTCCCGGGGAAAATGTACACACGCAGAGGTGGATTTCTTGAGAACGTTGAAGACTTTGACGCTCAGTACTTTGGAATTTCTCCACGAGAAGCTGCAAATCTTGACCCACAACATCGGCTACTTCTCGAAGTCACTTGGGAAGCGATTGAGCATGCCGGAATTCCTACCGAGAGCCTCAACCAAGCCAACGCCGGCGTATTCGTAGGCATAAGCTCAAATGACTATCTTCAAATCCTCACCGAACAAAACAATATCTCCGGGGACAGTGGCTATCAACTAACTGGTGTCACGCAGAATTTAGCTGCGGGTAGAATTGCTCACGGGTTGGGCGTCCGGGGACCAACACTTGCAATCGACACGGCCTGCTCTTCTTCTTTAGTTGCTGCTCACCTCGCCTGTAAAACACTTCGTGACCGAGAATGTGACTTGGCGATTATTGGTGGCGTAAACTCAATTCTATCACCATATGCGACCATCAGCTTTTGCCAACTTAAAGCTATTTCTCCGAAAGGTTTTTGCAATACGTTCGACAAAGATGCAGACGGATATGTCCGCAGCGAAGGCTGTGGAGTACTCGTAGTTAAACGACTTTCCGACGCCCTTCGTGATAATGACCGTATTCATGCATTGATAAAAGGCACCGCAACAAATCATGACGGACGAGGCAGTGGACTCCTCGTTCCGAATGGTGCTGCTCAGCAAGAAGTGATGCGGGCGGCTTTAGAGCAATGCGAAATTCCACCACATGAAATTGACTATCTTGAAGCCCACGCAGTCGGAACTACTCTTGGCGACACCATAGAGATCAATGCCGCGAACTCTGTTTACCAACAGGGAAGAAAAGACTCTCAACCACTACGGCTCGGTTCTGTTAAAGCAAACATTGGACACACCGAAGCCGCCTCAGGTGTAATTGGTTTGATCAAGATGGCTCTGTGTTTGAAGAACAAGCAAATTCCTCCACATATCCATCTCAATCAAGCAAACCCAAATATGGGATTAGACAAAGTCAGCGCAACTATACCTACTCAATTAGAAAAATGGCCGAAAAACGGTCACCCTCGTCGAGGGTCATTGAATTCTTTTGGATTCTCAGGTTCAAATGTAAATTTTGTGCTGGAAGAAGTTACCGAGGGCATAGAAGAAGAACACACCGCACTCAACCTGACCCCTCTGTTTGTTTTGCCAGTCTCGACAAAGTTCGGTCATATCCTGCCGGAAAGAGTCGATCAGCTTGCAACATTCATTGAGCAACAAATTGCTAGTGACCAAGAACTCCACGAGGTCTGTGCAACCGCAATTCATAGAAAAGATCATTCAAAATATCGCACCTGTTTCGCTGCACGAAATCGAGAAGAATTAGTCGCACAAATGCGTTCATACTCGGAGCGATTACGAGCTGGCACACGTACAGTCGAACCCAAACCCACGGAACTAAAGACCATCTTCAGCTTTGGAAATGACCCCGTGGAAGCGGTCAGAATTGCGCAAAGCCTACTTCGCTCGAACAAGATTTTTTCGGATGCGTTACGTCAAAACCTAAGCTTTTTTGATGCACAAAATTCAGAAGTACTTATAGAAGAAATTGAGGCCGGAATCACTCACGACAATGCAGAGACATCAGATGCTGTAACCTTTGCCATTCAAGTCGCCATCGCGCAACTTTGGCGAAATTACGGTGTATATCCGGACACCGTTACTGGAGAGGGTATTGGCGAAATTGCAGCAGCGTATCTCGCTGAGATGCTCACGATAGAGGAAGCTATCCGTATTGTTGTGAAGCGCCATCATGAAGACGAATGGGCAGTTAACCCCCAAGAGTCTCACATACATTTTCTGTCGCGTCGTCAATCAGTACTAAACTCGTCGAATCATTTGTCGTCCTCCTATTGGTCACAAACAGAAGTCAAATATCAATCCCTGTCTGAAACCCTTCTAAGAGCAGAAAATACGGGGCACTTCGCTCACATGATTATTGATTCGCATGGCGAATCAATCGAAGAATTATCTCAGGCTCTTTGCACATCGGCATTCAACTCGACTGCTTTCAACTCGGAAGAAGAAGCCACCGTAACTTTCCACAACAATATAGCCGGGCTCTATGATGCGGGTGCCGAGCTCAATTGGTCATCACTGTATAAGGAACCAAACCTTCCAAGCTTTATTCCTACGACACCTTGGAAAAAGCGCAGACATTGGGCTGCCGACGATATGCCCCTCATTACTCGGCCTACACCGCTGCAGCGTCCCGACACTGAAGGCGAGGCAACACCTAATATTCGTAAACAAGTTCTACAGGCTAAGAGCGAAGAAAAAAGAAGTGAAATTCTTCTCCGCTTCGCCGACTCTATCGTGCGAAAGGTTATGAGGCTGACGCCTGACGATGAGTTAGATCTGCATTCCGAACTCACCACGCAGGGAGTCGACTCGCTGATGGCAGTGGAAATCAAAGAACGGATTGAGCGAGGCCTTGGTTTATCTCTTCCGACCGAAGTACTCCACGAGCACACCTCTTTAGAAGGGCTCAAGAAATATATCCTTGATAACTTCTCAAATCCCGACATCCAGACTGTTTATCAGCCGCTGACTCCACGCCCAGAAGAAAGACACTTTCCGTTTCCTCTAAACGACGTGCAGCAAGCGTATTGGATAGGTCGTAGCGAATCTCTAGAGTTAGGAGGCATATCCTGTCACTATTATATTGAGTTCGAACGTACCGGACTCGATCCTGAGCGACTTATTTCTTCTTGGAATGAACTGATTAAGCGTCACGATATGCTTCGCTCGTATATCCAAGAAGACGGAAGGCAGGTCATCATTGACGACCCCGGTCACTATGATGTCCCAAATGTAGATCTATCATCTCTCGAAGAAGCTGAAGCGCAACGTCTCCTCGATGACACTCGTAACGAGATGTCACATCAAATGTTTGACACAAATCAATGGCCTCTTTTTGACTTACGACTTCATACGTTCGCCAATGGAGTCACTCGAGTACATTTCAGCTTCGATCTCCTTATTTTGGATGTCTACAGCTTCATCAAACTTCTTTCCGACTGGCGGGCAATTTATCAAGGACACACGTTAGCTCCCCTGACTTTGAGTTTCCGCGATTATTTGCTCTGGGAGAATGAGGAAAAAAAGACCGAGTCTTACCAAGAATCTCTCAACTACTGGCTGGAGCGAATTAAGACTCTTCCACCTGCTCCCCAACTACCATTGGCGAAAAATCCGAAATCCGTTGAAAAACCGCACTTTTTTCGTCGGCGGCACATTATGAGCAAAGATTTGTGGCAACGTCTCGCTCAACGCGGCAAAGAATTCAACCTCACGGGTTCCATGATTCTATGTTGTGCCTATGCCCATATTCTCGAACAGTGGAGTCGTTCTCGTAAGCTCACTCTCAATCTCACACTGTTCAACCGCGTACCAGCGCATCAAGAGGTTTATGACCTGATTGGTGACTTTACGTCTGTGGTCTTACTCGAAGCAGATCTTGAGAGCACAGATACGTTTCTAGAACGTGCTCAACAACTACAGACTCACCTTCGTGAAGCATTGGCACACCGCGAAGTCACCGGTGTGACCGTTATGTCTGAATGGAGCCAGCGCCTAGGTAGGCAAGTGGGTGCCCCAATTGTTTTCACAAGTGCGCTCGGATTGTCTAATGCCGCCCAGGCTGAAGCCGAAAGCATTGATGAGTGGCTAGGTAATGTCCTTTACAGCCTCTCTCAAACGCCCCAGGTTTGGCTCGATCATCAAGTATTCGAAAAAGGAGACGAGTTAGTCCTTGTTTGGGATTCCGTCGAAGAACTGTTCCCTGAAGGGATGCTAGACGCAATGTTCTCTGGATATGTTGAACTTTTAGAATCGCTGGCATCTGACGATACGGTTTGGCAGCAAAAGGAACTCGATTTTCGGCCGAAAGCACAACAAGAGATTGTAACTCTGGCCAACTCAACAGAGTTTGAAAAGCCAACGGGACTTCTTCATGATGCTCTCGCCACTCAGGCACGGCTCACGCCAAATGCTCCAGCACTGGTTACATCTCGTCGCATGTGGTCATACGATGAGCTTTATAGACGATCGAATCGAGTCGCAAACTACCTTCGTAAGAAGGGAGCCCAGCCCGGTCAACCCATTGCTATCCTCACCGATAAAGGCCCAGAACAAATTCTGGCGTGCTACTCGGTATTGGCCGCAGGAGGAATCTATGTTCCTCTTGACCCAGCTAACCCACCTGAGCGAATCAATGCGGTTTTGCGGAGCGTAGAAGCGCCCTTCATTTTGACGCAAGAGCACTTATACGAGACTTATGCTTCAGACGAATTTGGCGAGTTTATTGTTTTAGATGAAGAAGCCTTTCCTGATGAATCAGAAGCCCCCCTCGAAGCCAGCCGTAAACCAGAAGATTTGGCTTACGTCATTTTCACATCAGGCTCTACTGGTTCACCCAAGGGCGTGATGATCGAACATCATGCGGCACTTAACACCTGCGTCGATATTAACAACAAATACAATGTAACGAGTAAAGACCGTATCTTCGCGATTTCATGTCTCGCGTTTGACCTGTCCGTTTATGACATTTTCGGAGCAGCTCTCGCTGGAGCATGCATGGTCATCCCTGATGACTGCGGCATGAGAGACCCAAGTCACTGGCACGAATTGTTGGTTCGTGAAAAAGCGACCCTCTGGAATTCTGTTCCTGCGCTGATGAATATGTATCTCGAATATTTGGAGCACGGCACCCTTGAATTCGCACCGGCACTTCGACTGGTCATGATGAGTGGCGATTGGATTCCTCTCGATGTGCCCACACGACTCCATCAGAGAAATCCGAAGCTGGAAATGTACAGTCTGGGTGGCGCGACCGAAGGCTCTATTTGGTCTATCCATTTTCCGATTAATGAAATCGACACTGCTTGGAAAAGTATTCCTTACGGTAAAGCACTGGGTAACCAATCTATGCACGTATTGGATAAGCTTGGACGCGAATGCCCCGTTTGGGTTCCAGGCGAGATTCATATTGGAGGAGATGGTGTCGCAACGGGCTATTGGAACGACGAAGAAAAGACATCCTATAGTTTCATTCAAAACCCCTTATCTAAACAACGATTGTACCGAACGGGTGACATGGGGAGATTTCTTCCAGATGGGAACATCGAATTTCTCGGACGCGAAGATTTTCAAGTAAAAATCCAGGGCCACCGAATCGAACTCGGGGAAATTGAAACAAAGCTTATTGAAGTGACAGATATTAAATCCGCGGTGGTCACGGTCTGGAAAGCCCCCGCAGGAGAACTTCAACTCGTCGCCTACCTGGTCAAGACCACTCCTTCTGCTCAGGTGAGCCTGGAGGATATTCAAGACCATGTAGCTTCTCGGCTCCCTTCTCATATGGCTCCGAAACATTACGTTTTCCTCGAACGTCTTCCATTGTCTGAGAATGGAAAGGTGGACAGGAAAGCGTTGCCCGAACCCGGCCAAACTCAGCAGGAAATTGCTGCACCACGTACGGAGATGGAACGACTTATTCACAGCGCTTGGTGTGATGTATTGGGAACGGATAATATTGGGATCCACGATAGTTTCTTCGACATTGGCGGATACTCACAATTAGCAGTTCGTCTCGCCATGGAACTACGAGAGCATCTCGGACAAGACATTCCAATTCGAGCACTTTTTGAAAGTCCTACCATTGCTGAGATTGCCCAGATTATCACCGGCGAGATGGGCGACGGCGACAAGTCGTACGCTGAATCGGAGTTGTATGGTCGTTATGGCCGGCGCGCTATCGGAGAACGGCTTGCTGCCATCGGCACAGATAAAAACTACGTCCGCGCTCAAGGTAACACCCTGACCTACTCTGAAAATGGTAAACTGACGGAAGTGCTCGATATGGTCGGCGGCTTTGGTTCCTTAGTTCTCGGCCATAACCACCCCGAAATTGTTAGGCTCCAAAAATCAATGATCGCAGAAAAAGCGCCTTCACATGCGCAATATTCTAACAATCATCATGCAGGGCTTCTCTGTCAGGAATTGTCTCAACGGTTGCATTCCGCGACCGGGAAGCACTTTATATCTACCCTGGCAAGCACAGGTACCGAAGCGGTTGAAGCCGCCTTGAAGCATGCGAAGCAAGAATACCGGTCTCGAGCGAAACAATCCGACAAACTCTCTGAAGGTCTCGCAGCAATGTTGCTCACCCAATTAGACAGAGGAGAGTTTGAAGTAAAGCCAACGTTCTTAGAAGAATGCGGTTCCAAGTTTGGCCGTTCATTCAAGCACGTCAGTGAGATTCATCAAGAATTGATTGATCACAACGAACGAGTTTTTGCTAAGGAACCTACGTTCCTTGCGTTGGAACACGCTTTTCATGGACTAACTTCTGGTTCACTCAGCTTATCGGCCTCGCATGATCTGCGAGAACCGTTTGAATGGATGGGCGTAAAGACACTCTTTATTGCTCAATCCGGAACCGCACTCATGTCGGCGCTAGAAACGCAGAAACACGAACTCTACAGTCTGGGATTTGAAAACGGCGAACTGAGTATCAAAACGACAGATTGGTACACGATTGCAGCATTGATGATCGAGCCAGTTCAAGGAGAAGGAGGTATTAGGCCTCTCGACGCAGAATTTGTCGCCGGCTTTCAGGCCATCGCTTCCGGCATTGGCTTCCCAATCATCGTTGACGAAATCCAATCCGGTATGGGCCGTACAGGTCACTTCACCGCAGCGGAAATGTTTGATCTCAAGGGCGACTATTATACTTTCTCGAAGAGTTTGGGTGGAGGCGTTTCCAAAGTTAGTGCGATGGCGGTTTCTGAGCAGCGTTATCAACCCGAATTCGGATATCTGCATGGCTCAACCTTTGCGGAAGACATACCAAGCTGCCGTATTGCGCTCAAAACCTTACAGATTATCGAACAGGATAACATCCTCGCAAAATGCCGGGAAAAAGGAGCAGTTTTCATCGCGAAATTGCAAGAACTTCAAAAACGGCACCCATCTGTGATCGCAGAGGTTCGTGGCGCAGGTCTGATGATCGGGCTCGAAATGGCTTCGATGGCCAATTCTAAATCCTATCTCCTTCGAGCCGTTTCTAGAAGCGATCCGGAAATGTTTAACCAACTGATCGCTGGTTATCTGCTCGCTGAAAAGGGAATACGTATCGCCCCCACCAAAACAAGAAACACAATTAGGCTTTTGCCTTCGGCATATGTCAATGAAGAGGAAATGGACCGAGTGGTCGAAGCATTCGAGTGTGTGTGTCAACTGATTGAAGGTGTCAACATTGGGCGGATGCTGCGTTATCTTGTAGATAGCGATGCAGATACTTCAGAACCCATCAAGGACTGGAGTTCTGAGTATATGGACTTTGTCGACGACGAACCCAATGGAGAAATTCAGGTCGCTCATATTGCCCATATTGAAGACAATCAAAGCTTACTGGTCGTAGAGCCTTCGATGCGTGAAATCCAAGAAGATAAGTGGGAGGATTTATTGTGGCGATTTGTTCGCTTCACTCGGCCCGCGATTGGTCAACGTTTTAGAATTAAAACCAAGACCGGCGAAAGTGTCCATGTTTCACTGATTGGGCTAATGCTTACTGGTTCTATGTTTGAGACTCTACTGACGAGCGATTTACGAGGGATGATTCTCGACAGTATTGACGAAGCCGTCGATATAGCTGTTCGCTCAGGGTGCAAGCATATTGGCTTCGGTGGATATACTTCTATTGTAACGATGAACTGTACAACGGTGGCGACAACTCGAGCGTCTCTGACCTCTGGAAACGCCTACACCGTTGTTCTCGGCGTAGATGGTACGCTCAAGCTCGCCCGAGAGCTTGACATCAATGTTGCGGCAGCAACGGTTGGTATAGTCGGAGCGAAAGGAAATATTGGTTCGCTCTCCGCGAAACTATTCGCGGAACAAGTTCATAAAGTGATCCTCATTGGACGCGACAAACATGACGACCGCCTAGAGCAAGTTGCGATTCAGCTTGTCTATGACGCATACGAGCAGTTGAGCAGTAATAAGCCCGTGAGCGGAATCGCTTCGCGCCTAGCTAAAACTTCTGCCATGAAAAAAGCGCTTGAAACTGAGAGCTCTGTTTCAGGGTGCAATCTTTACGCTGAGCTTTGTAAAGAAATAGATATAAATGAATACATCGAACTATCAAATGACCTTAGTCAGCTACAAGAGTGCGATTTAGCGTTGTCATGTACGAACTCTGCCGATGCAGTCATTCATCCGGAACATATCTCGGATAGAGTACGCATTATCAGCGACGTCGCTACTCCCAAAGATGTGAGCAGCACAGTTTTAGAAAGGTATCCTGAACTCCGTATTCTATCAGGCGGTCTGGCTCACCTTCCAATCCAACAAGGGATTCAGATACATGGGACACAACTCCCCGTAGATCACACCTATGGGTGTATCGCTGAAACATCCTTACTTGGTTTATCTCAACACGCCGGTCATTTCTCCTTCGGGGAAATCTCGAAAGAGCAAATTATGACCATTCGAGAACTTGCCGATAAATACGGATATGGTGTCGGAATTGTCACCGCCGAAGGCTGAAGCGACTACGCTCGAAAGGCTCCAAACATCCAGAATAATTTAGAATTTACAATCAAGTCCTCATTCAGAAACATAGTCTTTCCAAAATCAACATAGTCAGTCACGGCACTTGTCACTATTTCACCCCGCAGTGATGAAGAAAACCCACTCTTTTTACCTCCTTTCCACTGTTGGAATATTCGCACTCCTCGGATGCAATATGCAGGCACCGCCTATTCTTCAACCGAACCCCGTTGACCCTACCTTGGTTGCCGAAGTCGATTGTGATGAGCCTGCGAATGAGAAAATTGAACCCGAGAGCAAACCTAAAATGCCAGAATTGGTTCAAGCCAACGGTGGATACAAGACTGTCCCACTGGAAAAAGAGAATATTGTTCTGAAGATCGTGCAGAGTGACGCAAGTCCAGTCGAAAACTTCAATTCCCCTGAAATGGCCATGCAAGCGAATCTCACCCACGTCACGCAAATGGGGTACGACGCGTGCGATCAAGGAGACAGTCCAGATATTATTCTGTTTCATGAGTTCCCATTCTCTGGATACGTGTATGGAAGTCGACGAGAAAAATTGGCGATCGCTATCGACATTCCAGGAAAAGAAACAGATGCCATGGCCGAGCTTGCTAAATACTGCGATGCGTATGTGATCTTCGGAAGCTACGCGAAGGATTCGGATTGGCCAGGACACGTTTTGAGCCTGACAACCATCATCAATCGACAGGGTGAAATACTCAAGAAAGTTTGGAAGCCACGTAACATCAAACGCTTCTACAGTACCTTTGAAATCACAACGACAACTGTCGAAAGTGTGCGAACGAAGTTTCGTGAGAAGTACGGAGTCGAAGAAGAACTGCCCGTCATTCGAACTGAGTTCGGGAACATCGCCGTCAGCACTGCACAACTTGACCCTTTGGTATTCGCAGCATTCGCTATGCAGGGTGCGGAACTTATTCTGCGAACTGCGACGCTTTATTTTGAGACGGATGCGATTCACACCGCCATGGTCAACAATGTTTACTCAGCCATGGCCAATATTCCGCACGAATCCAAATATGGTGGCCGCTCTTTGGTTGTCGATCCCGATGGCGAAGTTGTTGCACAAGCTCAAGGTAATTTGACCGAGACGATCGTGACCGCACGCATTCCGATCGGAAACTTTCGTCGCGGCCGCATGCTTCCTCAATATACTACCGAATTCACCCGACACATTTTTGATCAGTACCAGCCCGAAATCCCGGTGGATCATCTAGACTTACCAGAAGAGGAACTGCCAGTGAATGGCAGCGCGATGAAGGCACTCTTGGACCGCATCAGCCGCTGGCTCAACTGAAGCGTCTAATCCCCACGGTCATTGGGTTTCTCCCGAGAAAGTCTGAAACCACACATTGCAAAGGCCTGCTTATGGGGAGTATCGTTCAGGCCATGCAGCCCATCCGCTATTACGTCGGCCTAATCACTTTTCTCGCACTGTTCAGCTGCGATGCCGCCACCGACGACCGCCGAGTTGCACGCCGCGGTAATTCATCAACTCCTGACACTGGAGTGGAGGTTGTCGCCGACGCCGGCTTCGCCCTGGACGCAAGCCAAAACAGCCCCATGGATGCATCATCTGCTCCACAGGACGCAGGAAATATGATGAACCCCGCCGATGCAGGTGCTTCGACCGAATGTATTGGTGACCCAGCTTTTACGGGTCAGATTGGTGGCACTGAAGTTCCCAATGGCGGTACCGCTGTCTTCACTCCTTATCCCAGAGATTATAACGCAGGTATCGAAAATCTCATTTCCGCAATACCGCAAATGCACGATGAAACGACTGAAGTCGACATTATGATTACGAACGCGACCGTCGTTGCCACTTCACATCTTGGAGGTTCCGACATCCCAATGCACAATACCAATTTTTGGGTCGCGGACGCTAGAGGCATCATCGAAGTCCGTCTTTATTACCGAGGAATAACTGAAGATGAATATCCGAGCTTTGACGTTCGAACCGGCCAAAAGATATCTTTTCGTGTGACAAAAGTTCAGCGCTTTTATGAAACAGGTCAAGTACAGCAAGCCACCGACTGGGAGCTCGAAGATTCGAATCAACCGGTTTACATATGGGAACCGGACCGAGAACTGACAACCAGGGACGTTCCTCGGGTGGTCCGCGTTACGGGACGATTAGAAGGCGAAGGCGCAAACTGCGGCAATTCAAACCGCTGCTGGGATCTCGACTACGGCCAGGGAGCTCCCGCTACTTTCCGCACTTCATCAAATATCGTGGCCGCGGGTTCGTGCGTCACTTTTGTAGGGCCGATCACATCTTACCGAGCTTCCGTACAGTTCAATCTTGTGAATTTCTCCTGGTTAAAGATTTTTTGACCTTCGCGAAGAGTACTCTGGACATATTTACGCCCACGCACGCCTATGTCCGTAGGACTGTACGTAAGCACACCCTGTGCATACGGTCCTATGTTTTTAGACGTTACGAAGCATCTCAATCTGTTCATTCTCGTTGAAATCACGAAAGCTGCAATGTCTCAGATGGTATCAAGGGTGCTCTTCGTGGATGACTGTTGTCTACTGATCGACTAAAAAGGTCGTAATTACAGTGACATAATTCATACCCATGTATGCGCTTTCTTCGTTCCAATCCTTCTTTTTTACCATTTCGAAACTTTATCCTTGGCGAATTTAGAAACTACGACTAAGGACGGCCGAGTAATTTCAGTGCACCATTCTCGGTGACGATTCCTTGATCATATCCACCAAAGAATCTGCAGCAGTCACGGATATTAAATTTTCATGAGAACACAAGACAAACGTGCGCCCAAGGCGAACAAAAAGAAAAGTCCGAATCGGCGACGTAAACCAAAGTCTGCGCATTCGGCTCGCCGCAACGGAAAAGGGCCCCGCAAATCATCAAAGCGTGACCCAGCGAAAGCTCCCGTTGAACCTAAAGAACGTGAAGTTGCTTCTATCGAAGACCGAGAACCAATCGAACTCTCTGGAGAGTTCGCTTCACTTATTCCCGAAATACAATACGCTTTGCATGGTGAAGGTTACGAAAAACCGACGCCCATTCAGTCACAAGCTATCCCTCCTCAGCTTGAAGGTAAAGATATCCTGGGAAGTGCCCAGACTGGGACAGGCAAAACTGCGGCATTCACCATTCCTATCCTGCAACAGTTGAATGTTGATTACCGCCGTAGTCACAAACGTCGTCCGAAGGTCCTCATCTTAGCCCCGACCCGAGAGCTGGCCGCCCAAATCGGAGATAGTATAGCGACGTACGGAACCTTCTTACCGATCGAACACACGGTCATTTTTGGCGGCGTTAAACAAGGACCGCAAGAGCGAGCAATGGACAAAGGGGTCGATATTGTTGTCGCCACGCCCGGACGACTGCTGGATCTGATGCAGCAACGCTTCGTCAATTTGAGCGACGTTCGAACCTTTGTGCTCGATGAAGCCGATCGAATGCTCGATATGGGTTTTATTCGAGACATCAATAGAATTCTTGAGAAGCTTCCCAAAAATCGAAGGACCGCGTTCTTCTCAGCCACTCTCTCTCCGGAAATCAAGAAGCTCGCGAATAGCATGCTCACAGACCCGGTACGAGTAAGCATTGACCCTGGCAAACCAACGGTCGAAAAGATCCAGCAACGCGTACTCTTCATCGACCCGAAACAAAAAGAAAAAGCGCTGGTTCAGATACTTCAGCAACCAAAAGTGGGACGCGCAATTGTCTTCACCCAAATGAAGTACAAGGCCAACCGAGTCACCAAAACTCTTGTAGACACGGGCATCACGGCAGCACCTATTCATGGAAACCGCAGCCAAGCAGCACGAACCAAAGCCCTCGCCGGCTTTCGAAGCGGTGAAATCCAGGTTCTTGTCGCTACCGATATCGCCGCTCGCGGCATCGATGTCGATGGTGTCTCTGATGTCGTGAATTTTGATCTTCCGGTCGAGGCCGAAACCTACGTTCACCGTATTGGCCGCACCGCTCGAGCGGGTACAGACGGGCAAGCCTGGACTCTATGTAGCGCTGAAGAAGGTCAGCAACTCAGAGATATCGAGCGCTTGATCAAAAAGACGATTCCCGACGACCTGGACCACGATCTTCACTCCGAAGAAGCCTTTCACTCTGCACGAATTGCCGAAAGAGCCGGACGCCCGCCTGTCAAACAACGGGGCGGACGACGCAGCTCACCTCGCAATCGGAATGGTTCTCAAAGACCTTCTCCTCGTGGACGCAACGCGGGACGCGGCGGACGCAAAAGCAATAGCTCTAGCCAAACGCGGCGCCCTCGAAATAGTCGCGGGCGAAAGTAATTATTTTCGCAGCGAAACCCGAAAAGAGACTTTCTCACCTCTCTTGAACTGCCCCGCTGAAAGTAATTATTTTCGCAGCCACACACCAAAGGAAGTTCGACCACTTACGTTCAATTACTCCGCTGAAAGTAATTATTTTCGCGAAAAGAGTTGGAGATAGACTCCGGCACCCAATTTTGGTGTTTGGCTCTGAAAGTAATTATTTTCGCAGCGACCGTTTAAAAGAGAAGCCCTAATCTTTGTCGAATTCGTATCCTGAAAGTAATTAATTTTAGGGTTCCGAAAGAAGGGCCCATCATTTCTACTTTGCTTACCAAGGTATTTTTCATGAAGAGAACGGTACGCAGCTCACACTGTTTTCGCGTGGTCCGTTCGAAACGGAATGACACCGACAGGCTATTTCATCGTCCAGCGACCGTCACCATTTCCATCAATGAAGACGGGGTTGGTAAAGCCCCAGCTTGGACGGGTCGCCGCGTGTTGTGAGTGACTCTTATTTCCGCGAACTTTCATGATCACCCACGCGTCTTTACCGGGTGTAATGGATGTCGTAACTGTTCCTTCAAATCGTATTGTTCCATTCTGGTCGCTCTCTTTGACAAGCTCAGTGTGGACCAATTCTCCGTTAACCAAAAACTCCATTTGGTCGACATCCATCCACAAAGGTGCAGCAACCTTTGCCCATAAATTGAGCTGCCCATCACTCACTGTGGCCAGGTCCCCCAGCTCGACATCATTCACCTTAAATTCAAAGAACGGACCGCAGGTAACCGATATTTTGCCCGCGAACATTGCGTCTCTAAAGCTCTCAGGCGTCACTTTTTTAGGGTCGTCATGACCAAGCTTCACGTAGGTTCGCGGATATCCCATTTGGCCGTAACGCGCTTTGTGACTGTCCGTGCTACCAAGGGCCATTTTTCGGCGTCCTTGATTGAGAAACGAGAACCAATCGAGCATGACAGAACTTTCGATTCCCCCGACGCCACATCCATTCGCCACTTCGATACCATCCCAATCCAGTGAAAAATCATTTTTGCGCGGGGAAGTGCCGGATTCGCGATCATAATCCATCGCGCTGAAATATCCCCCAATACCGGATGAGCGAGGATGATTCACCTGAATAAATGGTTCACCGGCATTGGATCGAATAGTGGCAAAGGTCTCACCTGGCCTCTTATAGAACCAATCGATACGACCGTTTCCAGGTTCATCGAAATCTTGCGCCAGCGGCCATGCATTGAAGTGTCCGTAATTGAAGGTCGTAACTTCGCTACCAATGATGCCCTTAATCCAATCTCCTACTTCTAATTCTTGGATCGCCGGATTGAAATCACCGATGGCTTCATGGTCGGTTGATACGGGTAACTCAAGGCCCTCAACAACCATCGCAGAAACCTTGAAGGGATAGAGGTCTGGGCTGTCCGGAGACAATTGAGCATGCACATGTGTATCAGTCGACATCCAGCCCGATGTATCTACGCTGCGAGTCAGTGTCGTATCCAAAAGAACTTCTTGTCCCGCGATGACTTCGATCGTCCCGGTCTCAAGTGTGTATTCTCCTCCTCGACTGATCCAATAGTTCATAGAGCCTGACGGAATAGAAAACACGCCTTCACCTTTGATACCGTATTCGGTATGCAGAACATTTCGCGGCTCGGGCGGTACCCCAAAGTTCGAAGGAAGTCTGATCACCGCCCCAGACGAGGGACGCAAGGTAATTTTGGCGGGCAAAGCGCGACCTTCATCGTCCTTGATCGAGTAACGAACTCGACCGGGTCTCAACAACTGAAATCCTATATCGCTCGCTGACGCCTGCAACTGAACTGCTTGCGTTGCACTGGCGACATGAGACGGTGCGCTGACCTGCAGTTCATAATCCCCTTTGGGAAGTAAAAACGTGTACTCACCCTCTTCATTTAAGACCGTATTACTCACGTAATTTCTTGCCGAATTCGAACCCATGCGAAGCGCATGAACTTTCCCATGGGTGACCGGACTGCCATCAGGATAAGTCACTTTCCCTGAAAGCTCGGTCCCCAGATCTAATTTCGCCGCGCGATTCCAAGTCGTCTGAAGGGCGTTTAGGTCTCCGTCGCTAACGACCAAAAAGTGTTCAAAGGTATAGGTCTCTTTTGCGCGCAAAGGAAATCCTGAACCATGATTGGCGCCACTTAATCCCGATTGTGTGATGAAGATATCGAATGGTACCTTTGGTCGCGCATATAGATAGCCTACCTCTTCTGCGACAGCTGCAAAGTATTCAAGGCTCGCGCCCGTTCGCGGTAATTCGTATCCAAAGCCAGGTACAAATGGCTCGGCTCCGTCTCCAAAAAAGAAAATAGAAAGGAGGCCACCGATTTCCGCGTAATTTTCGGTAGGGTTATGAACAGAGAATTCCATGCGTAGATAATCAGCATCAGGCTCCAAAATATAATCAACATTGAATTCAAGGTCTTGAATCGCTTCATCAAACCAGCCCTGAGTGATCACATCGAAGAGCGGAAAGGGTGTTTCGAGTCCTCGAACTCGAACCCGCGCCGGTTTCCCATCAAGGCCGTTGTTGACGACCTCCACGGATTTCGTCCGCATGACATTGAGATCAATGCCTACGATCACTTCACCGTAGTTCGAGCGGCCGGGCTCACCCTCTTCTCGAACCAAATCTGCGTCAACAACGACGCCACCGAAAGGGTTGTAACCAGAGCCTCGCCCCACTCCCGAGACGATGAATCGAACCTTGCTGTTATAGATCTTGAAATCGCCCACACGGCCTCGCGCAGTGACGCCACCGATGAGCGAGCGTTCGTCTACAATTTGCCCGGCGCGCGTTTCTCCACTTTGCAAGGCGACATGCAGGTCAGGCTCAGGTACGGAGGAAGGATCAGAGTTTTCAGACTTACAAGTCGTCAAAGCAAATCCCGTGATACAAATCGCAAAAACCAATGAACGTGGCATAGGGACTAAACTTTTATCACAAATGTTACGTTCATTTATCAACTCGTTACATTCTCTCTTCAGTCATTCACAAAACACGCTATTTTATGCCTTTTTCCCCTAGTTCCGTACCGAGGAATACCAGCGAGTTTCTATATTTGGTCGATTTTATCTTTTTATTACGCCAATGCCTTCAACAAATATGTACTGAGGCATTACGACCAACATCCGCTAATCGTTGTTCACTACTTCAACTCACGCCCTTGATCTTCGAGCCAAAAGGCATTCTAGTCTGAACATGGCTCGGAAGTTATTCCAAATGTTTTGTCTGTCTACCTTGGTTCTTGGATTGAACCACTCAACTGCGTTCGCAGGCGACCCCTGCCCTATCAAGTTCACGATGCTGAATCTTGGACCGCTGGGTGGCGCGAAAGATCCAATACCCGCAAACAAGGACGAAATATTCCAAGCATTGGTTAACTATGCAAAGAATTCTGACTGTATTGAATTGAATATCTTCCAACCCGAAAAATACGATATTGAACTCGGAAAGACGCAGCTTCAAACTTGGAAGCTCCAAGAATTACTCAAAAAGAAGAACGTATTTCGTTGTAAAGATGCCCATAAGACTTTGGAAGCACTTTCCGCTTTCGCTGGAGACGGCACCTTGATTTATCAACGGGGACGACGACGAATATTACTGACTAGCGCTGGGTCTCAGACTCGCTGTATTGGTCTGGAGAAACTAAAAGGAAAGAAAAAAGACGACGCTATAAAGATCCTATGGGAAGGGGCGACAAAAGCAATAATCACCGACCGCTACCAAAACCCCTGAATTTGAGGGGGAGCGACTTTTCGAAAAACCGTATTGGATTAGAAGCGAGCACCTTTCCAACGAAATCAACTTCGGCCAGTGCTAATCAGCTGAGCGCTTGTCTGAAGTCCCTTCGAAATACAAACGAACAAAATCTGCTTCGGTCACAATCCCCACCAAGCGACCTTTTTCATCCACGACGGGTAAGGCACCTATCTTCTTTTCAAATAGAGTTCGAGCCACCTGATTCAAACAATCATTGACGCGGGCCGTAACTACGTCACGCGTCATGATGTGCCCGGCAATTCGGTCGTCCGAAACCAGTTTCGTCGTCAAATGAGCGTTCAACATATCTCGTTTAGAAATAATACCGCGCAGTGTATTTGACTCATCGACAATGGGCATGTGGCGGATTTTGTTACCGGTCAAACGAGCAAGAACGGTCAGCAGCGGAGTGTCGACCTGCGACGTAACCAGATCGGTTGTCATAACATCGCCAACGACCAAGCTATTCGTCGCATCTTCTTTGCTCACGAAAAGGAGCATACAACTAAGACGGTCGCTCATCCAAGGAACCCACCTGATTTATACCGATCAACCGACAGAAACCCGGCTAAGCTCCTTACAGCCGGGCGAAAATCCGTGCGCATCTGGTAAGCTCTCCGACTGCAAAAGGGTCTTAGGAAGCGTGATTTTACGACAGTGCGACTTTTCGAAAAACCAAATTGAGAGTAAAACACGCTCGTCTGACAAAGACTCAAGCAGAAGTTCGTAGTGAGACATTCTGGGGGGCAATGACATGAAACGCCTTGCTACAATTATACTTCTTGGACTATTCGCAGTGGGTTGTCAAATTCCTCATCCCGCGAGAATGGTTTATCGAGGAGCGCCTTTTCGATTTCCTGTGGATCAAATGAACAATGTTACTGTTGACCGTGTGGCCGACAACATTGGAAGGATTAATTTCTTCGTCCAGCAATACACATAACATGCTGCCGACTTTGAAACCGCGCTCAAAAAGACTCTAGGGTATATGCAACTCTTATCAGCGAATGGAGCTTATCTACTAAAGGCTAGTTTTGAAAATATTGACTGGGAGCAACCAAGCATCCCATTTGTGATTATAGATAGAGTTACAATCAAAATTCGTTATACGCTCATAAATCGTTCAAACGGCGAGATGCTCATGAATGAGTTGGTCACTACCACATCTGAGGCGAGCGTATCGGACAGCTTTAACAGTGAAAAGCGAAAAGCGATGGCCTTCGAAGGCTGTGCTCGTGACAGTATCGGTCAAATCCTTATGAAACTCTCGCAGCTCAGCGGTACGTCGCCCCCTGGGTATGTCCCCACAGAACCAGCCACCGAAGAAGGCGAGATGATGTTTTGATATCTGCATCGTTCAATCATCTGTGAATCGAATCCTTCTTTCGGCCCCATCTGCGCTATAGTGCTGATAGATTCATGCGAAGTCGCTTAAACAAGAATCGCTGGATAGGGAGTGTTCTTACACTCGCTCTCGCTTGCTCTGAAACAACGACTGAAGATCAAGCACGCCCAGTTCCTGAATATCGAGATGCTGCAGCATCGGTGATGCCCCCTGACGGCGGGCAAACAATGGATGCTTCCACCACGTCTGATGCCGGCTTTACCGATTCCGGATACACGGACGCCTCCTTCAAAGACGCTGAAAGTATAGACGCAGGGCTCGCTGACGACGCTGACCTTGCCGACGTAGAGTTCGCAGACGCGGAGCTCGAAGATGCCTTCGGACGAGACGCGGCAAACCCAGACGCCGCTGCGCTCGACGCCGCCCTTGTCGATACAGGACCAACAGGTCCTGGACCATTCGTGGTCTCCACCGCCAGCGCGACCCAATCGAGAGTGCAAAACTATGATCGACCGATCACCGCAGGAAACCCGCTCAAAGGATTTTTGACCAGCTACCAATGGACGACGCCCGACCAACGAATTCCGCACCAGATGGAGTTTGTATACGTGCCGCTCTCGGATGTTTTGGTCGCCGCCAATCAGTATGACTTCGCAAGCGGTCTTGAACCGCATCTCATCGCCGCCGCGAATCGTAATAATCACTTGGTCGTCCGGTTCTACGCCGACTATCCTGGACGGCCTCCAGGACTCCCTGCATGGCTTACAGCGCAGATAAATTGCAGCCCCTATATGGAGTACGGTGGTGGCTGCAGCCCAGATTACAGTGATTCGCAATTTCAAACCACCATTCTGAACTTTATCGCTGAATTCGGCGCCCAATACGATGGGGACCCTCGCTTAGGCTTTATCCAGCTGGGGATTCTCGGCTTTTGGGGAGAATGGCATACCTTCCCTCATACGACATACTTTGCATCCAACGGGTTTCAACGCCAGGTCATTGACGCTTTTGACCAGGCTTTCAACCGTACACGCTTGATGATTCGCTACCCGATTCACGACAGTCCACAGCGGGATTTCGGCTTTCACGATGACTCATTCGCCTACGCCACCATTGGAACAGTGCCCTGGTTTTTTCACCCCCGAATGATGGCAGCTGGAGCCGATACCAGATGGCAACAAGGCCCCATTGGTGGAGAAGTATATCCCCAATTACAAGACTCCATCTTCACGCCGAGCTATGTTGTAGACACCTATAGCCAAGACTTCATCCAATGCATAGAGGACACTCACACCTCTTGGATGATCAACAATGGCGCCTTTCGGGCGGGCGGTGGCTATACCGGAACTCAATTGGACGGTGCGAGGGTCGCTGCCCTTACCATGGGCTACGAATATGCGATTCCGAATTTTTCGATAGAAGCCTCTGGCCTTTATCAAGGTGCCATTGATGTAGCGATCGAGGTCGATATTACCAATACGGGCGTTGCACCTTTTTATTACCCGCTCACTCTTATCCTCGAAGACGATCTGGGCAACACGGCCACGCTGGCAGATGATTTGCAAACTCTGCAGCCGCAGAATGTTCGCACGCTTCGTTTTACGGCCAACAATGTAGACCCCGACTACCTGCGGCGAAACTTTAGTCTTCGCTTAGGTTCTTCTATTCTTCTCCCCAATCAAAAAATACGCTTCGCCGACCAAGCCGATATGAATGGGCGCCTTTCTTTTGAAGCCGACTTTACGTGTAGCTGGAGAGGTCGCTCACTGAATTTGGGAGAAGAAGCCGATGACTGTTACTGCGATGCGGATGGTCAAATGATTGACCAAAATGCAGTGCGCTGTATTGAGTAAGCTGATAGAGTTCGAGCGATATCACCGCTATTTCAAATTCGAAGTAATAGGTGCTGTTTCGGTCCAAAATGAAAAATCAAATCATAATTCTTTTCCTTCTACCTGTTTTTGCTCTTATCGGCGCTTGCCAAAATAGCCAGGAGGTCGAACAAGAATCAGGCAAAAGCGTACATGTTGTAGAGGAGCCTTCGGTGTCACACTCAGCCCCATCTATATCCAAGCCGGCGGATCCGCCTCGGTCGATCGAGAAGGTTTCCGGTCTTCGTCAAACAGACGGCCGACAGTTTGATAATCACTGGCTCGTTATCTTGGGTGCGCTGGATAAAGATGGGAATCCACCGAAAAATTGGGCAACAACAGAACACAAGCTCGCAAAGCTGGGCGGTCAGGCGACGGCCACCTGGTCTAACTACTTCAAAGGCTTGATGCCTTGTTGGAATATTATCGTAGGGAAGAGTTTTGCAAACGAATCCGACGCTCAAGCGTTCACCAAAAAGCTGAAGAAAGCTGGAATAAACAACTATTATAAACACGCTGGAAAATTTGTGGGTAAGGATCCTCGGGTTGAACGCGCGTGCAAAGGAACAGAGCAAGCGAGTGTTCGGAAGATACCTTTTTTTCCACTCGTTCAGTTCGATGGCCATGCGCTCGCTCCAGTCACCGCGCCCCAGCCAATTCTGGCCCGGGCCATGGAGAAAGCGACGAACGAAAGACCCGTAGATGAGGCCAGACACGCTTGGATCCGCGAGCTCATCCCCTTGAAAATCGGTGATTTTAGTATCGGGAAAGTGGTGCGAGTTTACGAAGGTGATGGACAGAAAACGAAAAACTGTAAGGTACAAAGATTTGTGAGTCTCACCTGGGGCACACCGCATTTCTCTTGGAGGGCTGAGCGTGGAGAGCTGGGAGAATCGGGTTGTGGAACACCGCAAGTCATGGCGAAGCTTGATTGCGGATTCGGAAATGAAGGCGAATTTACTGTTGGCGTAATCGGCGATGAGAACCTACGAGTGACGTCCATTCAAGACTCCTTTGTCATCGCAACAAAAGGAGAAAAGCAGAGTCCCCGTCACGAGAAACTTCTAAAGTCAACGAAGCTCGCTCAGGCTAAGAAGCGGGCTCAAAACCATGCTCGTGAACAAGAGACTGAGGTAAAAACGTTCTTCAAATCCAACGCTATCGGATCAAGCCAGCGAATCATTCAACACGTGAGCTTTTTGACAGGGCACGGAGATACAACCTGTGGAGGAGATGATTTCTACCAACGTTTGACCAGCGTACTTGATGAAAATGGTCATCCTGAATTTGAATTTCTTGAGACCGAATACGAAGCGATTGACTCGTATATACAGTTTGACAACAAAGACTATTTTCTCATTCAAGGTCAATTCGGCGCGATGAGCATCAGAGCATCCAACGGAAAGAATCTCGTATCGATATCTAAAGCGTTCTGTGACTGTGAGTGCTAAGAGGCCTCCTTCTACACAATTTTGCTCTGAACCGAGCAAATGCTAATATTTACTTAGCATGCGTCGGTCTGTGCTCATTTGCGGTTTCATTTCCGCTTTATCTCTCGGCTGTAAAAAACAGACGCCTTCGCTGCAAACACCTCAGATTGCGTCTTCAAAGAAACCTCATCGGGTTTTTGATTCTAATCGAGCTGGTCCAATAACGTTGGGTATACCGTTTCCGGACGATGCTGTGCCGTCTATTCAAGGCCTTTATGACATCTATTGGTCGAATGGCTATTATGTGCCACCCAGCCTTCGAATGTTTTATCTCGACGTGCTCGACCTTATTGTTTTTATGAGCCCGAAACATCGGGTGTACCGCCTCGCTCTTGGACCAAGTTATCGAAGCGCTAAAGGTATACATATAAACAGTAGTCTATCCGAGCTTCGAACCGCATATCCAGACTTAGAACTCCACACCCAAACACTCGAACCGAGCTGGTGGTATCGACCAGAACAAATGAAACCCATCACCCCGGACGTAGAGATGCCCGGTCGAGCTACACAGCGAACCAAGAAGCCTTTGAAGTGCGTAGCAAAAACTTCTGAGCTAAAGAATATCCTGTTCTATTTTGAAGACTGCCTCGAGACGAAGTCGAAAAAAATAGAAGCGATTATTCTCGTCTCGAAGCACACCGCCGATCTTGATCATGTCGACCGTTTCGTGAACTTTGAAAAAGTGCCACCCTGCCCCACTACAACTGTTTCAAACCCGACTGCTTTAGCCAAACAAGGCGATTACGAACTCAACCGCGACCGTATGGGCGAATACTTTGCAAGGAGGTCTGTGCAAAAAGCGATGCCCATGTTTCGGCAAGCGGCGTTGGCAGGATCAATCAAAGCGGCTTATGGTTACTCTGGACTCATATTTCGATACGTTCATCAAGATGTGATTGGTGATCCTCTGGACCGCCCCATTGATCAGGGCGCGCAAGAAGGCATGCTCTTTTTGCTCATGTCGCTTATTCGAGAGAATGACCCTTCAGGGCGCGATGAATGCCATGAAGCTGTTCTAAATTTTGAAAAGCCCATCACCGAGGACCTATTTCGAATGGACGACGAAAAGCCCGATGACGCGGGTCCATGTGCAACGCGATATAATTTCGAATACTTTTCTATTTCACAGCTTGAAGCTCTGCGACACCAAGCTCGTGCCTGGTCTAAATGTTGGCCCAAATGAAATCTCTAGGCTTTTTGCTTATCGCTTGGTTTTCGATTTTTTCTAATGCTGCGACAGCTGCCCCTGATTTAGATACTCAACTAAAAAAAGCTTCGATCAATCAGATTTCAGTCGTACTTTATAATGCATACCTAAAACCATGGCCTTTCGGAACGTCGGATGCGGCATATCGAGCGCAGCATATGACTGAGGCCATGTCGCTGGCTACTCAGCGAGTGGTTGGCGCATCCTGGCCTGACGTGATTGTTATTGCCGAAGGGTTTGATGACCACCTGGTTGGTGAACGTGCGTTGGGCCCTCGGCGTTTGGATGGATATTTACAATGCCAAGACGATCGTGCATGCGAACTCAAGCGGTCACTTTGGCTTTCAGGATATCGATGGATAACTGAAAATGTCGGGACAGAAGGTCATGCTCTCCAGGATGGAGGTGTCTTTATCGCCAGTCGGCATCCGATCGAGTCGGTTGAAAAGCTTATTTACGATGACTATGCTTGCACCGATCGATTCGCGGACAAGGGCGCCATCTACGCGAAAATTAGAAAAAAAGAACAAATAGTGCACGTTTTTGGCACCCACCTGCAAGCGAGTTATTTTCACTCAAAATCTGGATTTCTTCTTAAGTCTTGCCGCGATACTTTGAGCGACGACGGAATTGATTTCGCACTGACCCGTAAAAAGCAACTCAGGCAATTGAGAGAATTTATAGACGCACAAAAGATTCCCGATGATGAACTTATCATTATCGCTGGCGACATGAACGTCCCCAAAGCTTCACAAGAATTTATTTGGATGAACAAAGCATTGAAAACGGTTCCTCTCCAGTTCCGCTCGACCCTACCAGGCAATCGTTTAAGTACATTCGACAATCGAACAAACGCACTCAAGCAGTGTCATAGAGACTTCCGGTCGCACGAAAAATATCAGCGCTCGTGTGGAGAGTTCAATTTCGCGCCCAGCATGTGGAATGATTACGTGTTGTTTCGTTCGGCTAAAGCGCCCCAGAATCAACCCATCAATGTCGTTCTCGAAATTGAATATCCAAAAAATCGAGACCTATCAGACCACCACGCAGTATTGGGTGTGATCGAGGTTCCTTAGGGATCTAAGGATGTCGACCTTGGTCGAAAAAATAGAGCAAGAAACGCGACCAAAAGAAGGCTTACACCGCTCGAGGACTGACCAAACGCATTGCAACTGTCCGCATTTATGGTCCGCATCTCATTCTTAATTTCTGACTGTGATTGTGTCTGGGTCTGGTTTGTGTTTGTCACTGTTCCAGAACTGTTCCCTGCGGACGGAGAAACGTCAGGACCTTGCAGTCCAAGACGCATGAGGCCGATTCCAAGCCCTTCGTCGTTCACGGCTAACAGACCTCCATCCGAAGTCAGCGCGACGTGCTCACACGCTGATGGCCCCACATCATCGCTACCCTCTTCGGAAAAGTTGTCTAGACGACGCCAAACGAGGCCTCCAGTACTGTCAAACTTGGTCACCATAGCTCTCCAAGTGGTTCGCGGATCAGCCTCACATTCTCTTCGAATTGCCGAGCCAGGCGCGTGTAAATCACAGCCCTCAATACCTGTGCCGCAGCCTACAGCCCAGCCACCATCTACGGTTGCTTGAACACTCCAGCATTCATCATAAATCAAAATTGGGTTACCCTTCGCTAAGCCAGTGAATCGGCCTACGCCGCCGGCAGGGTCACCAAAGGTTTTATCCCAAACAGTCGTTCCGTTCTTAGCGTTCAGACGGGTGAGAAAGCCATCGATTGTACCTTCGTCTCCACGATGACCTGTGAAAGCGATTCCAACGGTTTCGTTGAGCGTCGTCATAACTGCTATGGCGGTTCCTTCACCGTGCGACCCCATGAAGCCTTTAGACCAAAGAACGTCACCTCGATCATTCATACGCTTGACCAGGTGATCACCTTCGTTTTTCGACGAAGTCAAAACGACGAAGCCACCCTCTGCTAGAGGCCGAAGATCTTTCACGGAAATAGAGTCGTCATATACTTGTAACCACGTCGGTGCAGAAGGTTCTGTAGAGGCGTTGATTTGAGCAGCCGTGAAGTGCATGACAAAAGCCTGGCCTCCTGTTGGATTACCGTAGGACTTAAATCCCTCCAGCGTGTCGATCGGCGCATTAGCCACGCCACCAAGAAGTAAGCCACCATCAGATGTCATTCGGATGACTTCGATGGCACCCTCGGTATTAGGTGTCGAGTCGGGTAGCGTAAGAGACCAGATGATGTTTCCGGTCACTAAATCAAAACGGATCAAGTGACAGTCGGGGCTACCATCCACACCCGTCGTAAGCCCCGCCGCATAGACCGAAGAACCTGTCGCGGCAATACTGTTCAGAGCCTCACGTTTTCCAACATCACCAAAAGAATAACTCCAGCTAAGTTCAGAGCCGCTATCCGCTTCGATGATCGATGCGCCTTTCAGTTCAGTCGGACCAACCTTTGCAATAAAGCCTTGCCAAGAACCAGCCGAATCTAGCGATTTTCCTGCAACCAGGTAACCTCCATCCGGAGATTCAATGCCGTGTACGGGATGAGGATCCTCGCCGCAGCAATCCTCAGTTAGAGCCTTATAAAATAAAACGTCAGGAGCACCTTCGGTGACGCCGGGGTCCGCTTGAGCGATTGAAAATATCGAAATGCTCGTCAGGCCAAAAATGAATAAATGTACATAAAAATTATATCTGAAAAAAAAAATGGGTACTGTATCTCAAATTCAAATCCTATTCGGTCATACTTTTTAGTATGACCTCTACAATTCGGGCGACATCGCCCCACGCGTCATTACGTGTCAGCACATTGGTAACGCTCGTTCCCTCAAGAATTCATATTCTTCAGATTTTTTTTGAAAATATTTTTGTGATCCTTCGCACACCTCAGACACGAGCATTCTGCTCATAGGAGATTTCGAATAAACCTTTTATATTGCGCTTTTTCAGGCCTTAGCCAGCGCGCGAAAAAATATCCATCGATACGACACTAAACTCTCGCGATTGGTTGACGCTCGGATGTTCAGCTCTCGCCGTTCTTATTCTCCCAAGTCGATTTTGAGACCACCAAAAACCTGTAGAGGTCGGCCAGGTCGAAGCCCATACGGTCTAAGAGAAATCGCGTACTCATTCGCAGTTAGGTTATCTACTTTAAAGTACAATTTGTAATTTTCGGCGATCGTATAAGAAGCTGCAGCATCGATGACCGTATTGCCTGGAATTCGCTCCAGCTCATCGATTTCTCCGGCACCAGCAACATCACGCATTTCGCCCAAATATTTTATAGCGAATGCTAAATTCCAGTCATCTTGCCCTATATTTATGCGGCCACTCGCTTGATGTTTCGGCACATAAGGTAGCTCGTCACCTGCCGTGACATCGCCAAATCTCGGATTACCAATAAGGTCAGAAACAAAATTCGATATCGTCAAAGTGTAAGTCAATTCCGTCGCTAAACGGATATCCATCGGGAGTGTAAACTGTTGCGATAAAGCAGTTTCGGCGCCATACACTTGCACCGCACCCGCATTAAATTGTTCCGTCAGTCGTTCCAGAGGGCACCCAGAAGACAGAGTACAAATACTCGTTAGATTAGAATAATCATTGAAGAAACCAATGAGTTCGACATTGGCTTTTTCCCAAACGGCCCGTAAACCACCTTCGTAGTTGAGACTCAATTCGGGCACAACATCGTTCGACTGACCTGGGGCTACTGGGCTGAAGCCGCGGTGAACCCCGCCTAATACACCGAGCCAAGAATTGAGCTGGTAATGAAGACCTATACCAGGCAAGAGCGCGACACTATCATTACTGCTTTTCGTGCCCGTCCTACGGTCTTCGTAGTCTGTATGAATAAATTCAGTCCGAATGCCAGGAGTCACGAGTAAATCCGCGTATCGAATTTCATCGTGTAAATGCAAAGCAATAGAGCGTGCATCGCCAGAGTTTTGAAGAGTAAATGCTTTATCACCATCGGCAACCATTTGCTTACTCTGCATCAGATAGGTTTGCGCAGAATGATCTCGGCGGATTCCATCAATATGTAGCCGCGCTCCCAACTCGACTCGCTGTTGTAGCGCGCTTATCCAATTAAGGTCAAAGTGCGTAACGACTTCGACGCCCTGGGAAACGAAGTCACGTAAGTTTGAACCTATAACTAAACCTTGTGCAGAACCATTTGAATCTTCCTCTCCTCGTAAAATCGCGAAGAATACTGATTTTTGGCCATCATTAGGATACTTTAAGATTTCGGGAAGAGTCGGGCCAGAATTGAAACCATTCAGCTTTGTCCAGTCTCGGTTGAAATCGTTACGATAGGCGGTAACGCGAACATCAAACTGGTCGGCCGCTAAAGTATATCTGAGCTGAACTTGAGAGCGGTACCAGCTCATATTTCCTTTCTGAGTCGAGATGTATCGGCGATATGGATTTTCGTCAAAGTCCTCCTGAGACAATCCAAGGTACGTTTCATTTGAGCTTTCTGTCGAGTAACCTAACTTAAGGTCGAATTGATGGTAAACATCGGCCGTCGGATCGGTGTTGTACCTCGCCTTCCCCATAAACTCATTTTTCTCGAAGCCAGTATTTCCGCCGCCATCGAGTTCTTTGAAGCCATTGGTTTGAAGTCGAACGCCTTCAACTAAAACACCCCAATTCTTTTTTCGTAACCCCCAGAATGAATGAGCCTTGAGGAAGGAATCTGCACCGCCTGAAACATCGAGTCCAAATCGATGCTCTTTGGGGATAGAGCGAGTCTGTAAATTAAGCGCACCGCCAATTGTATTTGGTCCATATTTCACGGAAGCCGGACCCTTGAAGACTTCAACGCCTGTCATGCGGGTTGTGAGCGGGAAATAATATGCCGCTGGAGCTGCGTAAGGAGCGGGTCCGAGCAAAACCCCGTCTTCCATAAGCGTAAGTTTTGAACTTCGGTCGGAACTCGCACCACGCAAACCGATATTTGGGCGAAGTCCATAACCATCTTCACCACGAACATACACACCAGGTACTTCGCTCAGTACACGATGGATATCGTTGTACTCAAAAGTTTCAAGTTTCGTCTCATCTACAAAATGAGCCGAACCAGCAATTCGTTCTCTTTGCTGAGGTTTCCCGACGATAGAAATCGAATCGAAAGAGTCTGGCTCAGACACATACGAGGTTTCAGCGTTCGTTGAAGTAGACGTCTGAGCATGAGCTCTACCTACTAATCCAAAGGACAAAAACAAAACTATAAAAATTCGGTGTACGTTCATGGTGAGGATACTCCTAGTGAAGTTGGCTGTAGACGTGCGGGTGGTTCTTTGGGGTGCGGCAATATCCATGAGGCGTTTGTTAACTCCTCCTTGACCGTGAGTAAGTCAACTTGAGGATCGATCATTAAAGCAGGCTTACGTCCATTTAGTGAAACCCAGGCTTCCACCCGTACCTCAACTGGACCCAAGCCCTTGTTCTGAAAGTCACCCGCTACATATCTAGCTAATTGAAGAATCATATCCGGCTGTCCTGACATTTCAGACACCTGACGCCAGGTAAGATAGTCATGCGGGCTCACGAGCCAAACTCGCCCGGTGTTTTTTGAACGAACATGATAGGTGATGCTTCCATTTTTTTCCCGGAGCATTACCCTCCAGGAGTAGCGCATGCCCTGCTCCGCCCAAAGAACATTCTGTCCTGACAAATGAGAGCGGAGAGGAACCAGGACTTGCAACCCACAATAAAGCCCTAGCACCAATGCCAGAGCTGGTGACAGTCTAGGCAAAGCTTGAGCGTTTTTTGTATCTAGCCGTCGAGCAGAACGAATAAACCGTCTTGGCCAGTTTCTTTCGAAAAAGAGCGTCGTGCTTCCAATCATTATGAAAGGAAACATTCCAATATCAAAAAAGACCAATGTCAAAAGATGGAAGACAATCACCGTCACATAAGCGAAAGGTCGCGTTCGACGGAACATTAAGAACCCGACAATGCTCAAATCATAGAAGCACCCCGCCCAACTCATCACGTAAGCGACCCAGAGATCGTTCATTAATGGGCCGACTATCGGTAAATGCGTCTGACCGGTCATCCAAATATTCATGGGCTGCGCGTGCAACAACCAGTCGGGCTCGATTTTCGCGAGACCAGCGTTGATATAAACCACTGCAATTTGGAATCGGAGCAAATAGAGAATCCATGCTGGTCCCTCTGTGCAACTCATCTGTGGTCGTCGCCAGGCATCAACGGACCAATAACGATGCAGTGGCATGAAATTCATCAAGCCTAAAAGTAGAACAACCAAGTAGTAGTGATTTAGGTAGTTCGTTACATCCATCAATTGGATGTAGGTAAAGCTCACAAATAACAGCGCGACCGCAATTCGATAGAATAAGCCAACAGCGACAAGCAAAGCGCAGATGGCACCGAAACTAAATAAAAAGTGTAGAGTCGTCTTCGACCCTACACTTATCCATTCGAATCCGGGGTATTTGAAAAAGAATTCGGGCTCAACGAAGACCGGTCCAATCCAACCTTCGAGTTGAAAACGAATAAGACTAACTGCCACTATCGAGCCAATGATCATCCGAAACACGGCCAAAGAGGCCATGTCTCGGGGTTCGCTTAGTCGCAGCAGAATCTTTCTAGTCATTATCTCCTGCACCCTCTCTGGGCACTTCAAGACCAAGGACAGAGACAAATTGTGTCTTGAGCAAATCTGTCAAGCCTTTGAGCTGGTCATGTGCATCAACCATATTGGTCGATTGGGCTGCTAAGGCGTCTGCGAAAGTTTCTGATTGCCCCTCGAGCAGCGTTATCGTCGCATCAACAGCTTGAAGCATCTGCGTAGAAAGCTGCTCTGAATTGACCGCCGCTAAATAATCGTCAAACCCAATGTGAGTCGCGTCGTTCTCGTCACCACCCACAAAGGCTTGCCTAAACGCTTGTAGATTTGCGAGTACGTTTTGCCGCGAATGCTTCGACCACCGTGACTCTAACTTGTCAGGACAGTTCATCTCCATACAGTCAACCGTGAGTCCTGCTGGAAGAGCTAACTTTTGATCCTTTACGATGAGTTCAACATAAAACAAGGCTGCAAATAGGTCATTTAGGGCTGCCTGCTCGGTCTCGAATTGAGAGTCGGCGGTACCTGGCTGAGTGAGACTCGTCACGAAGTTCCCACCGGTGGACGACCATGCGTCCGTAATCTCTTTAGCGGTTGTCGTCAGCTGTTGAGCAATCTCATGAGCGTATCCTGCTCGTCGTTGCTGAAGTTCAGCCTCCGACAAATCAGACCACTTGGGAGGAGTAGAATTGATATCTGACAGCACACTACAAGTGTTGTCCATGGAATGCTCAAATAAGAGATACTCCAACGCATCAAGTCCGTACGCGTTCAACAAGGTCTGAGAAAAAAACGAATCATCGCTGAACCGATCATAGACCAGCTCTTTATCGACACTACAAGTGCTCACTGTAGGCCACGAAAAGACTTCGTCGCGCAGGTTTTGACCACCGACCCGCTTCGCTTTGTCTCCCACTGGGCCAACTTGAAACACTTCCACTTTTTGCCAAGCAAACATAGCCTTCATCCACGCCATACGGGCGGCTTCGAGCTCGGCACCAGGAACTGGATTTGCCGAGAGGGCAGTCTTGTAATCGAGGAGAGCTTTTTCTAGCGCTTGCGCCTCAGTATAAAAATTGTCGTAGGTAGGACCGATCACATTCGTTGCTATGCTCGTCAGAACATCACCTCGGTTAAAGCTATCGGGAACTACCACCATCATATTGTTAGGGGTTTCATCCTTGGAGCTGGAACAGGCTACGCTGAGCAAGCTTGTTCCAAGGACACTGAGTAGGCATAATCTTGAGTTCAACATGATAGGTCGTTACCTCCAATAAAAAGGAAATGGCGGCGAGGAAACCCCCAGCCGCCATCACCATAAGTCAACAAAATACTGTTGGCACTTTCGTGTTACCAGCCGTTCTCGCCCTTATCGTCACCTATGTTCTTAGCATCAATTCCGTAAGCGTCTACAAGAATCTTTCGCGCAGCAACAAGGTCCGCCTTATAGCTTTCGAAGTTCATTGAATTAGGCAGAGCAGGCGCGTCACCAATCTTGTTATGAAGTTCTACGAACTGAGCGTCGGTGATCTTCTTCATAGGATTGAATTGTAACGACAGTGCAAAACCTTTGAGTTCAGACCAGTATTTCGCGTGGTCATAGAAGTCATAACCCGTGGTGTCGGCTTTTTCCATCATTTGAAGAGTGTCGTTGACGTAGTGGACAGCGGTGGCAACAATCGCCATTTCCCAGTTTGCCACTACGATGTCACGCTCAGCTTTGAGTAGTTCCATCTCGTCTGTGCTCAACTCGCCATCGGTTGTGGCCAACAAGTGGCGTCCCTTCAAGAAGGCGTTGATTGCTTTTTCGGTCATGTCTGTTTTCGCACCGTCGGCAGATCCGCGGTCACGTTTTGCTGCGTTGACGGAGTGACCGAAGTTGAACTCAGACTTCAGGTCGATTTCGCCATCACCGTTCGTGTCGTGGTAGCCACCTTTGTAGCCGTCACGACCGCCTTTGCCAGCGATCTCGTCATCTGTGTATGCTTTGTAGTCTCGAGCGCTGCCGAAGTAACCGAAACCTTCATCCCATGCGTGTTCCGCACCAGTGTATGAGGCTCCCATTTTGCCAGGCTCAGCATTCCCAGCTTTTAGGCCTTTGCCGTCGATGTCATCATGTAAGTAGTCGTCCGTTCCCTGGTGGTATGCAATCGCACCAAGCAAGAATTTCTGAACGAGCTGCTTCAGGTCGTGACCAGCTGCAGTTACGTAGTATTTAGTGATCGCGTCGCCGTCTGGATCAGTTGGCTTGTTCATGCTTTGCAGAGCAATGGCGTTATCTTCAGCCAATTTGAACCAGGTGCGAACCAAACCTTCTGGAGTCGTTGTTCCGGTGAGGCTCCAACCTGCGAATTCAGAAACGGTGCAGTCGTCACGTTTTTCAGGATTCCAGCACTTGTAATCTGTCTTCGTGTCGTTTCCAGCGATTTTGTTCGTCAACTTGGTAGTTGTTGACAGGTCACCATAGGTCTTCTGCTTGGTTGCTGGCGTCGTTGAAATCGTGTGGGGAGTAGTACCATCGTTCGCGCCATCAAAATCGAGATAGAAGTTAAGACGTGCAACCACTGAACCGGTTGTTGCGGTCAATGTTTGGTTATTGACGTCGTCTACAAGCTTATCCATTTGGTCGTATAGCCCTTTGATAAGCGTGTGCCGGGTAATTTGACCGGAATAGCTTAGGCTGCTTTCACCCTGTTTGAAGCGGCTGTCGAATTCGTAATTATCCGGAACCGGTGCAGTCATTGTGCCTGCGTCGGCTTGAGGAGTAGGAGTATCGCCTGCGTCAGGCGTCGTCATCATTGATGTGCCTGCATCTTCTCCGTGATCGTGATCGTGTTCGTCGTCGTCACCGCAACCCGCAGTTACAGCCAACAACCCTGTCATGGCCATTGCAAGGATCGGTCGCCCTGCACTGAATCTGTTTTGTGGTTCTTTATTGATAATGGATTTCATTTTCTGTTCCTGACCCCTCCTTATTGAAAATCACTTTCAATATCAATAGGAATCTTTAATTTAATCCGAAAATATTATGACCACACGAATAATAGCACTTACCCTACAATAACAATGATTTATTTTAACGTCTCACTCCATCGGAAACTCAGACAGGACATCCTTTCTCTGTGATAAGCCGGAAACACACCAAAAATAGGCACCCAATAACTATCGCCCAGCGAGTAGCGATGAAAGCAAGCGTATGAGCACCGCTCATCCCATAAAGACCTAAGCATATGATATAAATCACTTATTTGGATTCTGTCCAACCGAAACATAGGTATGAAATTCCCCATTTTCGCCGAATCGGTCAACACCGGTGGGGAGAGATCGAATGAGATCTGCATCAAATACATCGCCAATATTGACGGATTGCTTGCATCTTTCATCCGAAACTGCCGATAGGTGACATCTAACGGGTGCTCGCTCGAGTTTTTCCATCAACTGCGAATAATCAACATTCCAAATTGGAAAGTGCAGACATATGGAAAAACGCTCTATCAAAGATTTGAGTTCTTTCTCTCGCCAGTCGCGAACGTGCTGAAGATGCAAATCTCCAAAGGCAAAACGATGAATCTGAATGGTTTGGGAGAGAAAGCTCAGTCCCTGCTCAATACGCTTGAGATACGGATATCGAGAATACAAAGGAATGAGAAGTAATGGGACATGAAGCGCCTGTGCTTGTGCGCGAATCATGGACAAAGTGACATCTTGATGCGCCACTTTTTCAGTTCGACCATCGAAGGTCGTCATAAGAATAACAGGTCTATTATCTTCTTCGAGCATCGCTTGAAGAGCAAGATAACTGTCTTTGCCTCCACTCCAAGCCAACAAGTCACACTCTTTATCATCTGTGTTCATGTTCTCTAACCAGGGATTAAGCTCGAGTTGTAAACGTTTTTGGGAGGATACCTCAACGTGCCCGAACGGGCAGTGACGGCAACCGCATCCACAACAGTCTTTCCGCTGCATGAGTCCATGTGTAGAAAATACTTTGTATCCGGTCTCCGGATCTTCGTACATATTCTTCTTTTCACGACTTGCTAACAAATCGAGTTCTATCCATGCAGCATTTCCAGTCATGGTGGGTTCCAGGTATTCCTTTGACGCGAGACAATTGTTGTAAAGCGTGGCGAAATCAAAACGACTTACATCAAATTAGACACCTCGAATCAAAGCTAAAATCGCCACTTGCAAAAAAACTCAGTTGAACAAGACACATCTACTCCGGCAATTTGTGATCAAAATTCGAGGAATTATGCTATGACACAAACGGCTGAAGTCGTTAGCACTCTCTAGGGCCACGCAATAAATGCTCCAAAAACATTTAAAATTGATTACAACCAGGCCCTTCATCGGGCTTCTCGCTATTTTTATAGCGACTCCGTCCTGCACTCTCCAGCCATCGAACAAAAAAACAAAGCGAACACAAAAAAAAATCGTAAGCCTACATCCCGCAATCACTGAGAGCATCTACGCTCTCGAAAAACAAAACCTACTCGTGGGGAGAAGTGATTATTGTAAGGTACCTGAGGCGACACAAGACCTCACCCCACTGGGAACATCACTCACACCTAATTTTGAGGCAATTGCGAGAATTCATCCTACATTAGTTCTGACGGACCAAGCGGCAGGCACCCCAATTACACAGTTGGAGAAAATCGTCCCGGCTCGTCAACTTCCATGGCTGACAAAAGAAGATGTTCGAGACTCTATTATCGCATTAGGAACGATCGTAGGTGCAGAAGACGAAGCAGAGAAACTTTCTTCCAAAATCTATCGAGCATTGGAATCAACGACCTCATCAACATCGCCACGAATGTTGGTCCTTATGGCCAGTAGTGACATTAAGAAAGGACAAATTTGGTTCATTAGAAATGACTCTTTGCACGGTGCCGCAATTGAAGCGGCTGGATTCATCAATGCCGCTCCAAGAAACGTTAATGGGCCTCCTCAAATGTCTCTGGAGCAGTTGCTACGACAAGACCCGCAAATCATCTTATTTCTTCCTGCCAAAAAAGTTTCGAACGAAGAAGAGCTCGCTTTGGTAAAATCTCTCGATATCCTCCCTGCGCTTCAAGCCGTGCGTAAAAATTCGATCGGAGTGCTTAATGGAAACAATCTGATGGGAGCAGGACCTACTATCACGACACTCGTCTCTCTGATCCGAGCCAAAGGGCAAACTATCTTGGATTCAAACTAATGCTAGTTATCGATGACCTCCATTATCAGGTCGCAAATAAGGCGATTTTGAATGCCATAAGCTTTCGTGTTCCTGAAAGCACGTTCCTCGTGATTGTTGGACCAAACGGCTCAGGTAAATCGACGCTTATTCGCTGTCTCTCTGGCTGGTATCAGCCAAGTCGCGGTAATATTTCGTTCAATAATGACCCACTTAGGCAAATGACCTCTCCTGAGAGAGCGGAGAACATTTCGTTTCTTCCGCAACGACCTCGGTTAAGTGAATCTATCCCTATTGTCGACGTGATTGGTGCCGCGAGATTCCGCTTCAATGAATCTCCCAAGAAAAGGCGGGCAAAAGCCCTTGAAATCCTCCGGTCTCGTGGTCTTGAACATCTTGGCTCAAGAGATCACCACAGTCTTTCAGGAGGAGAAGCCCAACGAGTTGCGCTTGCATGCCTCCGAGCGCAAGATTCGAAAATATGGCTTTTGGATGAGCCTGCTAATCACCTCGACCCGGCTGTACAGAAACGAATGTACTCAGACCTATGTCGGGAATGGCAAGAAGGTCGGACCATTGTGACCGTAACGCATAATCTTAACCTGATCATGGAAGCCATCTCGCCACAGCAACATAAACATGTTCAGGTTATCGGATTAAAAAACGGAGAACTTTATTTCGACATTGCGTTATCCGACCAAACTCTGACGAAAAAAATCGGCAAACTCTATGGTCTACCCACCAAGAAAATGGCCGCCTTCGACCGCGATTATTTCGTTTTTGGACGGCCGTAATGGCAAAAACCTGGATGACATGCTTGGTGTGCCTCGGCATCATATTGATCGCACCCTGGATCGGTTCAACTGCATATATTGATCTCACCGACTTCATTTTTTGGCGACTTCGCGCTCCACGTGTTCTGAGCGGCGCTGCTGTTGGCGCTACGCTCGGGCTGATAGGTGCTGCATTTCAAGCTTTATTCGGTAATCCTCTTGCCACTCCCAGCACAACCGGAACAACCGCCGGAGCGGCCCTTGGCGCGCTTGTTGCGCTCGTCATTCTGCCCGGCGAAGGATGGCTTCGAGAAATGGGTGTTCCGATGTTTTCATTCGTTGGCGCATTCGTAGTGTCTATCGTAATTTCCTTGCTCGCAACACGGCGGCAATTACACACCGAAGACGTGCTCCTCGCAGGAATCGCTCTTACCCTCGCTGCTGGTGCCGTCACGACCGGTCTTCAATTTCAAGCGGACATTGCCGCGACTTATCGAGCGGTTCAATGGTCCTTAGGCTCTATCGCGCAAGTCGGGTTTGACGCATCTCTCGCCCTACTTCCCTTATGTGTGATTTCTTGCATTGGAGTTCTAACGCAAACAAAAGCGCTCGAGACTCTTATCTTCGGAGAGGAACATGCTTTTACCCAAGGCGTAAATATACAGCGCGTGAGAAGTATCGTGCTTATTTTCGGAGGACTTGGAGTCGCTTCCACTGTGGCCTGGTGTGGACCAATCGCTTTCATCGGCCTTGTTGTACCTCACATCGTAAGAATGACTTTCGGTAATACACGAAGAAAACTTTTCCTACTGTCTGCGATAGTAGGCGCAGCCTTTCTTGTACTCTGTGACGCATTAGCAAGAATTGTCCTGCCAGGACGTGAAATTCCAGTTGGTGTTCTCACAGCGTTATTTGGCGCGCCCATGCTCATTTTTCTTGTCGTAAACAGAAGAAAAGCATCGATAGGCTAACCATGGCTACTGTCTTTTGAGACACTCAAGCCATCACTCAAAATTTAGAATACTGAGACAGTACGAATCAATAATTGATCATATATGCGCTTTATTAGTCATTTCGAATGCTCAGGAAAATGATATCTTGTGGCTTTAGCGATTACATTTTTTCGGTAAGATACTCACGAAGCTACTCGCTCTAGCAGATAGCAAGACCAATTGTTCTCCTTGTGTCTTCATCGACGCCAAACAAAACTGAGGCACTTTTGGAATAAACTTTTAGCTGTTTATCTTTTTCACTCTGAACAAGGAATCAACGAAATGCTGCTTAGTATCAAAGTACTCAGCATCAATCTGAAATCCCGTTTTCTCTGCTAAAGCATGAATGTCCGACTTGAGATATTTATATGAGTACTCCGTATGAATCGGCTCCCAAGCGCGGAAGTGAAATTTAATTTCAAGTGCGTCAATTTTTACATTCTGTTCCTCAAGACTCACCAAATAACTTTCTACAGCTCCAGAGAAAACATTGTATGTCGAAAAGTGACGAAATTTCTGTAAATCAAAATTCCCGCCAAGCTCGTTATTAATCCGGCGAAGAAGGTTCAAATTAAACTTTGCGGTCACGCCTTTGCTATCATTGTAAGCATGCAACAGTAAATCGATGTCTTTCTTTAGGTCAAAACCTACAAGTAGAAGATCGTCAGGATTTAAAACTGTCCACATTTGACGAAGATGTGCCCTCGCATGAGATTTATCGAAATTCCCGATATTAGAACCCAAGAAGAGCACTAAGTTCACGCGATCATCCTGCTGAGTATTCAACCAATGAATCCCTCGAAAATACTCGCTCACCAAGCCTTCGCACTCCATTTTGGGAAACTCTTTTTTAATAACATCAAGCAAGCCAGATATGGCAGCCTCTGAAATATCAATCGGTACAAATTTTACGTCGATTCCTTCTTGTTGAAAATGACGCAACAAAATCAAAGTTTTCTGACCATCACCAGCACCCAAGTCAATCAGGTTAACTGAACGATCTTTGAGTTGATGAGCTATCGCACCTTTATGCTGCTCCAATATCTCTGCTTCAAGCCTCGTCGGGTAATATTCTTCAAGTCGGGTGATTTCGGTAAAGAGTCGACTTCCTTCTGCATCATAAAAGTATTTTGACGAGAGCCTTTTCGGTGTGTCACTCAGTCCAGCGAGAACGTCAAAGCTGAACTGCTGAGACGCCATCGTTTTTGACAATGATTCATTCTTCGACAAGTGATGAATAATAGGACTCATTTAACCTTACCTCTAGCCAACCTTAGGCCACTGAATTGCCATCTTTTTTCTGGCTGAAAAAAATTTCGATAACTTGTCCTTAGGTGAGCATAGCTCGTCACACAGGAGCCACCACGCAGAACCCGCTGGGCATTCATGAACTTGCCGTTGTATTCACCGAGTGCTCCTGTTCCAGGCTGATATCCTGGATAAGCGGTATACGCACTGCTCGTCCATTCCCAAACTTCTCCATACATATTGTTTAGGATCGATTCGCCTTTGTTTCTCTTGCCCACAGGATGAAAAATTTTGTCGTCGAGTAATGTGCCGATGGAAGAAGACAAACCATTCGTCTGAATAGATGCGTATTCCCATTCCGCCTCAGTAGGTAATCGACATCCACGCCACCGAGCGTAAGCATCCGCTTCAAAAAAGCTCAGATGACAAACGGGCGCATGGTGATTCAAGTCCTTGAGACCACAAAGCGTCATAACCTTCCAATCATTATGGGTAGATTTTTGCCAATACAAAGGATGTTGCCACTGCTCATTTTGAACAATGTCCCATCCATCGGAGAGCCACAAGGCATGATTCGAGTATCCACCTGCTTGAATAAACTCTAAAAAATCTCCTTGAGTGACAAGCTCACTGCAAAGCTCAAATGATTCCAAATAAACTTGATGCTGTGGGCGCTCGTTATCAAAAGAGAAACCATCACCGCTATGACCTATCGAAATCAATCCGCCGCCAAACTGACGCCATTGTGGCTCAACAAAAGTTGCACAAGGCCATTCATCGCGCGACACGTAACTGGGCAACAATGGATTTTGGCCGAAAACGTGCTTTAAATCCGTAAGCATCAGTTCTTGATGCTGTTGTTCATGATTGAGTCCGAGTTCAATTCGGGTGGCCACTTCGTGGCGAAACTCTTTAGGCAGGCGTGTCAACAAATGGAGCGTCTCGGTCGTAATTATCTGGCGATACGTCATCACTTCCTTGACCGTCGGCCGTGATAACGTACCTCTGTTCGGACGGAAAAATTGGGCACCAACGGAATTATAATATGAATTGAATAGCTCAGAATATTTGGAATTAACGCTTTTGTATCCTTCGCTATATATTTGAAGGACAAAAGTCTCGAAAAACCAGGATGTGTGAGCGAGATGCCACTTCATAGGACTAACATCTGCGCATGTTTGAACGACGAAATCTTCGATCTCGAGAGGCTCTACAAGTTCTTCGCTGAGCTCTCGGATCCGTTTAAACCTCGCACTCAACGTCTCGTGAGATACCTGACTGCACATCTAACACGAACATAAAATATTTCTTATCGGATTGCATCTACTTGAGACCTTCAAAGTGGCAATGATCAGCGGGATTTTTATTGCTCTATTTCCATGTCCAGGATAAACCACTGCGTCTAGCTCATATCGTAAGGGAAACAATAGACTTTCACAAAACGACGTGATTCTCAGTGAATCTGAAGTAACGCATTGAGCTGCTACACGTATTAGTAAAGCAGTAACACTAACCCGATTCTCTAAAAGCATCATAATGCTTTTTTTCAAACACCAAGGCATATTCAAACTCGGAAGCAAATGTGCCAAGGGGCCTTTTATCAAGTATCAGCGACATGTTCTATGCGGTCTTGTCTCACGTACTTTTTGACGTTTATATTCACGTCATCCGCCTATGTCTTCACCCGAAACAATCGAAACTCGCAAAAGATCAAGTTCATCGATACCAACGCGAAAACAACAGGCTCGTACTGAATCTGTTCTGAGATATATGAAGAGGTGGAGAAAATCAGTCGCCGAAATCCTCGTAACAAGAAACGCTTCGATAAATGGGAGCAGAATTAATACGATCACTCAAGAGCTCGTGCACGCAGTTTTGTTCCTTCGCATCTGCGAGGATCGTAGTATAGAAACTTCGCATCAATTAATTGACGTCGTAAATCAGCGCGATGTTTTTCAGCGCCTGGTCACAAGAATTCGTGACATCGAGCAGAAATATCAACTAATCCTGCTTTCAGATTGGGCTTTGCAAAAAGAGCCAGAAACATTTCCTGCTGACGACGCGCTGGCAAAAGCGCTCTCTGAGCTCTACCCACCTCATTGCCCCTTTAGTTTTTCTGAAGTTTCTGCAGACATTTTAGGCTTTGTTTATGAGTATTGTCTCGCCAAACCAATCATTCAAGCTCTGGACTCCGCCCAATTTACTCAATCCAAGAAAAACGCGGGTATTTATTACACACCTTCGTACATTGCCGAGTACATCATCAACGAGAGCTTGAATCCGATTCTTTCGGGAACAACGGGGCACGAGTTGGATGGCATTGTTTTCCAAGACTCGACGTCGAATCCCCAAAAATGTCTTAGTATTTTAGACCCCTCTTGTGGCTCAGGTAATTTTCTAATTGTTGCCTATCAAAAACTACTCGATTGGCATTTGAATTATTATCGAGACAACTATAATCCCAAAAATCATCACTGTCTCAGAAGAGTGCGGCAGGACGGATGGAAGCTCACTCTCCAAGAGAAATTCCGAATCTTTTTGAACAATATTTTTGGCCTTGATCTTGATCATCACGCCGTCGAGGTTGCTAAATCATCGTTACTTTTGAAGATACTCGAAGATGAGACGGAAGAGACACTGACGAACCAAATTCGACAATTCGAAAAACGAAAACTTCCTAGCCTTAGCGACAATATAAAATGTGGCAATGCACTCGTTACAAATGATGATTTCGAGATTAAAAAGGAACTGGGTAGCGATATACGAAATCGTCTACGTCCATTTAACTGGGACCTAGAATTTCCGCATATCAAAATCCATAGCGGGTTCGACGTGATCGTCGGAAATCCACCCTATCGTAGAGAACGCGATTACAAAGGCTTAGTCGGAGAAATCGCTCAATTTGATTTCGGTAAAAAATATTCTGCACCACGAATGGACCTTTGGTACTACTTCGTTCACCGGGGACTAAAACTTCTAAAAGCAAACGGAAGCCTCTCTTTTATCGTCAACTCCTACTGGCTAAATAGTTCTGGCGCGCAAAAACTCATTCATTCTATTCAGCACGAAGCGCATCTTGAGACTGTATTTCTACTCGGAAAGAATAGAATCTTCAAAAATGTGTCTGGGCACCACATGCTGTTTCGAATCACGAAAGGTGCAAAAGAAAAACCTATCATTGTAAAGGACGCACGTGGTCAAAAAGCGTATTCGAGCCTAGATATCGTTCAGGGTCGAGTACCAATTCATGTGTACCAAAAAACGAAAGCTCAAGTATTTAGGTCCGGAGAAATAGACCTCAACCTCCCCTCTTCTGTTCTAGACAAATTAGACAATTACCCCACGCTTGGTGACTACAGCCAAACTCGTCAAGGAATTGCTGAGAATCCTGCAAGTATTAACCGTTCGACCAACACCAGATTTGGAGAGCCATGGACTGTCGGTGAAGGTGTCTTTGCGCTGACAGAAGAAGAGATGACTACACTGCAATTGTCGGAGACAGAACGAGCGCTAATAAAACCTTATTTTCATCTGCGCGACATTGACCGCTTTTATCTATCCTCAAAACCTTCCTTGAACCTCATTTATTCGACGCGAAAAACCTGCCCCGATATTACAGTTTATCCAAAGCTAGAGGAGCATTTGAACCGATTCCGGGTTGTAATGGAGGGGCGACGTGAGACGAAAAAAGGTCTAATAAGTTGGTGGCACTTACATTGGCCACGAAACGAAGAACTCTGGCAAAAGCCAAAAATTCTTTCTGTTCAAATGGGAGTACGTCCAAAGTTCACGGTCGCGCTAAAACCTTCGTACGTAAACTTTAGTGTTAATGTAATTGTACCGCATGATAATTCAAAAGAGAGCCTGATATATCTAACGGCTCTCCTGAATTCACGACTACTTTGGTATTGGTTTATTCATCACGGGAAAAAACGAGGTATTGGAATTGAAATAAACGGGAAGGTCTTATCTAAAGCACCTATTCTTATCCCAGACGACAAGACCTCTCACAAATTTAAGCTCAAGGCGGCAATTGTCACGAAGGCAAAGGAGCGAATGGTGTTCGAAGCTGAAATCCGGGAGGGGTGTACTCATGGCGAAACGAAACAACGCATCCAAACGTTAGAAGATCAGCTCGACGCACTCGTTTACGAAGTCTATGGTCTCACCGTCGAAGAAACTAAACTCGTCAAAACACTCACCGCAAATAGCATTACTACTGAAGGATTTTCTCGCGATTAATTACACCTGCCCGACTCTCCGTCCTCAGAGACAAAAGGTCCGGTCGATCTATCCCTAAATAAAATGGCACAACTAATGCTGATAGCGAATACAAGTCAGACGGGTCCATCGTATGATGCACAGAAACAATTTGAGGTAGGCTGCCACTTGTACAAAGATGCCAAACAGCGCGTGCGGGCCATTGGGCCACCCCCAAACCAAAGCTAAATGTGGCTGCAAGAGAGGCGGAAAGATTAATCCCAGCCATAAAAACGCCTGTCATGAGGAGACTCGTCACCAAGACCTCATGTCGAAAGCGAGGTGATTTTGATAGAGCCGCACACGCACATTCATATGCGCCAACCAGCGCCAAAGGCAAAATTGCTACTCCAGAAAAGTCTGAAATCTTCCCCGTCAACATGTTACCAAACATCGCCTTTAGAACATGGTCGTTCAGAATCCACAGAAATAGCAGCACTAATATTACGGGGTGCCTGAGGCAGTCCGCGGCACGAGGTTGAGCACTTTTTGACACAATCGACCCTACATTCCTTGGTCTGGGCATATGGTCATTGCGAGCGACTCTGCTTCTACAATCAGCCAACTATCAAGCATAGTACATGGCGCTATATCTTCATCTTTTTCACAACGAACCGTGAACCTCTCGCCGTCATCCCCCACGATTCGAATCTCACTATTATTTATGTCGTCTCCACTTGACTCACAACGATCAATTTTAATCGTCAGGGAGCATCCCTCAAGACATGGCACACAATCATCATCGGTCATTTCGCTTGATGCACAAAGCCGTCCGATTCTTGCAATCGCATCTCCCATGACTTGGCCATCGTCTTCCATAAAAACATCCCCCCCAAACTCTTGAAAATTTGCCGAGCGCGAAATCATCTCGCCAGTGTTACTTTCACCGGTGATAGACCAAACCGCATCTCGGAATTGTTCCTCAGGATGAAATTTGGACACCACCTCCAGATACACTTCTCCCGAGTATCCTAGAGCATCTTTCATACTCTGTGCTGGCGTAATCTGAACTTCGAAAGCTTGCCTTGTCTCCCCTCGCGGCCAATCGTCATATTGGCTCGTCCTACCGTTTGAGTGATCCGCCTTTAGCGTCGCCACGCTGGCTACAGAAGCCAGTAAGAGAATTATAAGGTTTGGAAAAGACAAACGCTGCCGCGGTGGTTGCTTCATTTGGTCGAAAGTCTAGCACGTTTTTTCTCGTTGTGGATCGTTGAACATTTCTCGCTCGAGGATACGCCGAGCAAACAGGAAAATTCGTAGCAATTTTGTCCGTCTCACGGAAGAAGATAACGGAGTACGGCAGACCAGTCAGGAAATTTTTCGGTGCCAAAGTGTATATGCTCACCTGAGAAATCGGCCGCTCCATTTTTGGTTCGATCGTCAATGAGATAATCTCCGGAGTTCAAATTCTTATGATGTGACAGTATTAGCCGCTTATGCGCCGATGGCCCCAGGTGCTTTTTCACCCATTGAAGTTTATCGCTCCATGCACTGGGATTTTCCCAGGGCGCAGTTGAGAGAATATAGGTATCGAATTTCTTCGATAATTCGTGAAATGCTTCCACAGCACCGCTCATAGGATCCATGAGCGCAAAAATGCCAGGCACCTCATCTAAATCGCCTTCGTATCGCGTACGAAGATCATCGCTAATGCGGTCAATTCCAGTCGGAAAATCAACCAATACATTATCCATATCAATGTATAAAACTTTCATTCTATGCTCCTTTTTCATTTGTAGTGTTTTTTATCGAGACGTTGAGAGGGCTGCGTTGCCCGTTAAGAGAATTATTAGACTTATTTCTCTGACTTTCTTGGAGAGCCCGCAAATATCTCTCATCACCCATCTCGGCGAGTATTTCAATCAAACAAGGCACCTCCACGGTCCCAGCAATACTGTCATTCACGGCTTTTTCAAAGGCCTCCTCAGTCCATCGGCGTCCGCGATAATCATTGACCCCTGCAGAAACGCCTTTTCTCCAGCGGTCCCATTTTTCTGGCGAGGCCTGACAAATCCAATCGTACTCTGGTGACTCTTCAGACCAGTAACCATCACAAAGGGGCTTTGTACAAATGATACCCAGCGTTTCCACAGTATCTTCCCAAGTTTGACGAAGTTCAGGTAAAGACGCTTTTTTGATCCAAGAAGGGAAACGAAGCGCAGTTGCCCATTCACTGTTGCTTACCCCCTTCGATGCAAGCAACTGTGAGGTCTCCCATGCACGTTGAAATGAATAGAACTTTCGAAAATCGCTCCACAATTTCACTTCTTGCTCAGCGAAGTACTCAAACCGAAGTTCCTCAACCTCTTGTATAAATCTGACAAGTGCGTTCTGAGGAACCCATACTTGCTTCCATTTTCTTGTTCGCCGAAGAATTCCTTCAACCCAAAAATGAGAGAGGCACTTATCACCAATCACGCGTACAATATGAAAGGGTTCGGTCAGGTCAGGAAGTTCTAAAACACCGGTTTCTTGCGCCCATAAATGAACAAGAAGTCCAAGCGGTATTGGTTCAAGAGTCATTTCAGATGTTGCTCCGATATGCTCAGAGTGGTTTGGCCAAACATCATTGACCAAATATGCGCTTCCCAGCAAAGCCGACCGATAGCGACGGTCAGACATAAATATCTCATGGTTTTCGACCAAAACACCAAGCTTGTCAGCGAGTGCTTCTCGCTCAAAATATTCATTCTCTAGCGAAAGCAAATTCGAAAAGTTACAACGAAAAATTTCTTGCTCGTTTCCAAGAACCCTTGAGTGCATCGACACCCTTCTGCTTTGCGCCTTTTTTGTAGCGAAATAGGCATGCCAAGACTGCTGTATCTTTTCCGGAACCTCCAAAGCTGAACAAATATCTTCGAAAACGTTCGCTCTGGCGCAGCCGGACTCTTCAAGTTTTTCGAGCCAAGCTAATCGCTTTTTTCTGCGACCTATTTTCATTCTGTCTGCTACTTGCTCACGGGATAATGTTCTCGCTTCCCGAACATATTTGACCAAAGCCCCAGCATCTCTTGTTTCTAGTTTGTTTTGAGTCGAAAAAAGTATTTCACTTCTAAAGTGAGAATCAATCTCATCAAACAAGCCCTCAACAGCGCTATTTTGAGTGTCTAATTTTATCGTAACGGGTTGTTGCTGGTTTATAAGCCGCATCGTTCCCCTCCTAGTTGGGGCTGACTTAGCACCTTCACGCAAAGCGTCAGGTTGCCGGACGGTCATAGGGTCAGGTCCCTCGCGTCACTCTTGATGGTTATGTCATCGCAATGACTGCGACACTGCCAAGGTATAAGAACCTATCTAGCTTCGTCTAGTAGTTATTTACCCTAGATCTAACAAATATACTGAGACGACGCTGCATTAACGTATTTGATAAGAATCTCTGAAAGAATGCCCGTTTGTAGTCATTATACCCATGGCTCGAAACACTTTCCGAACGGGATACCAACTAGGATTTTGGCACGCAGTACGCGCCAGGCTCACATTCACGGACAATGTCGTCACTAAAGGTTTGTTGGCATTCAAATCCTTTATCTACCGAGCACATGCAATGGTCTCCAAAAACGCATACCGCATTAAGGTCACCATATCGTGTACAATCGATAGATTTTCGGCCTCCAAAGGCGGGGTCACCACAACTCGTTGGTAAACTGCCTACTCGGTTTTGAGGGACATCTTCTCTCTTCACAACACAAACGACACCAGGCTCACATTCGGGGCCACTGTTGTCGTGCGAACCTTCACACTTATACCCATCACTTTCTGTGCAAGCACAGTGATTTGAGAACACGCATCCCGCACTTTCATCACCGAATGCAGTGCAGTCCACAGGCATGAGCCCTTGTTCGGGAGCACCACAAGAATAAGCTTCACTTCCAACACGGACAGCCGCGGCGTCAACACCGCCGCTGTCAATCAACGCAGCATCTAAGGAGGAAGAGAACCCGGCATCGTCTCGTTGTGTACCACTGTCGTTCGCGCCAAACGTCGCGTCTCGGACGACCTGCTGTCTCAGTGATGATGTTCCAGTCTTTGAACAAGCAGTCAGAGAGAAAAGAGCGAGAGACGTTATCGCTAGAGAAATTCGCACCGTCATCGAAGTTATTATGCCGAACAGATGCGGTCAATAAGCCCCATAAACTCAGATTCAAATCGGTTGTCTTGCCTTGCTTACGACCACAAAATCGCACTAATCTCTTGCAATTGCATATTATGAGTAGCCCAATTTTAAAGGCGTTAAGAACGCAAGAGCCAATCGCTCCACTCACCGATAAAGCGAAAATAGACGCAAAGTATAAGCACTTCCGAATACGCATGCTGACAAGCATGATCATCGGCTACGCGGCCTTTTATCTCGTCAGAAAAAATTTCTCGATGGCAATGCCCGTATTCCTCAACGAATTAGGTTACACAAAAACCGACTTAGGCATGATGCTCGCGGCGTTTTCCATTCTTTACGGAGCAGGCAAGTTCCTCAACGGTATGCTCGCCGACCAGGCTAATCCTAGATACTTTATGGCGATCGGACTCCTTGGTGCAGCCATAATGAATATTTTCTTTTCATTTTCTTCAGCCATTACCTTTTTCACCATTTTTTGGCTTTTTAATGCCTGGTTCCAGTCCATGGGATGGCCACCCTGTGCACGAATGTTGAGTTATTGGTTCAGTCCGACGGAACGGGGCTTTACGTGGGGACTTTGGAATTCGTCCCATCAAATTGGCGGCGCGATCATACTCGTACTCTCAGGATACTTAATCACCAACTACGGGTGGCGCTCAGCATTTTGGGTTCCTGCTCTTATCGCTATTGTAGTCGCCATCGGACTTGCTGTATTTCTGAGAGACACTCCGGCCTCGCTGGGACTCCCAACGATCGAAACATATAGAAACGAAGCTAATGTTCTCGAACCAGCCGAAAGTGATGCGAGTTTCGGCCAAATATTGTTTGGGCAGGTCCTTCGAAACAAATGGATTTGGTGTGTTTGCTTTGCTAACTTTTTTGTCTACATCGTGCGTGTCGGCATGCTGGACTGGGCACCTACGTTTCTGACCGAAGCCAAAGGGAGTTCGCTTGAAAGCGCAGGCTATCAAACCGCAGCCTTTGAAATTGCTGGCATCTTAGGCGCTCTCGTCGCTGGATGGTTTTCGGACAAAATATTCAGAGGACGCCGCGGTCCAGTTGCGGTCATTTCGATGATACTTCTATTAGTCTGCCTCATAGGCCTCTGGAAAGTGCCTTCCGGTTATCCATGGCTCAATGCAGGCTTACTCATTGCCATCGGCTTTTTTGTGTACGGACCTCAAATGCTCGTAGGCGTTGCTGCCGCGGACTATGCGAGTAATGACGCTGTGGCGACGGCTACCGGGCTCACCGGTTTATTTGGATATGTTGGGAGCGCAGCATGCAGTATTGGAACCGGTGTTATTGCTGATAAATACGGATGGGACGGCGGATTCCTATTCTTCGCGGCGGCGGCACTCTGCGGGACATTCTTGTTCGCTTTGACCTGGAACAAGCGTTCTGACCTTTTGGCAGACTAAGTCTCACCATCGAATTTTATCGTTTAGTCTGCGTAAGGCGCCGGCCCAATATAGGCCTCGCTTTGAAGCTTAATAAAGTCTGACCCGGGCGTCAGGTCGACATGAAAATGGTTGTCATGTCCGACGTTATAGTTCGGCGTAAGAATGACCGTCCAAAGTTTTGCGTCGTGCCAACGGTAGGCAGCATTATACAAAAACTGAGCCGCCATAGACTGAGGGGTTTCGGTATCGTGTTCCCAGTCGTCGACGAGAGTCGCTCGTGAACCGTCTTCAAAATCAAAACCATAAATATCAATCGCATCCCCACTTCCGTGTCGAGATAAACGATTTGTACCTGAGATTACGCGACAATTATACGTTCCAATATGAAGCAATCTTGTCACTCCAAAGGCTTTTACATCGAGTAAGGTCGCGGAGAGAGCCTTCGCCATTTCACAGGAAGCAGTCACTCTTGGTGTGACTCTTCCGTCGTAATACGCTAATTCCACGTCTTGCAGTGGAGATAAGATCACAACCGGGTCCTCGACGCGGCAAATCAGGTTCGGTTGATTACTAGGACTACGGTCAGCAAGAGAAGTTGGCTCAAAATTGACACCTAAAGCCATCAGTTCAGTGTAGCAGTCATCCAGTTGGGTCTCTATGTTGGGCAAGCAAACATAAGTGGTTGTTTCCGGTTCGGTATACCGCGCTTGTTCTGCGCAGCCAAATCCTGCTCGACACCCTGTTTCAGGAAATAATTCGAAATTACAACGTGAAACACAGGCGCCATTTTCCGGTACTTTTTCTGAGGATGTGTCTATTTCGGCACCGTCGATGCAAAAGGTGACAGGGAATCCAGCTTTGTCCGGGCAAATTCGATCACAAGGTAAAGTGCACAGACCTTCGGTAATATTGTCAGTCAGGCAAATGGCACCTTCATACGCGCAATCCATCGCATCATCGCACGGACTTCCTATAAAACCGCCGCCAGGAATATCGATGGTGCCAGAATCACTTTGACCTGCGTCAAGTTGAACACCTGCATCGACGTCATCATTCTCCAAAATCCCGGCATCAAGCGATGTAATGCTTGAATCGGGCCGTTGATTTACGTTTGAGTTGGCGTCCATGACGAATGATGTTTCTTCTTCCCCGCCACAGCTGCAGACGCAGATCAGTAAGCATGACAACCACCTCATAGCGGAGATGTAGCGTAGAAAAATGAGTCGGTCATGGGGCAAAGGGACTGAGGTATTCATGCCACACATAAGCTAAATACCTGATTATCTTTGGATGCGTCGAAATCAACTTAATATGAGAATTCCAAGCTAGGCTAATTATCTAAGATGAACCGCACCGACTGCGTCCAAATCAAAACCAGCAGTTGGCGCGTCTCCTGACTCAGAAAGATCGCGTATTCGCACAAATCGGGCTTCACTCAAGCCGACGGTGGAAAGGTCGAATTGGTCTCCACCAACTAGAGATGGATCCAAAGGAAGCACTTCACACGGATCAAATTCCACCCGAGGCGCCAAGCCCGCACAGCCCTTTCCAAAGTCTTCGCCCGGTGTGGAGGTGCAAGCAAAAGTAACCCACTCTAGTCCGTCCTCGCTAACAGAAACCTCTCCGAGCTCTGCATAAGGAGTCGTCGGATCTGCATTGATATAAAATGGATTTTCCCAGACGACAAAGTCGATGCCCGGGCCATCAAAAATCACTTTGTCTGAGAACCCCAACGTAATTACTCCGCCTGAACCCAGCGTAAGCACATCGAGAGCTCCAAAAGTTAGACCACCTTTCACGGTAGGTCCAAGCACAACATCAGGAAGCTTTTCTTTTCCAAAACCTGCATTGATACCCTCATTGAATTCCACAAGTTCACTCGCATAAGGCTCGTAACATTCGGGCGGAAGTCGATCTTCCATAGAATTATTTATCCCGGAATCACAATCAGAACAGGTTTCATCTGCGCCACCGCAGCCTGAAACCATTACAAGGCTTAGAACAAATAAAATTTTTAAAATGAGACTCTTAGTATATGTCGACGATCTCTGTGTGGAGATGGCGTTAATTTCTCGTTCCTGTTTCATGTAGACCCAAAAATCCATATGAAGCACCGACAAAATTGTCACTCATTATTTTTCAATGTGACTCATCGAGCCTCTAAATCATTGAAACATGTATATTTTTTAGTGAATCAAGACATTCATGAACTCAAAAAAGCCGACATAATCCTGGGAGACAGTGCAAAATGGAATCGAGGAATCACGTTTTTTCACCGACAGTTACTTTCATAGGTCTTTCGATTTGTTGCTCCACATTCTTCTGAATGACGCGGCAAGCCGTGAAGGGTTGAGTGTATAGAGTTCTTCGCACTGTGCATCGGATTACACGCGCAAGTCAGCTTGCTTTCGCAGTTTTGGGATCAAAACCCAGGACATACACTTCATTTTTTAGTTGGCCCAATTCTTGTTTATGCCCCGAAACAAATAGAATCATGCAATTCCGACTTTGAATTGCATTGATTCGTGAGACAGCACGTTTTGCTCATCAACGAGCAAACGAAATTAGAGGTCAGGATTTCGCAGAGAAATCAGAGGGAGGCCAAACATGAAAAATTTATTTATCACTCTAGGAACAAGTGCAATCTGCGTTGCGTTATCATTACCGAACAATGCCGCCGCCAGTGATTATCCGGTTTCGGTAAATAATCGACCACTCACTTTACCCAGCGGAGCTTGGCAATCAAGTGCTTCTTTTCTCGCTGGAGGAGATTTTGAAAAAATGGGATTCAGCTTAGGTGCTGATTACGCGGTGAATAATGAACTGCAACTTGGTATTGCAGGGATTGGCGCCGCATTAGCTCCAGATTTTGCGTTTGGAAAAAGCCTCGAAATTGGTGCAGCATATTCGGTACACGCCAATGGACCATTATCTATTGCAGCAACACTCGGCGTTCCTCTTTCTTTTGAAGAGAACGCTGATGCGTTATCGAGCATTGGCCTTGGCGCGATGACCCGATACAACCTTATGAACGGGAATCTATCTATCCACACGGGAGAAAATCTTCTAGGTATAAACTTTGCGAATGATTTAGCTCTCGCTCTTAACTTACCCGTCGGAATCGCTTACCAAATCAATGAAAACGTCAATGTCAGATTGGATACCATGCTAGCTATGATCCCTCTTACGGATGGAGATATCATTTCTATTGCGGATGTTACTCCTCTCAACTTGATGCTTGCTTACTCAATGGATAATAAGATGGACATTGGTCTCACCGTTGGCGGAGACGCTCAAAACTTTGGTGATACATTGAACCTGGGTGTAGGGATTCAATATCGAGGACTCTAAACAAAACTGTCGGATGGCTGAAAAAATATTGACGCGAACGGGAGTTCTTTCCGTTCGCGTTTTTTGTTTTCCGCAGAAAATACGGTTTCTGTGTCGTGACCGTGAAGGCTTATTAACATCAAGACAGTTAGGTGACTGATTCGATGCTTCACGGCTCCATTTGGAAGCAAGTAAACAATTGCTCTTGGCATCTTTCAAATTGTCGATTTATGCAGTCTTCGAAGAGAAACTCTTGCTGGTCGCAGGCGCCATTGCATTCGAAGGGATCATCTGGACAATTAGCTGCACGGCAACATTGGATGGCGTCATACGCGGATTGGCAGCCTCGCCTATTTGCACAACTCAGGAGATTTTGGTTAATACATTCAAAGCATTGCTCTTGATTCGGCTCGCGATCAAAGCATTCATCTTGACAATTTTGAGAGTCGCAATTGAACAAACACTCAAGCGTTATATAAGCACATGGCGCCGGTGGCGGGAATCGCGGAACAACTGTGGGCTCACAGGCCTCAACACAGGTTCGTGTTCGATTATCCCAGTCCCATCCATCTTCACAGCGGCTAAGACATCGACATGTCGGTGGATCCGAGACAAGCTCTCGAGGTGCACACGAGCTCGGGTTATCGCTGCAATCCATAGGCGGAGGCAATACACCGGTGTCAGGCATTAGCGACATTCCTGTGTCGGGATTGGATGCGCCGGAGTCAAACGGTATCGCCACAGCATCTTTTGCAATCGCGATTCTCCCTGCATCTTGCCTTGCAAGTTTTGCGGCCACGTGACGAGGGGGCGTCTTACCGCAACTAACGACTAGAAATAAGGACGCTGTTATCGCGATAGAACCAAATATACGGAAGTTCATTGCCTATGAGTTGTAACACACAACGGCTCTCGGCGAATGCGATCAATCGCGACGCTGTGATGTTGTCGATGTGTGAGTTAGGACTGACTAGCTCGCGAGTAGTCTTAACAATGGGAAGAGTGATTTAGGTCGATAAAACTGAAGACTAAGGCGACCAAAAGTAAGAAGATCACCGCAATCAATGGCATAAGCCTTGGCAACCTCCACTCGGGCATTATTTATTTTTGTTCCGTTTTTGGAGCCAAGATCACGGAGCGTCGCCGAACCGCTCTCATCAATTCGAATTTCGGCATGATGAGCAGAAATCGACGGGTCGCGAATGAGTAGGTCGGCAGACTCTGCGCGACCGATGATGAATTCGACGGTTTTTGACAGTGGCACAACGAGTTCGTAGGAGTCACGGCTGGTCTCACTAGAGTTCGCACAATGACGGATTCCCTCTGAGGGCAGTTCGAATTCACAAGTCGCGTAGTCTACGAAGTTTGAAGCATTCTCGTCGTTATTCGATGTCGCATTCACCAGATGACCATTCAATTCGCCCATCTTTACGAGATAAACATTTGGGAAGCGCTGCACAAAACCTTGGATATCCTTCGACCGCCGAGTCACTGCGAGGAAATCAGAAAGTTGGATCATTCTGACGGAAGCTGCTGGTGCTACCAAATCACTTGATGCATTGGATTTTTCTATTTCGTACATGTTTTTCCTAGTCAATAGCTTCCCACTCAGGTGTCCAAAGCTACTCCTCACCGATTCTGTAGAACTAGTTCGTTCCGAAAACCAGTAGAAAATGGAGATCAAAAGGTTTTTATAGGGTTTAAACTAAAAACCAGCGCCGATCGTAAACGAGAAAGCAGGTTGAAACGGGTCCAGCGAGGTTACCAAATCGGGCGCGTAGGGCAAATAAGCTCCCGAAAGACTGAGTTCAGTCATCAAATCGACACCGCCAAATACCGGTATCAAAGCCCTAACGTGAGCAGAAACCTCAGGGCCAGCGGTTTCTACTCCTTGTGGACCGACGCCGTTGAAAATGAATCCCGGTGCATCTTCGCCCACTTGGAGCTCTGCGAAACCCACTCCCCCAAAAATGGTAAGGAACCAATCCTCAAAGTCGACTTGCAAAGCACGAATCTTCGTTCGCACGTGCATCAACGCCGGGGCGGGATCAGTGTGAAAAATTCCAGTTCCCGTGCCGCACATTTCCACCGAGAAAAAGGTCATAGGAGCGGCTTCCAGACACATTTCTGGATGGCTATTGCGATTGGCAGAGGTCGAACCAATACGAAGATTCACAAAGTTACGGGATGCCTTCGGTTCCTCGACCTGCATTTTCGACGTGTACTCTTGAGCGTTTGCTACTGAAGCAAGCAAAATCATAGCAATGCTCATCAACCATTTCGTACCCATTACCCATACGTGTTCCATTGAAGACACTGGTATGACAAGGAAATCCTTGGAAAGTAAGGGTTCATCAAAAAACCAAAGCAAAGCAATCTGTGACGGCCTCAGAATTCCGTCAACATTGCATGGGCAGAAGCCCTCCCCTCTGTCGGGTCTCATATTGGAATCATCATGATGAAACAGGCGCTTACGCAGACAATAAACCCCAACTGTATTCAGCAACGTTTGATGGTCAATGGAGCGCCATAAGCCATAAAAGAGATGAACTACTTATCAGTCCCATACCCGAGTGACTTCATAAACTGGACGACCTCACGAGCACTTAAATCCGGACTGGTAAAAGCCAGTCCTACATCGTTGTGGAAAATACTCTCTGGTCTATTTAGATTGAGCGAACTGCCGTCATAAAATTCCGCAGTTCCTTCGAGTTCCGTGAGCATCAAACTAACGGCTGCCAAATCCCAAATCGCGCAGCCTCCCAATTCGGGTTTCGGTGCCTTGCAGTAACAACTCCGAGGGACAGTCATTAATTGCAGAATATTCGTGACGGCACCACCGATGAACCGCAGCTCGAACTTTTCGTCAAAGCAAGCGAAACAGGGGTGACCTCGCAAACTTTGGTCCGCAAACCAAGTGATTTTGGAATCCTCTACTAGACTCTGGGTTGAAACAGAAAGCGATTTTCCATTAACTTTGACGCCCTGCCCTATGACTGTCTCGTAGAGATTATCTTGCACAGGATCATAAACGACCCCTAGTATTGTGTGTCCTGATTTGGATACTAAAGCAATTGAGGTAGCGTACCCAGGCTTACCATCAATAAAAAATTTTGTGCCATCAAGTGGATCGATTGACCAAAAGGCATATTTTTGGAGACGGCTTTCGTTTTGTGGCCCCTCTTCGGCCAAAATTCCAAGATCATATCTATCGATACTGGATGCGAGCTCTTCGAGTATTATTCTTTGGGCCTCAATATCGATCTGTGTAACCACGTCAGTTGCTACAGTAGAAAATCCTTTCGAAGATACTTGAAGCGGCACGCCACGCTGTGACTGAATATATCGCCCAGCTCTGACACATGCCGTGCGCGCAGCGTCGAGCAACTCTTCTGAGACTTGATGAAGTGCACGTCGAGTCGTCTCGTCACTATAGTCAGTTAACTTCTTGTGAATGGGACTCCAACCTAACAAGAACCGCTCAAAATCTGCCCAGGCAAGCGGATATAGCCAGCGCCATTCCGCTTCCAAAGCACTCGCATCGATATTTGATGGAAGGCACTTACGTAACTCACAAAAATAAACATCTAGCACTTTTTTTTCGTTTTGTTCGCACTCGCTACTGCTCATGCAGCTACCGATGAAATAAGCGACGTCTTTCATCGCGCATCCACGACCGACGTACTGAAAATCGACCGCAGCTACTTTGTCGTGGTCTTGACTAAATAAAAAGTTAGCAAGTTTCGCGTCGCCATGAACAAGAGTCTGATATTTACCGCGCTGCAATCGAGCATCCAATAAACCTGCAAAAGCATGTAACTGGGTGCCCTCAATATTTGAAAGCTCCTCAGGTCTAGTCGCAAGATGCCAATACGTTCCCGCGGACCACAGACCATTCGCAGTAGACTCAATGAGTTGGGCGTGAAAATGGGCAAGCCACTTTAACACGACTTCAATCTCGCGCCATGAAACGGTGTACAAATCTTGAGTGTAGCCTTGCTCCGCTAAGTCCTCGAGTAGCAAAAACAACTCTTCATCGTTTTCAAATGCCGCAAGACACTTTGGAGTCACAGATGGACAAGTGAGCGTCCGGTTTTGATTTTGATACCAATGCGTCTCAACCTGATAGGATCTAATTTTTCGATTTTTAGAAATAGAACCGGTAAAACCTTTGGGGTGGGCCGAGGCCTCAGGGATTCTAATTTGTTTCACGATCACCGATTGATATCGGCCTCCAGCGAGATGGACCCGAGATAAGGTTCCATAATCGTTCCAGAGCGGCTGAATTAAATCGATATCAGTAATGTCTATCGCACCCGTGTGCTCTAGAATACGAGTACGTACGATAGTTTCCACGCCCTCGTGGTATGAAAAGATTCAGAACGAATCAATGAACATTTGTTGTTTATCGATGTACGAGACAGACCTTAGCGTGTGAGCTCGACAGTGATTTCAGTCTTGCCGCCGTTGATCTCTACGGGCATCGAGCTAATCTGAGGGTCTCCAGCGTCCGGAGCCATAATATTGAAAGGCTCCAAGTCCAAGAACGCAAGGACCTGGACGCTACCGCCAGGTATATTTTCCATCAGCACCGTAGCGGGGAAGTCGGCCGCTTTGACAAGTTTAAACGAGAGTGGCGGACCTGCAGGTGGCAGACTTTCAAAGGCAGCTACGACAACATCGCCTTTCTCCATGCCTGCGTAATTAACAGTAACTTCAAGCGAACCTGGCTGCTTCATCATTCCCGGCATCGTATCACCGCCAGATTCTGATAAGCTCACTTGCATCGGCGCAGACATAGGCATATTCACGGGCGCAACCACGTAGGGGTCTTCGGGACCATTCTGCATCGCGCTGTAGGGCGCAGCATCCAAATAGAGCAGCGCCTGGTAGTTGCCAGGGTCGATGCCAGGTCCAAAATCCACCGATGCTGGGAACTGTGCATTCTCTACCGTCTTGTATTTCAGGGGCGGACCTTTAGGAGGATAGCTTTCGAAAAGTGCCGCGATCAAATTACCGGATTTTGTACCCTCATAATTGACCTCAATGACGAGGTTCTCAAGCATAGGCTCTGAACGATCAACTGGCTGTGCCACTCCTTTCGGATAAGTCCCGTTTTGGGCGTGACGATAAATATAAAGCACGTTGTCTTCGTAACCCGAGATCACGACTTCAGATTTTCCATCACCATCCAGATCAATGATCTTCATGGTACCCGCCTGCCCTAGTTTTTCTTCCAAGACATGCATGACGAAGTCGCCAGAACTATCCTGTTCCATCAAAAATACGCGAGGGTCTCCATCGCCCGAAACGACTAAGTCTTGGTCTCCGTCATTATCTACGTCTCCGTAGCCAAAAATTCCGGGTGCAGCTTGAGGTGCACTCGAACGGCCGGGTACCGATACGATGTGCTGTGATATTTTTCTCTTGGACCACGCATCGCGAGGATTCTCTGGAATTTCATACAAGTAAAGTGCAGACTCCCAGGGGTCCGGCAACGGTTTAGAAGTATTCGTGTGATTAGAACCAATCGCAACAAGAGGTGTATTTTTATTAAAATCACGGATGAAACTCAGCTGAATACTCGGACCAACCTCATCGTCGATCACATGACGAACCCATCCTAGCGAGGTTTGTTCAAACCAAGTAAAAGATGCTCCCATCTTTGCAAAATACTCTGCACTGGCAACATCAAGATCGCCGTCTTTATCGATGTCCATCACCGTCGGAATACTTCCAAGACCCGCACCGATAATTTGGGGTGTTTTATCAAAACGGAGATCAGAAGTATTTCCTTTAAACCACTGAGCAACAGCTCGATCGTTGCCCTCACCAGTAGAGGCTAATGCTTGTTCTTCTCCGACGGTCACGATGTCCTTAATGCCATCACCGTCGATATCTACGAATTCAACCGCATGATAAAAAAGCTCATTTCCTGGTTCGACGATCTCGTGGCGAATCCAACTACCATCTTTTTGCTCGTACCAAAGTAGTCCGCCACATGGCTTCCCTTCGCCGATAAAGGGACAAACTAAAAAGCCGACCGGAACAAATACGTCGAGGTCCCCGTCATCATCGATATCAGCGAGTTTAATATCATTAGGCCATATGAGTTCTTCACTCTGGGTAACGATAGGCATTGCTGTCCAGGACAAAATAGAGTCGCCTTGAAGATAAGCCGTGACCTCGCCAAAAGGTAACGTCACTCCATTAACCGTCCCAAATTTTGATACGACCAGATCTAACTTCCCGTCTTCATTAAGGTCGCCCACATCGGCAAACGCAGGCCCGTAAGCCTGGTCATCGAGAACCAAACGCTCCAGCGAAAGTTTCGGATTCATAGTCCCCGTTACAGGGTTGTCACTGCATGCTGCAAATGCGGCGAGTAGAATAAGAGTTCGAAGTTTCATGGTGCCCCCAAAGTAGAAAGTTAAACTTCTCACTCTCAGGACTTACCCAAACGGTCAACGGAAATCTGCCCCAAGGCATACAAGCAGCGCCGAACCTGTGTACTCGAGGTAAGTAATACAAAAAACGAATAATATTATACACTTAAAGATTTAATAATGTGGGGTAAGGGGGCGCTAACGCCGCGATAGCTTTACACAGCAACCTCGCGCACCGCTATGGTATTCTGCGCCGAAGCTGGTCTTCGTATAGCGACGGCGGATAGAGTGTATCTCCTTGATCTAGCCCCTCCGTGTAGTCCTCAGGAGAAGTTCCCGATGAGCCACTCGAAAGCGAACGAACACTCGTATCGACCGTTACATCCCTCGTGCCAATGACGTAGCCAAACCCGTATTGTTTTGAACGCAAAGTTCCCGCGCCGGAGGTATTCCACATGACGTTTTGAGTGCCTGTATGCCCCGAATAACTGCTCCAGTTTCCCCGATTCACAATCGACCAGCCATCATCGAACTGGCTTTGGTCAATCAAGTTCGCCAACGCGAGAGAGTGGTGAAATTCGCTATAACCAACCCTTCCAGGTAGAAACTTATTGAGCCAAGAGTTGCCTAAAGAACTCTGAACGCGCAGCCATACGCACCCCGAAACACCAAATCCCCAATTTTGGATAAAGTTGTGTCGTCCTTTCGAGGCGATCAAATCACGAAATAAGACTTCGCTACTTTGGCGAACCTCGAAGAGGTATCCGTTACCGCCACCGCCTTTATTTTGAGCACCATGCATTTCACTGTCGGCAACAGTCACTCTCTTCGAAAACCGAACGATTATACCTCCGGACTGCAAATGATCATCCCGCCCATATCCGGATGCAGGTGCAACGGGCGGGTCATAAGATTGAATGTTCCGGATCCAAGCATCTTTTACATTCTTCATTTCGAGGACATGAACTTGATTCACCGACCAAGCGTCGTCCCAGTCAATTGCGTTAGCTAGTGATAACTTTTCAACACCAACCTCTTCAATATATCCTGTTTCTTTTCTAATACTCGCCGCGTCTCTCACCAATGCCAGGTAACGAAAAGGCACATCAACTGTGATCTTATTCGGGTTCGATTGAGTATCTACCGCTGTCACCTGACGACGGAAGAATGGCTGCCAGGTGTATTTGAAGGCATTCGTTGAGTGATCCCAGGTTCCGGTCATTTGATGCTCGTCAATGAACTCATCGGTAATGTTCCAGCCTAAGACCACATCATCACCCACTGCAAACTGGCTTGCATCATCCACGTACACATCATTTTGATGGGCCGCAGCATTGGCTACCAAAGGTTCTTCGTGGGACTGTTGGAGGTTGCCCTGAAAAAGGATATGCGATTGATACGCGAAGCCAGAAAACCGAGTAAAGAACAGTTTCGTAGATTGATAGTCTTCACCACGAAGCACAATGTTTGAACCGCGAATGATAAGCTGGCCATCAAAGCGGTACTCGCCAGCTGAAAAATAAATAATACCACCACCTGCAGTGACGGCTTGGTCAATCACCTGCTGTACGTCGGATGTCACATCGGACTGCCCCGAGTTGTCGATATTGAACTGACGGACTAAGTCATAGACAACCGTACTGGTGGCTACGCCAATCGGCTCGCTTGCATTCTTATAGCCCGCATACGAAAAGTCATGAAGCCTATGACCGTTAGGTCCCTGGAACGCCGGTGTCCATTGACTTGGGTACAACTGACTTCGCCAACCAAGATCAGGCATATCAGCATCGCGAAACGAAGCGTCGGCCTCACCAGCATCAGCTCCAGCAGCATCGGGATTCATTTCTCCGCTATCTAAAACGGAGGTGTCCATGAGCATAGCGTCTTCGATTCCCGCATCCATCAACGAGGAGTCAGCAGCCTTGACATCCTGGATAGTAGAATCAAGCGCAGGCGAACCCGCATCTTCAATGAGCTGAGCCGCATCTAAGGATGACTGAGCATTAGGCGGCATCGAATCGAATCGGCTTTCAGCGCAGCTGCACATCAGGACAAGCGAGGACCATATTATGTAACGGTGACCCAAACGGTTCATTGAAGCTGCTTTGTATCTCGCTCGAAAAGAATACACAAACGGCAAAATCTGCGAACGCGCCGACGCATCTGGCCTAAACTGAGGATTTTTAGGTTTCTGCGAAGCTTGTCCCGGATATGGAACGACTCGACGCAAGCGCAGGACTTGTCATCAGTACCGGCTGAACACGCTGAATTCCCTTGCGGTTTACGATGACTCGAGTTCTCTCAATCACGGGGTCGCCGTTTTCCGGTGTAAGTCGCAGGATAATATTGAGGTGATATACGCGAGCGCATTTAACACTTTCGACCTTCCGAGTGTCTGGGTCAACGTAATCATACGACTCCCAAGGGTCGTCCATTCTCTTCGTGAGTCGCTGCACGTTGAAGCGTATGATGTCGTTGAGTCCATCCACTGAGAAGCGATGACTAAGAATTTGCTCCGTCATGAGCGAGACATCTTTAGTGTAGCAAAGGGCAGTCTCTGGTCGACCTTCAACGGCATCAGTCGTTGGGTGGTCTGCATGTCGCAATTCCCAGATAACCGGATCCACTGTTCCAGAGTCTGCAACCGTAAAATTCTCGCGGCACTGTCCAAGGATACTTTCTGTATCTTCATCCTCAATGTTGGTCACATGATCCGCAATGAGACCACCAAAGCGTTTACCGAGCGCTCTTTTCCCTTCGTCTTTGATGCGGTCTTTGACAATGTACGAAAGAACCATGACTGAGATGAACGCACCACTCAGCGAGGCTCCCACCTGAAATTGAGCAAAGAGTGCGGCAAAGGTGGCGAACAGCATTGCACATGCAGCTGCAATCATACCAATCGCACTATTTACAAATCTTCCCGACTCCTGGTGTCGAACATCAAGGTACAAAATACTGGATACAAACCGTTTTAGAACATGTCTGCGATGCGATAAATACTCGTTTCTTTCGTCGTCATGCACGTAAGTATGGAATCCTCGACTTCGGCGATGACGATATTCGTTCACTGCAAGTTCGGCCAAGCGTGCTCGAGACTCTGAGAGTTGCTCGTTTGAATCTGGCGAAACATAGCCATCCAGCACCGACAACGTTTCTGTCAGCGTCTCCTCAGCGATTAGAGAGATGAATTCGTCTACACCTCTCCATGCGTCGCGCAGCTCAGACGGCGTTTTTGCTGTCTCGCATTGAACACCTGCCTCGCGGATGAGTTTCAGAGCACCTTCGATTTGTTCGGTGAACGCATTCAACCAACGCCCTGCATGTTTGGCCGTATCAATCGTGCATTCTTTGCCGATGGTTGACTCTAATCGACCACTGAGGTCATCGAGTTCATCTCGAAGCGCACTCTTCAGGATACAAGCCAAAACTTTCAGCCGAGCAATGGCTTCGCTCACCTCACCGCCCTGGTCTGAAAGAATCATTTCCAGTTCCTTGGCAAAGGGCTCGGTCCATGGACCTATTCCGCTCTCTTTGGCCAAGGCACTCAGGGCTATATTTGGGGTCTTTCGTCGAATGAATGTGGAAGTGTCTTGGTAGAACAGACGTTTGCCGTAACTATGCTTCGTCGCCGCGAGAACTCTGGGAACGAAAATAAAGGCTTCGAGTTGGTATTTTTGTTTCTGTTGATCCGGATTAACTCCGTAGGTCACCTTCAGCTCCAGCTGGCTACGGTCGTGTTTATCAAATCGGTGCTCAAGCAAACGAGGAAACCCTGTATTCACCCACAGTTTTGGGCGAATGTCGTATACTCTAGCACGTTTGTCACACAGATGTCACACAATTTTATAGCTAACCCTGAGCCGCCTCAGCGCCAAAAAAAGATTCCGGGAACGAAAGATACAATACTCCTTCGTTACCCGGAATCATGAAACGTTCGCCGTTTAGGTCAAATGCAGGCTAGCCTTCACTGTCGAACATCAATTTCGGCATGGGTGGTGGTGGCGCATCCGAATCTAAACCGTGAACCTCTTTTGCGAAAGCCGCAAATTCTGGGTCATCTCCCATCGAAGCCATGATTTTTCCAAAACTCTCGGCTGGGTTTTCACCTTCAAACGTCAAAACAATAAAATCTCCGCCGGGTGTTTCTTGCAAAAAGGTGCGTTCATGAACGCCTGCGTCCTTCCGGCTTTGTTTGAACTCTGCCGCTTTGGGACCATTATTAATTTGATCCATCATCGCTAACCACATATCTTTTTTGCCCGGTAAAATGGGCATACACATTGCCATAAGTGCCATTTGTTAATCTCCTGTAATATCTATTTGGCCTCACTCTTTCACTTTTCGCTTTTGAAGCCGCGAGACTGTACAAATTAAATTTTCCTAAGATCAATCACGGCGTGATGGCTTTTACGGCTTTGGTCTCACAAATTGTACCGAATCAGGAGTTATCCCTATATAAAAAAAGGCTTCGCATTCCCTTCCATGTAAGTCTGCTTTGAGGTTCACACTCAGACCCGAGAAGAGAAAAAAATTGTTGGGGATGGTTGTGTAGACAGAGCTCTGACCGACAATCGCAACGGACGTGTTACGATAGACACAGTGCAGAAAGTCCAGCTCCGAGGATTTGCGCGCCACCGTTGGCAAGTCCCCGTAGTTCACCCATAAACAAAGGGCCACGAATCCAGCGAAAAAGACTTGCCTTTACACCTTACCATCGACCCCACGCAAAGAAACAATTTCTCAAGCGCCACAAAAATATTTTGTCGGACGACCTTGGCCAAAACCAAGGTTTACAAGTGTCTCTCATCACGGTGTCAGAGACCTCGATACTTTCAGTCATCAGAAACTCAGACCGTTGTAGTTACCATCCTGTGAGCTGGTCATCGATTTTATCGGCTGTCCGAAAGTTCTAGGTAAAGCAAGCCACGGCAATCGCATAACTGATAGTGATTGCGCAACCGAATGCCATGGTACCGGCAAACAGTTTAATGTTTCTTGTCAAAACGCTGACGCCTAATTTCCTGTCTCGAACTGCGCTGAGCTCAACCTGAGTATTTAAATTAGAACAACTTGAAATCGAACGTGGTTGGCCGTTTGAAGCAAGGTTTGAGACTTGTTAGAGGTTGGGCGTGTACCAAAATGCGCTCACTGTTTTCGTCATGGCGATTGTCACCACACCGGCGTCCGCCAATTTGGACAAACCAGTTGTTGCTGTGTTTGACATCAAAAATGATGCTCGCCTGAAGACTCGTTTCATTGAAGATCTCCGGGATATTCTCAGCGCCGAATTGGCTCGTACCGGTTTATTCGAGATAGCACCGAATTCAGACATCCAAAATGCGCTGAGAGCAAAGCAAGCCGAATCCTACGAAGACTGCTATGACGAGTCTTGCCAGATTGAAATCGGTAAAGAAATTGCTGCGAACAAGACGCTGGCAACCGCTGTCAAAAAAGCCGGCACCCGGTGTTCAATTATCGCTAATCTTTATGACTTGCGGAGAAGCACAAGCGAAGGTGGGGCTTCAGTACGAAGTGGATGCGGGGAAGACGAACTCGTCGACTCCATCTACGATGTCGTATGGCAACTCTCCGGTAAAAAGGGGACACGTCTTCGTGCCGCCGGCTTCGCCAAGAATCTTCCTTCGGTTGATATACCAGAAGTCGAACAGCTTTCGACCGCATTGATTCAGCTGGACCTTTCAAAAATTGACATTGATTTCTTGGAAAGATGGCAAACCTATACGCGTGACTATGAAAAGTCGGCCACAGTGGATCGGTCTCATCTTTCTGCCAACGAAAAGATTCGTGCCTGGCAAACATTCTTAAAAAAGAGATTAAGCCGAGTCCCAGGTGACCTCAAAAAAGCCTACAAAGAATTGCGTCAACAAGCGCAAGCGCGAACTCGAAAATGGCGCAATGTGGTTCGGGCTGAGCGAGAACGAGAACGTCGCTGGCAACAAGCGACAAAAAGATTCAAAGTCGACGAACAAAAGCTACAGCGATACCTTCAGCTCGAAGACCGGATTGTTTCGCCTCAGCAGAAAGAGGCGTATCGTCGAGAATTTGAAGTCGCGTACAGGCCGTACAAGAAAGAACTTCGACGACGTGCTTTGGCAACACTGACTATTAGTATCAACGACGAAACCGGCAAGCAGCGAAATATACCTTTCAGCTTAAACGGAAAACAATACACAACGCCAACCCGGCTGAAACTAGTGTCAAAAAACTATTCAATAACGGGACCACTGATCCACAAAAAGTTGTTCCTTGCCAAAGGACAAGAATTCAGACTGAGCAGTCAAGTTTCTAAACTCAAGCTCAATACCAAAATCCTGAAAAACACGTATGGAGGCGCTTGGAGTAAACAAGGTGAAACGTACATATTCCAGTCGGCAGCACCTTTTTCCAAAGCGATGCGGAACATTCTCGCACCGATGATTTCCGAAAACCTCAACCGAACTCAATTCTGGCTGAGAGAACGAAGACGAAACATACTCATTCCGAAGTCCCAAACTAGAAAGAAATCTGTGCGCGCGAGGAGCAAATATAATAACGACAAAAGGAGCAAGTCCGCAGGAAGGCGAAGTTCGCACACTAGGATAAGTGTCGCGGCTGCCCGAAAGCGCAATGCAGCGTCCAGATACATAGAAATAAATGATTTCACCTCAAAGCCAAGTCAAAAGTTCCCTAAACGCTTAGGAAGGTTAGGTGTCACAGTCCAAGGAACAGAAATATTCGAAGGGCGTACAGAATCAGAAATCAATCGGATTTTATTTTCGAAGCCGCTCAAAGAAACCAAAAAAGAATCTTGGAAACACCTCTACACAGGTATGTTGTGGGGACCAATTATAGCGGGGGCGCTAGGGGCCTTGGGGGCGGTGATATTTGATGCAAGAGATTTCTGGCAAGAAGGACTTCTCATAGGCGCCGCAGGAGGGTTCACTTTTGGTGCGTATGTCGGATTCGTATCTGACCTTGGAACGCGCTATTACCATGTACCCATCAAAGAAAATATTCGTAAAAACCAAGAGGATGAAAAAGCCCGCCAATCACTGAAAATAAGGTTCACCGCTCTGCCGGATAAAGACTAAGGCTCGCACAAAACGAAATACCAAATGAATTCAGCGTATCAACCCTGATCGCCTATTTCCCAGCCGTTTCAAGGGGCCAGCCAAAACCAGGCAAAACCGACTAATTGAAGCATATATCCTCCGGTTTGTGGGGAGGATAGACACTTGAATCAATTAGAGAAATTTGGGCAGAAAAAAGAAAAATTAGACGGTGCGCTGGACAAGCTTCCAGGCAACGCAAAGGTCAATATTGGTTTTGTAGCTATCGTTATTTCCATAGGGTTGATGATGATGTCGGGAATTCTGAGCCTCGGCGGCTATGTTCTATACCTATTTAGTGCCTACATGGTCTTCCGTGGCCTAAAGCAATCCGACGACACCAAAGCAAAGAAGCGTGCAAAAGCCGCGCTAGGCCTAGGTGCTATCGCATTTGTAATTTCACTTTCTACCGTTGGAGACATGAGCCGCGAGGACGCGGATGAAGAAATCGCTGAATTAGAAAAAAACAAGACCGCCGTATCTCGCGAGATCATTGGGCATTGGACTCGCGAAGACGAGAGCGTTGAAATCACGAATGAGAGCATCATCCACAAAAAAATAGAGTTCAGCTCGGTCAAAGAAACCATGGTTCCTCTGCATGGCGTTGACTGCTCCAGCGACACCCTGTGCAAAGGGAATACCGGCGGGCGTTTTTGGAAGCAGGAGAACAGGATCCTTACCAACGGTTACTATGAGCTAAAAGTCTCCGGAGATGAGCTCACCATCACGTTTACTGACGGCGATAAATCGTCACCCGAAGGTGCAGCCGCCGGTGATTGGAAGCGCGCCGAACAAAAGCCCGACATTGAAGAGAAACTAAGAAAACAGAAAGAGGAAAAGCGCGCAAAGCAAAATGCTGAAAACCTCCTAAGTCAAAATAAAGCATTTGCGAAACTGGCCGGTGCATGGGTTGTCGACGAAACAAAGACGCTCACCAAAATCCAACAGAAATTTGATACTGAACATGAATTGGCTTTAGACAAATTGGTCATTGAGCCCCGAGAGTTTTCAATACTCAACGGCAAATATGGCTGGTCATTTCTGACAAGCAAGAAAACCTGTCATGGCAAACCTGCGGTTGCTCCGAGAAATGAATCAGGAGTCATCGAGGAAGATGTTTTTGAAGCTCAGACCTTGAAAAAGAATGCACCAGTGCTGCGTAAAAAGATGCAAGGCCAGCTTGTTCGATTCGAATACGAATGGAAGCCAAGCGCGTTGAAGCAGACCGAGAAATATTGTCAAGAATCACAAGGACAAGAAGATCCCATCAGCGTGTGCATTCACCCTTATAATTTCAAGGGCAATCGCTTCAAGGTTCAACTGATAGCCAATGAAAGTTCCCGCTGGCCTCTTTCACTAAATTCCACATCACCGAAGATTGGAAAGAGGACCGGTAAACTCCCCAAAAAGTATCAAGATTATGTAAACCTGTCGAAGCTTGGCCTTTCATTGAAACTTGAACCGCAAGCAGCGAAAGAGTTCCTCGAAGATACGAATCTTTCAATTAGTATCACGTATCAATTCACTGACTTTGGTTTTCACAAAAGCTGCGAAAAGATCTGTAAATTGACGGGCAAATGCGAAATCAAGAATCTAGGTCTCGGCTACATCAAGAACAATTATCAACCCAATGATCATAGCTTCGTGAAAGCAAAAATTGTCGACTTAAGTATCAAGTACTATGACAAAGAGCTGTACGGATTGCACAAGATTAAGGGGCCAAAGCGAAAAATTGCGCGAGTCCAGGATACACCCGGCTTGATCACCCAACTGACGCTTCGATCGCCCCGGATTAAAGGCAATTCAGTTCAAGCGGATCTCAATATCAACTATCGCGCCGAAAAGGGCGCTCAAAGCCTCAGTGCAAGCTCAAAGAGTACTTCCCGTAGTCGTTATGAAATCAATGCCGCCGGCTGGACAAAGCCTGCGATTCTTACGGTAAGCAACGACCAACTCACGGTCGAGCATCAAGGCGTCACGTCCTATCTGAAGCGAGCCAGTAAATAACCTCCCAAAAAAAAAGAGCAAAACAAAAGGAACAAAAGTAATGAATCAAGGAAGTTTAATTATCTTCAGCGGAGTCCTGAGTCTCGGTTTGAGTGGATGCCTCGACCACCTAGGAACCGCCGTTCGGACGACATGTCTCACTGACAGTGATTGCGCCGACACCGACTTAGGCGTTCGCTGCTTGCCCCTCGATGAGGGTGACACAATTCTTGGTCTTGGAAACTATGAAATATGGGACACATGGGAAAAGGACTATAACTTAGCTTACAGCTATCCAACCCCAAGTACGACCATTGGGATGCCGAAGATTTGCGATGTGGATTTCGATGAGGACGGTGTCGCGGACGTCATGATAAAAGACCGTTTCTTTCTCACCAGTGAAGTGCAAGACACGACCACAGAACGAGGCGAATGCGAGCAAGGCGACATTTGTGGACAGCTTCGAATAGAAGGATTGGGGGCAGAAGGCCCCTGTGATGCATACCCGGGTTTGGTCATTGACAATACCCCTAGCGAAAAACGTGACACGACCAGCAACCGCTGCCTCCCACCGTTGGTCACTCGTCAGTGAGAACAGCAAGAGCCTCCGTTATTAAATCAAGAAGGATTTTACTTATGAAGAAATCACGAAACCACGTCTCTCAAAGACCTTTCATCGTACTCGCAAGTATATCACTGGCGTTCACCCAACTGACCGGCTGCGCAATGTTTGCGAAGATTTCCCATAGCAGTGGAATCGCGCGACCGAGTGGAGCACCTACTCGAGACCTCACCGCAGCACCCTTAGACGCAAAGTATCCGGCTCGCATCGAATTCAGTAAGAAACCCGAGAAGCTTACCGAAAGGGACGGGCTATTCCAAGGCACCGTACAACTGACCGCGCAGTGTCAACGAATCCGCTCCACTCCCATGGTACGAGAAAGTCGCACTGTTCGAAAATCACGATGGTGGCCATGGATTCCAGTGGGCATGTCCGTTTTATATGGCGGCATTCTTGCTGGTTTCGGGGCCAGCGCACAATCTGATGTTCCGCCGAACTCGCCCGCAGCAGGTCCAGACGAAATCCGTGGTAGTGATTCAAGGTCAATCCTGCCTAACTATGGACCGGCTTTTATCACGCTTGCACCTGCGGCTCTTCTGACTCTTCCCTGGCTACTTTCTTCGATCGACACAAGCTCGACAGAGTATGCACCTCCCCAAACAAGCGCACTCAATGAATGGGTTCCGTGCCCTCTCGATGCAAAAAAAGTAACAATGACGGTCCTAACCGGACTTGATGCAAACCTAAACTCTTCGGCTTCGACGACAGTTCAAAACAATCAACTATCACTTAACGGCAAAAAAACACTGGGCAATCTTTTTTCATTATCTCCTACCTCCGTAAACAAGAAATGGAAGAGCAGCCCTTGGTTGGTGGCCTATCTTCACGGAACCAAGCCCATTAAGCCTTCAGGCAACAGCTACAACCGGCGCACACGCGGCCAGAAACTACCTTGGGTGAAAATCGGTTTCGCGAGCGCATCAAGTTGCGTGAGTCCGCAATCAGACTCAAGTCAGCGATTTTGCGTAAATTGGTCAGACTATCCTTCCACCAAGGCAATGATAAAGAAATATCGCGCCCAGTATTGGAAGGACTATTTACTCAAGAATTGGGCTTCGCATTATACGAGTGTAAGTTCGTATATGGCGGAAAACGTCGAAGACAGCGCTCAAAACCTGAGAGTTCTGCAAGAAATCTACTCCGTTCTCTCCGGCAATGAGAAAATCATAGAGGATAAAAACATCGGCCTTGCGACTATGACTTTAGACGCCATTAGTTACATTGCCTTACGAAGCCCAAAAACACGTCTTTCAGCCTTGGAAAAGTACGTAGTGACTCGTGCGCGCAAAGTGGCTGAAGAGCCCAAGTCCCAATATTTTATGAAAACAGAAGATCTTTATCGCGACAGACTTTTGAAGAAGCGTTCGTACGTCAAGTACTACGCCTACTTCCAAAACATAGACAAGGACGCCGACAAATATCGCAAACCGGCCATAAACCAGCTCCGCTCAAGCTATAGAAGCGAAAGTTCAAGGACGCGTCTGAACAAGAAACGGGTGCAAGAGCTCGTCAATCAGATCATCTTAATTGCTGGTAAGGACAGTAAAGAAGCTCGTACATTTCAAAAAGAGCACGCTAATTTGTCTCAACGTCGCGCGGAAGCTAGGCGGCAAAAAGAAAAACGACGCAGGCTAAAGCAAGCAAAGCAGCTTAAAGCCCTCCAATGCATGAACGGTTATCGCGCACGAAACTGCGCTGGTTTATTTAGATATGAACTCAACGCGTGCAAGAAGCGTTCGGTGTTGCAGTGTTGCGCCAAATACGGAATGAGACGCACGGCTGATTTCTTCGGATGTGAGTAAGCGGCATTATTTCTTCCGGCCTAAGTACAAATTGTGATTGCTGGTGCAGCCCGCGCAGGTTCGGTGATTAAGAATATCGAGCAAGCCGTCTTGGTTGAAATCACCAACATCGTCGATATCACCTTCAACAAATCGAGCCTTCAGACAAGCAGTCCAGGCACCAGCTTTGGCTTGAACAGAGATCAGCATCTGACCTCGAATTCGATTGAAGAGTAATAATTCGGCCGTATCGGACTGGATACCTGGTCGAAGACGAACGTTTCCGCCCTGCCCCAATATGTCCGTCGACAGTTCGGTCAGGGTCTTCGTTTCCTGAACCCAGCCATTCTTATCGGAAAGCAATTGCTGGATTCGGCCTTTATCGTAACTGAGCAGCTCAGGCTTGTTATCACCGTCTACGTCTATCCCGACAAGAGACTGAACCTTTTCTGAAAGCTCGACATGCTTTTTAAATGTCCCGTCTCCGAGGCCTTCCCGCCAGGAAACGCCGGTGTTGCCAATGAAGACGACGTCTAAGCGCTGGTCATGGTTCCAATCGTACAATACCAACTGCCGAGGGCGTTGGTCTTGAAAGATCACCGCCGGCTTGGAAAACTTTCGATTGCCTAATCCGCGTATGACGCGAAACTGCGCCGCATCGATTTCGTTGACCACCAAATCCAAGTGACCATCGCCATCGACATCCCCGACCGCGGGTGGCTCATAGCCTCGCCCCGAAGGAATCACAGTTTCATCGTTAAATTGATTGTCTTGGCTGCCCCAATAGATGGTTAGAGTCTCATCCATTTGCTGAACAAAAACGGCATCGACCAATCCGTCGCCATCGATGTCTTCAAAGCCGGAATGAATCGTCTCGCGACCGCCCATATCCCGAACCGGGATTTGCCCATAGGTCAGCTGCTCACCGCAATCAGCCAGCTTGCTTGTCGACGATGGCGCGGCATTCGCTTGAACAAGCTTCTGCACACTATTTTGAGGCGCCGAAGACTCTGAGGGTACCAGCGTCCAGACCACCCAAAAGAGGCCCATCACCAACAAGATGCCGAGCAGCCAGGTATTGGCGACCGCGGATTTTGATATCGTGGGCGACTGGCTCTCTTGCAGCGTCGGTATCAATACGCCGGGGGGAATCGTGTTTAAAGGAGAAGCAAAGCCGGATGTATTGAGTTCGCCCAGTTGTCCTGTTTCCGCGGGGTAGTCTTTGGACAGCTTCACAATTTCATCGCGAAAATCAGCAAGCGTCTTCGGACGCTCTTCGACGGTCATTGCCGTCGCGGACACCAAAAAATCTCGAATCGCAGACGGCAAGTCAGCCACAGAATCGAGACCCGCTTCAGAGGCATACAAATCCAAAGGCGTTCGACCGGTGAGTGACCACAGTAAAGTTCCGGCCAGTGCGTAGATATCGGCGCGCACATCGACGGTGCTGGAGTCCAAACGTTGCTCAGGTGCCATGAAAGCAATACTTCCTAAGACCGCGCCCGTGTCGGTAAGCGAACCATCGGCACGGTGTTGCCGGGCCACGCCAAAATCGCCGAGCAAAAGTCGCCCATCTTCGTGCAAAAGAATGTTTTGAGGTTTGATGTCTCGGTGAATGACGCCAGCATCATGAGCAGCACTCAATCCATCCACTAAGCCCAAAAATGCGTGCAGCGCTTGCCCGGCAGATAGCAATCCGTGCGCTTGAATCCAGTCGGCCAGTGTTCCCTGGGCCAGAGCCATGACCGTGCAGAGCCGCTCACCGTCCTCAAACACGTCATGAACGGTCAACAAGTTAGGGTGTTCAAGCCTAGCGGCCAGTTGAGCTTCTTCGAGATGGCGTTGGCGGTCTTCTGTACCAATGCGATGCGGTGCAAGAACCTTGAGCGCACGTTCAAGCGCCAGGCGCTTATCGTAAACGCGGAAAACAATCGCCATACCGCCCGTCCCCAAGATTTCGCGAATTTCGTAGCGACCTTGTGCAAAGCTCTCGTTAGTGACCGGGTCTCCCACTCTTGAAGTCATTAGTGCTTGTTCAGCTTAGGCACAAGCGCCAAACCAAGAGTTCACGGATAAGCGATGAGAATAATCTCAGTGCTAGAGCTTTTCTTTAGCTTGTTTCTGCAGAACTGCGAGCTGAGCTCGTAGTTCGGCATCGGTAACCGCCGCTAGCTCCAGAGCGCCGAGCAAGGCCTTCACCCGAGGCCGGAAAATCTTATTGAACATGTCATCATTGATGCTGCGTTTCCACCAAGAGCCTACATTTATGCGCGACAAAGACTGCAGAGTGTCTTTCATCATCGCTTCGGGAAAAGTGGTCAGCGGCGCTTGCCGCCAAAAATCCATTGCATCCCAAGGCTCTAAAGCCTGAGCTGCTAGTTGCATTTCTTGAAGCATCTGCAATTCGTCGACTACCGTTGTACAAACTTGAAATTGCGTTCCGCAGTGCCTACAAAACCTATAGTCAGTGTTTAAAGAAGCACCACATTTTGAGCAATCTAAAGCCATACGTGTGTAAGCCCTCCTTTGAACGCCCGAACAGAGAATATTCCGAGACCTGTGATGATTCATAGTCTGACTAAGCTTGCTTGCAAATATTTATTTACGTTACTCTTCAGGCAAAGCCAGCCAAAACCAAGCAGCTGGTCCAGTAAGCTCCTCGCATCACAAGCAAACTGTGAGGGGGGCTATTCGAGGTGCGAGTGGGGACAGTTTCAGTAGAGTGCCAAGGGCGACGAGTAGAGAAACGTCTCGCGGCGTCAACTCTAGTGGGACGCCACTGGCGCTGCGATATTATTATTAATGACCCACGGATTCCTTTGTACTGGCTTGAGGTACGATGGATGAGCAACGACTGGGCCTGGCGGGAGCTTACCGACACCGGGGCTACGCGCGGTCCCGGCACTCGGGTGAGTAATGGTTGGCGCACCATAACCAGCTTAGGCAAAAAAACGCCGCGTATTATCCATCCACCGAATATTGCGCTGAACTTTATTGACCTTTCTGCTCCTGCCCTCATGGTTGAAGACCTATCGACTCGAGAACAATTCGGACCGGATTCCTACGACGAATTTATTGAAATTTGGGACAATAAGATTCGAACCGTCGGCTGGGATGCCGAATCATCAGAAAGCAGTGAACTTTTGGATGGTGATACGATTCACGTTCGAGGTCGAACGCTGCGAGTTCATGCAAGTGACCTGAGTAAGACGACCGCTCGAGCCGCTTTGGACGTGACTCATAAAGACTGTAAGCTCGATATTGACATGAACGAACTCACCGCGACTTTCACAGTGAATTCTGTGGAGGCGATGGTTCATGGCGAATTTGTACGTACCCTCGCCGTCTACGCTCAGACGCGACTAGAAGAACATTTTGATGAAGGTGGATGGCTAAGCCGAAGAGAAGCACATCGTCGATGGATAGAGTTTGGAGGTAACCCGGATTCACCGGAAGAAAGAATCGGCTGGGACCGAGGCAAACTTCGCACGCAACTTGCAACGCAAGGCGGTACGAAGCTCAAGGACCTCTTCACAAAATCGCGAACCGGAAGCGACGTAAGTATTAGGCTTAATCTTACCCCAGAGCAGCTCAGCTTCACGGAATAGGAAAAGCTCTAGCATGTATCGGTGCAAGTATAGAATTCAGCACCTCTGGCGAACAATAGAGACAAGGACGTTATTGCCTTGTCTTCTGTGCCGTCAGCGAGGGCTTTCGTAACAACAAGGACTTGAACCAGAAATAAAAGAGATGAGGTCTCGCCCCATGACTTAAGTTTGGAGAGTTTTCGCAACACACTTGCATATGCAAGTCCACTGGGCTACAGACGTTGGGCACTCTAATGACCACCCCCAAGGAAAAAGCGAGACAAATTCTCAAAGAAAGCGGGCTTCGAATCACGGCGCCCCGCATTGCTGTTTTGAACCTACTTCAAAATGCGAATGGTCCAGTTTCTCATAGTGAGGTGTTGAATCTTCTCGGTGAAACCGATTGGGACCCAGCGACAATCTATCGAAATCTCGTAAAATTGACGGAATCAGGAATAGCATCGGTTGTGAGTCAAGCTGCAGGGATCGACCGTTACGCAATCACCCAAACACAAGGAGAGCATCGTCAACACCCACACTTTGTCTGTGATGATTGCGGAAAAGTAGCGTGTGTCCCAGGTGAAATTAAAATTGAAGGAACAATGGAAGGCAGTTGGGCCTCAGCGATCGAAAACGCAATGATTCAACTTCGGGGTGAATGTCCGGAATGCGTAGAACCTGATACTTCTAAGTAGTTGAAACAACAAGATATTTACTATGCAAACCCACCCACCAAGGGTATCTCAAGCGGTTTATATGTAAATTATCTACGCTCTTTTGCAACTCACTTGCATCTGCAAATCTGAAGTGGTACCGCCCTGGCGTGGTGGGAACACGCCATACAGTAAACATGACCAAACGTCAGCGACGGGTCCGGCAACTTACGATCTGGGTAGGTCTAATTTGCCTGCTATCGAACGTCACTGCAGCGGCGCATCTTCTCCTTGTTAACCACGTCTATTGTGCAGAGCATGGAGAATGGGTGCACGCAGACGAAGAGCATTCCCATGTCTACGATAACATAACAACGGAAACGCCCGATCAGTCCGCGGAAGGTCACGCAGTTCAAAGGCCGCAACAAGAAAACGACCACGATCACGCTCATGAACACTGTCATGCATGCTCTGAACGCAGGGGGGCTTCGGCGCTCAGCGCTAATGATCGTTTGGCGAGTTTTGACCTAGAAACAAAAAATGCAGGTGTCATGGGGTCGGAAGCCCCCACTTTGCTGCGCTCGGTACACGAAACTGCACCCAAGGCCTCCCCTCCTGCCTGAACGTAGAGCACACCTTACCAATCTTTCCTCGAGATGTTGTGACCACAGCAAATGTTGTGGACCGGTCTATGAGCTTCAATGCACAGATTGACTGCGGAGTAATAGCCATTACAACCAGCCAACAATGAGGAAAACATAAGAAGCCTCCGACAGGGCCTCACTAGGACACGAAAGACTTGAACATAATGAGCGCCTCGATAGCCGAGCACAAAATATATCGTAAACGCTGCGCTGTAACAGCACGATGTCCGATACCGTGCCCCGTGAATGGGTTAGTGATTGCGACCGCTTTTTGCTGCAGTCTGTGTGCCCAGCAAGAAGCAAGAGCCCAAAATGACAATGCAGGAACCTCGAGCATTGCAACGCCTATGGAACAGAGCAAGAGAACCGAACTCTTAGCACCCAAAGTCGTAAAAACAGTGAGTGCAAATTATCCGACTGAGGCACTCGCTCAACGGCTCAAAGGCAGAGTAGAAGTCTCTATCGCCATTGGCACAGACGGAGCAGTGAAGTTAGCAACAGTCGTCAATTCGACGGACGCGCGCTTCAACAAATCTGCGCTGGCCGCAGCCCGGCAGTGGGTTTTCGAGCCAGCCCAAAAAGGCGACCAGAAAATTGAGAGCCGAATAACTATCCCATTTTTGTTTATGCTCCCCGAGGTCAGAAGCGCTCCAAACCCGGACCCAGAGCCGAATATAGAAACGGCAACGACTACGAAAGATGATTACAATGACGAAACTCTGGAGAGTTCTTACGTCATCGAAGTGAGTGGCAAAAGAGTTCTGAGGACCGAAGAGCGCAGCATCAGTGACTTTAAGATTGATCGTGATGTCATTACCGCTGCACCGAGACAAGAAGGCGCCGAAGTGCTTCGTTCCGCACCAGGTTTATTCATAGGACGAAGCGAAGGTCCCGCCGTTGCGCACAGATACATGCTCCGAGGGTTCGATGCCGACCACGGGCAAGATATTGAGTTTAAGGTCGCGGGACTCCCCATCAACCTACCCGCCCATATTCATGGGCAAGGCTATTCAGATTTGGGGTTTCTGATTGGAGATGTGGTTCAGGAACTCAGTGTTACTGAAGGCGTCTATGACCCAAGGCAGGGTGATTTTGCGGTGGCAGGCTCTATCGACCTTAGCCTCGGCGTAGGTGATAGAGAGCGGGGCATACAACTTCGCTCAAATTACGGTTCGTGGAACACATTTAGGCAACTCATTCTCTGGGCACCTCCGGACGGACGAGAAGAGAGCTTCGGCGCAGTCCGATACTCAAGAACCGACGGCTTTGGCGAAAACCGAAATGC